>WNFV01001833.1_pt1 | contig 35418 bp, 37 predicted proteins | sample 5400101 | NCBI WGS metagenome assembly WNFV01 (sample SAMN13153361, study PRJNA577476) | soil metagenome | isolation source: 115 cm soil or saprolite under grassland replicate 1 | place: USA:California | collected 2016-06-15 | reverse complement strand
CCACGACGAGCTTCTCGCCGAGATTCTTGAGGCACTCAGTGCCCTTGAACAGCCTCCATCTCGACCAGCGCGCCCGCTCGGCTTCCGTCCGCCCTCGACCACCTCCGGCCCGACAGCGCGCCGTCGCCTGCCGCGGCACCTGATCGACTGACGGAACGGACATCTCGATGGGGCCCGACGGTCCTGTCGGGACGCCGGTGCCCCTGTCAGAGCTCGATCGTCGTTCCGTCGCTCGCGTGCTCGATCTCGAGATCGCCCAGGTGCGACAGCGTCTCCGGCCCGAGGTGGGTGAGGACGATCCGTCGCGCGCGGAGCTCGGCGCGATTCGACAGGAGCGCGCGATAGCTGAGGTGGTACGGGATGGCCTTCTCGAACGAGTACGCCTCGGCGATGAAGAGATCCGCACCGGCCGCGACCTCGGCGAGCGCGGGCGTCCACTCGCTGTCGCCGGAGTACGCGATGACGCGGCCCTCGACCTCGACGCGCAGCGCGACCGCGCTGCTCCCCGGCGTGTGCACGACCGGCAGCGCACGGACCGTCAGCGGCCCGATCGTGGCGGGCTCGCGCGACAGGTCGACGTACCCGACCGGATAGCGCTGAGTCGTGCGTGACAGGGTCGGGATCGCGGCCTCCATCTGTCCGACCATGCGCTCGCGGATGCCGGGCGGGCCGGCGATGACGAGCGGTCGCGTGCGCTTCGTGAACTGGCCGTCGAGGATGAGGAAGGGCACGCCGCCGTCGTGATCGCCGTGGAAGTGCGACACGATCACGGCGTCGATCCCGCTCGGATCGATGCCTTCGCGACGCACGCCGAGCAGCGACGTCTGGCCGAAATCGAGCACCGCGTGGAAGCCGGATACCCGCAGCGAGATGCACGCCTGGAGCCGTCCGCCGTGGCCGAACGCGTCGCCGCTGCCGACGAACGTGACCTTCATCGCGCCGCGACCTTAGCGCGCCTGCGGCTAAAGGCGGCGCCGTAGGCGACCGCCGAGAAGAAATAGGATCACGGAGTGCTCATCCGGCCGCACGACGCGGCGCTCACGGACGACGAGTGGAAGGCATTCCTCCGCGACCACGACTTCGGTGAGCTGATCGCGCCCGGCGCGGACCGCGACCTTCCCGTCGTCGTGCCGACGCACTTCGTCTACGACGGGGAGCGCACGGTGCTTCTCCATCTCGCGCGCCCGAATCCGGTCTGGGACGCCCTCGCGGAGCGGCCGCGCGCGCTGCTCTCGGTGTTCGGCGCGTACACGTTCGTCCCGGGCCACTGGCACCAGGACGAGTACGGCGTGCCGACGAGCTACTACGCCGCGGTGCAGCTCGCGTGCGACGCCGAGGTGGTCGACGACCCGGCGGGGATCGCGGCGATCCTCACGACGCAGCTCGGGCACTTCCAGCCCGAGGGCATGCACGCGCCGGTCGAGCCCGGCGAGAACGCCTACGCGAAGCACTTCCCGGGGATCCGCGGGATCCGCCTCACGGTCACGGACGTGCGCGCGAAGTTCAAGTTCGGCGCGAACCGGACCGAGGAGCACCGCCGTGCCGTCGCCGAGAAGCTCGCCGAGCGCGCGGCGCCGCTCGATCTCGAGGCGCGCGCGAACGTGCTGCGGAGGCTCGGCGACCCCGCTACTTGAGGAAGGCGGTGACCCCGGCGGCCACCCTCCCCATCTCGGTGCCATCGTGATCGAGGGCGACCGCTTTCCGCTACTCGTTGTCCGCACATCACACGATCAGATCGGTCGCACGTTTGTCGCCGGTACCTTTTCGCTACTTGCCTGCCTGCTCGTACGGGGGCACGCTTCGGCGCCGACCCCCGATGGAAGGAGGGAAGGCATGGATCTCGTCACGTTCCTTCGCGAGGACGAGGGGCAAGGCCTCGTCGAGTACGCACTCATCATCGCCGTCATCGCCATCGCCGTCATCGTCGCAATGATCTTCCTGCGCGGGCAGATCCAGAATATCTTCAGCAACATTGGAAATAACCTCACGTAGCGAGCGAGCCAGAGGCGAGCGAGGCGAAGTGCGACCTCGCAATGACCTCACGTAGCACTGGACACCGTTCGGATCGTCGAGGATGCGCTGCTCGCCGCCTTCGTGGTGGCGGTGATCGTCACCGACTGGCGGTGGCAGCGCATCCCGAACCAGCTGACCTACCCGACGATGCTCGTCGGGCTCATCCTCGGCGTCCTCGAAGGGGTCCCCGGCGCGCCGTTCGCGAGCGGGGCGCTCGATCACGCGGCCGGGCTCGGCCTAGCGTTCCTCGTGTCCTATCCGTTCTATGCAGCGGGAGGGCTCAAGGCCGGTGACGCGAAGATGCTCATGGCGATCGGTGCCCTTCGGGGGTCGCTGTTCCTCCTGACGGCCGCGCTGTATGGCGCGCTCGCGGGTGGCGTGCTGGCGCTCGTCCTCATCGGGCTGCGCCGCCTCGCGCCGCCGGAGACCGAGGTCGCCGACCCGTTCTGGCGGCTCATGAAGAGCCGGATCCCCTACGGCGTCGCGCTCGGGATCGGCGCGCTGATCGCGCTCTCGCTCGCTCCCTAGCTCACCACGTGCCGCCTGTACGAGCGAAGCGAAGTATCCTCCGAGACCCATGGTCGTGACGTCCGCGAAGATCCGCATCCTCATCGTCGACGACATCGCGGATACGCGCGAGAACCTCTCGAAGCTCCTCGGGTTCGAACCCGACTTCGAGGTGGTCGGCAGCGCGGCCACGGGCCAGCAGGCCATCGCGATGGCCAAGGAGCGGAACCCCGACGCGATCCTCATGGACATCAACATGCCCGACATGGACGGCATCACCGCGACCGAGATCATCTCGAACACCGTCCCGGGGTCGCCGATCATCATGATGAGCGTCCAGGGCGAGCAGGATTACCTCCGCCGCTCGATGCTCGCGGGAGCACGCGAGTTCCTCGTCAAGCCGTTCTCCGCCGACGAGCTCGTCAACGCCATCCGTCACGTGCACGAGCTCGAGAAGGTGAAGCGCGCGCGGTACGCGCAGACCGCGCCGGCCCGCGGCGGCGCCGTCGCGACCGCGGGTGGCGGTGAGGCCGAGAAGGGCAAGGTCATCACGCTGTTCTCACCGAAGGGCGGGGTCGGACGCACAACGATCGCGACGAATCTCGCCGTCGCGCTGCACCAGCTGACCGGGAAGCCCGTCGCGCTCGTCGACGGCAGCCTGCCGTTCGGCGACATCGGCGTGATCCTCAACATGAACCCCAAGGCGAAGACCGTCGCGGACCTCGTGGGCTCGTTCGAGACGGCCGACGCGGAGGTCCTGGAGACCGTGCTCGTCTCGCATTCGTCGGGGATCAAGGTGCTGCTCGCGCCGCCGACGCCGGAGTCGGCCGAGCTCATCACCGGCGCGAACATGAAGCACATCCTCGACACGCTTCGGGAGCGCTACGCCTTCATCGTCGTGGACACGTGGCCGTCGTTCCAGGAGGTCGTCCTCACGATGATGGACGCGGCCGACATCGTGCTCACGCCCATGACGCTCGAGATCACGAGCATGAAGAACGTCCGCGTGTTCCTCGAGATCACGGAGAAGCTCGGATACAGCGAGGACAAGGTGCAGCTCATCGCGAACCGGAACGACAGCTCCGGCGGGATCAAGGCGACGGACATCGAGGCGAGCCTCGGCCGGAAGATCCCGCACACGATCGTCTCGGACGGGCGCACGCTCGTGCTCGCGGTGAACCGCGGTGTCCCGTTCGTCATCAGCCACAAGGACAGCCAGGTGAGCAAGGATCTCCTCGCGCTCGCCGGCAAGCTCGCCGGCACGGCCGAGGCGGCCCAGCCCGTGGCGGCCACGGGGAAGCAGGCGGCCCCCGCGAAGGGCGGCCTGCGGCTCTTCGCCCGCTAACAGCGACCGACCCGACACCTCCTCGGTCGTACACTCCATCGCGGACCGAGGGGCCTTCACCACCAAAAGGTCGGACGAGATAACAGGAGCGCCCGCGGGAGGTTAGTCACAGGCGATGTCCCTTCTCCGGCGGATCGAAGGCTCACGTCCCGCGCCGACCACGCCGTCCGGCGACGGCCGTCCGGCCGCCCCGCCCCCGGGCGAAGGCAAGCCGCCGCCTCCGACCGGACCGCTCTCGCACACCGCGCCGCCCGCGCGCGATGGCATGCGCGACGTGCGCAGCCAGCTGCAGACGAAGATCATCAACAACCTCGACCCGCGCCTCGACCTCGCGGACGCGCGGGCCGTCCGATCGACGATCGAGGAGATGTTCAACCGCTTCATCGACGAGGACGCGCTCGTCATCACGCGCGTCGACCGTCAGCGGATGCTCGAGCAGATCCTCGACGAGATCCTCGGGTTCGGACCGATCCAGCCGCTCCTCAACGACGACACGATCACCGAGGTCATGGTGAACGGACCGTTCCGCGTGTACGTCGAGCGCAAGGGCAAGCTGACGCTGTCTGACGCGACGTTCATGAACGACGAGCACGTGATGCGGGTGATCGAGCGGATCATCGCTCCCATCGGCCGCCGCGTCGACGAGTCCAAGCCGTACGAGGACGCGCGCCTTCCGGACGGCTCGCGCGTGAACATCATCATCCCGCCGCTCGCGCTGAACGGGCCGGTCGTCACGATCCGGAAGTTCCCGAAGTACCGGATCACCGTCGAGGACTACGTGAAGTTCGGGACGGCGACGGCCGAGATGATGGAATTCCTGCGCGCGTGCGTCGAGGCACGCCTGAACATGTTCATCTCCGGTGGCACCGGCTCGGGGAAGACGACGCTCCTGAACATCATGTCCGGCTTCATCCCCGAGGACGAGCGCATCGTGACGATCGAGGATGCCGCCGAGCTGCGTCTCGTGCAGGATCACGTCGTCCGCCTCGAGTCGCGGGCCGCGAACATCGAGGGCAAGGGCGCCGTCACGATCATGGATCTCGTCAAGAACTCACTCCGCATGCGTCCCGAGCGCATCGTCGTAGGTGAGATCCGTGGTGGCGAGGCGCTCTCGATGCTCCAGGCCATGAACACCGGCCACGACGGCTCGCTGTCCACGGGCCACGCGAACGCCCCCCGCGACATGATCGCCCGTCTCGAGACGATGTGCCTCATGGCCGGCGTCGACCTGCCCGCTCGCGCGATCAAGGAGCAGATCGCGAGCGCGCTCGACGTCATCGTGCAGATCTCCCGCCTGAAGGACGGCTCGCGCAAGATCACGAACATCACGGAGGTCCAAGGCCTCGAGGGCGACGCGGTCGTGCTGCAGGACGTGTTCGTGTTCGAACAGACCGGCTACGTCGACGGGAAGGTCCTGGGCAAGCTCCGGCCGACCGGGATCCGGCCGAAGTTCTCCGAGAAGTTCGAGGCCGCGGGCATCAAGCTCCCGCCATCCGTGTTCGGCGACATGAACGCGGGCCTCTTCCGCTAGGGCGACCACATGGAATATGCCCTCGCCGGCGCGATCGGCCTCGGCCTCCTGTTCGTCTTCGGTGGCGTCTACACGCTCATGACCAGCGGCGGCTCGATCGACGAGCGGCTCGCGCGGTACGCCGGGCCCAAGGGCAAAGAGGACGAGAAGAAGAAGTCCAAGGACCAGCGCCGGCCCGACGTCGACATGGCCGTGCTCACGGGCGACGTCGAGGACAAGCGGCTCCGGATGCGCGTCCAGCGCGACCTCGCCCGCGCGAACCTGAAGCTGAAGGTCGCCGAGTACTACTACATCCGCATCGGGATGTCGCTCGGCCTCGCCCTCCTCCTCTTCGTCTTCCGTGACACGCTCTCAGCGATCTTCGGCCTCGTGATCGGCTACTTCCTGCCGCGCTTCTGGGTCGGCCGTCGCATCGGCGGGCGGCTGTCCGCCTTCAACAAGCAGCTTCCGGACACGATCACGCTGCTCTCCAACTCCCTGCGCGCCGGGTCGAGCTTCCTGCAGTCCATCGAGCTCGTCTCGCGCGAGACGCCGCCACCGATGGGGGAGGAGATGCTGCGCGTGGTGCGCGAGGTGAACCTCGGTCTCGGGATGGAGGAGGCGCTCCACAACACGGTGCGCCGCATCAAGAGCGAGGACCTCGACCTGATGGTGACGGCCATCAGCATCCAGCAGTCCGTCGGTGGCAACCTCGCCGAGATCCTCGACACCATCGCGTTCACCATCCGGGAGCGCGTGCGCATCAAAGGTGAGGTGAACACGCTGACGGCGCAGGGCCGCTACTCGGGCTACCTCGTCGCATTCCTGCCGATCGCGATCGCGTTCATGATCAACCTGATCAGCCCGTCGTTCATGCAGCCGCTCTTCACGCAGACGCTCGGGCAGATCCTCCTCGCTGTCGGCGGCGTGATGATGACGATCGGCTTCTTCGCGATCCAGAAGATCACGGACATCAAGATCTAGTGGAAGCCGCCGTCCTCGCCCTCTTCCTGACCATCGGGCTCGCGCTCGTCTTCGCCTCGTTCTACGTCGGTTCGGGTCTCGACCCGGTGCAGGCCAGGCTGCAGCAGATCGCGGTGCGCCCGCGCACGCTCGAGGAGCTCGAGCTGCGGCGACCGTTCACCGAGCGGACGCTCAAGCCGATCATCCAGGGCCTCGCGCGCCTCCTCGGCCGGTTCTACCCAGCGAACGCGGCGGCCGGGGTGCAGCTCGCGCTGAAGCGAGCCGGCATGGAATCCACCAGCGCCGAGTTCTTCCTCGGCGTGAAGGCCTTCGCGGCGATCGTGTTCTCGCTCGGCGGCGCGGCGCTCGTGAACGCGATCACGTTCGATGGGATGCAGACCCTCATCGCGCTCCCCGTCGGCGCCGTCGTCGGCTTCAAGGCCCCCGACTTCTATCTCTCCAACAAGGCCGGGAAGCGCGCGAACGAGGTGCTCGACCAGCTGCCCGACGCGCTCGATCTCCTCACGATCTCCGTGGAGGCCGGCCTCGGCTTCGACGCGGCCATCGTGAAGATGACCGAGAAGATGAAGGGGTCGATGGCTGAGGAGTTCAAGCGCGCGGCCGGTGAGCAGCGCGTCGGCAAGTCGCGCGTCGAGGCCCTTCGCGGCATCGTCGAGCGCGTCGACCAGAAGGAGCTCCAGAACTTCATCTCGGCGATCATCCAGGCCGACCAGCTCGGTGTCTCGATGTCGAAGGTGCTGCGGATCCAGTCCGAGCAGCTGCGCATGCAGCGCCGCCAGCGCGCCGAGGAGCGCGCGGCGAAGGCCCCGGTCATGATCATGCTCCCGACCATCGGCTGCATCTTCCCGTCGCTCTTCATCGTCATCCTCGCGCCCGCGGCCCTCCAGGCGATGTCCTCCTGCGCGAGCATCTGAAGCAGAGGCGGATCGAGAACACCACCCGCGGGACGACCCTCGCGACGCACTGCGCCGTGGCGGACGACTTCCTCTCTCGCGGCATCGGGCTCGTCGGCCGTGGCGGCCTCGACGATGGCGAGGCGCTCCTGCTGACGCGCACCTCCACGATCACGATGCTGCTCATGCGATTCGCCATCGACGCCGTCTTCGTCGACCGCGGCTCGCGCGTCGTGCGCGTCGCGACGCGGCTGCGGCCCTGGGTCCCGGTGATCTCGGCGCGCGGCGCCGACGCCGTGATCGAGCTGCCCGCCGGCGCCGCCGAGCGGAGCGGGACGCAAGCGGGGGACGTCCTCCGCATCGCATGACCCGCTATGCAGGGGGCTTCGCCCCCCGCAGACCCCCCGATCCGCGCGGAGCAGCCGTGCTCCGCGCTCTCGCCGACGCGCTCGTCCCGCCGCGCTGTGCCGGCTGTGACGCGCCGGGCTCATGGCTGTGCGTCGCCTGCCGTGACTCCGTCGAGGCACGCACCGTCCGCGCGGGGACGCTCCCGATCCGCGCCGGCGGTGCCTATGAAGGGCCGCTCCGCCGCGCGATCCACCGCTGCAAGTACCGCGACGAGCGCGGCCTCAGCGCGGAGCTCGGTGACCTCCTCGCCGCCCTCGTCGCCGAGGACCTCGCGCTCGGCGTGACCATCGACGCAGTCGTCCCGGTGCCGCTCCACCGCTCGCGCGTGCGCGCCCGCGGCTACGACCAGACCGCCCTTCTCGCGGCGCGTGTCGCATGCCGCGTCGCGCTGCCGCTCGTTCCCGCGCTCCACCGCATCCGTCCCACGCGGCCGCAGGTCGAGCTCGACCGGGCCCAGCGCGCGCGCAACGTCGAGGGCGCATTCGTCGCCGAGGCGCGATCCCTCCGTGGGCTGCGTGTCGCGCTCGTCGACGACGTCACGACCACCGGCGCGACGCTCACCGCGGCGGCGAAGGCCGCGCGCTCTGCCGGTGCGCGCGCGGTGCGCGCGTACGTCGTCGCGGTGGACGAGTGACGGAGCGCGTGCCGGCCGCGCGCTGGGTCATGCGCGGCCTCCTCCTGTTCACGCTGACGTTCGCGAACCTGCACGACATCTGGTCGCCGGACGTCGTCCCGAACGCCCTGTTCGCGTGGACGCTCATCCACGAGGGCAATGTCGACTTCGATGAGTTCACGCAGCGGCCACCCATCGTCGACCCGCAGGGCGACCTCCGCCAGGTCTTCGCTCATCCAGGGATCCCGCGCGACACGTACTTCTTCCGGCCGTGCGGTCACGCCGAGCTGCCATCTCGCGTCGAGCTGACGATCGCGGACGGCTCGCGTTCGTCTCCGCGCAGTCCCGGCGGTCCGCCGCCGCCCGGCCCGAACGACCACGTGTGCTCGATCTTCCCGCCGGGGATCTCGCTGCTCGCCCTGCCCGTGCTCGTGCCGCTGGTGGTCGCCGGTGCGACGCCAGCCGATGGACGGCTCCTCGTGGAAGGCGGTCACCTCGCGGCCGCGCTGATGGAGACGATCGCCGCGCTGCTGCTGTGGGCGGTCGTGCGCCGCTTCACGACGGCACGCTGGGCGCTCGCGCTCGTGCTGCTCTACTGGCTCGGGACGAGCGTGCGCACCGTCTCGTCGCAGGCGCTCTGGCAGCACGCCGGCGTGCACCTCGCGCTCGCCATCGCGCTTTGGCTCACGTTCGCGGAGCGCGTCTCGGTGCGGCGCGAGCTCATCGCTGGCGTCGTCATGGGGCTCGGGATAACGGTGCGACAGACGACCGCGATCATCGTCCTCGGTCTCGCGGCGATCGGCCATCGTCATCTGGGCTGGCCGCTCGTCAGCGCCGAGCGCATGCGCGCCGGCGTGGTGCTCCTGCTCGGCGCCGCGGTCGGCGCGCTCCCCCTCCTCGTCTACAACGCCATCGCGTTCGGCTCGCCCCTCGAACAGGGCTACGGCGACAAGCCGTTCTACCTGCAGGGCACGTGGACGGGCCTGTACGGGCTGCTCCTGTCACCGAGCCGCGGGATCCTCGTGTACGAGCCCTGGATCGTCGCGGGCCTCGCGGGCTTCGCGCTCGCATGGGCGCGCACGGGCCTCGTCGCGCTCCGCCTCCGCGGCCTCGGGATCGCGTGGGCCCTGCTGCTGCTGGTGTACTCGCAGTACGAGGAGTGGTGGGGCGGGCGTGTGTTCGGCCCGCGCTTCCTCGACGATCTCGCGCCCGCGATCGTCGTCGCGATCGCGTGGGCGATCTCGCAGGGCCTGCTCGCGAGCGCGTGGGCGCGCGTCTTGTTCTGGGCCGCCGCCGCCTGGTCGCTGCTCTTCTTCAACGTCGCCGCGCTCATCTACGACCCGAACGGCTGGGACACCGTCCCGGTCAATGTGAACTTCGATCCGTCGAAGCTGTTCGTCTGGTCGGACCCGCAGTGGCTGAACGTGCTGACTTCGCTCGGCTCCGCGGATGCACGCGTGCTCGCCGGCGCATCGCTCAGCGCGCTCCTGCTGGCTCTGCTCCTCCGCCTCGAGCTGCGTGCCGCGACAGCCGATCAGCGCGAGGCTGGGTGATGTCGCGGCGGGCGCAGGCGATCCTGCGAGCGGGAGGGGACCCGCCACCACGGTGGGCGACTCCGAGCGGACGGGGCGGGGAGGGGCCCGCGAGCCAGGACGCCAAGCCCGCCAGCGGGTGCGTCACCCGGCCGAGCGCTGATCCACTATCGCGAGCGATGACCGGCTTCGTCGTCTTCTTCGGCCGCGGCGGGAGCAGCGAGGTCGAGCAGCGGCTCGACGGCTTCCGCATCGCCATCGGCCGCGTCCTCCTGCGGCGCGCCAAGGAGGCCGGATTCGATCCCGTGCTCGCCGTCACCCGCGACGGCGAAGCGCGCGCCGCGTTCGCGTCGGCCGGCGCGCGCGTCGACACGAACGAGACCGAGCCGTTCCACTTCGGGAGCGAGCTCGCGCGCATCATCGACGCGCACCGGCTCGACCGCGTGTGCGCCATCGGGGCCGGCGCCGGCGCGCTCATGGACGTCGAACAGCTGCGCGCGATGCGGATCGAGCTCGAGGCGGCCGACGCGCTCGTGCTCTCGAACAACTACTACTCGGCGGATCTCGTGGCGTTCGCGCCGACGAGCGCGCTGAAGGCCATCGCGCTGCCCGCCGCCGACAACCCGCTACCGCGCCTCCTGCACCAGCAAGCAGGGCTGCCGTCGCGCCAGCTCGAGCGGTCGTCCGCGACGCTCCTCGACGTCGACACGCCGGCCGACGCGACCGTCCTCCGCCGCCACCCGGCCTGCCCGCGCGAGCTCGCCCGGCTTGAGGTCTGGGAGCGCGAGCTCGGGACGCGCATCGACGCGCTCATGCAGCTCATCACGACCCCCGAGCGCGAGCTGCTCGTCGCGGGTCGCGTCGGCGCGCCGGTGTGGACGTACCTCGAGTCGCAGACCGCGTGCAGGGTGCGCATGCTCGCGGAGGAGCGCGGCATGCAGGCCGCGGGGCGTGACGTCTCGGGCCGCGCGCGCACGGCGCTCGGGTTCCTGTACGAGCAGGTCGGGCCGACCGGGTTCTTCGATCGCATGGCGCAGCTCGGCGACGGGCTCATGTTCGACACACGCGTCCTCTTCGCGCACCTCGGATGGCGCCCGACCGCGGCGGAGCGGTTCGCCTCGGATCTCTTCGACGTCGACGCGATCTCCGAGCGCGCGCTGCGCGATTTCACCGCGGCCGCGCGCGACGCGGCGTTCCCCGTGCTCCTCGGGGGTCAGGCGCTCGTGTCCGGCGTCCTGTGGACGATGGTCGAGGCCGCGTGGGCGGGTCAGCCCGAGGAGGCCACGTGAGCCTGTTCGACCACCACGTCCACACCGAGCGCAGCGACGGGCGCCTCTCGCTCGAGGACCGTGCGCGCAGCGTCGCCGTCCGGCCGCACGGCGTCTCCGACCACTTCCCGTGGCGCGAGAAGATGCGCGACGACGACGACGTGCTGCGGTACCTGGACGACGCGGCGCGGCTCGGCCTGCGCGTCGGTCTCGAGTACGACCTCGGCGTCGCGCCGCCGCTCCGCGCGAGCACGCGCGGGGCGCTCCACTACGTGATCGGCGCGGTGCACCAACTCGAGATCGACGATGTGTGGCTCAGCTTCAGCGACGCGGGCCAATTCATGAAAGGGCAGCGTGGCCCGGTGTTCGTCCAGGCGCAGCAGTTCGCCGCACCGGACCTCCGGCGGAAGATCCTCGAGCGGATGCTCGTGGTCGTGCGGCAGGGGATACAGGAGGTCGGGATCGACATCGTCGGTCATCCGACGTTCCTCCCGCTCACCGCGCTCGGCGAACCCGAGGAGATGCTGCCGGTCGAGTGGCAGGAGCGCCTGATCGACCTCTGCGTCTCGTCCGGGGTCGCGATCGAGGTCAACGAGTCGTATCGCGTGCCGCACAAGGAGTTCCTCGTGCGCGCGCGCGAGCGCGGCGCCCTCTTCTCGGTCGGGACGGACAGCCACGGCGAGATCGGGCCGCTGGACCGGACCGAAGCGATGATCCGGGAGGCCGACCTCCCCCAGGACCGCTTCCTACGCGGCGAACGCGTGCGTCAGCGGTCCACCGCCAGGAGCTCGTAGAGCAGGACGACCACGGCGAGGACGAGGACGAGGTTCGCGAGCGCCCCGCCGAACCCGGTCACGAGCGAGACGAACCACACGGCGAGCAGGATCCACGCGGCGGCCCACCGTGCGCGGTGACCGGAACGGGCGAGCATCGCCCACAGCGTACGGATGGATCGCGGGAAGTACACTTGTCATCTCGCAGGGTCGGACGAGGAGGACGCTGTGTTCCGGGGACTGTCCGTCTACACCGGCAACGCCCATCCGGAGTTCGCCAACGACGTCGCCGAGGCCCTCGGCCAGCCGCTCGGGCGGGCCGACGTCTTCAAGTTCCCGAACGACGAGATCTTCGTGCAGATCAAGGAGAACGCGCGCGAGCATGACGTCTTCGTCATCCAGACGCTGGCGGGGCCGGGCACGTCCGACCACATCATGGAGCTGCTCATCATGCTCGACGCGTTCCGCCGCGCGAGCGCGGGACGCATCACCGCCGTCATGCCGTACTTCGCATATGGGCAGAGCGACAAGAAGGACCAGCCGCGCGTGCCGATCACCGCGCGGCTGCTCGCGGACCTCGTCGGCGGCGCGGGCGCGGACCGCTTCCTCACGATGGATCTCCACCAGGGCCAGGTCCAGGGGTTCTTCAGCATCCCGGGCGACGAGCTGTCCGCGTTCCTCCTCCTCGTCGGGTATTTCGAAGAGGAGTTCGCGGGCCGCGACGATGCGGTCGTCGTCGTCCCGGACCTCGGCTTCGCGAAGAAGGGCCGCAACTTCGCCGAGAAGCTGCGCCTCCCGACCGCGTTCGTCGAGAAGCGCCGGCGCGGGAACACGGGCCAGACCGAGGTCGTCGACATCGTCGGCGACATCGGCTACCGCCGCGCGATCGTCATCGACGATCTCATCAACACGGGTGGCACCGTGCTGAACACGATCCAGGCGCTCCAGGAGGGCGGCGTCCAGGACATCTCCGTCGCGTGCGTGCATCCGCTGCTCACGGGCGAGGCCGCGGCCAACATCTGCGACTCGGGCATCCGCGAGCTCGTCATCACCGATACCGTGCCGCTCCGCTCGAGCGAGCACCGTGACAAGATCCGCGTCCTCTCGGTCGCGCCGCTGTTCGCCGAGACGATCCGGCGCATCCACGAAGGCGAATCGGTGGGAGCCCTGTTCACGTCCCCGACGGTGCAGCTGCAGCTCCGCGTCCGGTAGCGGGTACCGCGTGAGCCTCGTCGGCCGCCTCGGCGGTCTGTTCGACTCGAACGAAGGGGAGCTGCGCAAGCTCCGCAAGCTCGTCACGTGCATCAACGACCGCGAGGCCGAGATGGCCGCGCTGTCGGACGACGAGCTGCGGGGGCGCTCGGAGATCTTCCGCGAGCGCCTCGCGAAGGGCGAGGCCCTCGACGATCTCCTGTGCGAGGCGTTCGCCGCCGTCCGCGAGGCCAGCAAGCGGAACCTGAAGCAGCGCCACTTCGACGTCCAGCTCATGGGCGGCATGGCACTGCACAAGGGCCACATCGCCGAGATGAAGACCGGTGAGGGCAAGACCCTCGTCGCGTCGCTCGCGCTGTACCTGAACGCGCTCGAGGGGAAGGGCGCGCACCTCGTCACGACGAACGACTACCTCGCGAAGACCGGTGCCGGCTGGATGGCGCCCATCTACCACGCGCTCGGGATGAGCGTCGCGTACATCGCCCACGACAAGAGCGCGGTCCACGACCCGTCGGTGACGCTCGATGTCCTCGACTGGCGACACCAGCACTGGCGCGACGTCACGCGCAAAGAGGCGTACCGCGCCGACATCACGTACGGGCAGAACAGCGAGTTCGGGTTCGATTACCTCCGCGACAACATGGTCGTGCGGCTCGACGACATGGTGCAGCGGCCGCTGCACTTCGGGATCGTCGACGAGGCCGACTCCATCCTCATCGACGAGGCGCGCACGCCGCTCATCATCAGCGCGCCCGCCGAGGACGCGACCGACACCTACTACAAGTACGCGCGCACGGCCGCGCGGCTCGTCGCGGGGACCGATTACACCGTCGAGGAGAAGCATCGCGCGGTGTCGCTCACCGAGGCCGGGATCGACAAAGCCGAGCGGCTCCTCGGCGTGAAGGACCTCTACACCGGCGACGCCGACGCCATCCACTACCTCGACAACGCCATCCGGGCGAGGGCGCTGTACACGAAGGACAAGGACTACATCGTCAAGGACGGCGAGGTCGTCATCATCGACGAGTTCACCGGCCGCCAGATGCCCGGTCGCCGCTGGAGCGATGGCCTGCACCAGGCCGTCGAGGCGCGGGAGAACGTCAAGATCCAGCGGGAGACGCGGACATTCGCCACGATCACCATCCAGAACTACTTCCGCATGTACACGAAGCTCGCCGGCATGACGGGTACCGCGGCGACCGAGGCTGAGGAGCTCTTCAAGGTCTACAAGCTCGAGGTCACCGTCATCCCGACGCATCGGCCGATGGTCCGCCGCGACGACTCCGACCTCGTCTACAAGACGGAGCAGGGGAAGTGGGCCGCCGTCATCGCCGACGTGAAGGAGCGCTACAAGAAGGGGCAGCCCGTCCTCATCGGCACGACGTCGGTGGAGAAGAGCCAGCGGCTCTCGGACGAGATGGGCCGCAACGGCCTCGCGCACGAGGTCCTGAACGCGAAGAACCACGACCGTGAGGCGCTCATCATCGCGAAGGCGGGGCAGAAGAGCGCGATCACGGTGTCGACGAACATGGCCGGCCGCGGCGTCGACATCCTGCTCGGCGACGGCGTCGTCGATCTCGGTGGCCTGCACGTCATCGGCACCGAGCGCCACGACGCGCGCCGCATCGACAACCAGCTGCGCGGCCGCGCCGGCCGCCAGGGCGACCCCGGATCGTCGCGGTTCTTCGTTTCGCTCGACGACGACCTCATCCGCATCTTCGCGTCGGATCGCATCGCCGGGCTCATGGACCGGCTCGGCTTCGACGACAGCGCCCCGATCGAGTCGAAGATGGTGACCGGCGCGATCACGCAGGCGCAGATCAAGCGCGAGGCGCAGTTCTTCGACATCCGCAAGCGCGCGCTTGAGTTCGACGACGTCCTCAACAACCAGCGCAGCGTCATCTACGGCCAGCGCCGGAAGATCCTCGAGCAGGGCGACGTCAAGGAGACGCTGCTCGACTTCCTGCATGACGAGGCCGCGACGCTGGCGGACGCCGAGGCCGCGCTCGATGAGGAGGACCGCGAGCTCGAGACGCTCGGCAAGGCCCTCGGCGCCCTCCTCGGGATCGAGCTCCCCCCCGCGCGCCTCGCCGGCGCCGGGAGCGACCTGCCCGGACGCGTCGCCGAGATCGTCGACGAGGCGTACGAGGCCAAGGAGCGCGAGCTCGGCCCCGAGCTCATGCGCGAGATCGAGCGGCTCGTCCTCCTGCGCGCGATCGACACGCACTGGGTCGAGCACCTGACCCAGATGGAGGAGCTGCGCGAAGGGATCTACCTGCGCGGCTACGGCCAGCAGGATCCCCTCATCGCGTACAAGAAGGACGCCCACCGCTACTGGGAGGAGATGAACGCGCGCATGGCGGCGACCGCGTCGCAGATGATCCTCCGCGTCACGGTGCAGCGCGTCGAGGAGACCGAGCAGAAGCAGGAGCAGGAGCGGATCCAGCGCGCGTCACAGGGCACGGCGAGCGGGGCGGGTCTCGAGAAGCCGACGGGACCCGCGAAGAAGAAACTGGGGCGCAATGACCCCTGCTACTGCGGGTCCGGCAAGAAGTACAAGAAGTGCCATGGAAAGGCCACCTAGATGATCGAGATCCCCTTCGACCCCGAGCTGCACCTCGGGCCGATCGCGCTCGCGTGGCACGGGATCTTCACGGCGGTCGGGATCTTCTTCGGCGTGTGGCTGCCGGTCCGTCTGCTGCGCGGCCGCGTGGATGAGGACGCCGCGTACTCGATCGCGACGTGGGGCGTCGTCGGCGGGATCATCGGGGCGCGGCTGCTCCACGTCGCCGACCGCTGGGACTTCTACTCGCAGCACCTCGAGCAGATCCCGCAGATCTGGTCGGGCGGGATCGCGGTCTGGGGTGCGGCGGTCGGTGGCGTCCTCGGCGGGCTGATCGTCGCGCTGCGCCGCCGCGACATCCCGATCGGGGGCACGGCGGATGCCGCGGCGCCGGGGATCGGCCTCGGGTTCGCGATCGGGCGGATCGGCGACATCATCAACGGCGAGCACCACTCGAATCCCTGCGAAGGCTTCGGGCTCTGCGTCGGGTACACGCATCCCGCCACGCTCGGGCAGGCCGGGCCGGTCCACCTCGTCGTCGCCTACGAGATGGTGTGGAACCTCATCGGTGTCGGCCTCGCGCTGCTACTGCGCCGGCCGCTACGCATGGAGCCGGAGGGCCGCATCTTCTGGCTGTGGCTGATCTGGTATGCCATCGGGCGTCTCGCGTTCGGCTTCATCCGCATCGATGATCCGCTCGTCACCAGTGGCTTGCGGCAGGATCAGATCATGGGCGTGCTCGCGCTCGTCCTGGCGATCCCCGTCCTCGCGCTCCTGCAGGCCGGCGTCCTCTCGCGCGCCCTCGCGCGCTTCCGCCGGGCCGCTCCCTGATCGACCTCCCCTTCGCCCCGGATCTGGTGATCGGGGCGATGCGGATCAGCTGGCACTCCGTCTTCTCGTTCCTCGGCGCGCTGCTCGCGGGCGCGATCTCCGTGCGCCTCGCGCGCACGCTCGTGCGCGACGAGCGCGTGTACCTCTACGCGATCGCCGTGCTCGTCGGCGGGCTCGTCACCGCCCGCCTCGGGCACGTCGTCGACAACTGGGCCGCGTACGCGGGCGCGGCCGATCGCATCGTCTCGCTCGCGGGCGGCGGCATCGCCGTCACGGCGGCGCCGATCGGCTCGACGATCGCGGGCATCCTCGTCGCGCGCCGGCTGCGTCTGCCCGTCGGGTACATGCTCGACGTCGCGGCCATCGGGATCGTCGTCGGGCTCGCCGTCGGCCGGATCGGCGACGTGATCAACGGCGAGCACCACGCGATCGCGTGCTCGGGGCTCGCGTGGTGCGTCCGCTACACGCATCCCGAGACGCTCGGGCAGACGACGCTCGTGCACCCCGTCGTCGTCTACGACGGCCTCTTCGACCTCGTGCTCGGCGCCGTCGCATTCGCCTACTGGCGCCGGATCCGCGGTCGCCCGCCCGAGGGCCGGGCGTATCTCCTCGTGCTCGGCGTCTACGGCGTGGGCCGGGCGGTCACCTCGCTCTTGCGCCTCGACCCGGTGGTGCTGGCGGGGTTCCAGGAAGCCCAGCTCCTGGGTCTGGCGTACGCCGTCATCGCCTTCCCGCTGCTCTTCCTGCTCGAGCGGCGGGCTCGAGCCCGGATCGGGACAGGTGTTCGGAAGACGCCCATCGCGAGCGCTCGCCGGCCCGCTGAGTAGCGCCCGACACACGCGCGTATCAAAAGGATCGATCCGCGGACCCTTCCCAGAGAGCACTTCGGCCGATAAACTGCCGTACGAAAAGCGGCACACCTCGGGAGTGGGGAGCAGGTTCCCGGAGGCCATCCGTCGCGGCTCCGCACGCTTGAAGAGCTAGAGAGGATCTCCGCCTCATGAAGGAATGGATCGTCTGCGAGGACAACTGCCTCAAGTGCAGCTACGGAGCGACCCTCGATTGCGACGGTGACTGTCCGCGCTGCCCGCGCAACACCTACTGTCCGTGCGTAACGTTCGTCTCGTTCTCCGCCGGCAAGTTGGCACCCGTCGCCCAGCCGGTCACGACGAACTTCGATCGCCAGCGCAATAAGCGGTAGATCACGTGAGCCTCGACCTCGACGCACTCACCGCTCTCCGCGAGCGGATCGACCGGATGGCGGTGTTCCTTTGACCTCCCTGCTCTTCGCGAGGAGGCCGCTCGGCTAGAGGCCGAGGCGTCGAAGCCCGATCTCTGGGCCGACCGCGACCGTGCGCGCGTCACCGTCAAGCGCCTCGACCTCGTGCGTCAGCGCGTCGCCCGCTGGGACGGGTACCGGAAGCGCGCCGCGGAGCTGGTCGACCTCGCACCCCTGGCCAGCGAGGACGAGGCCATCGCGCGCGACCTCGAGCGTGACCTCGCGGCGCTCGAGGGCGAAGTAGCGCAGGCGTCGCTGGAGGCGCAGCTCTCCGGGCCGTACGACGCGCGCGACGCCGTCGTCACGATCTCCGCGGGGGTCGGCGGGACGGACGCTGCCGACTGGACCGAGATGCTCATGCGCATGTACCTGCGCTGGGCGGAGCGGCGCGGCTTCCGGGCGCAGATCCTCGACCAGACACCCGGCGAGGAGGCCGGCCTGAAGAGCGTGTCCTTCTCGCTCGAGGGCCCGTACGCGTACGGGTATCTGCGGACCGAGCGCGGGACGCACCGGCTCGTCCGGATCTCGCCGTTCGACTTCCAGCGCCGCAGGCAGACATCGTTCGCGCTCGTCGACCCCATGCCGACGGTCGAGACGGAGACCGAGGTCGAGATCCGGCCGGACGACATCAAGATCGACACATATCGCAGCGCCGGCGCGGGCGGCCAGAACGTGAACAAGGTCGAGACGGCCGTCCGCATCACGCACGTGCCGACGGGGATCGTCGTCGCGTGCCAGAACGAGCGCTCCCAGCTCCAGAACCGCGAGACGGCGATGAAGATGCTGCGGGCCAAGCTCCTCGAGCGACGTATCCTCGAGCAGGAGGAGGAGCAGGCGAAGCTGCGGGGCAAGATGCGCGCGGCGGACTGGGGCAGCCAGATCCGCTCATACGTGCTGCATCCGTACACCATGGTGAAGGACCACCGGACGAACCTGGAGGTCGGCAACGCCCAGGGCGTCCTCGACGGGGACATCGATAGCTTTATCGAGGCCGCCCTTTCGGCCTCGCCATAGCAGATCTTGGCACCGGGTCTGCTCGGTCGAAAGCCTGAGAGACCGCGAAAGAGAGGCTCGCCATGAGGATCAAGGACATCAAGGACGTCAACGACCTCCGGGAGATGAACACCAACGACATCGTCGATCTGCTCGACGAGATGCGTGCCATCGCGACGAAGCGCGGCACGGAGCTCCTCGCGCAGGGACGCCATCAGGCACGGAAGGCGATCGGCGCGCCCGATGAGGGCGCCGTGTCGACGTGGTTCCTCGTCGGCGTGCTCGTGGGAGCGGCCACGGCCGCGATCGCGACGATGCTCATGAGCCCGATGACCGGCAACGAGGCGCGGCGTCGCCTGAACGAGCAGGTCGAGCGGGTGAAGGAGCGCACCGCCGCGGGCGGGAACGGCCGCGCGACCTACGAGCGCGTGACGCCGAGCGCCGAGGTCGGCGCCGCCGGCGGCTCGATCGCGAGCCCGACGGCTTAGTCGGTCGCGCCTCCGAGGGGCTGTCGCGACGACCTGGGGATCCCGGCCGTCGCGACATCGACCGTGCCTGGCCGCGTGTAGCCGTTCTCCGTCGCGACGACGTCGAGGTCCGCCGTGGCCACGTCCTCGGCCGCGAGCATCGGGGCCGGGACGGACGTGTACGCGGTGATCGCCTTCACGTACCCGTGGCACTCCTCGCACAGGTCGATGCGCTCCGATGAGCCTTCCTCCTGCATGACCCCCAGCCGGCGGTGATCGTCGTTGCCGCAGTAGGGGCAGAGCAGGACGCCCCACGACCACGCCGCGGCGCACCGCACACAGCGCAGGACGCGCCGCTTCTCGGGACCGACGAGCTCGGCGAGGCCGGGCCACGCGCCGCACACCGGGCAGTAGCCGCGGTCCCACTGGTCGAGGTCCGTCAGCGCCGCGAGGTGCGCCGCCGCCTCCCACAGGGACGGCTGGAGGGATAGGTCCAGCAGCTGCGACAGCGCGTCCGGGTCGAGCTGCAGGCGGAAGGCCTCTAGCTCGATCGCCGCGCGGTCGCCGTCGAGCGCGGGACCGAGCAGCGGGCCGACCTCGATGGGTGCCGCGGCGAGGACCTCCGCCGTCCGCTGCCCGGCCGTCCCCATCTCCGACGTCTCGGAGAGGTTGCGCGCGACCATGTGCAGGTCCTCCAGGACCGCGTCCGGATCGACGGCGAGACGACCTGCCTGGAGGAGAGGGACGCCCGCCTTCACCGCCGACGCCGCGGCTTCCGCGGTGAGGTCGACGGAGACGTCGGGGGCGGGACCGCGCGCGAGGTCGGCGAGGCGCTCGTCGTGGAATGCCGCGATGGGGCCGAGGCCCGCGTCCGCCTTGGCGAGATCTCGCCAGCGGGCGCGGGCCTCTTCTATCTCGACCGGTGTCGGCAGGTCAGCGCTGTGCGAACGCGATCGCGGAGAAGAACGTCGCGTACCGGAACGCGAGGACGCCGAGCAGGACGAACGCCCCGAGGATCATGAGCTGATCCGTGCGCTGCCAGATGCGCAGCCGCATGGGTCCGGCCGTCACGAGCGGGAGGAGCAGGCCCGCTCCGACCGCGCCGATCCAGAACACCGGGCCGACGAGCAGGCTCGTGGCGAGCGCCGACAGGGCGCGCGCGTCGAGCGTGGCGAGGTTGCCGAGGAAGAGAACGAGCAGGACGGCGCTGACGAGCGCCGCGCCGAAGAGCGTCGTGCGGACGCCCGACGCCGTCCGCGCGTTCCCGACCATGCCGGCGACGATCGCGGCGACCGCGATCCCGGACAGCTCGCTGAACGCGATGAAGAGCCCGCCCATGAGGTAGGTGTCGCTCCATACGCCCTGGTTCGTCACGTTGATGAGCACGCCGCTGTAGGCGCTCGTCGCGAGGGCGAGGATCTCACCGATCCCGAGCCAGACGATGTTGTGCGAGAGCCAGCCCACGAGCGGGATGCGCACGCCGCGCAGGCGCTGGATCGAGTCGAGGAACGCGACGAGGGTGAAGGGCGCGAACAGGATCATCGCCCAGCTGCCCCAGGACATCGGGGAGTTCGGGTTGAACATGATCGGGCCCGGCCGCTCCGCCGCCCCGCCGGCCGTGAACAGCAGGTTGAGGAACCGTCCCGGCTGGCCGAGGTCCAGCGTCAGCAGAACGGGCGTGATGAGCATGAACGGCATCGGCACGAGGCCCATGCGGTCGACGACCGGCCGGTCACCGGCGTCGCCGGCGAAGTGGATCAACCCCATGATCGCGTAGGTCCCGGACGCGACGCCCGCTGCGAAGAGGGCGAGCATGATCAGCCATTCCCATTCGGGGGCGAGGACGTAGCTCGATGGCATCGTCGTCCCTCCTTACTGCGCCGCCGCGGCGGCGTCCATGCGCCGCCGGCGGAAGGCCGCGAGGCCGGTGACGCCGAGCACCGCGGCGGAGATGAGCGCGACGCCGGCCGATGGCACGAAGTTCCGCTGCGGGAGCTGCGGCGCCGACGGCAGCCCATAGACGTCCGGCTTGTCGAGCAACAGGTAGAAGACGTTGAGACCGCCGACGACCTCCATGTCGCTCACGGCCTGGCCCTTGTTCGGACCCTGCGTGATGACGCCGCGGTTGCCGAGGTCCCATCCGTAGACGTACGCGTCGGTCTTGCCCTGCGCGTGGAGCTCCTTCACCCGCGCCGCGGCCATCGCCTTCAGGTCGTCGACCTTGCCGTAGGTGAGCGACGACGTCGGGCACGCCTTGGCGCACGCGGTGCCGCTGCCCTCCTCCATCCGGTCCTGGCAGAGGATGCACTTGTTCACGCGGCCGGTGCGGTGGTTGAACTCGATGACCCCGAAGGGGCACGCGCCGACGCAGTAGCGGCAGCCGATGCACACGTCCTGGTGGATGTCGACGGAGCCGAACTGCGTGCGATAGAGCGCGCCGGTCGGGCACACCTCGAGGCAGCCGGCCTGCTCACAGTGCTTGCAGGAGTCGCTCATCATCAGCCAGCGCGCGTCGGCGCGGTCCGCGCTGATCTGCTCGATGAACTTCACGTGGCGCCAGTTCGTCGCGCTGAGATGCCCGGTGTTGTCGTAGGAGTCCCCGGTGAAGGCGGTGTGGCCCCGGACGGCGGCCTCGTCCTCCATCGGCAGCTCGTTCCACTGCTTGCAGGCCACCTGGCAGGCCTTGCAGCCCGTGCAGAGGGTCGTGTCGACGAACATGCCCTTCGCGTTGGCGGTCATCAGCGTGCCCTCCCCTTCCGGATCTCGGCGGTGAAGGCCTTGCCCTCGTGGATCGACACGTTCGGATCGCCGACGAGCGAGCTGATGTTGTTGGCGACGTCGCCGGTGGCGATGCCCATGTAGCCCCAGTGCCACGGCATCCCGATCTGGTAGACCTTCTTGCCGTCGATCGTGAACGGCCGGAGGCGCCGCGTGACGAGCGCGCGCGCCTCGGTGGCGCCACGCTCGGTGGTGACGGTGACGAAGTCGCCGTTCTTGATGCCCTTCTCCTCCGCCAGCTCCGGCGGGAGCTCGACGAAGAGGTCCGGCATGAGCTCCGCGAGCCACGGCAGCCAGCGGCTCATCACCCCGGAGAGGTGGTGCTCGGTGAGGCGGTAGGTCGTGATGACGTGGGGGAACTGCGTCCCGGCGAACTCGTTGTACTTGTTCCCCTTCACGTCCCAGAACTTCGCGACGGGGTTGCGGTCCTGCTTGTAGAGCGCGTTCTTCACGGGTGATTCCCACGGCTCGTAGTGCGTCGGCAGCGGCCCGTCGACGAGACCGGTCGGCGCGAACAGCCACGCCTTGCCGTCCGTCTTGAGCAGGAACGGGTCGCGGCCGCTGTGGAACGCGATCCCGATGCCGTTCGGGTTGGCGGCGGTGCCGGGCGCCTTGGTCGGCGCGAAGTCGATCCCCTCTCCGCTGTCGTTCTTCCAGGTCGGCGGGGTCGCCTTCGCGTCCCAGTAGGTGTACTTCTTGCGATCCGACCAGGGGTTCCCGTCCGGGTCGGCGGACGCGCGGTTGTACAGGTTGTGGCGGTTCGCCGGCCACGCCCAGCCCCAGTTCGGGCTGACCCAGCCGTCGTTCTTGCCGGGCGTCATGCGGGCGCGGTTCACGATCTGCCCGCTCACCAGCTGGACGGCGCCGGTATAGATCCAGGCCCCGGACGCGGTGGTGCCGTCGGCGGCGAGGTTCGCGAAGCTGTTGAGGATGTTGCCCGTCTTGACGTCGTAGCCGTTGATCTCGCGCAGGACCTTGAAGGCCGACGGCTCGTCCTTGGCCTTCCACTTCGCGACGTCGTCAGCCTCGGGCTCGTAGGTCAGCGTCATGTTCTTGATGGCGAGGTCGCGCTTGTTCGTCGAGCTCGCGTAGCGCTTCTGCAGCTTCTTGCCGAGCGCGTACCAGAAGTACAGGTCGCTGCGCGCCTGGCCCGGCGGGTCCGCGGCCTTGTCGTGCCACTGGAGCGTCCGCTGGGTCTGGGTCATGGAGCCGTCCTTCTCGGCGACGTGGGCCGCCGGGAGGAACCACACCTCGGTCTTCACCGCCGTGGGGTCGGCGCCGGCGACGCTCTTCCAGAACGCGGCCGACTCGGTCTCGTAGAAATCGAGCACGACGAGCCACTCGAGGTTCCGCATCGCCGTGCGCTGGAACTGCGAGTTGAGGCTCGTCGCCGGGTTCTGTCCGGTGAGGATCATGCCCTTGATCTTGCCGTCCATCATCTCGATGAACACCGGCATGTGGCTGTGGTCGCCGGTGATCTTCGGGAGCCAGTCGTACCCGTAGTCGTTGTCGGCGCTCGCGGCGTCGCCGAACCACGCCTTCAGCTGGCTGATCATGTACGCCGGACGGTTCGACCAGAAGGAGGTCGGCTCCGTCTCGGCGATGATGTAGTCCCGCAGCGTGTCGTGCGGCCGCAGGGCGCTCGGCGTGTTCAGGTAGCCCGGCAGGCTCTGGTAGAGGCTCGAGATGTCGGTCGAGCCCTGGATGCTGGCATGGCCGCGAAGGGCCATGATCCCGCCGCCGGGGCGGCCGGTGTTCCCGAGGAGCGACTGGATCATGCCGGCGGTGCGGATGAGCTGGACGCCGGTCGTGTGCTGGGTCCATCCGACCGCGTACACGAACGCCCCGGTGCGCTCCTTGTTCGAGTTGTCCGTGATGACCTGCGCGACCTTGAGGAACAGGTCCTTCGGCGTCCCGCAGACCCGTTCGACCATCTCGGGCGTGTAGCGCGAGTAGTGCTTCTTCAGGATCTGGAAGATCGTGTTCTTGTCCTGGAGCGAGCGGTCCTCCAACGGGACCCCGGGCAGGCGGTTCGCGATGAGGTCCGGGATGCTGACGCCCTTGATGCTCTGTCCCTGGGGACCCGCTGGTGCCTCCGCCTTGCGGGCGGGCGCGGCGCCACGCTGGTACTGCCAGGTGCTGTTGTCGTAGCTACGGGTCTGCGCGTTGTACCCCGAGAAGAACCCGTCGGCGTCCTCGGTGTCCTTGAAGTCCTTGTTGATCAGCGTCGCGGCGTTGGTGTAGTTGATCATGTACTCGAGGAAGTACTTCTTGTTCTCGAGGACGTAGTTGATCAACCCGCCGAGGAAGACGATGTCCGTGCCGGCGCGGATGGGCACGTAGAGGTCGGACATCGCGCTCGTGCGCGTGAACCGCGGGTCGACGTGGATGAGCGTCGCGCCCTTGGCCTTCGCCCGCATCGGCCACTTGAAGCCGACGGGGTGGCACTCGGCCATGTTCGAGCCCATGAACACGACCCAGTCGCTGTTCTGCAGGTCCATCTGGAACATCGTCGATCCGCCCCGTCCGAATGAGACCCCCAGACCGGGGACCGTGGCGGAGTGTCATATCCGGGCCTGGTTCTCGATCCGGACGACGCCCATCATCCGGTTCACCTTGCAGATGAGGTAGTTCTCCTCGTTGTCGTTCGTCGCGCCACCGAGGGCGAAGATGCCGGTCGCCTGGTTGATGAGCTTGCCGCTCGCCGGGTCGCGCTCGACGAAGGTCTCGTCGCGCGTCTTCGCGTACAGCTCCGCGATGCGGTCGAGCGCCGCGTCGTACGAGATCTCCTCTTTGTCCCAGTCCGTGGCGTTGGGCTTCCGCCGCATGACCTTGGTGACGCGAAGGTCGTTCACGGCGAGCTGGAACGTCGCCGCGCCCTTCGGGCAGAGGCTGCCGGTCGAGATCGGGCTGTCGGGGTTGCCCTCGATGTTCACGATGCGCGTGGTCCCGGTGCGCTCGTCCTTCTTGCTGGCGACGATCGTCCCGCAGCCGACGGCGCAGTAGGGGCAGATGCTCGCGGTCTGCGTCACGCCTTCGAGCTTGCGGCGCGCGGCGCGCTCCTTGGCGAAGGCGACGTTGAAGCCGAGGCCCGCGAGCTGCGACGCCGCGACCCCGGCCGAGCCGATCCCCGAGAGCTTGAGGAACTCACGCCTGGAAGTGGCGATGGCCATCCCGCACCCCTCTCTCTACGCGACAGGAAATGCCGTACGGACCACGCGTATGAACTTGGCCGGGAGCATACGCCCGCTCGGCACGTGCAGAGAGCCACTTTGCGAGCGGCGGAAGAGCAGCGCTCGGGCGGGTGACGCACCCGGCTGGCGGGCGCCGCATCTCGTCCCTCGGTCCGTCGCGCGGGCGCCGGTCCAGCCCTCCTCCTGGCTCTTTGTTCGTCCGCTAGCGGCGCCCGCTCGGCTCCGCTCCCTCGGGCCGAGATCGCGTCGCCCGCCGCACGACATCACCCGCCCTCGCGCCGCTCGGCTGTCGCCCTGTTCAGGTCCCTTTGTCGTGAATCTCTCGCGCGAGGGCGAGCAGGCGCTCACGCGTGTTCAGCTCGGGCTCGTCGATGACCCGCTCGAAGAGCTCGCGCAGGATCCGGCCGATCTCCGGGCCCGGCCCGATGCCGAGCTCCGCCATCACGTCGTTGCCGTCGATCACCAGGTCCGCCGGGCTGAACGCCGTCGCGCGCTGGATCTCCTCCTGGACGCGGAGCCAGAGCTCGTTCAGGGCGTACATGCGGGGCGCCCGGGCGCCGCTACCGACGTTGTCGGCCTTTCGCAGCGCGAACAGCACGGGGATCCGCTCGAGCCCGACCTTGCGGATGAAGCGGCGGACGGCGGAGCTGGTCCAGTCCGGCTGGTACCAGAACATGTGGTTCCGGACGAGATGCGCGACCGCCTCGACGGTGGTCTTGTCGAACTTCCACCGCCGGAGGATCTGGCGGACCTTCGCCTCGCCGACGAACTCGTGCTGGTGGAAATGTCCGTCGTCGTAGGTCTCGGGCTTCCCCACGTCGTGGAAGAGCGCGGCCAGGCGCAGGACGAGGTCCTCGTCGGGCGGCGTGCTCGCCGGCATCTCCGCCGCCGCGGCATCGAGCGTCGCGAGCGAGTGCTCGAAGACGTTCTCGGCCGCGACCTTCTCCTGCGGCGTGTCGTGCGTCTCCTCGAGCTCGGGCGCGATGACGGCGAGGAGCCCGAGGTTCGAGAGCATGCGGAAGCCGACGGACGGGACGGGCCCGCGCATGATCTTCACGAGCTCCTGCTGGACGCGCTCGCCGGAGAGCGTCTCGGCGAGCTTCGCGTTCCGCGCGATCGCCGCCGCGGTCGCCGGATCGATGGCGAACCCGAGGACCGCGGCGAAGCGCACGGCGCGCAGCATCCGGAGCGCGTCCTCGCGGAAGCGCTCGTCGGGGTCGCCGACCGCGCGCACGACGCGCGCCTCGAGGTCCGCCTGCCCGCCGAACGGATCGACGATCGTGCCGCCGTGCTCAGGGCTCCACGCCATCGCGTTCATCGTGAGGTCGCGCCGTGAGAGGTCCTCGTGGAGCGACCCCGTGAACGCGACGTCGTCCGGGCGGCGATGGTCCGAGTACCCCGCCTCGATCCGGTACGTGGTCACCTCGATCTCACGGCCTCCGTCCCCCCCGGGGGGACCCGCCATCCGCACCACGACGGTGCCGAAGCGGTTGGTGTAGAGCGACCGCCGGAAGATCCGCTGGATCTCCTCGGGCGTCGCGTCCGTCGCGACGTCCCAGTCCGCCGGCTCGATGCCGCGGATCGCGTCGCGCACGCAGCCACCGACGACGTATGCCTGGTGGTCCGTCTGGCGCAGCTTGTCGACGACGGTCGCGACGTCCGCGGGGATGTGCAGCTCCATCGCGCCTAACTCTCGCCGAGGTAGGCCTTCCGCACCATCTCGTTCCGCGCGAGTGCCTCGGCGGTGTCCGCCAGCACGACGCGCCCTGTCTGGAGGACGTATCCGCGGTTCGCGATCGAGAGCGCCATGAGGGCGTTCTGCTCGACGAGCAGGATCGTCGTCCCCTGCTGGTTGATGTCCTTGATCGTCTGGAAGACCAGCTCGACGAGGACCGGGGCGAGGCCCATCGAGGGCTCGTCAAGGAGCAGCACGCTCGGGTGCGCCATGAGCGCGCGGCCGATGGCGAGCATCTGCTGTTCGCCGCCCGAGAGCGTCCCGGCGATCTGCGTGATGCGCTCGCGCAGGCGCGGGAAGAGCGTGAAGACGCGCTCGAAGTCGGTCGAGAGGTCGGCGCCGCGGCGCGCGTACGCGCCGAGCTCGAGATTCTCGCGCACGGTCATCCGCGGGAAGATGCGGCGGCCCTCGGGCGAATGCGCGATCCCGAGGGAGACGATCGCGTTCGCGGGGACCTTCGTGAGGTCCTTGCCATCGAACGTGACGGTGCCCTTGCGCGGGCGCATCACCCCGGCGATCGTCCGCAGCGTCGTCGTCTTGCCCGCGCCGTTGCTCCCGATGAGCGTGACGATCTCGCCGCGGTCGACCGTGATGCTGATCCCGCGGAGCGCCTGGATGTTCCCGTAGAACGCGTCGATGCCGGCGAGCTCGAGCAGTGCCATCAGGCGGTCTTCGCTCTGCCGAGATACGCCTCGATGACGCGCTGGTCGCGCTGGACCGTCTCGGCGGAGCCTTCGGCGATCTTCACGCCGTGGTCGAGGACGGTGACGCGCTCCGAGATCCCCATGACGACCTTCATGTCGTGCTCGATGAGCAGGATCGTGATCCCGAGCTCGTCGCGGAGGCGCCGGATGAATGCGGTCATCCGCGCTGTCTCCTGCGGGTTCATGCCCGCGGTCGGCTCGTCGAGCAGGAGCAGCCGCGGGTCCGTGGCGAGCGCGCGCGCGACCTCGAGCCGCCGCTGGTCGCCATAGGGGAGGTTCTTCGCGAACTCGTCCTCTTTCCCCGCGAGACCCACGAATGCGAGGAGCTCTCGCGCGCGCTCGCGCGTAGCGCGCTCCTCCCTTCGCTCCCGCGGCGTATGGAGGATGGCTTCGAACGGGCTCGCCTTCATGCGCGTATGGCTCCCGACCATCACGTTCTCGAGCGCGGTCATGTTCTGGAAGAGGCGGATGTTCTGGAAGGTGCGGGCGATCCCGTAGCTCGTGATGCGGTGCGGCGGCTGGTCCGAGATCCGCCGACCTTCGAACAGGAGCGTGCCGCTCGTCGGCTTGTAGAGGCCCGCGATGACGTTGAAGAACGTCGTCTTGCCGGCGCCGTTCGGGCCGATGAGGCTGACGATCGCCCGCTGCGGGATGTCGAAGTCGATCTCGTCGACCGCGATGAGGCCGCCGAAGCGCTTCGTCACGTGCTGAGCGGTGAGGATGAGAGCGTCGGGCGCGTCCGTCCGCGCTGTCATCGCTGGGTCTCGTACAGCGTGGCGCGCTGTTGCGCCGCCTCTTCTTCGCTCTCCTCGGCCGCGTGGAGCTCCATCTTCCGGCGGGCGCTCGGGAATAGGCCTTCGGGGCGGAGGACCATGAGGACGACGAGCGCGAGCCCGAGGATGAGCGAACGGGAGCGGCTCACGTCGGCGTTCTTGAGGAGGTCGATGCTCGCGAAGCCCATCCCGCCGAGGATGATCATCACGAGCACGAAGATCGACACGGAGAAATCGAACTGCCCGGGATCGATGAACTGGATGTAGGACGACCACACAGAGCCCGCGAAGCCCGAGAAGCTCGCCCCCATCGCGAACGCGAATAGCTTCGTCGAGACCGGATTGATGCCCATGGACGCCGCGGCGACCTCGTCCTCCCTGATCGCCGCCCACGCCCGGCCGATGCGCGAGTCACGCAGCCGGCTCGTGAGGACGACCGAGAGCACCACGATCGCGACGACGAGGAAGTACCACGGCTCTGTCGCGAGGCCGAACTGGACGCCGGGGACGGTCGGCGTGCCGATCGGGTTCATGCCCTGCACGCCGCGGGTCCACTGCGGCGTGTTCCGGATCACCAGCGGGACGATCTCGCCGAAGCCGAGGGTCACGATGGCGAGGTAGTCGCCGCGTAGGCGGAGCGTCGGAGCGCCGAGGATGACCCCGAAGGTCGCGGCCACCGCCGTGCTGATGACCATCGCCGGCCAGAAGTCCATCGGCTGCGCGCCGAGGGCGCGCAGCATCTCGCTCGACGGCGACGTCAGGAACGCGGCGGTATACGCGCCGATCGCGAAGAACGCGGCGTAGCCGAGATCGAGCAGGCCCGCGAAGCCGACGACGACGTTGAGGCCGAGGGCGAGGACGATGAATACGCCGATCGGGATGAGCTTGGTCCCGAGGTTCAGGCGGAAGAGCGTGTCCAGGAACGGAAGGGCGACGACCGTCGCGATGATCGCGATCCCGACGACGATCCGGCGCTCCCTGCCTTCCGGCCGTTCATGGACGGTGACGATCTCCTCGACGCTCAACGCGACTCTCCGGTCTCCTCGCCGAGGAAGCCCATCGGGCGGAAGACGAGCACGAGGACAAGGACCGCGAACACGCCCACGTTCTCCCAGCCCGCCCCGAAGTACGTCACGGTGAGCGAGCCGAGGAGGCCGAGGACGAATCCGCCGAGCGCGGCGCCGGTGACATTCCCGATCCCGCCGAGCACCGCGGCGGTGAACGCCTTCAGGCCCGCGGTGAATCCGAGGACGAAGTTCGTGTTGTTGTTGTAGAGCCCGTACATCAGCCCGGCCGCGCCGGCGAGGATCCCCCCGAGCAGGAACGTGAACGAGATCACCCGATCGACGTCGATGCCCATCTGCAGCGCCATCTCACGGTCCTGCGCCACGGCGCGCATCGCCTTGCCCATGGTCGTGTTCTTGATCACCCAGGCGAGCCCGAGCATGAGCGGGATCGCCAGGCCGATCACGAAGATGTCCTTGACCGTGAATCGGACGAGCGACCGCAGCCCGAGGAGGTCGCCGACGATGTCGTAGCTCGGGAGCACGTCGGGATAGAGGATCGGCGCCGGACCGCGCCAGAAGAGACCGAAGTTGATGTAGATGAACGACACGCCGATCGCCGAGATGAGCGGAGCGAGACGTGGCGCGTTCCGCAGCCTGCGGTATGCGATGCGCTCGGCGAGCACGTTCAGCACGCCGCAGAACGCCATGCCGACGATCAGCGCGACGACGAGGCCCAGCCAGGGGGTCTCACCGCCCTCGCGCGCTCCGAATACGGTGAGCACGCTGAGCGTCGCGAACGTGCCGAGCATGAAGAGGTCCCCATGCGAGAAGTTGATGAGCTCGATGATCCCGTAGACGAGCGTGTACCCCAGCGCGATGAGGGCGACGAGCGCGCCGTTGCTGATCCCGATGAGGATCGCCGCGATCAGGAGCTCCAGACGGCCGGTCCTCCTTCAGAAGGGAACGGGCCCCCGGAGGATCGCTCCGGGGGCCCGCCCATCGATGTCACGCCGGGATGCTAGAGCGCGTCGCTACTTGGTCTCGAGCAGCTTCTGGAATGCGAAGTCGCCGCTCTTCACGATCATGCCGGCCATCGTCGTGATGCTCGTGTCGCCGTTGGCGTCGAACGACCACTTCGTGCCGAGCACGCCGTCGAAATCCTTGGTCGCGAAGATCGCGTCGCGGACGGCGGCGCGATCCGTGGCCTTCGTTCCGGCGGCCTTGAGACCGGCGAGGACGACCTTCGCCGCCTCGTAGCCGTAGATCGCGTAGACCTCGGGCTTGCTGTTGTACTTCTTCTGGTACGCGTCGAACCAATCCTTGGACTTGCCCTTGTACTCGCTCGGCGGGATGCCGCCGAACGTGATGTAGGCGCCCTCGCCGGCCGCGCCGGCGCCCTTCAGGAACTCGGACTCGGCGATGCCGTCCGGGCCCATGAACTTGATGCTCGGCGCCGCGGCCTTGAGGTCACGGACGAGCAGGTGCGGGTTGTTGTCGATGATCCCGCCGTAGTAGACGAAGTCCGCGCCGGAGTCCTTGATCTTGTTCGCGAGCGCCTTGAAGTTGTCGGCCTTCGGGGCCGCCTCGTAGCCGGCCTCGGTGAGGCCCTGCTTCTTCGCCGCGTCACGGAAGACGTCCGCGAGACCCTTGCCGTAGAGCTCGTTGTCGTGGGTGATGAAGACCTTCTTCCCGCCGAGCTCCTTCATCCACGCCGCGCCGACCGCGCCCTGGAGGTCGTCGGCCGGGACGACGCGCGTGTAGTTGCGCTTGCAGCCGCTCGGGTAGAACTTCTCGGGCTCGCCCTGCGCCGCGCCCGCCTTCTTCGTCAGGCCGGGGTACGTGTTCGCCGGCGAGACCATGGCGAGGTTCGCCGCGCAGAGGAGCGGGATCGAGACCTGCGCCGCTCCGGAGTTGAACGTGCCGATGTAGGCGACGATCTTGCTGTCCGCGATCGCCTTGCGCGCGTTCTCGGCTTCCTTGGCGCCGTCCCACTTCTGCGTGGCCGGGGTGGCGTCATCGAGGGCTTCGTACTCGATCGTCAGGTTGCCGACCTTGAAGTTGACCTCTTCGAGCGCCATCTTGATCGCGTTCACGATCGTCTGGGTCTGGGTCAGCGACGGACCCGTCATCGGCAGGCTCGAGACGATCTTCACCGTCCCGGACGGTGTGTCGCCCCCGCCCGCGCCTGGACCTTGCCCGCCGCCGCACGCGCTCGCGACGAGCGCGATGCCGGTCAGGATCGCGCTGACTGAAAGCCAGGGTCTGCGCATAGGGCCTCCCTCTTTTTCGCTCTCTCGCGATGTGTGCGGACGCGGCAGCCAAGGTCGCCGTTCGCGACACGCTCACAGCCGTGTGGCCGTGGCCGCCCGCCGTGTCGGCGGTGAGGTTACGCGGCGGGCGAAGCGGGCGCAAAGGCGGCGTCCTTATAAGGTGTCGCCGTGCGGCTTCTCCGGGCGGCCGACATCGACCGCGCCTGCCCCATGGCGGACGCCATCGCGGCCGTGGAAGCCGGTTTCGCGGCCCTTTCCGGGGGACGGGCGACGGTGCCGGTCCGCGCGAGCGTCCCGCTGGCGCGCGAGGGGGTGGCGCTGAGCATGCCCGCCGCGCTGTCGGGCGGCCCGCACTGGTCTGTGAAGCTCGTCACCGTCGCCCCCGGCAATCCCGGTCGGGGCCTTCCGCTCATCGCGGCGAGCGTGCTACTCGGCGACGCCGAGACGGGGATGCCCCTTGCGCTCCTCGACGGCACGCGCCTCACCGCGCTGCGTACCGGCGCGGCCGGCGGCGTCGCCGCGAAGGCGCTCGCGCGCCCCGAGAGCGGCGTCGTCGCGCTCTTCGGCGCGGGAGCGCAGGCGCGGACGCAGCTGGCCGCGATCTCCTCCGTCCTGGAGGGTGGGTTGCGCGAGCTGCGCATCGTCGCGCGGGATCCCTCGCATGCGGCGCGCTTCGCTGCGGAGGCGGCCCGCGACGGCGTGCGCGTGGTCGCGTCGACCGCGGAGGACGCGGTGCGCGGCGCCGACATCGTCATCACGGCGACGAGCAGCGCGACGCCGGTCTTCCCGGGCCGCGCGCTCAGCAAGGGCGTCCATGTGACGGCGGTGGGATCGTTCAAGCCCACGATGTGCGAGCTCGACGACGACACGCTCCGCGGCGCGCGCATCGTCGTCGACCAGCGCGAGGCGGCGCTCGCCGAGGCCGGCGAGCTCGAGGGCTTGAGCGGTGCCGACGTCACCGAGATCGGCGAGGTCATCGCGAGGACGGCGCCGGGACGGCGCAGCGCGGGGGAACGCACGGTCTTCAAGAGCGTCGGCAACGCGATCCAGGATCTCGTCGTCGCGTCGCGCGTGTACGAGCGCGCGCTCGAGCTCGGGCTCGGGGAGGAGATCGCGTGGCCGTAGCGCCTGCGGCTAAAGGCGGCGCCCGAAGAGCGACCGCCGGGAAGAAAAACCTGACGCCGAAGCAGAAGGCACCGGCGAAGGAGCGCGCGCGGCCGATCCTCACGAAGCTGGCGAAGGCATATCCCGACTGGGGGCCGACGCTCGAGTTCAAGACGCCGCTCGATCTCCTCGTCGCGACGATCCTCGCCGCGCAGGCGCGCGACGAGCGCATCAACGAGATCACCCGCAAGCTGTTCAAGCGGTACCGCACCGCCGAGGACTACGTCCGCGTGCCCCAGGCGAAGCTCGAGCAGGAGATCAAGGCGAGCGGCTTTTTCCGGAACAAGGCGCGGGCGGTGAAGGGGATGGCGCAGGGCCTCGTCGACGACTTCGGCGGCACGGTGCCGAAGGACATGGAGGGTCTCACCTCTCTCTACGGGGTCGGGCGGAAGACGGCGTCGATCGTCCTCGGGGCGGCGTTCGGCGTGCCCGCGATCGCGGTCGACCGCCACGTCGAGCGCGTCGCGATGCGGCTCGGCATGGCGAACAAAGGGACCGACGGCGTCGAGCGCGGTCTCGCGGAGCTCTACCCGAAGCGCGACTGGTACAAGGTCACCTGGACGTTCGTGCTGCACGGCCGTCGCACCTGCATGCCGACCCCGTCGTGCCCGCGCTGCCCGGTCCTCGAGCTCTGCCCGTACCCGAAGAAGACGACGACGATCTAACGGCGGAGGCGACCCCCGAGCCAGCCGAACGCGATGCCGATCCCGAGCCGGAGGACGTCCGCGAGAACGGTCTGCGCGAGGTCGGTGACGACGTCCGGCGCGGGTGGCCGGAGGGGTTCGGCGACAGCCTCGCCCGCGATCCAGAGGACCGCGACGAGCCCGCCGTGGAAGGTGCTCCGGACGGTCGCGAGACGGCCCGCGACGGCCGCGCCGACGGCGATCCCGGCGGGGATCGCGACCGCTGACAGCGCCTCGGCGCCCTGCGCCTGAGACCCGACAGATAGGAGGAGGGAGACGATGAGGGCGGCGGCGCCGCCGATGAGGACGGGGCGCCACTCGATCGGAGGGGCCTCGCGCACGCTCACTCCCCCCAAAAAAGATCCGATCCGGTCAGGCCTAGACCGGATCGGCGGGATCGCGAAAGGTGCCGGTTCGCTGAGACTTTCGCTCCGAACAGAGCGAACTCTACTTCTTCTTCGAGGACTTCTTCGCTGACTTCTTTGCAGCCTTCTTCTTCGCCGGCATTGGAGCTCTACTTCTTCTTCGAGGACTTCTTCGCTGACTTCTTTGCAGCCTTCTTCTTCGCCGGCATTGGAGATCACCTCCTCCTGGCCACTGATCGCAAGATAGTGAGACACACACGCATGCGAAATGTCAACGATCGATGCGGGTCATGACCCTCGACGGACGTCGGACCGAAGACGGAGGATCAGCCGCTCGCGGACCCCTGGAGGGGCGACGTCGGACGTCGCGGACCCTCTCAGACGATCGAGGAAGACCCTCTCGATGACGAATTCCGAGTCGCATCCGCCGCAGTCGTCGAGGTGAACGCGGACCTCGTCGAGCTCCTTCGTCGAGAGCTCGCGGTCGAGGTAGGGGTAGAGCCGCTCGAGGCAGTCCTTGCAGTTCACGACGCGTTCCCCCGTCCATCCGTGGCCTGCGCCGGGCGCGTCATGGCCTTCGCGGCGGCGATCCCGTGCTCCCGGGCGTGGTCGTAGAGGCGCTGCTGGAGGAACTTGCGTCCGCGGTGAAGGCGGGACATCACCGTCCCGATGGGGATGTCGAGCATCTCCGCGATCTCCTTGTAGGCGAACCCCTCGACGTCGAGGAGGACGACGGTGCGGAAGTGGTCGGGGAGGGCCTCGAGGGCGTCCCGGACCTCGCTGTCGACGATGCCGTCGAGCAGCTCGCGCTCCGGCTCCGGTGAGGCGGCGGCGGACCGGGCCATGTGCCGGTGGAGGGTCGTCTCCTCGACGTCGTCGAGCTCGGTCGTCTGCGGCTGCGTCGCCTTCCGGCGATATGTGTTGATGAAGGTGTTCGTGAGGATGCGGAACAGCCAGGCCTTCATGTTCGTGCCGGGCGTGAACTGCTCGCGGAAGCGGAACGCGCGGATGTACGTCTCCTGGACGAGGTCCTCAGCGTCCGCTTCCGAGCGCGTCATGCGCAGCGCCGTCCGGTAGAGCGCGTCGAGGAAAGAGAGCGCCTCGACCTCGAACGGATCAGCGACCTGCGCCACGTGCCCACTCTATGAGCAACGGCTCGCACAGCCGCCGCATTCCGCGGTCATGCCTGCCATCCTCCTCGCGTGGCCACGAGCATCCGCCGGCGCCTGCGGGCGATCGCGTCGCGGCTGCGGCGCGCGTACGGCGATCCACCCGCGGCTCGCCATCTGCCACCGATCGACGAGCTCGTCCTCACGATCCTGTCGCAGAACACGAGCGACGTGAACCGCGACCGCGCGTACGCGGACCTCCGCCGCGCCTATCCGTCGTGGACCGCCGTCGCGGCGGCGCCCGCGCGGTCGATCGCGCGCGCGATCCGCCGCGGCGGGCTCGCGCTGACGAAGGCCCCGCGGATCAGGGCGACCCTGCGCTCGCTCGCCGGCCGGGGGATCTCGCTCGACGAGCCGCGCGCGCTCGCGGAGCTCGGGGACACCG
>WNFV01001213.1_pt1 | contig 35424 bp, 30 predicted proteins | sample 5400101 | NCBI WGS metagenome assembly WNFV01 (sample SAMN13153361, study PRJNA577476) | soil metagenome | isolation source: 115 cm soil or saprolite under grassland replicate 1 | place: USA:California | collected 2016-06-15 | reverse complement strand
ACGCCCAGTACAGCTGGCACGCGGGAGACGATCTCCTCGGGCAGGCCGGGGTCCCGGGACCCGATGTGGCCGGGGCCGCGAACGGGGACATCCTCGAAGTGACCGGCACAGGCACCCTCAGCCTGCATCTCAAGTCGATCACCGGCAGCGGGACGTTCGTGCACAAGAACGCCGCCGGAAGCGTGCTCGGCTCGGGGACCTGGACGGCGACGACGCTGGAGAGCTTCCAGTCCTACGGCCCGTCGCCGGACTTCCCGGCGAGCTTCCGCGCCGGCACGGCCGTGATGAGGATCCGGCTGCTACCCGCCGGCGGGGGGGCGGGGATCGACGGAATGCTGCAACTCGGGTGCATCCTGCCGGGTGGGGAGGCGGACGACCCCGGCAGCGCCTTCGAAGGGGTGAAGGTGTCGGTGACCGCCGGCCCGAACTTCAACCGGGTCCTCGGCAACGAGACCCTGGGGTTCAGCCCGACGCTGTTCATCGCGCAGTAGTCCGGCAGGTCGCCATTCATCGCCCGCCGTAAGTTCGCCCGCGAGCAGACTGTCGCCGGAGGTCGTCGTGACCCCAGCGACGCCGAGGAGGCGTGCGCCGGCGGTAAGCGCACTCGCCGTGGTGCCAATGGTGGTGCCAACGCGGGCGTTTCTGGCCGACGCTGGGCGTCGCGCGCGTCGCGTAACTCGTTGAAAAATCAACGGCCGTCGCTGGTGCGCGACGGCCGTCTCGTCTTGGGAAGCTGGCATTCTACCCCTGAATTACGCCCGCGGGACTGTCGCAATGTGTCGTCACATCGTGCAATCTGTCAACGGGTTTTGTAGGGGCGCAGCACGCTGCGCCCCTACGCGCAGCTACGACCGACGATACCGCCACCCCGCGATCCCCGCCCCATCGGCCTTCAGCGTGAACGCGTGGTTCGCGCCCGCGTTGAGCACCGGAACCGGCTGGGGCTGCGTCGCCACCACGTTGCCCTTGGCGTCCAGGAACTCGAAGGTGACCGTGAGCGGCGTGCTCGGCTTGGACCGGCTGTTCGTGAGCAGCCCCTCGACGCTCGCCGCGTTCTCCGTCGTGGTGAAGTTGGACACCGTCACCTCGACCGGCAGCGTGTCGGCGACCTGCAGGTAGTACAGCACCGAGTCCTTCTTCCCGAGCAGCTGCCACGCCCCGACCAGCTTGGCGATGGTGTTCTTGTTCATCGGGTCCAGCGCGTAGAGCCGCTGCGCGAGCGGCAGCACCCTGCTCGTGTCACCCACGAGAAAGGAGATCCCCGAGAAGTTGTAGAGGGCATCGCGCGAGTACGGGTTTTTGGCGAGGCCGGCGTCGTACAACTTCGAGGCGATCCGGTACTGCGGGTCGGCCACCATGTGGAACTTCCGCATCGTGTCGACCGCGACCGGATCGCACCGGAGGGCGATCTGCCGGGGAGTGGGGGGCGGCGTTTTCTTGCGCTGGGCCGCACGGCAGGCGCTCGCGATGGCCGTGCTGTCGGGCGCCTGGGGGACGGCGTTGAGGACGTTTTGGGCCGCCGCGATCAGCTCGCTCGCGTCGGCCGAGTCTGCGTGGTCGGGGATCCGGGCGTACAGCGCCATCGCGGAGTCGCGCTTCCCCGAGCGCAGCAGCAGCCCCGCGAGGCTCGCCATCGCCTGGACGTCGCGCGGGTACGCCGCCAGGTACTCCTGGTAGGCGGCCTCCGCCTCATCGTAGCGCTGCGCCGAGTGGTACACGCGCGCCACGTTGAAGAACGCATCGCGCCGGTCCTTCGCGTACTTTGGATCGGACGCGGCGGGCACGGCCAACCGGAAGTACTTCGCCGCGGAGTCCATCTGGTTGGCGCTCACGAACAGGTTCGCGAGGTACATGAACCCCATCGGCTCGACCTGGTAGATCTGATTCGCGCGCCGAAAGCTCGCGATCGCCGAGTCGGTGTTCCCGCCCTGCCACGCCTGCACGCCGGCGTTGAACACCGGCACCCACGCCTGGCGGCGGTACAGCGCGATGTCGTCCTTGCACTTGGGTGCGAGTGCGAGGGCCTTCGTGAAGGCCGAGTCCGCGCCCACCAGATCGTCTGCTATCAGGTAGTAGCGCCCGAGGTAGTACCACGCGGCCGGGTTCTTCTCCTGCCCGCCGCTAGTCAGCGCCTGCATGAGCACGCGGTTCGCATCCTTCAGGTCCTTGGCGCGCTGGTCGGCGAACTTGGTGGTGAAGGCGCTCTTGAGATACAGCGCGCCGCTGTTCACCAGGTAATGGCCGGGCTTGATGTCGCACGCGGCGGGGAGCCACAGCTGGGCAGCGGCACCCACCGGCGCGGCGACGACACATGTCAGGAGTCCGAGGACCTGCTTGACGGTCATGCTCACTCCTTGGATTTGGCGACGAGCGCCTCGGCGTCGCGCTGTGCGACGCGGGCGACTTCGAGCGGCGGCTTACCCAGGGCGCGCGCCGCCGCGAGAACATCGTCGTACTCCGGCTTCACCCGAACGCCCTCCGCGTCGGGCTGCTCCAGCACCTTCACCCGCACGGCGACCTCCGGGGCGAGCTGGACGGTCACCTGGCGCCGCGCCAGCGTCGCCCGCTCGGCGACCCAGCGCCGCACGCCCGCCGTGGTGCTGTGGCGGAACAGCGCCGCGGTCACCTGCTCCGCCAGCTCCTCCGGCGCGACGACCTCCACCCGGAAGCCGCTACGCCCCTTCTTCATCTGTACGGGCCACGTCTGCACGTCGAGGGCCCCCGCCGCCACGAGCGCCTGCCGCAACGGCTCGACGTACTCGGGGCTCATGTCGTCCACGTCCGTCGCCAGCAGCGCCACCCGCCCCGCCTCCGCCGCCAGCTCGGCGAGGAGCACGCGGAGCGCGTTCGGGTAGTGCTTCGGGTCGCGCTGCCCCGCTCCCCAGCCGCTCTTCACAAGCCGCCACTGCCCCGGGGGCGCCCCCGAGGACAGCACCCGCACGAGCGCCGCCCCCGGCGGTGTGGTCGCCTCCCCTTCTACCGGGCCCCCCCTCCCGGTCGCGACCTCCAGCCCCTCGAGCAGGATCGCCGTGGCGGGCGCGGGCACCGGGAGCCGGCCGTGCGCCGCCTCCACCCAGCCGTTCCCGACCGCGACCGGCCAGTGATACACGGCTTCCACGCCGAGCTGCTCGAACCCCTCGATGGCTCCGACGACGTCGAGCACCGCGTCCACGGCGCCAACCTCGTGCAGGTGTACCTTCTCAGGCGCGACTCCGTGGACCCGCCCTTCCGCCTCGCCGATCAACTGGAACGCGCGCACGGCGCGCTGTTTCACCCAATCGGACACGGGCGCGCGCTCCACCAGCCGCACCAGCTCCTCAACGTGCCGGCCGTGAGGTTGCTCGGGGATCGCGAACTCGACCTGCTTGCACGTCACCCCCGACCGGACCACGTCACGGATCGTGACCGCCACCCCGTCGAGCCCCAGGCGCCGGGGAAGTCCTTCGAGCCACGCGCCCGGCGCGCCGAGGGAGAGGAGCGCCCCCAGGGTCATGTCGCCGGAGATGCCGGCCGCGGGGTCGAGAATCGCGATGCGCATAGATGCCGAAGCGCCGCAATATAAACGGGTTAGCCCCGGTACAGCCAGCCGGCGCCGGTGTTGAACACGACCACCTGCTCCTCCGGTCCGATGGCGCCGCCCGCCCGGAGCTCGACCGCGCCGGCGAGTGCCGCCCCGCCTTCGGGAGCCGCATCGATGCCTTCGAGGGTCTGCAGCTCGCGCGCTGCCTCCGCGAGCCGGGCGTCGCTCACCGCCACCGCACCGCCGCCGCTGTCGCGCAGCGCCTGCAGCATCAGCCGGTCGCCGAGGGGAGCGGGCACGCGCAGCCCGGACGCGATGGTCCGCGGCTCGGCCCACGGGACGCAGGCGTCGGCGCCCGCCTCGAACGCCCGCACGACCGGAGCGCACCCGGCCGATTGCACGCTGTACAGCCGGGGCCGTTTCCGGGGTACCCAGCCGGCGGCCGCGAGCTCGGCGAACGCCTTCCACATGCCGATCAACCCGGTGCCTCCCCCGGTGGGGTACACGATGGCGTCCGGCAGGGTCCAGTCGAGCTGCTCGGCGAGCTCGAGGCCCAGCGTTTTCTTCCCCTCGATGCGGTACGGCTCGCGCAGCGTCGAGACGTCGACGGCACCCGTCTCCGCAGCGTAGGCGCGCGCCGCTTTGCCGCAGTCGCCGATGTGGCCGTCGAGCAAGGCGAGGTCGCCGCCGAAGCTCCGGATCTGCGAGACGATCGTGGGCGGCGTCGTCGCCGGCGCGTACACGCGCGCGGGAAGCCCGGCGCGGGCGGCGTAGGCGGAGAGCGCGACGCCTGCGTTCCCCGCCGTCGGCACGACGAACGCGCGCGCCCCGGCGTGCAGACCGCGCGTGACGGCGGCGGCGAGCCCGCGCGCCTTGAACGAGCCGGTGGGGTTCGTCCCTTCCTCCTTCACGCGCAGGTCGCGGAACCCGTAGCGCACGGCGAGCCGGGGCACGGCGAGGAGTGGGGTACCGCCTTCGCCCAGCGTGACGGGCGCCTCACCGTCCGCGAGCGGCAGCCACTCGCGATAGCGCCACATGGTCCAGCGCCGCTCGCGCAGCGACGCCTTCACCTCCGGGGATGGCGCGGAGGGGTACCGCACGAGGTACGGCTGACCGCAGTGGCACACGCCCGGCAGGCCGTCCGGGTTGCGGGTCGCGCCGCAGGTGGAGCACTCGAGCGTCCAGGGAAGCGTCATGCGGTCGCTTTGAGCCGCTCGAGGATTCGCTCGGCGAGCCGGCTGGAGAAGCCGGGCAACGCCGCGATCTCGGCCGGCGTTGCCGTCTTCACGCCCGCAAGCGAGCCGAACCGCTCCAGCAACGCGCGGCGCCGGCCCGGCCCGATGCCGGGGATCGCGAGCAGCTCGGAGGTGATGGTCCGCCGGGCGCGGCGCTTGCGGCTGTAGCTCACCGCGAAGCGGTGTGCCTCGTCCCGAGCCCGCTGCAACAGCTTGAGCGACGGGCTGCGCCGCGACAGTTTGAGCGGCTCGGCACGACCCGGCAGGTAGATCTCCTCCTCGCGCTTGGCGAGGCTCACGATCGGGAGCTTGTCGAGGCCGAGGGCGCGCGCCGCGTCGAGCGCGGCGCCCAGTTGACCCTTCCCGCCGTCGATCACCACGAGGTCGGGAAGCGGCTTGCCGTCGGTCGCGCGCCGAGACAGATAGCGGCTGACGACTTCGTGCACCGCCGCGAAGTCGTCCTGCGCGGCGCCCGCTCCCCGGATGCGGAAGCGGCGGTACTCGGCCTTCTTCGGCCGTCCGGCTTCGAACCACACCAGCGACCCCACCGTGTCGCGCCCCTGATTGGTCGAGATATCGACGCACACGAACGCCCGCGGCACCGCCGCGAGGCCGAGGTCGCGCCCCAGGGCGAACACAGGGTCCGCCGACCGCTCGTCGATGTCGAAGCTCTCGATCTTCAAGCCGTCCAGCAGATAGCGGGCGTTCTGGTCGGCGAGCTCGGCGAGCTTGGCGTTCGTGCCGCGCTGCGGCACGCGCCAGTCGACGTCGGGGGCGAGCTGCTCGAGCGACGCCAGGTCCTCGGGGGGGGGCGGGAACGGCAGGAGCACGCTCCGGGCCCGCAGCTCGAGTGGCAGGTAGCAGCGCACGAGGAAGGCGGCCAGCACGGCGGCCTCGGTCTCGTGCTCCGCGTTCTCGAGGAACCAGTGGTCGCGCGCGATGAGCTTGCCGTCCCGCACCCGCAGCACCACACCGCAGGCATCGTCGCCGTCGCGGGCGAGCCCCACCGCGTCCGCGTCCCCGCCGCCGACGAGCTCCACCGTCTGCGGTTGCTCGAGCTGGTCGAGCCACTGCAGCGCGTCGCGCAGCTGCGCCGCCCGCTCGAAGTCGAGCGCCCGGCTCGCCTCGAGCATCCGCTCGCGCAGCCGCTGGCGCACGTCCACCGTCTTGCCCTCGAGGAACACCAGGACGTCGTCGATCATCCGGCGGTAGTCCGCCTCGCTCTGGTAGCCGACGCACGGGGCCTTGCAGCGCTCGATGTGATAGTCGAGGCACGGCCGGTCGGGCGCGTCCCGCGGCAGGTCCCAGTGGCAGGAGCGCACGGTGAAGATGCGGCGGATGATTCGCAGGGTCTGCCGCAGCGTCGCGACGTCGGTGTATGGGCCGAAGTAGCGCGCCCCGGGGAGGGTCACGCGCCGCACGACCAGCACGCGCGGGAACGGCTCTCCCAGCGTCACCGCGATGCGCGGGTAGCTCTTGTCGTCGGTGAGCCGGATGTTGAAGCGCGGCTTGTGCTCCTTGATGAGGTTGTTCTCGAGCAGCAGTGCCTGCGCCTCGTTCGGGACGATGATCGTCTCGAGGTCGGCGATCTGGGCCACGAGCGCCGCCCGCTCGGGCGTGTCCTGGGCGTCGGGCCCGAAGTAGCTCGGCACGCGGGCGCGCAGGCTCTTGGCCTTGCCCACGTACAGGATCTCCCCGGCGGCGTTCTTCCAGAGGTACACGCCGGGTTGGTCGGGAAGGGCGTCTAGGTTGCGCGAAAGGCGGTCAGGGATTGCCATGTCCGGGTGGCATCGGGATGCTTGAGCGCCAGCGTCAGCACGCCGTACACCACCCCAAAAATAGCCAGGACGAGCCCCCCGCGGGGCACGGGGCCGAGCGCCGCGGCGACCCGCGCCGCAGCCACCGCGGCTCCGGCGGCCGCCGCGCTGCCGAGCAGCGCGGCGGCGAACGCGCGCCACTCCGCGAACGCGAGCACCCGCCCCACGCGGCGGTTGAGATCGCGCACGTGCAGGACGACGTTCACCCACGCGCCGAGCGAGGAGCCGAGCGCGATCCCGGCGGGCCCGTAGCGGCGCATCAGCAGATAGGCGAGCGCGCTCGACAAGAGCAGCGAGAACGAGGCGATCTTCACCGGCGTCCTCGTGTCCCGCATCGCATAGAACCCCGACGCGAACAGCTTCACCGTCGCCTGCCCCAGCAGGCCCACGCCGTACGCCGCGAGGACGCCGCCGACCGTGACCGTGTCGCTGCTCCCGAACCGGCCGGTCTGGAACAGCGCGGCCACGAGCACGGGCCCGAGCGCCACGAACAGGAACGACGAGGGCATCACGAAGAACACGATGCGACGAAACCCCAGGGCGATGCGCGCGCGGAGCTGATCGTTGGGCGCGGCGCTCACCGCGTCCCGCGACAGCTCGGGCAACGACGCCTGCGCGACGGCGGTGCCGAACAGGCTGATCGGAAGGACCTGAATCAGCTGCGCGTACGAGATGCTGGCGAGGCCGCCCTCTCCCGCGAGCGAGCCGAGAAACGTGTCCACCAGCCCCGAGAGCTGCGCCACTCCGGCTCCGAGCACCAGCGGCACCCAGGCGACCAGGACGTCTCGCACCCCTTCCGGCGCGGTGCTGAGGCGGAGCGCGATGCCGTGGAGCAGCCGCCAGCACGTCGGAAGCTGCACGCCGATCTGCAACAGGCTCCCGACCACCGTGCCCCAGGCGAGTGCGACGGCCAGCCGCTCGAGTTGGCGGTCGAGCGCCAATTGGGGGCTCACGAGCCAGGTGGCGGCTCCCACGAGGGCCGCGATGCCGGCGACGTTCCAGAGCGCCGGCGCGGCGTAGGCCAGGAAGAATCGACGGTGCGTGTTCAACACCCCGAGGCACCACGCCGAGAACACCATGAGCCCCGACATCGGGAACAAGAGGCGCATGAGTGTCACGGCGAGCGCGCGGGTCTCCCCCTTGAGCCCGGGCGCGAGGGCCGCCGTGATCTGGGGGGCGAAGGCGACACCCAGGACGGCGAGGACGCCGGCGCTGAGGAGCAGGAGCCCCGCCACTGCACCCGCCAGGGCGCGCGCCGCCGACTTGTCAGCCCGCTCGCTCAGCGCGGCATAGACGGGGATGAAGGACGCTGACAGCGTCCCTTCGCCGAGCAGGTTGCGGATGGCGTTGGGGATGCGTTGTGCGGCGTTGAACGCGTCGGCCGCGAAGCCGTTGCCCAGATAGTGCGCCATGACCCGCTGCCGGACGTAGCCGAGCACGCGGCTCACGAGAATGCCGGCGGCGACTTGCACGGCCTGACGCCCCCCGCCCCGTCCCCCGCCCCCCCCGCGCGTCGCCTCCGGCACCGTCAGGTGCGTTTCTTCTTGTCGGGGTCTTCCAGCAGGCGCTGCACGAACTGCAGCTCGTCGCGCATCCCGGAGATCGAGCGGCTCAGGTCCTCGAGATCGGTCTCGAGCACCTCCACGCGGCGCTGCAACTCGCGCACGTCACCCCCGACGCGGTCGCCCGGCCCCCCCCCTTCGAGGCGGCGCGCGATCGAGCGTCCGAGCGGAGAGTCGAGCAGGATGGCCGTGATGGGAATCATGAGGGCGACGACGAGCACTACCACGAAGAGCCACATGGCAGGGATTCTACGAAGCGTCCGCCCAGCGCGCCACCTCTCGCGCGAGCGCCTCCACGAGACCGGGCCCGTAGCGGATCAGGAACGAGGCCAACGTGAGCACGCGCTCCTGCGGCTGCCCCTGCGGCGATACGGCGGCCCGCGCCCGGCTGATCTGTCGGACCAGCGTTTCGTTCTCGCGCTTGAGACTGGCGATCAGCTTCCGCTCGATCTCGTGCGCGCCGGCGAGCGCCGCGTTGCGCGCCGATTGCACCGTGCGCTCCAGCGTCGGGTCGATCGCGGCGACGCCGCGCTCCAGGCGCTCGTAGCGCTCCGCGAGCTCGCGTTGCAGTCCCGCGAGCGCCTCGGCCGTCTCCGCGGGGAGGGCCTCCCGCACCAGCCGCGCTTCCAGCTCTCCGGGCTTCCCGTCGAGCGCTTCGAGCCCGAGCCCGTAGCGCTCCATCAGCTTCTCGACGCGACCCTCGACGATCACGCCCGACCAGCGCGGCACCGCCGCCTGGCGGGCGACGCCGCCGAGCGCGTCGTACAGCGGCGCCGCGTCGGGCAAGTACTTGAGCTCGGCCGGCCCCGCGGCGTAGGCGACCGTCGGGAGCAGCGCGGCCTCGACCGCGGGCCGGAGCAGCACGTTGGGGGACAGCCGCTCGGGCGCCTCCCGGCCGATCCGCTCCAGATCGGCGCGCGTGAACCGCTCGCCGCTCCGCCGCGTGACGAAGCCGTCGCTCCCCCCCTGTCGCTCGAGCCGGTCGCGCCCGAGCCGCGCCTCGACGAAGACGGGCGTGTAGCCGTCGGGCAGCGTGACGTCGAGACCCTTGAGCACCCACGGCGCCGCCGCCCGCTTCGCGCTCGGATCGTGGATCCGCAGCACCACGAGCCCCTGCGCGCCGAGCAGCGCGGCGAGCGCCGCGGCGAACGCGTCGGCGAGCGTGGCCTCGGGCCGATAACATCGCTCGAGCCACTCGAGCACGCCCGCCTTGAACTCGGTCTCGGGCGTGCCCGCGCGCAGTTCGTCGAGCGCGCGGCGGACCTCCTCCCCGCAACGTTCGCGGGCGAGCGGCGACAGCGGCGCGTCCGGCGGGCGCTGGCGCAGCACGATCGTCGCGAGGTCCCCGGCCGTGTTGAGGAACGCCGTGTGGTTCGCCTCCGCGAAATCATGGTCGTCGCCCGCCACCCAGAACACCGGCACGACGGGCCGCTTCGCCTCCCGCTCGAGCCGGCGCGCGAGCGCCATGGCCGACAGCGCCTTGTAGACGGTGAACAGCGGCCCCGTGAAGAGGCCGGGCTGCTGGCCGGTCGTGACCGTCAGCACGTCTCCGTCGGCGAGCCGGTCCCGCCCCGGCCCCGGCAGCGCCGCGGCGATCACGTCGGGCGCCACCCGGCGTGGGGCGAGCCGCGCCCCGGGGAGCTTGAGCGGTGCGATCGGAGTCTCGATGATCCGCGGTATCACCCTTCCCTCTGCCCCCTTCCCTCTTCCCGAGCCTCTCCAAACACGTCCGCCTGAAACGCGAACACTTCGGTGCCGGGTTCCCGCCACGCCTCTGGCGGCAGTCCGGCCTTGCGGCACGTCGCGGTGAGGAACGCCTCGGGCCCCCAATGATACTCCGCCGCCACCTGCGGGAGCAGCAGACCGATGTGCCTCCCGTGGCGCACGATCAGGCCGTCGCGCCCGATCACGATCCGTCCGGGCTCCACCGGCGCGAGCAGCGGCGCGGGCTCCGACAACACGGAGATCTCGAGGGCGAGGTGAGGCAGCTCGTCCGGGTCGACCGGCGGGAACCGGGGATCGTCCTGCGCGGCGGCGACCGTCATCTCGCGCACCACGGCGCCCAGCTCGCGATCCGGCGCGATGTGGCCGATGCAACCGCGCAACGCGCCCCGGTCCGTGATCGTGACGAAGGCGCCGCGCCGGAGCGCCGCGCCCGGCACCGCGGGCAGGGATGGGAGCGGCCGCCGCGCGAGGTGCGCTGCCAGCGTCGCCCGCGCCAGGTCGAGCAGCGCGGTCCGGTCCGTCGGCGTCAGCTCAGGGTCCGCGATGGTAGGGCTCTCCCCGGCGGATGGTGTACGCGCGGTACAGCTGCTCGTACAGGATCACCCGCGCCAGCTCGTGCGGCAGGGTCAGCTGGGAGAGGCTCCACACGCGCTCCGCCCGCTCGAGCGCGGGCGCCGGCAGCGCCTCGGCGCCGCCGATCGCGAACGTCACGTCCCGGCCGTCCATCTCCCAGCGGGCCGTCCAGTCGGCGAGCTGGACCGACGTGCACTGCTCCCCGGCCTCGGACAGCGCGACGAGGCGTGAGCCCTCGGGGATCGCCTCGAGGAGTCGCGCCTCGTCTTTCACTTCCCGTTCCTCGAGCCGCGCATAGCGCCGCAGCCGCCCGAGGTACTCATCACATGCCGCGCGGAGCGCCGCGTCCTTCACGCGGCCCACCGCGACGACGCGGTAGCGCATCAGGCATACATCCCACGCAGCCGGTGCATCGCCGCCACGCGATCCACCGCGAGCATGTAGCAGGCGATGCGGGTGCTCACCTTGTGCTTCTCCGCCATGCTCATCACCTCGTGGAACGAGCGGGTCATGATCGACTCGAGCCGCCGGTTCACGGTCTCCTCGTCCCAGAAATACCCGCCGCGATCCTGCACCCACTCGAAGTAGCTGACTGTCACCCCGCCCGCGTTGGCCAGGATGTCGGGGATCACGAAGATCCCCTTCTTCTCGAGGATCTCGTCGGCCGCCGCAGTGGTGGGGCCGTTCGCGCCCTCGCAGATGACCTTCGCCTTGATGTGCGGCGCGTTCTTGCGGGTGATGACGTTCTCGGTCGCGGCGGGCACGAGCACGTCGCACTCCACCGTGAGCAGCTGGTCCTTGCCGATCGCCTCGGCCTTCGGGTAGCCGGCGATCTGGCGCCGCTCGCGCACCCACGCCAGCAGGTCGGGGATGTCGAGGCCCTGCGGGGTGTGCACCGCGCCCGACTTGTCGGACGCGGCGACGATGATCGCGCCCTCCTTCGCCATCAGGTCGGCCGCTACCGAGCCGACGTTCCCGAACCCCTGCACCGCCACGCGCGCGCCCCGCAGGCTCATCCCGAGTCGCCCGAGCGCTTCGCGGGTCACGATCATGCAGCCCCGCCCCGTCGCCTCCCGGCGGCCGAGCGAGCCGCCCATCTCGACCGGCTTGCCCGTCACGACCGCCGTGACGGTGTGGCGCTTGTGCATGGAGTACGTGTCCATGATCCACGCCATCACTCGCTCGTTCGTATTCACGTCGGGCGCCGGCACGTCCGAGTCGGGACCGAGCGTCTCGATGATGCTCGAGGTGTAGCGGCGCGTGACCCGCTCCAGCTCCGCCATCGACATCGAGGCGGGATCGCAAACCACGCCCCCTTTCGAGCCGCCGAACGGGATGTTCACGAGGGCGCACTTCCACGTCATCCACGCGGCGAGCGCCTTGACCTCCTCGAGCGTCACGCTCAGATCGAAGCGGATTCCCCCCTTTGCCGGCCCGCGCGACGTGTTGTAGAGCACCCGGTAGCCCGTGTACACTTCCAACTCCCCCGAGTCGCGCAGCACGGGGACCGATACGATGATCTGCTTTTCGGGGTTGCGGAGGACCTTGTAGAGGCCGGGGTCGAGGTTCAGGAGCTGGGCGGCGTGGTCGAAGCGCTCCATCATCGCTTCGAACGGATTCTCCTCCGCCAGGAAGGTGTCCTTGTCCGGGCGGATGATCGCCGGCGGCGCTGGGGGTTTGATCGCAGGTTCGCTCATGGCACCCGTGTGAGGCGTGTGGTCAGGCACGGGCGGCCGGGGCGAGCACGGCGTCCAACGCCTGCTCGAGCGCCCGGCCGTTCCGTTCCCAGCGGACGGCGAGTACCGCCACCAGCGGCTCCGGGATGTCCTCCCCCCCCGGCCACCGGGCACGGAGCTTCACCGCGTCCTTTTCGGTGACTACAACATAATCGCCCTCCGCCGACGCCCGCACGAGCCGCTCCACGTCCGCCGCTCCGTACGGGTGATGATCTTGATACGCCTGAAGTTGCACGCTCGCTCCAAGGGCCGAGAGCTGCGCACCGAAGCTCGCCGGATCGGCGATCCCCGCCGCCGCGAGCACCCGCCGGCCGGCGAGCACGGCGGCCTCCCGCGGCGCGCCGGACTGCATCCCCTGGAAGTGGCTCACGGCCAGGTGCGCGATGCACACGGATGCCCCCGGCCGGCGGCGCGCCAGCCAGTCGGCGAACCCCACCGCCCGCTCCTCGGAGGCGCACTTCCGGGTCACCACGATCACCTGAGCCCGGTCGAGCGCGTCCGCCCCCTCCCGCCACGGCCCCGCGGGCAGGGGCCAGGGGGACGCGCCGACGCTTTCGGCGCTCACCACCGCGACGTTGAGATCGCGCGCCACCCCGAGCAGCTGGTAGGCGTCGTCGAGCACGAGGACGTCCGCACCGCGCGCCCGCGCCGCCCGCGCGCCGGCGGCGCGGTCGGGGTCCGCGACGACCACCGCCTCGGGCACGAGCCGCTGATGTACCAGCGGCTCGTCGCCGCCGTAGCCGCGCAGCAGGATCCCCGGCGTCCGCCCCCGCTCGGCGTAGTAGCGTGCGATCCACGCGGCGAGCGGCGTCTTGCCCGTGCCGCCGACGGAGAGGTTGCCCACCGCCACGGTGGGGAGTGGCAGGCGCTCGATCCGCCGCCAGCCCGCGCGGTACGCGGCGGCGCGCAGCTTCATCATCCCCCAATACAGTGCGGACAACGGTGTGAGGGGCAGCCGCGCAACCGTCGCCAGGGTGCCGCCCTCCCATAACCAACGCACGATGCCGGCTGCGGTCACTCTGCCGCCTCTGCCGCCCCTGCCGCCCGTCCGTACGTCACTTCCCGCAGCGCCCGCTCCGCCGTCGCCATCGCCTGCCGCAGCCCCTCCTTCCCGGGAGCCACCGTGAACGGCGCGCCATAGACGACGTCGACCGGCGCGAACAGCCGGGGGATGCAGAACCGGTCCCATGACTGAATCCACCAGGCGGACGCCGTGCGCGCTCCGACTGCGATCACGAGGGCGTTCGCGTGCTGCGCCGCGGCCAGCGCTCCCGGCTTCATCCGCTCCGGGGGCCCGCGCGGTCCGTCCGGCGTCAGCGCGACCTCGGCGCCCTGTCTGAGCGAGCGGACGAGACCGAGCAGTCCGACGTCGCCGCCGCGCCGGGAGGAACCGCGCACCACGTGGTAGCCCCAGCGCTCCGAGAGCGCCGTCAGGTAGCCGCCGTCGCGGTGTCGGCTGATGAGGAGCGCCACGCCTTCGCCGCGCCGGTGATACAGCAGGGGGAGGATGCGGCTGTGCCACAGGACGTACACGATCGGCCGCCGCGCGGCGCGGGCCGCCACCACGTGCTCCCAGCCGTGCACCCGATAGCGCCACGTGGCCGCGAGCAGCCACATCAGCCCGGCGGCCACCGGCTCCGCCGCGTCCCATCGGAGCTTCACCCCACCAGCTCCGCAGCGAGCGCGGCGACGCGGTCCGCGGCGCCCGGCGGCCCCAGCCGCTCGCGCACCAGCGCGAGACCCTCCCGCTGACGCCGCGCCGCGGCGCTCGCGGGATCGAGCAGCGGCAGCACCGCCTCCGCGAGCACCGGCGGCGTCATCGCCCCCTGGAGGAACTCGGGCGCGACCTCGCGGCCCGCGATCAGGTTGACGAGCCCGACGTGCGGCACCCGGAGCATGCGGATCGCGAGCGCGAACGACAGCGGGTTGAGGCGGTAGGCGATCACCATCGGCAGGTCGGCGAGCGCCGCCTCGAGCGTGGTCGTGCCCGACTTGCAGAGCCCGGCGTCCGCCGCGGCGAACACGGGGAGGGGATCCCCCAGGTGCACCCGGATCGGGCCGGGCTGGGGATAGCGGCCGCGCGGCGTCGCCGCCACCACGACCTGGATATCGGGCCGCGCGGCGAGGATGCGGCGGGCCGCGTCCCGAAACACGGGCCAGAGACGACGCACCTCCTGGGCCCGGCTGCCGGGAAACAGGCCGAGCACCGGCCGCGCCGGGTCGAGCCCGAGCGCGCGCCGGGCCTCAGCGCGCGGCGGGAGCGGCGGCCGGTCTTTGAGGGGGTGCCCCACGAACGTCGCGGCCACCCCGCGATCCCGGAAGAATTGTTCCTCGAACGGCAGGATCACCGCCAGGCGCTTCACCACCGCCAGCCGGCGGACGCGGCCCGGCGCCCACGCCCACATCTGGGGGGCGATGTAATACAGCACGGGGACGCCCGCCGCGTGGGCCGCCGCGGCCGCGCGCAGGTGGTAGCCGGGGTAATCGACGAGGATCACCAGATCGTAGCGCTTCGCCCGGAACGCCCGGCGCACCCGCCCGAGCAGGCGGAAGTGGGCGGGGAGCTGCCACAGCGCCTCGACGAATCCGACGACCGACAGCCGCTCCATGCGGTCCCGCACGACGGCGCCGGCGGCTTCGAGGTTCGGCCCGCCGAACGCCTCGACGATGGCGTCCGGCAGCCGCCGCCGCAGGGCGGTCACGACCGCGGCGGCGTGCGCGTCCCCTGACGGCTCTCCGGCGGAGACATAGATGCGGGGCGCGCGGCTCACGGCCGCGCGGCGGCAATGGGCGCGAGGGGTGAGGCCTGGACGGCGGCGGCGACCCGGAAGGCGAGCGCCAGCGCCTCCGCCCCGGCGGCGCCCGACACGACGACTTCTTCCTCGCCCCGCACCGCGCGCAGGAAGCTCTCGAGCTCGAGCTTGAGCGGCTCCGCCTCCGGGGCCTCGAGCCGGACGTGCTCCACGATCTGCTCGAGGTTCGTGGCCGAGAGACCCTGCCATCCGGGCTTCAACCGGAAGAAATCTCCGCTCCCCTGGGCCAGATCGAGCGAGAAGTACCCCGTCGGCTGGAAGATGCGGAGCTTGCGGGTGCGCTCGCGCGACACGCGGCTCGCGGTGACGTTGGCGATGGCGCCGTTCGCGAACTCGATCCGCGCGTTCGCGATGTCCACGTGCGGCGTGAGGATCGCGACGCCGGTCGCGCGCACGTCGCTCACCGGCGCCCCCACGAGCTCGAGCACCAGGTCGAGGTCGTGAATCATCAGATCGAGGATCACCGCGACGTCGGTGCCGCGCGGCTGGAACGGCGCGAGGCGGTCGATCTGGAGAAAGCGCGGCTCGTCCAGGTGCGGCGCGGCCGCCCGCACGGCGCGGTTAAAGCGCTCCACGTGCCCCACCTGGAGCACGAGCCCGCGCTCCGCCGCCCGGCGCACGAGCCGCTCCGCCCCGGCGACCGAGTCCGCGAGCGGCTTCTCCATCAGCAGGGCGACGCCCCGCTCGAGCACCGGGAGCCCCACGGCCACGTGGGCGGGGGTCGGCACCGCGACCGTCACCGCGTCCACCCGGTCGAGCAACGCGTCGAGCGACGGGTGCGCCGTCGTCTCGAGCTGCTGCGCCACCTCCCCGGCACGGGCGGGGTTGTGGTCGTAGATCCCGGCGAACGCGACGCCCGTCATGCGCCGCAGCAGCCGGGCGTGGTGAAAGCCCAGGGCGCCGGTGCCGACGACGCCCACGCGCACGGGTTCCCCGCTCACACCAGCACTCCGCGCTGCGACGCCTCGATGAACTTGAGGAAGTGCTCGACCTCGGGCACCGCCGGGAGCTCGGCGCGCGCCCGGGCGATCCCCTGGCTCACGGTCAGATCCGAGTTGAAGAGGAGGCGGTAGGCGCGCTTCAGGGCGAGCTTCACCTCGGGGGTGAACCCCGCCCGCTGCAGCCCCACGGAGTTGAGCCCGTACAGATGGACGGGGTTCCCGACCGCCTTCGTGAAGGGCGGCACGTCCTGGTTCACGCGCGACCCGCCGCCCACGAACGCAAACGTGCCGATCCGTACGAACTGGTGGATCGGCACGAGCCCCGAAATGATCGCGCGGTCTTCGATGGTGACGTGTCCCGCCATCTGGACCGCGTTCGCGATGATCACGTCGTTCCCGACCACGCAGTCGTGCGCCAGGTGCACGTACGACATCAGGAAACAGCGCTGCCCGACCGCCGTCTTCCCCGTCGCCGCCGTGCCGCGGTTGATGGTGCAGTACTCGCGGATGACCGTGCCGTCACCGACGTCGACCCAGGTGTCCTCGCCCTTGTATTTCAGATCCTGCGGATCGTTCCCGAGCACGCTGCCGTAGCCGACCTTGACCCCCGTGCCGAGCTTCACGTTCCGCTCCAGCACGGCGTGCGCGGCGACCTGGCAGCGCTCCGCCACGGTGACGTGCGGCCCGATGATGGCGTACGGCCCGACCGTCACGTCCCCGCCCACCTGGGCGGTGGGGTCCACGAGCGCGGTCCGGTGGATCACCGGTCGACGACCGTCGCCATCATCTCCGCCTCCGCCACCACCTGCCCGTCCACGTAGCCCGCGCCCTTCATCTTGCACGTCTTGCCGCGGAACTGCACCATGTCGAGTTCGAAGCGGATCTGGTCCCCCGGCACCACCGGCCGGCGGAACTTGACGTTGTCGAGCGACATGAAATAGACGACCTTGTCCTCGACGTTCTGCCCCTCGAAGTAGCTCATCAGCAGCATGCCCCCCACCTGCGCCATCGCCTCGATGATCAGCACGCCCGGCATGATGGGGTGGCCGGGAAAATGGCCCTGGAAGAACGGCTCGTTGATGGTGACGTTCTTGATGCCGACGATCCGCTGCTGCCCCTCGATCTCGATGATCCGGTCGACCAGCAGGAACGGGTAGCGGTGCGGCAGGACGTCCATGATCCGCCCGATGTCCATTTTCGGCGGCCCGCTGCGGCGCGCCGCGCGCGCCAGCGCGCGCGCCAGCGCGATGTTGCCGCCGTGGCTCGGCCGAGTGGCGACGATGTGCGCCCGGACCCGCGCCCCCGTGAGCGCGAGGTCGCCGAGGATGTCGGCCGCCTTGTGGCGCACGAACTCGTCGGGCCAGCGCAGCTGGCCGCCGTCCGCGAGCCCGCGCTCGTCCAGCACGATCGCGTTAGCGCCCGACGCCCCCTTGATGAGCCCCTTCGCCTGCAGCGCCGCCACCTCGCTCGTGAAGCCGAAGGTCCGCGCCCGCGCGAGCTCCTGCGCGAACGCCTGCGGCGTGACGGTGAAGCTCCCCGCCTGCCGCCCGATCAGCGGGTGCGGCCACTCGATCGTCACGGTGAGCCGCAGCTCCTTCGCCGGGGCGACGACGTAGCTCGAGTCGCCCTCGGTGACGGTGAAGGGCGCCGGCACCGTGAAGATCAGGGGTTCGCCGCCGATCTCGGTCGGACCGGCGTGCTCGAGCGCCTCGAAGTACGGCTGGACGCTGCCGTCGAGAATCGGCGGCTCGGGGCCGCTCAGCTCGACGGTGAGGTCGTCGATCTCGTGGGCGGCGACGGCGGCGAGCAGGTGCTCGACGGTGTGGATGGTCGCCTCGCCCTTGCCGATCGCGGTGCGGCGCTCGACCGCCTCGACCTCCGAGAGCAGCGCCGGCACCTCCGGTTTCCCCGCGAGGTCCACCCGCCGGAATACGATCCCCTGGCCCGCCGGAGCGGGGAGGAACGTCGCCTCCGTCTTCGCGCCCGTGTGCAGGCCGGTGCCCGACACCGACGCCTTCCGCCGGATGCTGCGCCTAGGGTTGAGCGTCATGGCTCCGCCGCGCGAGCGCCTCGAGGTCGTCGACGAGCTCCGCCAGCCGGTAGAGCGCGGCCTGGGCGCGCAGGAACTCGCGGTGGTTGCGCGCCGGGTACCCGGTCACGGTCGCTCCCGGCTCGATGTCGCCGATCACGCCGCCCTGCACCGTGACCCGCGCTCCGCGCCCGATGGTGATGTGGTCGGCGAGCCCCGCCTGGCCCGCCAGAAACACGTCGTCCTCGACGTGCGTGCTCCCGGCGATCCCCGCCTGCCCGGCGATCAGGCAGCGGGCCCCGATCCGGCAGTTGTGCCCGATCTGCACCAGGTTGTCGATCTTCGTCCCCTGGCCGATGACGGTGTCGTCCACGCTGCCGCGGTCGATCGTCGTGTTGGCCCCGATCTCCACGTCGTCGCCGACGAGGCACCGGCCGACCTGCGGGATCTTGCGGGGGAGCTCGCCGTTCTTGCCCGGCACGTAGCCGAAGCCGTCCGAGCCGAGCCGCACCCCCGCGTGCAGGATCACGCGGCTGCCGACGATGGTGCCGCTGTAGCACACGACGTGCGGGAACAACTGGACGTCGTCCCCGGCGACGACGCCGTCGCCCAGCACGCAACCCGCGCCGATGCGCACGTTCTTCCCGAGTCGCACCCCGCGGCCGAGCACCGCGTACGGCCCGATAGCGACCGGCTCCTGCCACGTCGTCCCGGCGCCGACGACCGCCGTGCGGTGTACCTCCGGCTCCCACGCCGGCTCCGGGTACAGCACCGGGATCACCGCCAGGAGCGCCACGTGCGGGTCGCGCACCAGCACCCGGCACGCCGGTCCGCCCGCCGCCCCCTCCGCGACGAGGTCCGGCTTGCAGAGTACGACGGCCGCGCTAGACCGTTGAAAGTACGGGAGATAGCGCTTGCTGGCAAGAAAAGACAGGTCGTCGGGGCCCGCGCGATCCAACGGCGCGACCCCGGCGACGGTGACGTCGGGAGGCCCGACCAGCTGCCCGTTGGTGAGGGCGGCGATCTCCCGCGCGCTGAGCCGGCGGGCGCTCCCCCCCCTCTCCCCCTCGGCGGCCACGCGGGCTCCGCGTCCTACTGCGACTGCTTCAGCCGAGCGATCACCTTGGACGTGATGTCGAGGGTGGGATCGGCGGCGACGATGTTGTTGCCGGGGGCGTCGGCGTCGAAGATGATCTGGTAGTTGCTCTCCGCGCGGATCCCCTGAATCACGCCGTTCACCCGCGCCTGGATCGGTTGCAGGAGGTCGCGCTCGCGCTGCTGGGCCTTGTCCTGCAGCTCGTTGGAGCGCTGCTCGAAGCGCTGCTGCAACTGCTGCAGCTCGCGCTGCTTCGTCTGCTTCGCCGCCGGGGAGAGGGCGATCGACTGCTGGTCGAACGCGCGCACGGCGGAGTCGAGCTGCTGCTGCAGCTTCTGCACTTCGCTGCGAAATCCCTTGACTTCGTTGTTGAAAGTGGATTCCGCGGCCGCGTAGCCTGGCGTCTGCTGCAGGATGGTCCGGGAATTGATGAACGCGATCTTGAGCGTCGGCTGCCCCTGCGCCCCCGCGGCGACCGGAACGGCCGCCGCGAGCCCGAGCCACGCCCACACTGTCACTGCACGCCGCATAACACGTCTCCCCAAAAGAACCCGGTACAGGTGACCCCGCAGAGGGCGGGGTGCGGATCAGAAGAAGTTGCCGAGCTTGAAGTGGAGCTTGAAGCCCGGGTTCGGCCGCCCGAAGGCGTCGGTGCGGTCGAAGCCGTACGCCCAGTCGATGCCGATCGGCCCGAGGGGCGAGATGATGCTCAGGCCGATGCCGGCGCCGCGGAACAAGCGCGTCGGGTCGAACTCTCCCGCGCGCGCCCACACGTTGCCGGCGTCCACGAACATCGACACGTAGAACATCTGCGACAGGCGCGCGCCGACCTCGCCCGACATCGCGAGGTAGGCTTTGCCGAACGCACTGGCGCTCGCCTGGCCGGTCGAGGCGTTCGCGTCAAAGCCGTGGGGCGTGATCGAGAACTCGTCGTAGCCCCGCAGCGGGATCCCGTACTGCGTCCCGCCCATGGTGAACAGCTGGTCGAAGAACGGCGAGTTCCCGAACACCAGGCCGGAGCGCGTCGAGAAGCCCAGCACGAACCGCACCGGCGACGTGCTGGTACGCCCGCCGAGGTGCCCCAGCGGGGCGTACCAGCGGCCCTCGAGGTCGAGCCGCTGGAAGTCTCCCGTGCCCCCGAGGGGTCCGCCGCTCTGGGACAGCCCGACCGAGTGCAGGGTGCCCGCGGTGGGGAACGGCAGGTCGATCCGCGTGTCGCGCATGATCGAGAAGCCGATGGTCGAGCGCAGGCAGTTGTTGCAGCTCAGGCTGGCCACGTTGGCGCTGCCGCCCGTGAACGTCTGGTCGTCGATCGCGTAGGAGACGAACAGCCGCGTGTAGCGGTCGTGGAACACCGGGAAGCCGAACTGCAGGTTGGCGCCGCGCCGCCGCAGCTGGCCCAGGTCGGCGATCGTGTAGCGCAGCCGCGTATTGTGCACGCCCATCGTCCCCGAGACGCGTGACTCGCGGATCGCCGGATCGGTGTACGACAGGTCGAAATCGTTGATGTTCTTCCCGAACTGCCACTGGAAGTGGCCCCGCTTCCCCTGCCCGAACAGATTCGGCTCGTCGAGCCCGAGGAAGCCGCCCAGCCCGGTGCCCTGCCCCACCGACGCGCCGAAGTTGATGTTGCCGGTGTGCTTCTCGGTCACCCGGAAGATGACATCCACGTCCCCCTGGTCGTTCGCGGGGCGCGTGTCGGGGAACGGCAGCGGCTGCTGGAAGAAACCGAGGTTCGAGATGTTCTGGTAGGAACGGATCAGGGCGTCCTGGCGGAACACGTCGCCGGGGAGCAGCACGATCGCCTCGCGGATCACGCGCTCGTGCGTGACGTCGTTGCCCGCGATCTCGATCTTGTTCACGATCGCGGGCTGCCCCTCGTTGATCCCCCAGCGCAGGTCCACCACCGGCTTGCCGTCGGGGCCCGTGCGCCGGATCACGTCGGCGCGCGGCTGCATGTAGATGTAGCCATTGTTGTAGTACAGCGTGCGCATCTGCTGCGTCGCGTCGTCCCACTTCTGCTGGTTGAAGTAGGCCGGTCCGTGCAGGGTGCCGCCCAGCCCCAGAACGCCCGTGCGGCTCTCCCCCTTGAAGGGGAACAGCTCCTGCAGCTCGTCAGTCGAGAAGCGCCGGTTCCCCACGATCTCGAACGTGCCCACGCGATAGGGATCACCCTCGCTCACGCGCACGAGCAGCGTCGCCTTGCCCGTCGTGTCGTCCACGATCAGAGTGTCGTCGAGCACCTGGAAGTCGACGAAGCCCCGGTCGCCGTAGAACTTGGGCAGCCGCTCCTGCAGGTCCTCGCGCAGCTTTTCGTCGTCGTACTCGCCCGAGCGGAACCACCAGAACCCCTCCGGCCGGCTCTTCATCCGGCCGACCAGCTGCTCGGTCGGGAAGTGGGTATTGCCCTCGAAGGCGACGCGCGCGATCGCGACGCGCCGGCCCTCGTCCACGTCGAAGATCACGCGCACCCGCGCGGACTCCGCCTCGTACACGCGGAGCACGTTCACGTGGGCCAGGTAATAGCTCTGGGTGCGGTACAGCGAGTCGATGCGGGCGCGCGCGCGCGTCACGGCCGCGGGATCCACAGGCCGGCCCTCGGCGAGCTGGACCTTGTCCTTGACGCTGCGCTCGGACAGACGGGATACGCCGCGCACCGCCCATTTGACGAGGATCGGCCGCTCGCGCACCCGCACGACGAGGAGCTGGCGGCCGTTCACGGTGTCCTGGGCGACCCGCACGTCGTCGTATTGGCCGGTGGCATAGAGGGCCTGGATGGCGCGCTGCACGTCGCGGTAGCCGAGCGGCCGGCCTGCGACGAGCCCGCTCTGGGTGAGCACCTGCTGGCGGTCGAGGCGGCGGGTGCCAAGCACGACGATGGAGTCGGGCGCGACGGCCTGGGGGCCCGCGGCGGCCGGCTCGCCCTGCGCGCGCGCGGCGCGCGGCACGAGCACGAACCCGAGACAGATGACGGCGGAAAGCTTGCGAATCACGCCTTCGAGCCGGAGAGCGCGCGGAACGCCAACCGTTCCTTGTCCGGGGCCGCGTCGACTTCGATCTCCTCGCCCCGCGCGAACTCGCCGACCAGGATCTTCTCCGAGAGCGGATCCTCGACGAACTTCTGAATCGCGCGCTTCAGCGGGCGCGCGCCGAAGTGCTCATCGTAGCCGCGTTCCACCAGGAAATCGGTGGCCGCCGGCGTCAACCGGAGCGTCAGCTCCTCTTCGCCCAGCCGCTTCTGCACTTCCTTCAGGAGGATCGCCACGATCTGGGCGATGTGCTCGCGCGTGAGCGGGTGGAACACGATGACGTCGTCCAGCCGGTTCAGGAACTCGGGGTTGAAGGTCTTGTTGATCTCGTCCTTGACCTTCTCCGCCATCTTCTCGAACGTCGCCCGCGCGTCCGGCTGGGAGAAGCCGAGTGCCTTGCCCTTCACCATGTCGCGCGCGCCGACGTTCGAGGTCATGATGACCACGGTGTTCTTGAAGTCGATCACGCGCCCGTAGTTGTCCGTCAGGTGCCCCTCGTCGAGCACCTGGAGCAGGATGTTGAAGACGTCGGGATGCGCCTTCTCGATCTCGTCGAGCAGCACCACCGAGTACGGCTTGCGCCGCACCGCCTTGGTGAGCGTGCCCGAGTCCTCGTAGCCCACGTAGCCCGGGGGCGCGCCGATCAACCGGCTGACGGAGAACTTCTCCATGTACTCCGACATGTCCACGCGGATCAGCGCGTTGGCGTCGGCGAACAGGAAGCGCGCGAGCGCCCGCGCGAGCTCGGTCTTGCCGACGCCCGTGGGCCCGGAGAAAATGAACGAGCCGATCGGCCGCTTGGGATCCTTGAGCCCCGCGCGGCTCCGCCGGATGGCGCGTGAGATCACCGCGATCGCCTCGTCCTGGCCGACCACGGTCTGGTGCATCTCCTCCTCCATCCGCAGCAGCCGCGCCGTCTCGGCCTCCTGCAGCCGCGTCACGGGAATGCCGGTCCACCGCGATACGATGAACGCGACCCCTTCCTCGTTGATCGTGGGCCGGTGCGTCTGGCGTTCCTTCTCCCACGCCTCCTGCTTGCGACGGATCTCCGCCTGCAGCTCGCGCTCCTGGTCGCGCAACGACGCCGCGCGCTCGAAGTTCTGGTCGCGGACCGCGTTCTCCTTGTCGCCGTTGATGTGCTCGAGCTTGTCCTTGAGCGCGGCGACTTCGGGCGGCGGCACCTGCGTCGCGAGCCGCGCCCGCGCCCCCGCCTCGTCGATCACGTCGATCGCCTTGTCCGGGAGGAAGCGGTCGGTGATGTAGCGCTCCGAGAGCTTCGCCGCGGCGTCGAGCGTTTCGTCCGGGATGATCACCCGGTGGTGCTCCTCGTAGCGCTTCCGGAGGCCCTTCAGGATCTCGATCGTCTCGTCCACCGTCGGCGGATCGACGATCACCGTCTGGAAGCGCCGCTCGAGTGCGCCGTCCTTCTCGATGTACTTGCGGTACTCGTTGAGCGTCGACGCCCCGACGCACTGCAGCTCGCCGCGCGCCAGCGCCGGCTTCAGCATGTTGGAGGCGTCCACCGCCCCCTCCGCCGCGCCCGCGCCCACCAGCGTGTGCAGCTCGTCGATGAACAGGATGATGCTCCGGTTCTGGGCGATCTCGTTGATGATCGCCTTCAACCGCTCCTCGAACTGACCGCGGTACTTCGTCCCCGCGATCACTGCCGCCATGTCGAGCGACAGCACGCGGTGATCCTTCAGCGCGTCGGGGCACTGGCCGCTCGCGATCAGCTGCGCGAGCCCCTCGACGATCGCCGTCTTGCCCACGCCCGGCTCGCCGATCAGCACGGGATTGTTCTTCTTGCGGCGCGACAGGATCTCCATCACGCGCTCGATCTCCTTCTGGCGCCCGATCGTGGGATCGAGCTGCCCCTCGGCCGCGAGCTGCGTCAGGTCGCGGCAGAAGTGGTCGAGCGCGGGCGTCTTGGACTTCTTTTCGCTCTTGGGACTCGCCGGCTGCGTCGCGGCACCGGACGGCGCCGGCCCGGACGGCATCTCGCTGCCGAGCAGCCGCAGCGTCTCCGCCCGAGCCTGCTCCAGGTTCACCCCGGCGTCGGTCAGCACCTGCGCCGCGATGCCCTTCTCCTCGCGCAGCAAGCCGAGCAGCAGGTGCTCCGTCCCCACGTAGGAGTGGTTCAGCTCCCGCGCCTCGCTCATCGCGAGCTCGAGCACCTTCTTGGCGCGCGAAGTGTAGGGGAGATCGGGCCCGGCGGCCGCGGCCGCTTTGCCCTTCTTCACCGTTTCTTCGATCTTCTGCTGGATCTCTTCGAGGTCGACGTTCAGGTTGGTGAGGACGGCCGCCGCCACACCCTCCCCTTCGCGGATCAGTCCCAGCAGGATGTGCTCGGTCCCCACGTATTCGTGATGCAGCCGCGCGGCTTCCTCCCGCGCCATCTGCAAGACCTTGCGCACGCGATCCGTGAAGTTGTAGCCGTTCATCTACCCCCCTGCTTCGGTCTCGAGCACGCGGCGCACAGACGTGGCGCGCACCGTCGGCAGCTCAGGATCGCCGGTCTGGCGTCCCTCGAGCGCCGCCAGGTGCGCGGGCTGGGTGAAGATCAACAACTTGTTGAGCGTATATACACTCAAGCCCGGGATCAGATTCAGCCCGACGCCCAGCCGCACGCCGCTCAACAGGTTCATCGTCTCCTCGAACGTCAGGCTGCGCGCGTACTTGAGCAACCCGTAGGCCCGCCACACCTTGTCGGCGATGATGGTGGGCGCGTCGCGCAACAGCACCTCGCGCGCTTGCTCCTCGTATTCGATCACCTGGCGCACGATCTTGCCGAGGTGATCCAGGAGCTCGTCCTCCGACTTGCCCAGCGTCGTCTGATTGGATAACTGAAAGAAGTTTCCGACGACTTCGCTCCCCTCCCCGTACAAACCCCGGAAGGTGAGCCCCACCTGGGCGAGCCCCTGCAGTACCTTCCCGATCTCCTTCGTCAAGACGAGGCCCGGCAAGTGGATAAGCACGCTCGCCCGCAGCCCCGTCCCGGCGTTGGTCGGGCAGGAGGTAAGATAGCCAAATTCCGGGTGAAACGCGAAGGGAAGCAGTCGCCCAAGATCGGCATCCAGCGCCTCCAGGTCGGCGTACGCCTCTTCGAGCGCGAATCCCGAGCGCATTCCGTGCAATCGCAAGTGGTCTTCTTCATTGACCATGACCCCCACCCCGCCCTGGACGAGCAGGGCCGCCCCGGGCCGGGGCCGGGCCTCCCGGTCGAGCCCCGCCAGCTCCTTGGACACGAGGTGCCGCTCGTGCAACAGCTGGCGGTCCGCCCGCTCCAGCTTGTCCAGCCGGAAGGCCGCCGCCCCCTTCAGCCGGTCGCTGGCGGCGCCGGCCTCCTCCACCCGCGTCAGCACCGCCGTGCGGTCCGCATCGCGCGCCCGCTGGCCGAACACGTAGCCCTGCAGGTTGCGGGCGAGCCGGATGCGCGTCGAGAGCACGATGCTCCCCTTCGGGCCGGACGCGTCCAGCCACGCGATCCCGCCGTCGGGAAGGAGCGAGAGATCGATCATTCGAGCACCCGGATCCGGTCGCGCAGCTCGGCCGCCAGCTCGAAGTTCTCGCTCTCGACGGCGCGCCGCAGCTGCTCCTTGAGCTCCAGCAGCTGCAGCCGCGGGTCCGTCGCCCCCGCCTCGCCGGGCACCACGTACCGCTCGCCGACGTGTTGGCTCGAGCCGTGCAGCCGGCGCAACAGGTCGCGCAGGTGCGACGCAAACGACTCGTAGCACTGCGCGCACCCGAGCCGCCCCGATTCGCGGAAATCCTTGAGCGTCGAGCCGCAGGCGGCGCAGCGCAGGCCGTCGGCGGGCGTGGGCAGGACGTTCCCCGCACCCTTCCCCATCGCCTGGATGAAGCCGCCGAGCGGCGACTTGAGGATCGAGTCGCCGGTCTCGAACCCCTTCTGCTGGGCGCACTGCTTGCACAGGTGGAGCGTCACCTTCGTGTCGTTCTCCACTTTGGTGAGGTGAATTTCCACCTCGCGCTCTTTGCAGTTGTCGCACAGCATCAGGGTATCGCGTCCACCGATCCGACCGCCGCCGCCCGGCCGTCGTCCAGCATCAGGATCCGGTCGGCCCGACCCGCGAGCTGCCGGTTGTGCGTGACCACCACGACCGCCGTCTCGTACTCCCGCGCCAGGCGGAAGAACACCTCGTGCAACCGGTCCGAGTTCGCGTGGTCCAGGTTGCCGGAGGGCTCGTCCGCCAGGACCAGGCTCGGGTCGTGCACCAGCGCGCGCGCCACCGCGCAGCGCTGCTGCTCGCCCCCCGACAGCTCGGCGGGCCGGTGCGTCATCCGGCCGGCGAGCCCGACCAGCGAAAGCACTTCCTCCGCCCGCGAACGCGCCTGCCGCGCTCCCATCCCGCCGATCACGAGGGGCATCATCACGTTCTCCAACGCGGAGAATTCCCGCAAGAGATGATGGAACTGAAAGACGAAGCCCAACTTACGGTTCCGGAGCTCGGCCAGCGCGTCGCCGTCCAGGTCGGCGTAGCGCGAGCCGTCCAGCCACACGTCCCCCCCCGTGGGCCGATCGAGCGCGCCCAGCAGGTGCAGCAGCGTGCTCTTCCCGGCGCCCGAGGCGCCCACGATCGCCACGAACTCGCCGCGGTGCACCTCGAGCTCCACGCCCCGCAACACCTCCAGGGGCTGGCCGTCGCCGCCGGCGAACACCTTCCGGATCCCCCGGGCCTCGAGCAGCGCGGTCATTCGTAGCGGATCGCCGTCACGGGCTCGAGCCGCGCGGCCTGGAGCGCGGGATAGAGCGGCGCGAGCGTCGCGACGACGAGGCTCGCGAGCACCACCAGCAGGACGTCGAGCGGCTGGGTATGAACAGGCAGGTGGTCGATGAAATAGATCGACGGGTCGATCGGGATCCAGTGGCCGCGGTTCACCATGCCGCCCAGCACGAGCCCCAGGACCACGCCGAGCGTGGTCCCCGTGAGCCCGATGATGACCCCCTGCGCGAGGAAGATGCGGCGGATCGCCGCCTGCCGGAGCCCCATCGCGAGCAGGATCCCGATCTCCCGCGTCTTGTCGCGGACGACCATCGTGAGCGTGCCGACCACGTTGAACGCGGCCACCACGCAGATCAGGAACACCACGAGGGCCATCGCGAGCTTCTCGAGCTTGAGCGCGGAGAAGAGCGACGCGTTCTGGGATTGCCAGTCGAGCGCGCGATACGGGTATCCGAGCTGGGTCTCGAGCTGGAGCGCGGCGGTCCGCGCCTGCCACGGATCGCCCAGCCGGACCTCGATCCCGGTCACGGCGGTGTCGAGCCCGGCGAAGCGCTGCGCGGCCTTGCGGTCCAGAGCGACGTAGCTGTTGTCGTACTCGAACATGCCGGTATCGAAGATGCCGGTGACCTCGTAGCGGTGGAACTGGGGAACGTACGCGCCGAGGCTCGGGTTGAAGCGCGCCCCGGCGGGGGCGACGAGCGTCACGACATCGCCCGGGAAGGCGGACAGCTTGGACGCGAGCCGGACGCCGAGGGCGATCCCGCCCTCGACGTCCGGGCGGGCGGCCTTGAAGCTCAGGTCGCCCTTGGTGAAGTGGCGGGCGAAGCTCGTGACGGCGCGGCGGCCCGTGTCGGCATCCACGCCGTACACGACGACGCCCTCCGCGTAGTCGTGGCCGGCGGAGATGAGTCCCTGGGTGAGCACGAACGGCGCCGCGGCCTCGACCCCCGTGGTGCGGCGCACTTCCGCGAGCACCTTGTGCCAGTCGTCGAGCCGCAGGCCCTCGCCGTAGGTGAGCACGCGGAGGTGCGGATTGGCGACGAGGATCTTGTCGCGCAGGTCCGCCTGCAGCCCGTTCATCACGCCCAGTACCACCACCAGCGCCATCACGCCCACCGTCACGCCGCCGACGGCGATGACCGTGATGATGGAAAGCAGCCGCGACGCGCGGCGGCTCCGCAGGTAGCGCAGGGCGATGCCCAGCTCGAGACGCGAGATCATTCGGGGCGCAGCATCGGAAAGAGGATGACGTCGCGGATGTTGGTCTGGTCCGCGAGAATCATCAACAGCCGATCGATGCCCATGCCCACCCCGCCCGTCGGCGGCATGCCGTACTCGAGCGCCCGCAGGAAGTCCTCGTCGACTACCTGCGCCTCGTCGTCGCCCGCGGCGCGCAGGCCCGCCTGCTGCTCGAAGCGTCGCCGCTGCTCCTCCGGGTCGTTCAGCTCGCTGAAGGCGTTCGCGATCTCGCGCTTGTGGATGAACAGCTCCCAGCGCTCGACGCGGGTCGGATCGTCCCGCTTGAGCTTGGCGAGGGGCGACAGCGCCACCGGATAATCCAGCACGAACGTCGGCTGCACCAGCGTCGGCTCCACGTAGTTCTTGAAGACCTCGTCCACGAGCTTCGCGCCGGAGAGCTGGTTGGCCTCCGGAACTTCCTTTCGCGTGAGCGCGGCGCGCAGCTCGGCGTCGCCGGCGCGCGCGAGATCGACTCCCGCCGTCTCCCGCACGAGGGTGTAGTAGTCCTTGCGCGCGAACGGCCGCGCGAACGAGAGCGTGGCGCCGTGGCGCTCGAGCGTGTGGCTGCCGAACAGCTCCTGCACCATCCCCGCGAGCAGCTCCTCGGTGAGCCGCAGCATCACCTCGTAATCGGCGTACGCCTCGTACCACTCCGCCATCGTGAACTCGGGGTTGTGGAACCGTGACAGCCCTTCGTTCCGAAAGTCGTGCCCGATCTCGTACACCTTCTCGAGCCCGCCCACGATGCAGCGCTTCAGGTACAGCTCGTCGGCGATGCGGAGGTAGAACGTGGCATCGAGCGCTTCATAGTGCGTCTTGAACGGGCGCGCCGTGGCGCCCCCGTAGACTGGCTGGAGCACCGGGGTCTCGACCTCGAGATAGCCGCGGGCGTCGAAGAACTTCCGGACGTAGCTCACGACCTGGGCGCGCAGCCGGAACAGCTCCCGCACCTCGGGATGCACCGCCAGGTCGGCGTAGCGCTGCCGGGCGCGCAGCTCGGGATCCGAGAGCTCGCCGTGCCGCACCCCCTGCGCGTCCTCCTTGCCGAGCGGCAACGGGCGGAGCGACTTGGCGAGCAGGGTGAGGCGCTTCACCCGTACGGTGACCTCGCCGGTCTTGGTGCGGAACAGCGGGCCCTCGACGCCGACCACGTCGCCCAGGTCGAGCAACTTCACGACCTCGTACTGGTCTGCGCCGACGTCATCGACCCTGAAGTAGACCTGAATCTTCCCGGAGCGGTCCTCGAGATGACCGAAGGTCGTCTTCCCCATCGGCCGCAGCAGGACGAGACGCCCCGCGAGCCGGTGCACCGTCGCGTCGTCGTCCTTGAACCCCTCGAGCGCCGCACGGGCGGTGCCCGTGCGGTCGAAGCGGTAGGCGAACGGCGCGACGCCCCGCTTCACCAGCTCCGCGAGCTTCTCGCGCCGCGCCGCCTCGACGAAGCTCGTCACGCCGCCTTGCTCCCGAAGCGCTTGAGATACGCCTCGATGAACGGGTCGAGATCGCCGTCCATCACCCGGTGGACGTCGGCGACCTTCAGCTCGGTGCGATGGTCGTTCACCATCGTGTACGGTTGGAACACGTACGACCGGATCTGGTTGCCCCACGAAATGTCGGTCTTCTGCTTGTCCACCTCGGCCTTCTTCGCCTCCCGCTCCGCCACGGCGCGCTCGTACAGGCGCGCCTTGAGCATCTTGAGCGCCGTCGCCTTGTTCTTGAACTGGCTGCGCTCCTGCTGGCACGACACGACGATGTTCGTGGGCAGGTGCGTGATGCGCACCGCCGACGACGTCTTGTTGACGTGCTGTCCGCCCTTCCCCGACGCGCGGAACGTGTCGATGCGCAGGTCGTCCGGGTTGATCTCGATCTCGATGTCTTCGTCCACCACCGGATAGACGAACACCGACGCGAACGACGTATGGCGGCGCGACTGCGCGTCGAACGGCGAGATGCGCACCAGGCGGTGCACTCCCTTCTCCGCCTTAAGCAGGCCGTAGGCGTACCGCCCGCTGACCTGGAGGTCGACCGACTTGATCCCCGCTTCCTCCCCCTCGAGCAGATCGAGCAGCTCGACCTTGAAGCCGTGTCGCTCGGCCCAGCGGGTGTACATGCGCATCAGCATCTCGGCCCAGTCCTGAGACTCCGTCCCGCCCGCGCCCGGGTGGATCGTGAGGAGGGCGTCACGCGCGTCGTCGGGACCTTGGAGCATGTTCTGCAGCTCGAGCGCCTCGAGCTGTGCCGCGATCCCGTCCGCCTCCTGCTCGAGCTGCCGCTGCAGCGCCAGGTCCACCTCGGACTCCGCCTCGAGCAGCTCGTTCAGGTCGCGCGCGTCATCGAGGCGCTTGCGGAGCGCCAGGTACGGCTCGACCCAGCGCTTCAGCGACTTCACCTCGTCCACGACCTGACGCGCCCGCTCCTGGTCGGCCCACATACTGCCCTCCGCCATGGCGTGCTCCAGCTCGGCCAGGCGCTTGGTCTTCGCGTCTACGTCAAAGAAAGCTCCGTAGCTCGGTGAGACGGCGGTCGAATTCGGCGAATCGGTCAGAAAGGGCCACGATGTGTCGCTCGCGTCAGCTCGCTATGTAGGAAAATGAGCCGCCCCCGGGGCTCCCGCAGGGCGGCTCTAACTGCTAGAAAATATAACGGGTTAGGACGCCCCGCACCAGTCTCAGAAGATCTTGTTGCCCCCGGCGAGAATCTCGTTCAACGCCTCGCTCCAAAACGGCGTGCTCTTCGCCAGGTCGGCGCCGATCTGCTCGACGTACTCCTGCCAGCTCTTTGCGATTTCGTCCTTGAAGAGCTGCGGCAACGTGCCGTCGCGCAGCCCCTGCTGCCGCTTCTCGGGATGGTACACCACCAGATCCGAGACGAGCGCGCGTGCGAGCCGCCGCGCCTTCTGCTTAGGATCTTGGACCATGAACGGGTTCACAGGGCGGAGCGGACCGGTCATCCGCTGCCCCGGCGCGGCCGGCGTCGCAGGGGGGGCGGGGGGGCGGGGCGGGCCCGGGGCGCCGGGGGGAGCAGCGCGCGGTGCCGCGGGCCGCATCGTGGGCGCCGCGGGAGCCCCGGCCGGACGCGGCGGCGCCGGGGCCGCCGAGCGCACGGGGGGCACGGGGGGCGCGGGGGGCGCAGGGGGCGCGGGCGGCGCCGGGGGCGCCGGGGGCGCGCGCGGCGCGGGGGGCGCGGGGGCCGTCCGGGGCGCGGGCGGCGAAGCCGCCGGCCCTGAGAACCGCGGCATCGCCGGCGGGCGCGGCGGCGCCGGTGCCGGAGCCGCGAGGCCGCCCCCCGGAGCAGCGGGCGCCCGCTGGGCCGCTGTGACGGGGGGCGGCGTCGCGGCTCCGCCCTGTGGATTCACCGGGAACACGTTGCTGCACACCGCGCAGCGCGCCCGCACCCCGCCCGCGGGGACCTTGGCGGGGTCCACGCGATACACGGTCTCGCACGACGGACAGGTGACGTTCACGCTCCCCCTCTGCTCCCGCTACCTCGCGCCGGCCTCGTCGTCCAGCTCCGGATCGTGCCGCCGGTCGACGACGAACACCGATCCCGGCTGCGTCTTCGCATAGCTCTTCATTTCCGTGGCCAGCTCGCTCACCTGAGCCGGGTGCGCGAAGCGCCGGTGCTGGTTGGTCACGATGCCGATCGACAGCGTCATCAACGGCACCCGGTGCAGCTGGCCGCGCCGGTCCTTGCCGAAGTAGTACCCCGCACGCCGGTCCTGCTCGTTGTACTGGTACGGGATCAGCGTGTCGAAGACCTCGAGCACCTCGCCGCACACGTCGGGAATCGCGTCCACGGGGATGACGCAGATGAAGTCGTCGCCGCCGATGTGTCCGATGAACCCCCGGGCGCCCAGCATGCCTTTCACGACATCGTGCAGGATGCGCGAGAGGATGTAGATGACCCGATCGCCGTCGTTGTAGCTGTAGCGGTCGTTGTACTCTTTGAAGTGGTCGAGATCGGCGTAGCACACGGCGAACAGCTCGCCCTTTTCCATCCGCCGCCGAATCTCGCGCTCGATCTCCGTGGTACCCGGCAGCCGCGTGGACGGGTTGACGGCGACGTCCCGCGCGGTACGCGTCAGGAGCCCGTCGAGCCGGCTCGCCTGCTCGGCGGGTTCGAACAGCGGCGTGATGACCTCGTCCGCCCCGGCCGTGAACCACTCTTGCACGCGATCGGTGGTGTGGCGGCTCGTCAGCACCGCCAGCGGGACGATCGCCGAGTACGAATCGGCCTTGAGCCGGGTGCACAGCTGCAACCCCTGCGGGCCCCCGTCGGCGTCGATCACGACCAGCGCCGGGAGCGAGCGCAGTACGCGCTGTTCGACCTCGTGCGGCTCGGGCACGGGGAGAATGGTCAGCCCTTTGCCCTCGACCCAGTGCGCCAGGAAATCGGGCACCTTACGGCCAGCCGGCGAGAAAAACAGTATCGTCGGGCGCGTCCCGCGCACCTGGCTCCTCGCGTAAGGGTCGAGCGCGCCTAAACTTAGGCCGCTCAGACCCGGGTGTCAAATAAACCACACGGCGATCGCGATGAGCGCGTACAGCGCCAGCAGCTGCGCCCCCTCGAACCAGTGTGACTCGCCGTCCAGCGCGATGACGGTGACGATGAGGGACGCGAAGCCGAGCGCCACGACCTCGAAGCCGGTGAACACGAGGCTCATCGGCCGGCCCAGCAGCACGCCCACCGCCACCAGCACCGGCGCCACGAACAGCGCCACCTGGGTGCTCGAACCGAGCGCGATGTGCAGGGCGAGGTCGGTCTGGCCCCGGCGCGCCACCACCACTGCGGTGGCGTGCTCCGCGGCGTTGCCGATCAACGGAATGACGATCAGGCCGAGGAACAGTTGCGAGAGCCCGAGCCCGTGCACCACCGCCTCGGTCGCGTGCACCAAGATCTCGCTCTCGACGGCGATCACGGCGGTGGCGACGACCAGGGTCGCCACCGGAACCAGCATGCCGCCCTTGCCGCCCCTGCTGTCTTTGCCGCCCTGTTCCTGCGGCTCTGGAGCGTGGAAGAGATCCCGATGCGTGACGAGGGAGAAGACGAGGCTCGCCGCGTAGGTGAGGCCGAGCACGAGCGCGACGCCCTCGGAGAGATGGAGGGCGGCCTCCGGCGCCGCCGCGGGGTGCGCGAGCGCGAACAGCGCGGGGACCGCGAGTCCCGCGACCGCGAGCAGCAGCATCGCGCCGCTCATGCCGGCGGCGGTCCGGTTGAAGGTGAGCGTGGGGCGCCGCAGCCCGCCGGCGACCAGCACGAGGCCCAGAATCAGGAGCAGGTTGCCGAGGATCGACCCCGTGAGGGACGCCTTCACGAGGTCCACCAACCCCGCGCGCAGCGCCACGATCGCCACGATGAGCTCCGCAGCGTTCCCGAACGTGGCGTTCAGCAGCCCGCCCGCCGCGGGGCCGGCGCGGGCGGCGAGGACCTCGGTGGCCTCCCCCATGGCGGCGGCCAGCGGAACGACGGCGATGCCGGAGGCGAGGAACACGGCGAGCGGCGGTGCCCCCAGCCAGGCGAGGATCCACGACGCGGGCACCGCCACGAGCAGCCAGCGCAACCAGCGCATCAGAACTCCAGGGAGAGACGCACGACGCTCGTCGGACCGACGACGGTGTGCAACGCCGCGCGGCGGCCCACGGCCGCGGAGAGCCGGCTCGAGATGAGCGCGTCCACCGCGCTCGCGACGTGGTTGGCGAGCAGGATGCCGAGGTAGTTCTGGGCGCTGCGGAACGCGTCGTCGCTGTTGCCGATCGTCTCGCGGAACACCTGTTGCTGCAACGCCGCGTCGCGCCACGACCAGCGGAAGTCCGGTCCCACGGCGTGCTGCTGGTAGAACTGCAGCGCCGCCGCGTACTCGGGCGAGGCGGGATCGGGAGGCGTGGTCGGATCGGGCCAGAAGGTGCGCCGCGCGAGCAGCCACACCGAGCCGTTGAAGGTGGTGGGATCGATCTCGGGTGCGAGCACGGGCCCCGGGTCTCGGTCGTATTCCCCGCTCGCGACGAAACGCTGCATCGTTTCGTAGTATTCGAACACGGTGTCGCGCCGCACGGCGGTGAAGCCGCGTCGCGCGACGGTGAAGGCGAGGTCGCGGAACCGCTCCGCCGCCGTGCGGCCCTCGTGGTTGAGCTGGAGGATGCGAGCGAGCGCGTACACCTCGACGGCGAGGTAGACGGCGCCCCGATCCTGGCGCGCGAGCAACTGGCCGGTCCCCGGGACGAGGAGCGACGCCGCGGGGCGCACCCAGAACCGGGAGCGCATCGCGCGGCCGGGCGCCGAGTCGGCGGACTGGGCCGCCCCGCCCCGCGGTCCCGCGAGCGCCGTCAGGAGTACGAACACCAGCGCGCGGCTCATGACGTCCGGAGCCGGCCGCTCAGAACATCACGCGGAAGGAGAAGAACGTCGGGTTCTGCACGACCAGGTCGGAGCCCGCGAGGAAGGTGCGGGCGAGGTCCACGCCGATCGACCCGCTCACGAGCCCCATGCCGACGCTCGGCCCCGAGAGGCCGTCGTGCACGAACGCGTAGCCGCCCCGTAGCCGCACCAGGCGCCGGTAGCCGATGTCCACGCCGAGCCGCATCTGCGAGTCGCCGTAGCTCCCCCACGGGCTGTCGACGTCCGCCGCGAGCCGCAGGTCGAGCCGGTCGGCGCCCGCGACGCCCGAGGTACCCGGCAGCGCGACGCGGTAGAGCGCGCCCACCACGAGGCGCGCGGGGAGCGCGTCCGCCTGGTCGCGGTTGTTCACCTGGAGCTTGAACCCGACGTTCCGCACGGCCACGCCCACGCGCAGGGCGCCGGCGGGGCCGACCGAGAACTGGCCACCCACGTCGATGGCGTGGGTCACGCCCTGGGCGTTCGGCACGTTGGTGCAGTCGCCGCTGCAGTCCACGACGAACTCGACGAGCTTGTAGTTGATCCCGAAGGTGAACGATCCCGCGAGCGCCGTCGCGTAGGACGCGAGGAACTCGATGTTACGCGGCGAGATCCGGCCGATCGTGTTGCTCGCGGAGTCGGTGCGGTCCAGGTTCCCGTAGTCCACGAGATAGATCGAGCCGCCCAGGACGCCGAAGCCGTGGGACGGGAAGTAGGCGGTGAGGGCGTGGGTGGCGCCCGCCGCGAGGCTCGCGGTGTTGAAGGCGACCTCGCTGCGCTCGAGCGTCGCGAGCCCCGCGGGATTCCAGAAGGCCGCTTCGCCCCGGCCCTCAAGGGCGGCCGCGGTCTGGCCCATCGCCACCGCCTGGGCGCCGACGGGAAAAAGGAGAAACAGCGCGCCCGCGTTGTTGGCGAGGTCCTGGGCGGTTAGCCGGTTAGGCGGGTAGGCGGTTAGTGAGGCGGCGAGGAGCGTCCAACCGCCTAACCGCCTAACC
>WNFV01001211.1_pt1 | contig 35435 bp, 42 predicted proteins | sample 5400101 | NCBI WGS metagenome assembly WNFV01 (sample SAMN13153361, study PRJNA577476) | soil metagenome | isolation source: 115 cm soil or saprolite under grassland replicate 1 | place: USA:California | collected 2016-06-15 | reverse complement strand
CCGTTCAGCCGCGTGTCGATCGACCATGATATGTACTCCTTGAGACCAAACAGGAGGCTCGTGAATGATCTGCTTGAGCATTATACTGGCCGTTAGCAAACACTGAAAGAAGACCGCGTTGATGGGCTGCCGGCTAACGGCACGCGCTTCAGCTGCTGCCGAGGCGCGCTGCATCAGAATGCGTCAAAATGCCAACGATCTTGCGCGCCGAAGGCGGTCAGCTGCAAGCGCCTGTTAGCCGGCAACGGCGCAGTTATGGCTTCTCAATGAGAACAGCAATGATTTAATCCTTTACATGAGCGATATGGATTACAGCAATTGTCACGGTCGTAGGCGCTGCCGAGCGGTTCGAGCAGTGCGATAATCGATGCACAGAAATGCAAGAACCTTGCCGATGGAGGGCCTGGTATGAGCACTGATCAATCAGCACCCACCACGATCGACGCCTATATTGCGGCCTTCCCACCGGAGGTGCAGACACTTCTTCAAGAGATTCGGCAGGTGATTCACGCGACGATACCGGGTCTGGGAGAAACCATCAGCTATGGCATGCCGACCTTCACGCTGAACGGAAAGTATCTGGTTTATATTGCGGCACACAAAAAGCATATCGGGCTGTATCCCGCCCCGACGAGCGTTGAGGAATTTCAAGAGGCCGTCGCACGCTATGGGGGAGGCAAGGGCACCTTGAAATTCCCGTTCGACAAGCCGATGCCCTTTGATCTGATCCGCAGGGTTGTGCGGTTCCGGGCAACAGAGCAGGCAGCAAAAGCAGCAACAAAGCAGAAATGAGGGAGCGCATGGGAACAGTCTTTGTAGATATGGTGATGTCGTTGGACGGCTTTGTCGCCGGGCCAAACAACGACGACAGCGGGCTGCACGACTGGTATTTTGCACCCTCCGGCCACGCAGTTAGCGTGATCGATGAACTGCTCTCCGCCATCGGGCCATGATCATCGGCAGGCGCTCCTTTGGCGACCAGCCGGATGGCTTTGACACGCCCTATAAAGTGCCGCATTTCGTCCTGACTCACACGGCGCGCCAGACGGTCAGAAATGGGGACGTGCCGTTTATCTTTGTCGCTGACGGCATCGCGAGCGTCCTGGCGCAGGCACAGGCGGCGGCGGGCGAGAAAGCCGTCTGTGTCGCAGGCGGGGCAATGACGGTGCAGCAATTTCTCAACGCCGGACTGGTTGACGAGGTGCAGATCCACCTGGTCTCCAAGCTGCTGGGTGACGGTCTGCGCCTGTTTGAACATGGAACACCGCTCAACCTGGAGCGTACGCGCGTGCTGGAGTCCCCGGGCGTCACCCATCTGCGCTTCCGCGTCGTCAAGTAACCAGCGGAGAGGAGACCAAGAACAACGCTTGATGCGCCTATTCCTCTCTTGCTTAGAAGGAGTTATGATGGACACTCTGCAGCTCACGCAGGTGCCGGTGATGAAGACTGGCATGCTGATCCGCAGGCCAGTCGCCGAGGTGTTCGAAGCCTTTGTCAACCCGGACATCACGACCCAATTCTGGTTCACCAGGAGCAGCGCCAGGCTTGAGCCAGGTGCGCAGGTGGAGTGGGCTTGGGAGATGTACGATGTCTCGGCAGCGGTGACGGTGAAATCCATCGAGCCGAACCGGCGCATCGTGATCGAATGGCCCGGCTACAGCGGTCTCACCAGCGTGGAGTGGCTGTTTACGCCCCACACCGATGACACCACCTTCCTCTCTATTACCGAGACCGGCTTCACGGGAGATGGGGACAGCCTCGTACAGCAGGTAACTGCCTCGACGCAAGGGTTCACCCTGGTGCTGGCAGGGCTCAAAGCGCTGCTTGAGCACAATATCAGGCTGAACCTGGTGGCGGATCGCTATCCCAAAGGTCTCGAAGACCACTGAAAGGAGGATCGCTCGTGAGCAAAGATGCCGTGCGAGCCTACTACGCCAGCTTCGGTGAGCGCGAGTGGCAGCGCCTGACCAACCCAGATGACGGCGCCGTCGAGTTTGCCCTCACGAAACAATTCCTGGCGCGCTATCTTCCCGCGAGCGGGCGCATCCTGGATCTGGGCGGCGGGCCAGGCCGCTATACGATCTGGCTTGCCGAGCACGGCTACCAGGTTGTACTCGCCGACCTCTCGCCCGACCTGCTCACGATTGCCCGCACTCAGATCGCAGCCGCAGGTGTTGGTCAGCAGGTGGAAGCGATTGTCGAGGCGGATGCCTGCGATCTGAGCCGCTGGCCTGATGCGAGCTTTGACGCGGTTGTAATGCCTGGGGCCGTTCTATCATCTGCCCGATCCTACCGATCGGGCGCGCGCCGCCGCTGAGCTTGCACGCGTGCTTCGCCCAGGCGGCATCGCCGCTGTGGCCTTTATGCCGCGCTACGCCTTGTTGCGGCGCCCGCTCGCGCTGCCGGATGAACGCCAGCACCTGAGCGACCCGCGCTGGCTGGAACGGCTCCTCCAGCACGGCATCTTCGAGAATGACGTTCCTGGACGGTTTACCCAGGGGTTTGGGGCGCGACCCGCTGAGATCGGCCCGTTCTTTGCGCAGGATGGCCTGCAGATGCTCACGCTGGCGGCAAGCGAGGGAGTTGCGGGTGGGATTCAGGCGGAGATGGCGGACGTGCTCGCAGCAGATTCGAGTCTCAAGGATATTGTGTTGGATATTCTGGTGCAAACCGCGACCGACCCAAGCATTCTGGGCATGGCAAGCCACCTGCTCTATCTTGGGCAGCGCACCGAAGCGCCTCATGCATAATGCCAGCACTTCGCCTGCTGGACTACCTTTGAGAATGGAGGATCTATGCAACCCCGGATCACGGTGCTCACGCTCGGCGTTGATGACCTGGAACGAGCGGTCGCTTTTTATCGTGATGGGCTTGGGCTGAAGACCGACGGCATCATTGGAACGGAATTCGAGCATGGCGCGGTCGCCTTCTTTGACCTGCAGGCAGGGCTCAAGCTCGCGCTCTGGCCCCGCGCAAGTCTTGCGCATGATGCCGGGCTTCCAGTCGGTATGCCAAGTGCGACCGAGCTTTCCCTGGGCCATAATGTCACCTCCAAAGTCGAGGTTGATGCGGTGATGGAGCAGGCGGCGCGTGCAGAAGCACACATCGTCAAGCCTGCCCAGGAGACCTTCTGGGGCGGCTATGCTGGCTACTTTCAAGACCCCGATCAACATCTCTGGGAGGTCGCCTGGAACCCGCAGTGGATCCCTGAGCCAAAGGACGAGGTCATATGACCGATAAGTATCTTCCCATTGCTACGATACTGACGATCCTGAAAGAAACCCCGCCGCGCTTGGCGAAGCTGACCGCCGGGCTGGCACCGGCTCAATTACATACCGCCCCCAGCGTTGGCGCGTGGTCCGCCAACGAGGTGCTTGCTCACCTGCGTGCGTGTAATGAGGTCTGGGGCGGCTACTATATTATGACGATCCTTGCCCAGGATACGCCGACGATCAAGGCGATGAACCCGCGCACGTGGATAACGCATACCGACTATCTCGAACAGGAATTTCAGGCCGCGCTGCGTGCCTTTACGGAGCAGCGGAGCAAGCTCCTGGCAGTATTGGAACCCCTACCACCCAAGGACTGGATGCGTACGAATACACTCATCGGGGCGGGAAAGCCGCTCCAACAGACGCTGATGTCCCACGCAGATGGGCTGGCCCGCCATGAACGTGCGCACCTCAAGCAGATCGAGCGCACCCTCAACGCGCTGCAGCGAACCTCAAAGGAGCTTTCATGATCACGCTGAACTTCCTGCTCACCTCGCTGATCGTCGTGCTTATTCCCGGCACCGGCGTCGTCTACACTATTTCGACGGGCCTGACCTTGGGCAAACGTGCGAGCATCGTTGCGGCACTGGGATGTACTGCTGGCATCGTCCCGCATCTGGCGGCAACCATCCTCGGCTTATCGGCGGTGATGCACACCAGCGCGCTGGCGTTCCAGGCACTCAAGTATGCCGGTGTTGCCTACCTCTTCTATCTCGCCGCGATGACCTGGCGCGATAAGACGGCGTTTGCGCTCGACAAGACGCAGCAGCACGCGAGTGCGGGCCATCTGGTAACAAAGGCCCTGTTCCTCAACATCCTGAATCCGAAGCTCACGCTCTTCTTTCTGGCGTTCTTGCCACAGTTCATCACGCATGAGGGCTCCGCGCCGCTGCTCCAACTGCTGACGCTCAGTGGGGTCTTCATGGCGATGACGTTTGGTATTTTTGTCCTCTATGGCCTGCTGGCGCATGCGTTTCGCCAGGCGGTGATTGAGTCGCCGCGCGTCCAGGACTGGCTGCGCCGCAGCTTTGCCGCCGCCTTCGCCGGGCTCGCAATCGATCTCGCGTTGTCTGATCGCTGAGGGCACGTCTATGCGAAAGATCTGTATTACCTCGCGCAAATACGACGGCAAGCTGCGCGACGAGTACGAGGCGTTCCTCTACGCTGAAGATCACGAGCGGCTCGTGGTCTACGCACCAGTCGGCACGATGAGCTTCAATCGGCGCACGCAGGCATGGGTTCCGGCCCCGGATGGCCTGCTGGAGATCTACTTCAAAGCGCGCTGGTATAACGTCTGGCACATCTGCGAGCAGAGGAGCAATATCAACCAGATGTATTGCAACCTTTCGATGCCAGCAGTCAGGACGGCCGAGGGTATCGAGTGGGTCGATCTCGACCTGGATTACCGGATACATCTCGACGGGCGCCTGGAGCAGCTAGATGCAGAGGAGTATCGCGCGCATATCGCCAGCATGGACTACCCGGCAGAGGTGCAGATGCAGGTGCAGGCCGCATGTGCTGAGATCGAGTGCTTGTATCAGCAGCGCGCCGATCCGTTCAACCATGCCGAGCAGGTCGCGCTCTGCCAGCAGATCAAGGCGCAGCACGGTCGATGACTGATGCCTTTCTCATTCGACCGGCCCGCCCGGATGACCTTGCCGAGTTGCCAGTCATTGAGCATGCCCCCGCCGTCCACTTGCGTACCACGCCCCATGCCTACCTGGCCGATGATGACCCGGTCTCTGCCGAGGTCGATCTCGTACAGGAGTATGTCTGGGTAGCGGTCGATCCGGACGACCATTTGATCGCCTTTGCCATCGTGCATGTGCTTGATGAGTCGGTGCATCTGCATGAGCTTGACGTCCATCCAGACCGCGCTCGCCAAGGGCTGGGACGACGACTGATCGCTACCGTTACCGACTGGGCGCGGGCGCGCGGCGCGACAGCGCTGACGTTGACGACCTTCGATGACGTACCCTGGAACGGCCCCTACTATACGCGCCTGGGCTTTCGCACGCTGGATCTGACGATGCTCAGCCCTGGCTTGCAAGCGGTACGGCAAGGCGAGGCGGAGGCCGGATTACCTATGGAACACCGCATCTGTATGCAGCTCGATCTGTGAGCCAGCCCGAAGTTGCCTGCCAGCTAGAACACTTGTGCAATAAGGCCCATCCGATTGGCTGGTACGCACAAAAGGGGTGATCATGGATCTGCTGGATCGGCTGCTGGGTCACGATCGCTGGACGACCACGCAACTGCTGGAGCGCTGTCGCGAGCTGCGCGCGGAGCAATGGACGCAGCCCTTTGACGTGGGCCATGAGACGCTGGCGGCGACCTTCCAGCACATGCTCCGTAATGTGCGGGTCTGGACCGATCTGATGGCAGAGCGCCCAGTGCGGCCCTCCACAGACGAAGCGCTGACCACAATCGATCTTCTCCTTGCAGCCTGGCAGCGTGTCTACACCGACTTTGCGACACTGGCACGCAGGATTGCCGACGAGAGCCGCTGGGATGCGACCTATCTCGATGTCCTAGATGACCCACCCCGATCCAAAAGCTACGGCGGCACGATCGCCCATGTCATCACCCACAATATGCACCATCGCGCTGAAATCATCCATATGCTCACGCGCCTTGGGCTTGCGCATGTGCTTGAAGGTGACGTGTTGAGCTGGGAGCAGCAGGCGCACCGTCCGTGAGGGAGGATACTGATGACCCATCCTAATCTTGACCTGATCGACCGGTTCTTTGCCGCCTATAGCAACCATGACCATGCGGCTCTGCGGGCTGTGCTGTCCGAGGATGCCATCTGGACGTTTCCCGGCCACCACCCTTTGAGCGGTACGAAGGTCGGTATCGACGCGATCATCGCGTTCTTCGATGCAGTCGGCACGGTCATGGGGAGCTCTCATCCACAGGTCGAAAAGCTCGTCATGGGCGTCAATGAGCAGTACGTCGTGGAGTGCCAGCACATTCGCACCAACCGGGCAGACGGCCCGAACCTCGATCAGCAACTCTGTGTGCTGTGGTCATTTGCAGAGGGCAAGATCGTATCAGGCCAGCACCTGGCAGCCGACCAGGACGGACTCGACGCGTTCTATACCGCGCTCCTGAAAGGATAGCCATGTCAGCAGATCAGCAGCGGCCGTTTCCGGGCTGGGATGCGATGTATCAGCAGCAGCCGATCGAGACCATGCCCTGGTTCTACCCTGAGCTCGATGACGACCTCAGGCAGGCGCTGGATCGGCTTGGACTCCGGCGTGGTGCTGCGCTTGATCTCGGCACCGGGCCGGGCACCCAGGCCATGCAGCTTGCCCAGCGCGGCTTTGCGGTAACGGCTGTGGACATCTCAGAGGCAGCCATCCGGCTTGCACGCGAGAAGGCCGAGGCACAGGGGCTGACGATCACCTGGCAGCAGGATGATGTGCTTGCCACCAGGCTTTCCGGGCCGTTTGACCTGATCTTCGACCGGGGCTGCTTCCACGTCCTGCCACCTGAACGGCGACCAGATTATGCCTCCACGATTGCGGGCCTACTCAAGCCGGGAGGATTCTTCTTCCTGAAATGCTTTAGCCATCTCCAGCCAGGAACGCAGGGGCCACATCGGTTTACGCCTGAGCAGATTCATGAGATCTTCGGGAGCCAGTTGCAGGTGCAATCGATCGAGGAGACCGTCTACCAGGGCACACTCGATCCGCTACCACATGCACTGTTTTGTGTCCTTCAGCAGAAGGAGAAAATCTCATGAGCGCTGTCGATAAAGCTATTCGAACCCAACTGACGAATATTCAGACCAAGACGGGCAAGAGCCTGGATGAGCTCCGCGCGGTGCTCCAGCAGAGCGGGCTCACGAAGCATAGCGAGATCCGCGCCATATTCCAGCGCGATCTGGGCCTTGGCTATGGCGACGCCAATATGCTTGCCCAGGTCTTGCGCAAGACGGACGCCGAGGATTCCAATGCTGCCCAGGTGGAGACACCTGATGACGTGGTGAATGCGCTCTATACGGGCGGAAAGGCAGACCTGCGTCCCATCCATGACCGCCTGATGGCGGAAATTGCGCAGTTTGGCACGTTCGAGATTGCGCCCAAGAAAGGCTATCTCAGCCTGCGGCGCAAGAAGCAGTTCGCCATGATTGGCCCAGCCACGAACACACGCGTCGAGGTTGGCCTGAATATGAAGGGCCTGGATGCGACTGCACGACTGGCTGAGATGCCCAGCGGAGGTATGTGCAACTACAAAGTGAAGGTCACTGATGTTGCGGAGGTCGATGCCGAGCTGATCGCCTGGATCAGGCGCGCCTACGAGAGCGCCGGGTAGCGACGGAGAGTGCAATGGCACAGACACGTGACTGGAAAGGCATGAAGGACATGTCGGCCCGCCTGCTTCAGGAGCGCACGGGGCAAGATCTCGACACCTGGAACCAGCGTATCAAGGCGGGGGAATTCACGGATGAGCAGACCCTGCGTGCCTGGCTGACGGAGCAGGGCGTGACCGGCTATGCGCAGTAGCTGCTGGTGATGGAGCGCTTCGGCTACCCCGCCTTCTTCCTCGCATCTGCCGATGAGCTGATCGAAGGACAGTACGCCGATCGGCCGCAGCTTCGACCGATCTTCGACGCTATTATCGATGCCGCTGCGGGGCTCGGTGAGGTGGTTGTTCAGACGCACAAGACCTACGTCTCGTGACGCCGCGCCGGACGTTCGCACGCATCCAGCCGACGACCAGGCAGCGCGTGGATCTGGGTCTGCGGCTGGAAGGGCAGCAGCCTGGCGGACGCCTCACACCATCGAAGATCCACGAGACCATGCCGCTCCAGATCAGCCTGACAAAGCTGGACGAAGTCGATGCTGAAGTGCTGGACTGGCTGCAGCGGGCCTACGACCGGAACTGCTAAAGATGGACATTCCCCCGTACGAAACGGTTGCTGCTCTTATCCAATGTCACCGCGACAGCATTGGTCTGGAACAGGTTGACCAGGTCGAGACAGCGCTGCTTGGACAGGGTGAGGCCAACCTCAACGTGCTGGTCACGGTGAATCAGGCCCAGCGCTTCAATCTGCGCATCGGCCTGCGCGAGGCCGAGTCCGAGCGCACGTTGCAGCGCGAGTATGACCTGCTCCAGCTCGTGCCAGCAGGCATCGGCCCACGTGCCTATGCGCTCGATTTCAGCCGCAGGAAGCTTCCCCAGCCCTACATGCTGCTCGACTATCTGGCAGGGGAGCTCAAAACTGCCTGGGACATCACCGATCTGGAGGCGCACGCTTGCACGCTCGCCCGGCTGCACCAGCAGAAGTTCGCCCAGCACGGTGCCATCGGTCAGCTTTCCGACCCGCCCTACGATTTCCTGCATCGTTTCGACACAGGCGTTGCGTACTGGCAGACGCATCATCCCTATCTGCTCGACATTCCCGTGGTGCAGCGCCTGCTGCCTCCTATTCGCCAGCATATCAGCGACAACAACGAGCTGTTTTTAGATCTTCGCCGCTTTACGCTGGTGCATGGCGATGCCCACCCGCTCAACATTCTGTTTGATGGTGATCACATCTCGTATATCGATTGGGAGTGGGCGGCGATTGGCGACCCGGCCGATCTCGACGAAGATCGGCCAGAGGTCGTTATTGCGCAGCATGGCTTCCACGTCTGCTTGTGCATCCCACTGCGCGTAGCTCACGACCCGCACGCCATCACTGCTGCGGTGCGTATGCGCTTCCACAAACCCCGGCAAGTGACGAATAATCCGCTCATAGGCCATCGTGATCAGATCGATCAAGTGCTGCTGGTCGGCAGGCGCGACCTCATAGACCGTGATGAGCGTCACGACCTTATTGGTGACAGAGATGCTCGTCATCGATCTTCCTTTCTCTGGTTGGTGGCCATGCTCCATCTCTGGCCGCTAAAAGCAGCCGGCTATCGATGCGCCGCGATCGCGCTCTCGACCGCTGGCCGCTTGGGCAGGCCGGTCACCTCGCGTATCTGCTCTTCGCCAAGCGACTCCTCGCGCAGGAGCGCGTGGGCCAGCGCGTCCAGCCGCTCGCGGTTGTTCCTCAGCTTGTCGAGCGCTTTGGTGTAGCTCTCGTCCACGATACGTTTGGTGGCCGCATCGATCGCCCGCGCGGTCTCCTCGCTGTATGGCCGCGTCGCACTGCCGACCGGGCCTTGCTCCAAGAAATTGCCGTCCTCATTGCCGCTCAACGCCAGCAGCCCGACCTCCTGGCTCATGCCCCAGCGTGTGACCATCGCACGCGCGATATCACTCACCTGCTTGAGGTCGTTCTCAGCGCCAGTGGTCACGCTGTTGTAGACCACCTGCTCGGCCGCGCGGCCGCCTAAGGCGCTGATAATCCGCGCGCGCAGATAGGGCTCGCCATAGTTGTAGCGATCGGCTTCGGGCACCGAGAGGGTCACGCCCAGCGCCCGTCGCGCTGCTGCAAGACGGCGTTGTTGGCCCGGTCGGCCGCCCCGAGTGTGTAGGTCACCTCGGTCCGCAGCGGCTCGTCGGCGAGCACATGGCCGTCCTGCCGCAGCTCGCCCTCGAGCGCGTAGCCAGTGCCGGTGATATCGACGCGCCCGCTTGCCGTGACAACGGTGCGGACGGTCATCTCGTTCTTGGTCAAGGTGCCGGTCTTGTCCGAGGCGATCACCGTGGCCGAACCGAGCGTTTCAACGGCCGGCAGCTTGCGAACGATCGCGTTGCGCTTGGCCATACGCTGCACGCCCAGCGCCAGCACTGCCGTGACGATCGCCGGGAGGCCTTCTGGCACGGCAGCCACGGCCAGCGCCACGCCGAGGATCAGCACATCGACAATCGCGCTAAACTCGCGGATGCCTTGCACCAAGATAATCGTGACCACCATGACCACCGCGATGATCAGCACCACAATGCCCAGCAGCTTGCCGGTGCGATCGATCTCCTGCTGGAGCGGCGTGGGCTCGCTCTCGGTCTGGCGCAGCAGTCCGGCGATCTTGCCCATCTCGGTCTGCATGCCGGTGGCGGTCACGACCGCCCGGCCGCGGCCATAGGTGGCGGCCGTGCCGCTGAAGACCATGTTCGAGCGGTCACCGATGCCCACCTCCTCGATGAGCGTGTCGGTATCCTTGGAGACCGGCAGGCTCTCGCCGGTGAGCGAGCCTTCGGCCGTCTGGAGCGCCACGGACTGGATCAGCCGGCCGTCGGCGGGGATGGTATCACCCTCCTCGATCGCGATGATATCGCCAGGCACCACGTCGGCGGCGGGCACGCGTTGGAGTTGACCATCGCGCAGCACCGAGGCCTCGGCGGCGGTCATGGCCTGTAGCGCGGCGACGGAGCGCTCGGCGCGCTCCTCCTGCACGAAACCGAGGATGCCGTTGAGCAGCACAATCGCGAAGATCACCAGCGCCTCGTAGGGCAGCGGCTCGTCGCCCTCGTACAGCCAGACGATCAGCGAGATCGCCGCGGCGACCAGCAGCAAGATGATCAGTGGACTCTGAAACTGGGCCAGGAACTTGCGCCAGGCGGGAACTGGCGGCTCGGCCTGGAGCTCGTTGGGGCCGTACTGCTCCAGGCGGCGTCGAGCTTCCTCAGTGGTGAGACCGCGCTGAGCGTCGCCGCCCAGCGCGGCGATGACCGCTGCAGCGGGTTGCTGATAGGCAGCCGCCCGATCTGAACTGGTCATTCGCTTCCTCCTCGTATCCCTGAAAATACCGCTGCTTGATACGTGACTATCCCGCGCGTCTCAGCCGGGGGCGGCGGTATGCGTCTGGCGGCCGAGCGCACCAATCGCGGCAGTGGATGACCACCTGAGGAGCTCTAACCCTCACTATTGGCTCGTGACCAGCACGCTGGCTGCGAATGTCCTCTGCGGGGGCACGCTCTTTTCAAACGACCGAGAGTAGATCATCTTGAGCGTGGTCTGCCCCGCGCCAACCGCCTCGAACCGATACGTGACGGTGCCGCTGGCGCCCAGCGCACCGCTGGCCGGATGGAACTCGGGTTCGCCGGCCAACTTGAGGACCGAGACGTCGAGACTCCCCACACTCCACGTATAGCCGGTGCTCGGGTTGCCCTCCAGGTTCACTTGCAGCGTGTCGCCGACCTGCAAGACCGCCTGGCTGCCCGCCTGTGGCTCGCCGAGCGTGATTGTCTTCAGCTGGCGGCCGGCCGGCTTAGTGAGAAGAAACGCCAAGCCAGCGATGAGCACAAGGACGAGGACAGCCGCCAGGCTCCAGAGCGCTCGGGCGCTCAACAGGCTTCTGCGCTGTGTCGGAGCGTCTGGCGCGACCTGGAGCGGATCAGTTGATGTAGAGCTATTCTTGGTGTTCATAGTAACCTCGCTGCTCGGTCTGGTCCTCTGCCGCAGTAGCAAAAACAGGAGCCAGGCTGAATTCAATAAGGATATGTGGGCTGATCCCGCCCTTGGTTGGGTGGAGATTCCCACGGCGCATGACGCGCTGCGGAGATACTGTTCCAACTCGAGCGAGCAGCGACACGTGTGTGTTGATTACGCCCTGAGTCTAGCCGTAGGGTGGGTGAGCCAGCATCCTGCATGTAGGGGATGGAGCTAGAGGATTGTGGGGATGGACAAACTGCTACTACACGAACCCCCAAAGTTACCCATCGTTGGCGCGGTCGCATTGATTGCGCCACTCGCCATGACGATCGCCGGGCGCACCGGCATCATCGACCCGACGATCGACGGCAGCCCTATCGCCGGTTAGCGCGCGGGGCCAATCCGTCGGCGGAGCGTGCGCCACATCACTTCGCCCGGGCACATCAGTGTTCGAGGAAGACGACAGCAGGCCCCCGCTCGGGTAAGCTATCAGCACGGAGATTGTCGACGAAGGCCCACACGATGGGCCAGGGAACGACCACACGCATCGAATCCCTCGCAAGTTCTGGATCGGACTGCCATGGCACACACTGCAGATAGCCAAGCAGGAGCTGACAATGGCGGACATCGCCGCGAAACCGGGCGCCGCAAGGGATAACCGAGTTGTGCCGGCGGCCAAGAAGCTGGGCCCGATCGCTGTGGCCGCGCTGACGATCGGCAATATGATTGGGTCGAGGGCTAGCCATATGACACGTATTCTTATTCTCTATGCTTCCGTCGGCACAGGTCATCAGCGCGCTGCTCGCGCGCTTGAGCAAGCGTTTGCGCGTCTGCCGAACTGCGAGGTGCGAGTCGAGGACACGCTCGCCTTCGCACCTCCCGTCTTTCGCGATGCCTATGCCCGCTCGTATCTCGAGATGGTAGCCAAGGCGCCCGCGCTCTGGCAGCGCTATTACCAAGACACTGACCGCGGCGATCCGGAGCACATCGCACGGAGTAATTTGCTGCGTGGCCGGGCTGAGGAACTACTGATCGCTCGTCTTGACGACTATATCAGCCGCTACGGACCCGCGGCGATCGTCTGCACCCACTATCTGCCCGCCGAGGTGCTCGCCCGCCAGAAGCTGACCGGCGAACTGCACGCAGCCATCTACACCACCGTCACCGATCATGTGGCGCATAGCTTCTGGTTGACACCCGGTGTCGACGGCTACTTCGTGGCGAGCGAGCTCCCCCGCGATCTGCTGATCGCCCGCGGTGTGCCCGGCGCCAGTATTCACGTCAGCGGTATCCCAGTCAGTTTGGAAATTGGGGTTCCCAAGAACCCGGCCAGCATCCGGGCTCACCATGGCTGGCCGCTCGATCGCCCGCTGATCAGCCTGCTCGGTGGTGGGATCGCGACCACGCACGTCCGCCAGATGGTCGAGGGTCTGCGGGCACTTGCGCAGCCAGGCACACTCGTCGTCGTGGGCGGGCGCAATGCGGACGTACCCGGCGCGCTGGCCGATCTTACGGATGGGCCGCACATGCGCATTCAGGTGCTTGGACACATCGACGAGCTGGACGATCTTGTAGCCGCCAGCGACCTGGTGATCACCAAGGCAGGCGGGTTGGTCGTCAGCGAGGAGCTGGCACGCGGGACGCCGCTGCTGGTAATCGATCCCATCCCAGGGCAGGAGGAGTGGAACGCCGACTATGTGGTGAGCGCCGGCGCCGGTGTGCAGCTGCGATTGCCAGTGTGGGTGCCCTATATTGTCCAGCGCTTGCTGGCGGAGCCTTCCCGCCTGACGGCGATGCGGGAACGCGCAGGCCGGGCCAGCCGCCCCCGCGCGGCGCTCGAGATCGCTGAGCACGTTCTGGGCGAGCTGCGCTCCCAGGGGTGAGCGGTGACACTGCTGCCCTACTCGCCGTTCGGCGCGCTGCTGGGCTTCACGCCGCTGCCGCTATCGCTGCCGGCACTCATCGGCGGCATTGCGGTGCTGTACATTCTGGCGACGGAACTGGCCAAGCGGCTGTTCTACCAGCACGTAGCATGGTGATGCGAGTGCATGGTAAAGGAGCAGCGCATGATACATGTGATGAAATGGTTCTACCGGGGTGGACATCCCAATCGGATGGCACGCCTGCTCAACCGCTGTTCGGCCGCCGTCTATGCGCTTGGGATTGCCCTGAATGAGCTGGTCAGCCTCGAGGTGGTGGGCCGGCGCTCCGGCCGGATCATCCGTATGCGCCAACCGTGTCAGAATGCCGTCCAAACTCAGCTCCTCTCGACTCACTGCGAGCAACGGCAGCCACTGCGGTGGGTAACTTTGGGGTTCGCGCGGCAGTGATCCCGAGCGCCGCTCCGAGATCGTAGCGTTTGTGGGTGCCGCGCTGCGCACCACGCCGTATTCATGCCGGCAGCTCCTTCACTCCCTTAATCCCCTACCACCATCCTCTAGCTGGGGGACGACTGCTCACCCACTTGGCTGCTAGACTCGTAGTGTCATCGAAGCACACAACGCAGTTCGTGCGATCACAGCACCGTGCAACTAACGAGCCTCATGCTGCGGGAGAAATATGATGTTGAATAGTTCTAATATAGAGTCGCTCACGCGCCGCTCCACGACGCTCGCGCGTTCACGACGCCAATCCCCTGGCGCCTGCAGGACAACCAATCAGGTGGGGTTTGCCGAGACACTTCTGGCGGAGCGCCCTCGCTCTCTGACCCTCGTGCCGCAGAATGAAGCCCGCATCGCCCGCACGGCACAGCCAAGCGTGGATGTACTGCCAACACCGGGTGAGTGGGTGGCGTACCCACACGCTGGGCTGCCCACCGGGCTGCTCAGCCTGCTTGCGACCGAGCCAGAGCCGGACAAGCTGCCAGCGTACCTCATGCTCGAGGTCGTGCAACAGCTCGGCGCGGATGGCGCGTACCTGTTCCGCATCGATGCGGCGACCCAAACCGTCGCGCTCGCTCCATGGTCGATCGTCGACGGCGCCATCCGGCACCGCGATAGTGTGCCGGCACTCATGCCCCTGACACGCGTGTCGGCGCTGGCACCGTCGGCCGGGCCACAGGTGCGGCGCTACACGCTGCGCCACGACCGCCACCCCTACCTGAGCCCAACCAGCATCGCGCGGTTTCGGCAGCAGGGCTACCGAGTTGGACTCAGCGTACCACTGCTGGCTGGCGGACAGCTCCTAGGCTTCCTCGAGCTCATGGCCAAGGCCGATACGGCCTTTCTGGCATCGCAGTTCGAGCAGGCGCGAGCGCTGGCCGAGCAACTCAGCCTGGCGCTGCAAGTCGCTCGGCTGACCGAGCACGCCGCGCACGCCGCCGCGTTTGAGGAACGCCAGCGCCTGGCGCGCGAGATCCATGATACCCTCGGCCAGGCCTTCACCGCCATTCTCGTCCAGCTCCGCAGCGCCGAGGAGACACTGGTCGACGCGCCGGATCTGGCACGCACCGCAATTGGGCAGGTCCGCGCGCTGGCACGCGACGGCCTGGCCGAGGCCCGCCACACGGTGGACACCCTCCGCCCACAGGCGCTCGAGCGCTTCGACCTCGCGACCGCGCTGCGCCGCGCGGTGGTGCAGGCGACGCTGGGGACGCCACTGGACGTCCAATGCACCGTACGCGGCGATGTCTACGCGCTGCCGCTCGACACCGCCACCGAGCTGCTGCGGATTGCCCAGGAGGCGCTGTCCAACATCCTCAAGTATGCCGACGCGCACTGCCTGACGCTCGAGCTCGTGTTCGAGCCCGAGCAGGTGCAGCTGCGCGTGCAGGACGACGGGCGCGGCTTCGATGTGACCCAAGCCACGGCGGCTGGCGGTTTTGGGCTGCTGAGCATGCGGGCGCGGGCGGCAGCGATCGGGGCCGAACTCACAATCTGCAGCGCGCCCGGCCAGGGCACCAGCCTGGTCGTCGCGCTGCCGCGCAGCACAGGAGAGAGCTATGAGTGCTGATCAGATTCACACCCCCACGTCCATCCGCATCCTGCTGGCCGATGATCACGCGGTCATGCGGCAGGGGTTGAGCGCGCTGCTTGGGCGCCAAGAGGAACTGACGATCGTCGCCGAGGCGAACAATGGGTACGAGGCTGTCGAACTGTACCGTAAGCATCGGCCCGACGTTCTGCTGACCGACATTGAGATGCCGCTGATGGATGGCATCACGGCGCTGGCCGCTATCCGTATGGAGTATCCCGACGCGCGCGGCATCCTGTTGACCATGCACGCCCGCGAGGGCGATATCTTGCGCGGGATGCGCGCGGGCGCAATGGGCTACGTGCTCAAGGATGCGCCGCTCGACACGCTCCTGGAGGCGATCCACACGGTCTCCACAGGCCGGTACTGGGTTGCGCCAGTGGTGGGAGCGAAGCTGGCCGTGTGCATGGCCGGTAGCGAGCTGACCCCACGCGAGCTGGACGTGCTCCAGCAGCTTGCCAAGGGCAGGAGCAACCAGGAGATCGCCGCTGCGCTCACGATGAGCGAAGGCACGGTCAAGTTTCACATCAACCACGTGTTGCACAAGCTGGATGCCGCCGACCGAACCCAGGCGGTGCTCACCGCGCTCAAGCGCGGCTTCGCCTACCTGGAGTAAGTAGTGCGCTGTGTATTGATCGTAAATAGCCCCCGCGCAGGAGGATAAGATGGTACCGTCATTTATCTATTTTGAACGGACAATGGAGGCAGCCGGCGGCACGCGCATCACCGAGATTGCGGTGGTGGAGCGGCAAGAGACCGCTACCCGGTACGAGGCTCAGGGGTTCCATCGCTGCTCCTACGCCAGGTTTCGCGCCGCCTGGCAAGCGCGCGATATGACGGAGTTTCAGCGGCAATGGAGCGCGCTCGCACCGGAGGCTCTCGCTTCCACGACGCCAGCGCTGTCCATGGAAGGCTCGAAAAGCAGCTCAATAAGCTCACCGACGACGTGAGATGTTTTGATGGCTGGCAGGCTTCCCCGTCTTCGAATGTATTTATCATGGTAGAGCCCAATCCTAGCTACAGTCTATGTGAGATACACGACATTTCCTCGTCGAGCGCGAGCGCGCGAGGGCATTGCCTGGAGCAAAAGCGATGACTCATATACAGCCGCAGGGCGTCGATCCCGATCATCCACCGCTGAGCGATGTGATCGAGCGCAACATTCAGAACCAGGCGCGCCTGCGCCGCGAGGCCGCATCGGTGCGTACCTTCCAAGAGCGGATGGCAGACGCGATTACCGCGTTTGCCGGCAGCATGAGCTTCGTGTACCTGCATATCCTCTGGTTTGGCCTGTGGGTGCTGCTCAACACCGGCTGGTTTGGGATGCCCCCGTTTGATCCATTTCCCTACGGCCTGCTGACCATGATCGTCTCGCTCGAAGCGATCTTTCTTTCAACCTTTATCCTGATCAGCCAGAATCGGTCTGGCGTTGCGGCCGACGCCCGCGCCGATGTGGCGCTGCACGTCGGGCTGTTGACCGAGCACGAAGTCACGCGGACGCTCCAGATGCTTGACGTGATCCAGGAACGGCTCGGCATCGCGAACGATTCGGACAGCGACCTGGCGCAGTTGGAAATGGAAACCAAGCCCGAAGATGTGCTCGCCGAGATCCAGCGTCTGCGCCAGCTCGAACATTCCCGGCAGAGCGAGAAATAGAGCAGTTCGCCAGCCCCGTTTGGGGCGCTGGTGCAGGGTACGGCTGTACCCACACCTATCTTTCGCGCAAATCTCGTGGACCTATTTCTATATTCATACAGGAGGAGTTACCCATGAATACTGAGTTGGTTGTGACAATCTTCGACGGGGAGGACGCTGCCAGCGCCGCGTACGAATCGCTGCGGCGGTTGGAAAAGGATGGCGGCATCGCGATCTTGGATGCCGCGACCCTGGTCAAGCACAGCAACGGTACATCCGAGATCCAGGACACACAGGACGTGGACACGCGCCACGGCGCGTACTTCGGCGTGATCACCGGCGCGCTGATCGGGCTGCTCGGCGGCCCGGCCGGTGCGCTGATCGGCTCGGTCGCCGGCGCGGCCTCGGCCAGCCTGATCGACTTCGGCTTCCCGAAAGAGGCGCTTCAGGCGCTCGATAACCGGCTCGCTCGCGGCCGCTCGGCGCTGGTGGTGCTGGTCGAAGAGACTTGGCTCGACAAGCTCGACGCCGCGCTCGCCAACTTCGCGGGCCGGAGCGCGCGGTACAGCCTGGACGGCGCTCGTGCCGAGCGGCTCGCTGCTTGGCATGCGATCGAGCAGGACGTGGCGGAACTGCGCCGGGAAGAAGAGCAAGCCTGGGCGGCGCTGCTCGCACAGTTCGATGCCGACCTGGCCCGGATGGACGCCCAGCTAGCGCAGGAATCAAGCCTCATCCGTGCCAAGCTCAACGCCGAGGCTCAAGCGGAAGCCGAACTGGCCGCGCTGCGCGAGCAGCGCGACGCGAAGCGGCAGGAGCTGCACCAGAAGATCCAGGTGCGCATCGATCGCTTGAATGCAGCGATCGCGCAGCGCCTGGCGGCGCTGGCGGAAGCCACGGCTGAGGCCAAAGCCAAGATCGATGCCCAGATCGCCGCGCTCGAGAGCAAGCGCCAGGCCGCCCAGCACAAGCTGGAGGCGAGCTGGCACGCGCAGCAGGCCGAGTGGCAGCAAGATATCGACGCTCTAAAGGCCCGGGCGGCCAAGGCCGAGGCCGCGTCCAAAGCCGGGATCGACGCGGAGGTGGACGCGCTCGAAGCCGAGCACCAAGCCGACCTGCAAGAGTGGGAGCGGCGCAAGCGCGCCTTGGCCGCCGCCGCGCAGGATCTTAAAGCGGGCGCGAGCGAGGCTCGGACGGATCTGCGGCAGGCCCGCGAGAAAGCGGCTGCCGAATTCAAGTAAAGTAGCGGACTGGGCTGGAACGATCAACGCCATTCTCTTGGCAACGTCAAGAGCGCAAAGGAAAGGTGAGATTTCCCTCCTTTGCGCTCTTGGCGTTCTCGGCAACTAGATCAGGGTCGTTGTCGCGGGCCGGCCTGCCGCGGCTGGTTCAGTCTCTGCTCAGTCGCGCGGCAGCGGCCTGGCCGGCAACGTGGCGACCTGCTCACGCGCCAGCTTCAGGTACACAGCGCGGCTGCCGATCCGCTCGACCTCCGCGATCGGTATCACCTGTTCGCGCTTGGTCGGCCAATCGCCCAGCCGCACGACGATCGAGCTGATAGCGCCACTCGCGCCCTCGACAACAAACGCGGTCAGCTCGCCGGCAGGCCCATCGCTGGCCATAACCTGTGCGCCACCCTGGATCGCCAGCTCGCCTGGAGGGATGTGCTCGATAACCAACGGGATGTGCTCGGCCTCGAACTCCGCGAAGGGGTCAACGGCGTAGAATGGCTCGTAGTCTGAGGCGTTCGAGCGGATGTAGCGTTCCTCGGCGAACAGCTCGAGCGCCGCGAGTGTCTCCCGCGTGCAGTCGAGCGTCACCCGGTCGTGTGTCGTTCCGGCGACCCGCCCGATTGGCACCAGATGTTCGACGGCTGGCACGGTGTAGTCCTGCACGACGATGTGGGTCAGCCGGCGCGCCAGTGGGTCGAGGATCAGCCCGGTCAGGCTGCCGCCGTAGCCATCCGTACACTCAACCTGGGCGCCGAGCGAAATCGTTCGCGGGGTGGGCTTGGCGCTCATTGCCGCTCTCGCGATCGATTCGGCGCGCTCCTCGCGTGCGGCCGCGTACAGGTCGCGCAGTTCGGCGAGCTGCAAGTCGAGCGTCACCCTGGTCGCACCGTCCGCATGTGCCGCGAGGGTCTGCAAAACTGTGATGTCGCGCCAGCGCTCCTGCAGCCCGGCGTCCAGGCTGGCCGCCAGCTGTTGCTCTGCCGCCACTCGGCGACGATGCAGGGTCTCGTTCTCAGCAGCCTCGACGGCGCGCTCGTCCTCGCTCGTCGCGCGTGCGATCGCCTCCTGATATCTGGCGATCTCCTCGTCCAGGCGCTGGACCGCGGCCGCGAGCGTCTGGTTCAGCTGCGCGCGCGCCGCGTCCCGACGCGTGCGCAGGGCAGCGGCCTGCACACGCAGATCCGCCTGCTGACCATCTGGTGTGCGGCTGATCGAGGCATAGATCTGCTCCAATTCATGGTTTATCGCGTCGAGGTCGGCAGCCTCCTCGGCGGTCGTGCTGATCCAGGCGGCCAGCTGCTCGCGGCGGCGCTCAGCCTGGCGGGCGATAAAGGCGTGCACGGCATCATGGAACTCCTGGCCGGCATCGTTGGACATGCTGAAGTGCATGGTTTCGCCGCCGAAATCGGCGACGCGGCGGGCGTACATGGCCGCGTGCTTGGGCGTCAGCAGGGCCAGCAGCGCCGATGTGCCAGGCGCGAGCGCATGCTGCATCTCCTTCAGATCGTCGTGGTACAAGTCGCGGCTGGCCAGCAGTTCGCTGGCCGCGCCAACGGCCGCGGCGGCAGCGCCCAACGCGGCCACGGCGGCTGGGCCACCCGGCGCGCCGAGCAGCCCGCCGACGATCGCGCCGATGCGACCGCCGTGCTGCGAGCCGAAGTCGCCGATCTGGCGGATGACGGCCGAGTCGTCGGCGTGCTTGGCCAGCACAACGAGGTCGATCACCTGCAAATCTCCCTTGCGCACGAACTCGTGCAGCCGGGAGGCAGCCTCGCCCGCGGTCTCGGCGCGGTCGAATGTGGTCAGAAACAGTTCATACGTCATGATCATACTCCTCAGTGCTTGTTTCCCCCTGGTCGCCAGGGAGCATTCGCCTGACACGATCGGCACGCCCAAATGCTGCAATCGCTGGCTGAACGCCTCGACCTCACAGCAGCAAAGTGCGCCCGGCAATGTCTTCCACCAGGCCAGTGATGAAGAAGTCGCCGTCACCATCGGCGGTGCAGCGCAGGCCGGTGTGCAGCCAGCCATCCGCGTCGATCGCGCGGGCAGTCATCGCTGGCCGCTGCCAGTAGCCCGGCGTCACTTGCGGTCCATGAATCAACAGCTCACCCTGGTCTCGACCGTCGAATCGCAGATCGTCCCCGCTGATTGGATCGACCAGCCGCGCAGCCGTGGCGGGGAGGAGACGGCCGATCGAGCCAGGTTTCGCTTGGCCGTCGAGTGCGGCGCTGTGCGTGAAGGGCGCACACTCGATCAGGCCGAATCCGGCGATGATCCGCTGCCCCGTCAGCAACTGGAAGCGCTCTTGGAGTTCGGCTGGCAGCGGCGTCGGCCCGCTATACCACATCGTCAGTGCCGCGAGCTGGTCGAGACACGTCTGGTGGTGATCGACGACCATGCGGTAGTGCGTGGGCGTGGCACAATAGCGCGTCACATGCTCGTGCCGGGCCGCTGCCAGGAACTGCTCGACCGGCTGCGAATCGGGGACGAGCACCAACTCGGCGCCCAGCGCCAGCGGGCAGAGCATGCCCGTCTGCAAGCCATAGATGTCGTGAAAGGGAATGGCCGACAGCACACGCTCGCGGTCGTAGATGTTGGCGCCATGAAAGATCGCTTCGAGACATTGCAGCGCGTTGCTGACCAGATTGGCATGGGTCAGTGTGACCGCCTGGAGCCATGCGTCCGGGCCGCCCACGTATTGCAAGAGCGCCGGATCGCCGGGTGCGATCGCGATCGGCGGTGGCGGCGGGTCCTGAAACCGCAGCATCTCACTGAAGCAAGCGATATGGTCATCCCGCGGCACGTCAACCCGGCGCAGCGTGGGGTGCGGCGCGGACAAGACCAGTTGGCGGTCGAACCAGGACAGCGTATCGTCGAGCCGGGCCACGACCGCTCGTTTGAGCGCGGTGGCGTGCCGGAGCGGGCGCAGTATCGGCCAGAGCGTGTCGAGCAGCACGATCGTCTCGGCATCCGAGTCAGCCAGCCGGTAGGCGGTCTCGTCGGGGGGCGCGGCGGGGTTGCAGTTGACCACGATCGCGCCAAGCTGCACGGCGCCGAAGAATGCGATGACGTACTGCGGCGAGCTGGGCAGCACCAGGGCCACACGGTCGCCTTTGCGCACGCCAAGCTGGTAGAGCGCGTTGGCGAAGCGCTCGATGTGGCGGCACAGCTGCCAGTAATCGAGCTTGCCGCCGAGGCGTTGCCGGCCATCCCACAGATAGCCGAGCACGAAGGTCGTGGCAGTTTCGGAGCCGTGCTGGCGCAGAGAGGCATCGAGGAGGTCGTTGAGCGTCCGCATGGGGGAGCTCAGCGACGGTGCGACGCCAAACTCGTCATGCGTTTGATAGAGGGTAGACATCATCGTTCTCCTTTATGCTGTATCGAGCCGGCGGGGCCCGTATCAGCCAAACGGGCAAGCACGTCGTCCAAACTCAACTCCTCGCGCGTAACTGCGAGCAACGGGAGGGCCAAGTCGCGGACTTTGCCGATCAGGCCATGCAGCGCGGCTTGATCCACAATAGTCCCGCGGAGGATGGTCTCGGCGCCGCCAGCCGGCAGCACCGTCAAACCGTCAAACCATTCCGACCACTGGCTGCCGAGCTGGCCTTTGACCCGGATCTGATACTGATTGCCCCATAGCATGGTGCGCAGGTCGGCGACCGGGAGATCGGCCACCAGGCGGCCCTGGCGCATGAGCACCACCCGATCACAGAGCTCGCTTGCGACAGAGGGCTGGCACGTCGTCAGGAGCACGGTTTTGCCTCGTTCATGGGCCAGGTCTGCGATCCACTGGTGTACGGTGCCTGCCGATCGCTCGTCGAGCGCCAGCATCGGCTCATCGAACACGACGATGGGCGGGTCGGCGATCAGCGCGCGCGCCAGGCCGACTTTTCGTTGCATCGTGCTGGAATAGGTATGCAGCGGGTCGTCACGCCGTTCCCAGAGATCGAGTTCGTGCAGCAGCTCGGTGGCGCGCACCTTCAGTTCCAGCCCTCCGACATCCATCCGGTAGCCCCAGTGCAGCAGGTGCTGCCAGACCGATACCTGGCTGCGCCGCTGCGGCGCCCCTTGGAGCGCCACGCCGAGCTGGCGCAGCGCGAGCGCGCGTTCACGCACCACGTCATGACCCTGCACCTGCACATGCCCCGCTGTGGGCCGCACCATCCCAGCGATCAGCTTGAGCAGCGTCGTTTTGCCGGCCGCGTTCGGGCCGAGGACGCCGACCACCTGACCGGCAGGCACGGACAGCGTCACATGCACAACTGCATGCACCGGAGCAGTGGCCTGCGGGCGGTAGGTTTTGCTGAGGCCATCAATCTCAATGGCGGGTGGCTGATAGATTTTGCTGAGGCCATCAATCTCAATGGAGGGTAACGTGTTTGCTTCCATGTCGTGCGATCTCCAGAGAACGGCGATAGTTGGCTATGATCACATGTTGACTCTAGCAGCCAGGTGGGTGAGCCGTCGTCCCCCAGCTAGGGGATGCTGCTAGGGGATTGTCGCGATGTATCGTAGCCAGTAGATGGGTAACTTTGGGTTCGAGCGGCAATGATCGCGATTGCCTGTCCGAGATCCTGGCGTAAGTAAACAGCCTCTTGACACGAGCATATCGCCGTGATATCATTCGAAGCGCTTCGACTATGCGCTTCGATACTTCACTATAGCAGCCAACGTGGTGCTTGAACGGACCACCCTTTGAGGAAGGTTGCGTATGCCAACCATGTCGGATGTGGCGAAACGTGCCGGTGTTTCACTGAGCACTGTCTCATATGCCCTGAGCGGCACACGACCAATTTCTGAAGAGACCCGGCAGCGCATCTTTGCGGCAATGGAGGATCTTGGGTATAAGCCGCATGCACTCGCGCGCGGCCTTGCCAGCAAGCGCAGCCGGATCGTCGCGCTCCTGTATCCCTCTTCAGAGCGTGGCCTGGACCTGACCGGGCTCGAATTTGTCACCAGCGCCGCCGCCGCCGCGACCGAAAAAGGGTATCACCTGGTATTGTGGGCGTCCGATCTGTACGACCCGAATGAGCTGCAGCAATTGATCCAGCCAGGTCTGGTCGACGGCGTCATTGTGATGGAAGTGCGGATGGATGACCCTCGCATCAACTGGTTGCGCCAGACCGGGTTACCATTCAGCATGATCGGGCGCTGTGCCGATACCGCTGGCCTCGCCTATACCGACATCGATTTCGAGCAGACCATGCGCGACACGATCGCGTATCTCGCCGGGCTCGGCCATACTCAGATCGGGTTCCTGGAGCACTCCCGGTCGGCATTTGATGCTGGGTATGGCCCAACAGTACGCTCGCATATGTATTTCGAGCAAGCAATCGAAGCAGCGGGGCTGACAGGCAGAAGCTCGTTCTGCTCCGCGACACCCCAAGCCGGATATGATGCCTTCAACGCATTGTTGGCCGAGTGCCCCGGCATGACCGCGCTGATCGTCATGACATACAACATCATCCCCGGTGTCATGCAGGCGATCGCCGAGCGTGGCTGGCGCATCCCGGACGATTTTTCGCTCATTCAAATCGGCGTATCCGCGCGCCTTGCCGAGTTGACCATGCCCCCGATGACGACCATGGAACCGCCCGCGGCCGAGCTAGGCCGCCTGGGTGTCGAGCTCCTCATCCGGCTACTGGAAGGGCATGATCGCGATGTAGCGCAAACGTTGCTGCCATGTCGCCTGGTGATACGGGGTAGCGCAGGCGTTGCACGCTTGAGGCCGCAATGAGCGGGGAGAGCGAAGTACGCATCCCTCAGGCTGGATCATCCTCATTTCGGAAGCGTTTTTCTGGTAGGCCCGGGCTGATCGGTGCAATCCGAGCTCGAGGCCTAGCTTACTCAGCAGGAGCAGGGCGGGACGACGGTTGCCCACTGGCGCCGTAGCATATTCAGCTTGTCGAAGCAAGATAAGGAGTTACCGTATGGATTGAATCACAACGAGATTGCAATCACCAGCCTGAGAATAGCAAAGGAGATCGTCATGACACACAGCTCCATGACTCGCCGTCGATTCCTCAAAGGCCTGGTTTTCGGTGGCAGCGCCGCCCTGCTGGCCGCCTGTGGAGGCGCGGCCGCGCCATCGGGCGGCGGCGCAGCCGCAACCTCGGCGCCGGCCGCTTCTGGCGGCGCGGCAGCAACTTCGGCGCCCGCCACGTCCGGCAGCGCCGCGACGACGCTCACCTGGTGGGACTACTACTCCGAGGGCGCCAACGCCGTTGCAATGCAGGCCCAGCTGAAACGCTACACCGACAGCCATCCCAACGTCACCATCCAGCGCACCGCCATCCCATTCGCCGACCTCAAGCAAAAGCTTCTCCAGGGCGCGGCCGCCGGCCAGCTGCCCGACATCGTCGTGATCGACAACCCCGACCACTCGGCCTTCGCCGCCCTCGGCGTGCTCGAAGATCTCACCGACCGCGTCAAGGCATGGGGCCAGGACAAGGCCTACTTCGACGGACCCTGGAAGTCGACGACCTACCAGGGCAAGAACTACGGCATTCCAGACAACAGCAATTGCCTGGTGCTCTGGTATAATACCGAGTTTACAGGACCAGCGAAAGTCAACCCGCCAACCAACTGGGATGAGCTCAAGAGCGCGGCCAAGGCGCTGACCCAAGGCGACCGGTTTGGGCTGGCGGTCAGCGGCATCAAGAGCGAGGAGGGCACGTTCCAATGGCTGCCGTTCCTGTGGGAGACCGGCGCCGATCTGCCAACGCTCAACAGCGATGGCGGCAAGGCCGCGCTGCAGCTCTGGGTCGATCTGGTCAAAGGTGGCAATATGTCGCCCGGGATCCTCGGCTGGACACAGCAGGATGTGCTGGCGCAGTTCCAGAACCGCAAGGCGGCGATGATGATCAACGGACCCTGGCAGATCCCCACGCTGAAAAAGGACAACCCCGACCTCAAGTGGCAGGTCGTCACGCTGCCGCAGAACAAACAGGGCGCATCCATCCTGGGCGGCGAGAATATGGCGATCGTCAAGGGCGGCAAGAACATCGACGCGGCCTGGGAGCTATTGACCTGGACCCAAACGCCCGATAACCTGAAGGCGTATCTGACGGAGGCCGGCAAGCTGCCCAGCCGCCAGGATCTGGCCAACGACCCGGCCTGGACCGGCGACCCGGTGCTGAAGGTGTTTATCGAGCAGCTCAAGGTTGCCAAGCCGCGCGCGTATGGACCCAAGTACCCTGAGATTTCGAACGCGATCCAGGAGATGATGCAGGCCGCGATCAGCGGTCAGAAGCCGGTCGATGCCGCGGTGGCGGATGCGGCGGCGAAGATCACACCGTTACTGCCGAGCTGATCGTCTGCGCGTCGCGTACAGGTTCATCCGACTCGATACGGAAGAGCGGGGAGTTGGATGCCGCAACGCTCCAACTTCCTGCTTGTGCAGCTTGCACGGGCGCGCCATACGGCGCAGCCGCCGGCTGACTGGCGTGTCGTAGGATGCCTCCAACGTGATTAGGATGCTACGATGGCTCAAACTCAGACACAGGTGGACAAACCAGTTCGCGCAAGACGCCAGGCACATGGCGAGCGGGCGCGCCAGCTCAGTTACTATCTCTTCGTCGTACCGGCGCTGCTGTATATCACGCTGACCACGATCTACCCGATCATCTCGAATCTGCGCATGAGCTTCTACGACGTCACCGTCACCACCTTTTTATCGAACAATGCCCCGTTTGTCGGCCTCGGCAACTACCGCAAGGTACTGAGCGACCCGGCGTTCCAGCACGCGCTGCGCCTCTCACTGCTGTTCACCGGAGGCTCGCTGCTGTTCCAGTTCACGGTTGGCTTTGCGCTGGCGCTGCTGTTTAGCCGCCCATTCCCAGGCAATGGCCTGCTGCGGGCGCTGCTGCTGCTGGGATGGATGCTGCCGATTGTGGTCAGCGGCAGTATCTTCCGCTGGATGCTCGACGGCAGCTTCGGCATCATCAATTTCGTTCTGCAGGGCCTCGGGCTGCTCCAGGGCCAGCGCTTCTGGCTGACCGAGCCAAATTACGCGCTCCTCAGCACGATCATCGCCAATATCTGGGTCGGCATCCCGTTCAACATGGTGCTGCTGCTGCCGGGCCTGCAAAGCATTTCGCCGACGCTGTATGAGGCCGCCAGCATCGACGGCGCGACAAGCTGGCAGAGCTTTCGCCACATCACGCTGCCGCTCATGCGGCCGGTGGCGCTGAGCGTGCTGCTGCTGGGCATTATCTACACCTTCAAGGTGTTCGACGTGGTCTATATCATGACCCGCGGCGGCCCCGTGGATGCGACGACGGTCTTGCCGATCTATGTGTACAACCTCGCGTTTCAATTCTTCCGCTTTGGTGAGGCTTCGGCAACCGCAATCCTATTGCTGTTGGTGCTCACCGTCGTCGCAGTTGGCTACCTCTGGCTGATCCGGCGCGAGGAGGTTGCATGAATACGCTCGCTCGTTTCCGTAACGCGGGCTACGGCAGGATGCTGATTGCGATCCTGTTCGTGCTCGTCTATCTGTTTCCGGTCTACTGGATGGTGGCAACGTCGTTGAAGACCAGCGCAGCCATTTTTGCTACGCCTCCGCAGGTGGTGCCGTCCCCGCCAGTCTTCACGGCATATAGCGTGGCCGTGATCAACAATCCGGCGACGATCCGCGCGATCTTCAACAGCACGATCATCAGCCTCGGCACCATGGTGCTCACGCTGGTGCTCGCAGCCCCGGCCGCGTATGCGCTCGCGCGTCTGCGCCTGCGCGGCGGGACGCTGATCACCCTGCTGCTGCTGATCACGCAGCTGCTGCCGGCGATCGTAATCGCGACTCCGCTGTTTGTGCTCTTCAGCCGGATCAAGCTGCTCAACTCCTACCCGGCGCTGATCCTGGCGGATACGACGTTTACCCTGCCGTTCGCCGTGATCGTGCTGCGCCCGTTCTTCCTGACGGTGCCGGCGGAGCTGGAGGACGCGGCGAAGATCGACGGCTGCACGCAATGGAGCGCGTTCTGGCGGGTGATTCTCCCGCTGGTGCAGCCTGGCCTGGTGACGGTCGCGGCCTTCGCCTTTCTTATGGCATGGGGCGAGTTTCTGTTCGCGCTGGCGCTCAACACCAACGAAAACGTCCAGCCAATCACTGTCGCGCTGAACAAGTTCATCGGGCAGTACGGGACACAGTGGGAGAAGCTGATGGCGGTGGCGACGACCGTCGCGCTCCCAATTATCGTGATCTTCGCTTCGCTGCAGCGCTATATCATTAGCGGGCTGGTGGCCGGTTCGGTCAAAGAGTGATGAAGGAATGGTACCGAACATGAACCTGCGCATTTCAGCCGATACGACGACTCTGTACTGGCGCTTGAACGGTGAGATTCTAAAAATCGAGCCCTGGGGACCGGATGGTGTGCGTGTGCGCGCAACCAACCTGCACGACTTTCCCGACATCCCAGGCGCGCTGGACGAAGCGCCTTCGGCTCTGCCAGCCACTATCAGTGTCGGCGAGGAGAAGGGCATTCTGACCAATGGCAAGCTGCGCGCCGAGATCTGGGACAATGGCACGCTGCACTTCTACAATGCCCAGACCGGCGCGCTCCTCCTAGAAGAGCCCCGGCCAATCTTCAACAAGCCGCCCGCGCGCTGGTATCGCCCGCAGCAGGGCAGCAATCTTTCGAAGCTCGAAGTTTGCTTTCGCGCCAACATCGGCGAGCGCATCTTTGGACTGGGGCAGCACCAGCACGGCCTGCTCGACAACAAAGGCTGCGTGATCGACCTGGAGCAGCGCAATACCGAGGTCTGCATCCCATTCTACATCTCCACCGCCGGCTACGGATTCCTGTGGAACAATCCCGGTGTGGGCCGCGTGGAACTTGGCGCCAACATCACGCGCTGGGTGATGGAGGCCACGCGTGGTATCGATTACTATATCGTCGCCGGCGACACTCCAGCCGAAATTCTGGAGAAGTATATCGACGCCACCGGCCACCCGCCGCTCCTGCCCGACTTCGCGCTGGGCTTCTGGCAGTGCAAGCTGCGCTACCGCACGCAGGAGGAGCTGCTCGCGGTCGTGCGTGAGTACAGGCAGCGCGGCCTGCCGCTGGCGGTGATCGTCTCGGACTACTTCCACTGGCGCATGATGGGCGACTGGGCCATGGACCCGCGCGACTGGCCCGACCCGGCGGGAATGATGAACGAGCTCAACGAGCTGGGCGTCGAGCTGATGGTTTCGATCTGGCCGACTGTCAACCCGAGCAACCCGGCGTATACGGAAATGGCCGAGCGCGGGCTACTTGCCCAAACAGTGCATGGCGTTCAAGCGCATATCCCGATCAGCGATACCACGCCCGAGGGTGTGTCGATGGTGGCCTATTACGACGCCACCAACCCCGAGGCACGCGCCTACGTGTGGGACAAGGTCAAGCAAAACTACCTGGACTACGGCGTGCGCGTGTTCTGGCTGGATGCCGACGAGCCGGAGCTGATGCCCATGCACGCCGAGAACATCCGCTACACGCTTGGCACCGGCCTGGAGGTTACCAATATCTACCCACTGCTGCACCAGAAAGGGTTTTACGACGGCATGCTCGCTGCGGGACAGCACGAGGTGATCAACCTCTCGCGATCTGGCTGGGCAGGAACCCAGCGCTATGGCGCGGCCGTCTGGTCGGGAGATATCTATTCGACGTTTGAGGCGCTGCAAGCCCAGATTCCGGCCGGGCTGAACATCGCCATGAGCGGCATCCCCTGGTGGACGACCGACATCGGCGGATTCATGGAAGGCGACACCCGTACCGACTATTTCAAAGAGCTGATTGTGCGCTGGTTCCAGTACGGCGTGTTCTGCCCACTGTTTCGCCTGCACGGCGTGCGCCTCCCGCTCAACGGCCTGTACGGCGCGCAGTCGAGCGGCGCAGATAACGAGGTGTGGTCCTTCGGCGACACGGCCTACGAGATCATTCGCAAGCTGCTGTTCCTGCGCGAGAAGCTCAAGCCCTATCTGCGCACGCTCAACCAAGCCGCCCACGAGCGGGGCGTGCCTCCCATGCGCCCGCTGGTCTATGACTTCCCGGCTGACGCCGCCGCCGCCAACCTGGCCCACCAGTTCATGCTCGGCCCCGCCCTGCTCGCCGCGCCGGTGGTCGAGCAGGGCGCCACCGCCCGCCTCGTCTACCTGCCGACCAGTGCCACGTGGGTGGACGCCTGGAGCGGACAGGAGTTCCAGGGCGGTCAGACCCTAGAGGCCGCCGCGCCGCTCGAGCGCATCCCGGCGTATTGGCGCAAAGGGAGCTCGTTCGCCTTCCACTTTGAATAGCAGCAGCGCCGTACGTTACATCTTCGGTGTGGCGATAGCTTAAGCAGTGGGGGTCTGGGGACGGCTTCGCCGCCCCAGAGAAACCGCTTTTTGTTAGCTATGCGGCACGTTCGTGCCGCATAGCTAACAAAAAGCGGGTGCGCAATGCAGACCCGCGCGGCCGGCGGACGCTGCGTGGTGCGCGTCCGGGGCCATCGGCACGCGCCATCGACGGCTACGGCCGTACCAAGCCAAGTGCGCGCGCCCGCTCGATCGCCTGCACGCGGCCGTGCACGCCTAGTTTGCCGTAGATGTTCTTGATGTGGGTGCGGGCCGTGCTCACGCCGATGATCAGCTCGCGCGCGATCTCGGGACTCTCCAGCCCGGTCGCCAGCAGGCGCAGCACCTCCGACTCGCGCTCACTCAACGACTCCACCAACGCGTTCGAGCGTTCGAGCGTCGAGCATCGAACCATCTGAGCCTGGCGCTGCGGTTCTGGAAACGCACGCAGCAGGTGCTCAATATATATGAGGAGCGGATCGCTCGGCGCTCTCCGCGCGGCGCTCTGCGCCAAAAGTGCCGCCATCGGCGCGCCTTCGTCCACGAACAGGCGCACATACCCCTCGGGCTCGGCCAGCGCCAGCGCGCGCCCGAGGGTGGTGAGCGCCTGCGTGCTGGCGCCTTGCGCCTGCTGGGCCAGTGCCTGGAGCATCAGGATCTCAATCACATCGCCGCTCCAGCCGCCAGCCTCGGCCACCGCCAGCAGTCGCGTGAGCAGCTGAGCGGCTTCCTGGGGCCGCCCCTCGGCCAGGCGCACCCGCGCCAGCGTCGTGTGCGCAAACGCATATTTCACCAGCGGGCGCACGCGCGGCTCCTCCGCTTCCAGGCGCGCGGCGTAGTCCTCGGCCCACCGGCTGGCCAGCGCGAGCTGCCCCTGCGCCAACCATAGCCGGGCCCGACAGGCGGCCAGCTGCGCCCGATGCCAGGGGGTGACCCATGCCTCGTGCGTCTGCGCTTCGAAGTCGCGGAGCACCTGGAGCGCGCCATCGCCATCACCGCACGCCTGTTTCAGGCGCGCCAGCGCAATCGTGCTATCCACCAGCAGGACGTGGATACCCCACTGCCTCGCCAGCGCGATACCGGTCCGCAGGCTGTGCATCGCCGCCTCCGGCTCATTGCGCTCGCGCAACACATCGCCCAGCGCCATGTGGGCCAGACCAGCGCTCGGCAGCGGCTGCCCATCGTCTCCGGTGCCAAGCTGCAGCCCGTGCTGGAGCAGCTCGGTCGCCTGGTGCAGCTGCCCCTGGTGCAGCTCCACATCGGCGAGGATATAGACCGCCAGCATGGTCGAAAACAGGTCGCCAGTCACCTGGCGCGTGGCAATCACCTGCGTCAAGGTCTGGTGGGCGGCAGCGAGATCGCCGCTGAAGAAGTGCGCATTCCCGAGCGCGAGCAGGCTCAGGCTGCGCGGCGCGCCGGTATCTGCCAGATCAAATGCCAGCGCCTGCTGGGCCAGGGCCATCATGCCGGGCACGTCGCCGCGCTGCCCGGCAACGAGCGCCTGCAGGGCCGCCGCTGCACCCCCGAGGAGTGGACCATCGGCGGCCGTGGCCTGGCACTGTGGACTCTGCCCGGCATCCTCAAGCTGGGCCTCCGCGGCATCGACATGTCCCATGAAGGCCAGCGCCCAGGCGTGGGCCAGCGAGAGCCGCGGCCGCGCATGCACCATTGGTTGTGGCAGCGCACTCAGCCAGCCCAGCAGCGTCCGCACCTCGCCCCGCAGGAAGGTTGCTTGTGCGATCTGCTCGATCAGGCTGGCCGCCTGCTCCATCTCACCCGCGGCCAGCACGTGCTCGATCGCTTCAGTGAGCAGCCCCTGCTGCACGTACCAAGATGAGGCCCGGCGGTGCAGCAGCGGCAGCCGCTCGGGCTGGAGCTGCTGCGCGCGGCTGCGCAGCATCTCGGCGAACAGCTTGTGATAGCGGTACCAGCGCCGCTGCCCATCGAGCGGGACCAGGAACAGATTGGCCCGCTCCAGCAGGTCCAGAACGGCCTGACTATCACTCTGCTCACTCACAACATCGCAGAGCGAGGCGGTCAGCTGATTGAGGATGGCGGTGTCCAGCAAGAAGCGCTGGATGTGACTCGGCTGCTGCTGGAGCACATCTTCGACCAGGTAGTCCAGGATGAAGCGATGGCTGCCGGTCAGCTCGCGGATGAATGCGGCCGCATTGGCATGCCCGTGCAGCGCGTGCGTCGCCAGCACCAGGCCGGCGATCCAGCCTTCGGTGCGCGCGGCCAGCGCCGCGACCTCGTCGGCAGCCAGGCGCAGGCCCAGCAGCTGATTGAACAAGGTCTCGACCTCGTCGGTGGTGAAGCCTAAGTCGGCGGCGCGCACCTCGGTCAGCTCGCCGCGCGCGCGCAGGCGCATCAGCGGCAGCGGCGGGTCGGCCCGGCTGGTGATCACCAGGCGCAGCTGGGCTGGCAGGTGATCGAGCAGAAACGTCAACGATTCGTGGATCGCCGGGGTGGTGATCGCGTGGTAGTCGTCGAGCACGAGCACGCATGGGCCTGGCAGGGTGGCAAGGGCATTGATCAGCAGGGTCAGGACGGTTGTCAGCGGCGGAGCCTGTGGTGACTGGAGCAGGGCCAGCGCGTCGGCGCCGAGGCCGGCGTGCACTGTCTGCAGCGCGGCGATGGCATAGCTCCAGAAGCGCGCCGGGTCATTATCGCCCACATCCAGCGAAAGCCAGGCCAGTGGCCAGGCGCTCCCAGGCGCGGTCGCATGCCAGGCACTCAGCAGGGTGGTCTTCCCATACCCAGCAGGAGCTGCGATCAACGTCAGCTTACGCTGCAGCCCCGCCTCGAGCCGGTCCATCAAGCGTGGACGCGGCACCAGCGCTGGACGGGCGGGCGGGAGTGCCAGTTTGGTGGTCACGAGCGGATCGGGCACGCCAGCGAGGGCACCAGGGAGCGGTCCAGCGGCTTCGGTGGGAGTGATGCGAGTGACATGTGCAGCGGGCGTTGGCGCAGCGGATCGCTGTGCCAACACTGCCGCGACCTCTTGTAACCGATCGAGGGTCAGATCGGCTGACTTGCCGAGATAGGCCTTCTGCAGCGCACCGTCGCGCGTGCGGTAGGCATACCAGTACCAGCCGTCGCGCTTGCGTTCGCGCCGGGCCGTAAAGTTACCCAATGGATGCTCAAAGCGGAAGGTGGTCGTGCCCTCAGCAGCGAGCCACTGCCACCACAGTGAGCTGCCGACAGCGATCGTGTGCTCTTGCGTCCCATCCCGATAGGTCAGGATGCCATCGGTGATATGTGGTGTTGCGCGTGCCATCAGCCCCTCGCCACGCAGCGGCGTCACCGGCGCCGCGACAGTTACCGATGCCCTCGTGATATGGTTTGGGTAATTTTACGGAAAGTATATTTCTGTGCAACACAGAGAGTGTAGCGAATAGGCATCCCTGGGTGAAGAAACCTTTCCCTCGCCAGTTCAGCAGCTGCTGGCACTCCTAGGCGCCGCTCACTGCCTGCGAGCTAGTGTCCTGGGCGTGTCATCTACAGCCTGGCTGCTGTGTCGTCGAACGGGCGTGGTCACTCAGTCGTCCAACGCGACTGTCACATCCGTGGCGGTGCCGAGCACACATCCCAGGATGGCCAGGAGATCGGGATCGGCGCCGCGCCGCTTCAGTTCCACGAGCAGCGCCGGCGTCACCGGCAGCGCCGCATCGAAGATCGCCTCGGCCGCGACACGCTGCGCGAGCGTCTCAATCTGCGCCATCGTGACGACACCGACCGATATGCCGGCCCTGGCGTCGATGAGCGTTCGGACGCGCCGATCAGCGTCACCTTCGCGCGCCGACACGCCCTGCTCAGCCGCGGCGAGGATCGCCTGCTGCGCAGCCCGGCTGATCCACAGCGGCGTGGGCGGGTCGGCCAGCGCTGTCTCGACGATCAGCCGCGCCGCATCCGGCCGGCCAATCTTGCGCGCACTCGCGGCCATGCTCCGCAGCCGATCTGGATCGTCGAGCAACTGGTCGATTTTGTATCCCACGGTTGTCTCATAGTTGCAGCGCACCGCCGCCCCCTCCTCCAGCAGAAAGTCGCTGTTGCGCACCTCCTGGCCGGGGATGGGCTTGATCAAGACCATCGGCAGCCCGGCAGCCATGCACTCGGAGGACGAGAGGCCGCCTGGTTTGCCGACGAACAGCGTCGCCACCCGCATCAGGTCCGGCATGTCGGTGATGTAGCCCACGACACGGTAGCGGTCGGCGTGCGGTGCGACCAGCGCTTCGATCTCGTCCTTCAGCTGCGCGTTGCGCCCGCAGACGATCACGGCCTGAAAGGCATTGCGCATTCGCAGTGTCTGTGCGACAATCGCCTGGGTGTACGCGCCGCCCGCTGCTCCGGCCGAGATCAGCAGCGTCGGCAGGTCTGGCCGCAGCCCATAGCGCGCCAGCACCGCTTCGCGCTCGACCACCTGGCTGAACTCGGCCTTGACCGGGATACCGGAGACGGTGATCCGGTCGGCGGGCAGACCGATGTCGACCATGTACGTCCGCGTCTCATCGCGCGCGACAAAGAAGCGGTTGAACGGGCTGCTCAGCCAGAGGCCCTGGAAGTCGTAGTCGGTCGTTACCACCGCCAGGGTCGCGCGCAGCGCGCCGCGGGTGAGCAGCAACGAGATCAGCTTGGCCGGCAGAAAGTGCGTGCAGACCAGGATATCAGGCTGGTAGGCCCGGATGGCGGACACCACCGCAGTGGTATTGAGCTGATCCCACAGCGAGACGACATTCCGATCGCGGAACGGCACTTCGTTCTGGTTGTAGCTCCAGCCGATCAGCCAGGGCGCCGCATCGACCAGCGCAAAGTAGGCGTCGTCGTAGAGCGAGCGATAGAGGTCGCCGGTCAGTTCAAGCGCGTCGAGTGCCTGAACCGTCTCGACGCCCGGCGCCTGGCGAAAGGATGACTCCAGCACGCCGGCCGCGATGGTGTGGCCGGAGCCGACGCTGGCGCTCAGTATCATGACCCGATTACCCATCGCTGCTGCTCCTCGAACATAGTGGTGATACCCAGGCGAGTGATGCGCCTGGCAAGACAAATAGTGGGTGGAACGATGAACCATATGATCGATGACACGGGCGGCCAGGTGGCGGTGTGGCTGACCACGGGCGACGGGCGCCATCTGCTTGAGCCACAACCCGCACTCCACCTCGAGCCAATGGCATATGCTCAGCCAGCACACATTATACTCGATGAGACGCTGATCGACCAGGAGATCGATGGCTTCGGCGCTGCCTTGACCGATTCGGCGGCGTGGGTGCTGGCCTCCTACCTGGCCGCCGACGCGCGCGAGCAGCTGCTGCGCGAGCTGTTCAGCCCAACCGACGGCATCGGCCTGGGCTACCTACGGATGCCAATTGGCGCGTCGGACTTTGCGCTGAATCACTATACCTACGACGACATGCCGCCCGGCCAGCGCGACCCTGAGCTGCGTCTCTTCTCGATCGCCCACGACGAGCGCTACATCCTGCCGATCCTGCGCCGGGCGCGGGCGATCAACCCACGCCTGAAGATCATGGCCTCACCGTGGAGCCCGCCCGGCTGGATGAAACGCCGCTGGCTCCCCGGCAATCCGCTCTACGGCGGCCGGCTGCGGCGCAACTGCTTCGACAGCTACGCCCGCTACCTCGTCGCATTCGCGCGCGCATACGCGGCGGCCGGCGTGCCGATCGACGCGCTGACCGTCCAGA
>WNFV01006757.1_pt1 | contig 35510 bp, 23 predicted proteins | sample 5400101 | NCBI WGS metagenome assembly WNFV01 (sample SAMN13153361, study PRJNA577476) | soil metagenome | isolation source: 115 cm soil or saprolite under grassland replicate 1 | place: USA:California | collected 2016-06-15 | reverse complement strand
ATGAAGTTTATGGTGAGCCCGGAAGCCCAGCGCATCTATCCGATTCAGTACGGCCCGCAGAGCGCGCGCCTGTCGCTGGGCAAGGAGTGGCTGGATGTGCAGAAGAGCCGGCTGAAGCTCTCGGAGGCCGAGCTAGCCGTGATGACCGAGGGACCTAAGTACGAGCAGATCGACCCGGAGAACTGGACCGTGAATTTCAGCCCGATCAACTCGCAGGCGCTCCAGCCGTCCCTGGACAAGGTCTGGATCGGCGAGGCGACGGCGGCGCAGGCGATCGCGGAGATGGCTCCCGCCATCCGAAAGCTGATCGAGGAGACGAAGACGGTGAAGCAGTGAGTCTGCCGTAACGGCGCGCTAGACAAGTTACCGGCCCGGCGCCTCGCCGATTCTGCGCGGCGGAGCGTCGGGCTGATTCCCTGGAGACACCTCATGTCAGCCACAAGCCTTACATCGCCACGCGACCGGCCACGCCGCCGGAGCAAGCTGCTCATCCGCGAATACATCGCGTTCTACCTGTTCGCAAGCCCCTGGCTCATCGGGCTGCTCGTGTTCACGATCGGCCCGATGGTGGCCTCGCTGTACCTGAGCTTCACCGATTACGCTGTGATCGCTCCCCCAAGATGGGTGGGACTGGAAAACTATGTCCATATGTTCACCGACGATCCGCTGGTCTGGCAGGCGCTGCGCGTCACGACGATGTACAGCCTCGGCGCGATCCCGCTGACCTTGCTCATGTCGTTTCTGGTTGCGCTGCTCATGCACCAGCGGGTGTATGGGGTGCGTGTCTTCCGCACCATCTATTACCTGCCGTCGGTCATTGCCGGTGTGCCGGTGGCGCTGTTATGGATGTGGATCCTGAACCCCGAGTTCGGGCTCATGAACAATTTTCTGCGGCTGTTCGGCGTCGAGGGACCCAAGTGGCTCTACAGCACCACCTGGGTGATCCCCTCATTTGTGTTGATGAGCCTGTGGCAGATCGGCGTGCCGATGGTGGTGTTTCTCGCCGGGCTGCAGAGCATTCCGATGCATCTCTACGAGGCCGCCGAGATCGACGGCGGCGGGCTGTGGGCGAAGTTCCGCCATGTGACGCTGCCGATGATGTCGCCGGTCATCCTGTTCGTCATGATCGAGCTGATTATCGACTCGTTCCAGACCTTCACCCCGGCCTTCCTGATGACGAACGGCGGCCCGGCAAACGCCAGCCTGTTCTACGGCCTGTATCTGTACAACAACGCCTTTAAGTGGTTCAAGATGGGCTACGCCAGCGGCCTCGCGTGGCTGATGTTCCTGATCATCCTGCTGCTGACCGGGCTGGTGTTTCGCTCGTCGATCCGCTGGGTGTACTACGAGGGTGGTCTGCGCCGGTAGCCAACCGGGGCTGCTCGGGTCAGCCTGCCGCTCGGAGAATGATTACTATGGCGACTCATGGCGTTGACACTCGTTCCACAGCTAGCCCAGGACGCACGCTGCTCCTCCGCAACACCTGGGGGAGCAAGCGTTTCCGGCAGCGTGCGCGCATCACGCTGAGCACACTCGTGATTCTCCTCGGCGCGCTGCTGATGCTGGCGCCGCTGGTGTGGATGGTCTCGACATCGCTCAAGGACGAGGGCGATGTGTTTCTCATCCCGGTCCAGTGGATCCCGAAGCGCATCCTGTGGAGCAACTACCCGGCAGCCCTGACCTTTGTGCCGTACGCGCGCTACTTCCTCAACAGCGTGGTGGTAACCGGGCTCGCGGTGCTTGGGACCGTGCTCTCGTCGTCACTGGTTGCGTTTGCCTTCGCGCGCCTGCGCGGGCCGGGTAAAAATGTGCTGTTCATCATCCTCCTCAGCACACTGATGCTGCCGGGCGAGGTTACGCTGGTGCCGGTTTACCTGTTGTTCCGCAATCTCGGCTGGCTTGACACCTACCTTCCGCTGATTGTGCCAAGCTGGTTCGGCGGCAGCGCCTTTTACATCTTTTTGCTGCGCCAGTTTTTCCTGACGTTGCCGACCGAGCTGGACGACGCCGCCAAGATCGACGGAGCGTCGCTGTTCCATATCTACACGCAGATCGTGATGCCGCTGTCCAAACCCGCGCTCGCCACCGTGGCGATCTTTTCGTTCTTCACGCACTGGAACGCGTTCCTGCCGCCGCTGATCTACCTGAATACGAGCGAAAAGTACACGTTACCGATCGGGCTGCGCCTGTACCTGAGCACGCTTGCGAACTCGCACTGGAACTACCTGATGGCGGCCACGCTGGTCACGATCCTTCCGCCGCTAGTGCTCTTCTTTGTCTCGCAGCGATTCTTCATCCAGGGCGCTGTACTGACCGGCGTCAAAGGATGAGCAGGGGCAATCGATGGCGATCCCAGAGGTGCTCCTGGGCCCGGCGGCGCGCGAACGCCTGAGGCGCGGCTTCGATACGCTCGCGCGGCTGCTGGCGATCACCCTTGGGCCGGCGCAACGCACAATTTTAGCCACCAGCTACCAGCGCGCGATGCCTGAGGCGCTCGGCGAGGCGGCCACGATCGCGCGGCGCTTCGTCGCGCCGCCCGACAGCGCGGAGAATATCGGCGCGATGCTGCTCCGCAACCTGGTCTGGCGTCAGCACGAGCGCTGCGGCGACGGTTGCGCTTCCGCGGCGGTGCTGGCGCAGTCGCTGCTCGCGGCGGCCGATCGTTATCAAGCTGCGGGATTCGATCTGGTAGCGCTGCGGCGCGGAATCGATCGCGCAGTCGCCGTGGCGACCGCTGCGCTGCGCCGCGCGGCCCGCGCCGTGGATGGTGAGGACGACATCGAGCGGGTGGCGCTGGCCATGTGCGGCGACCCTCAGATGAGCCCGCTGCTCGCGGAGTTGTTCGTGCTGCTGGGCGCCGACGCCTCGATCGTGGTCGAGAGCTACACCGCGCCCTATCTCGAGCGCGAATATCTGGAGGGCGGACGCTGGAAAGCCCGGCTGGCGTCGCCATACCTGGCCGGCCAGTCCGCCAACCGGATGCTGCTCGGCGCGCCGCGCGCTGTGCTGCACGATTGCAGTGTGGCACTGTTCGCGGGGACGGTCCAGTCGCTTGAGGAGCTGCGCCTGCTGCTCGAGCAGGTGGCGCAGTCCGATCGACGGCGGTTGCTGCTGGTGGCGCAGAATTTCGGTGAGCCAGCGCTTACCACGCTGGTGATTAACCACCAGCGCGGCCTGGCTCAGATCGCGGCTGTCGAACTGCGTGAGGCGGGCGAGCGGCGCCGCCGCGACTTCGAGGATCTCGCGGCGCTTACAGGCGCGCGGTTGCTCGCGGCCGATCGCGGCGACCGCCTGCGCGATGTCGCGAGCGAGTCGCTTGGGCGCGTGCGGCGGGCCGAGGCGACCGATCGCGATCTGGCGATCTACGGCACGCGCAACAGCGGCCACGTGCGCGCGCGGGTCGCCGCGCTGCGCACACACTTGGCCGTGGCCGCCGACGAGGCCGAGCAAAGCGAGCTGCGGGCGCGGCTTGGGCGCATGGCGAATGGCACAGCGATCTTGAAGATTGGCGCCGCGAGCACGCCGGAGCGAGAATTGCTGGGGGCGCGCGCCGAGCAATGTGTCCGCGCGCTGCCGCTGGCCCTGCGCGATGGCGTGGTCGCCGGTGGGGGCAGCGCATACCTGTTCGCCGCCGACGCGCTCGGCGGGCTGGAGGCGTCCGGAGCGGAGCGCCTGGGTGTCGAGGCTGTCCGCCGAGCGCTCGAGGCGCCGCTCCGGCAGATCGTGGCCAACGCCGGCAAGCGCGACCCCGCGCAAGTACTGGCGGAGCTGCGTCGCCGCGGTTCCGATTGGGTCTATGATGGGGTGGCCGATGCGATTGTCCGTGTAGATGAGTGCGGGATGCTCGACGCGGCTGACGTACTGTGCGAGGCGCTCCAGGCTGCGGCGAGCGGCGCCGTGACCGCGCTCACAACCGAGGCGCTGGTGCTTAAGCGCGCCCCTGAGACGAGCTTTGCGCCATGAGCGATCGCGACGAGCGCGGCGGCGCAGGCGCATCCGCACCACCGCGTGATTGCACGGTGCTGAGCCTGGCCGTGGCGGATGGCGCGCTCTGGGCGGCGACCGATGCCGGCCTGTGGCGAGGCTGCGGCGGGATCTGGCAGCTATGGGACACGCCCCCGGCTACGCCGATCGTGTCCGCATTCGTGCGCGCTGGCGACGAGGCGGATGGCCTGATGCTGGCGGCGGGGGTGATCGGCGGCGTGCAATACTCGGTCGATCGCGGCGCGCACTGGTACGAGGCATGGGTCGACGAGGTCACCAGTGGCGTGACCTGTTTTACCGTCTCGCCGCGCTTTGCGGTGGATCGAGTAGTGCTGGCAGGGACCGAGCAGGATGGCGTGTTACGCTCGATCGACGGCGGGCGCCGCTGGCGGCTGGCCAACTTCGGGCTTACGGGCTACACGATCCTGGCGATCGCCGCGCCGCTGGAATGGGGCCGGCGCGAGGAAGTATTCGCCATTACCGAGGAGGGGATCTACCGATCGCCGAACGGCGGCCGCGCATGGCAGCGGGCCGACGAGGGGTTCGTGGGCGCGGCCCAGGCGCTGGCGATCAGCCCGTGGTTCGCCGCCGATCGGACGCTCTACCTGGGCTGCGAGGGCGCGGGGCTCTACCGCTCGATCGACGCGGGACGATCCTGGCATCTACGGTCGGCCAAGCTGCGCAATGTCAACAGTCTCTGGATCGCCCCGGACGATCCACAGCTTCTGGTAGCTGGCACCGGCGACGGCGAGATTATGCGCTCGACCGACGGCGGCGCGGATTGGGAATACGGCTGGGCCGGACCGGATGCGGTGCTCGCGCTGGCAGAGCATCAGAACACACTCTATGCCGGACTCTACCAGGGCGGATTACTCATGTCATCCCAGCGAGGCACCAGCTGGCATCGATCTATAGAGAGGTGAGCCATGACAACTGTTAACACAGCCTCCAAACAACTGGCAGTCGACGGCGGCACGCCCGTGCGCCAGCGCCCGTTCCAGGGCTGGCCGATCTGGGACGAGCGCGAGGAGCAGGCGCTGCTGCGCGCGCTGCATTCTGGGCAGTGGGGCATCGGCGGCGAGGAGACCGAGGCGTTCGAGCGCGAGTTCGCGCAGGCGGTTGGGGCGCGCTTCGCGCTCTCGGTCACAAACGGCACCGCGGCGCTGGAGGCAGCGCTGCGCGCGGCTGGGGTGAGCTACGGCGACGAAGTGATCGTCCCGCCGTACACGTTTGTCGCCACGGCGACGGCGGTGCTGCTGGTGGGCGCGATTCCCATCTTCGCCGATATCGACTCGGAGACCTACTGCCTCAGCCCGACGGCGGCCGAGGCGGCGGTATCGCCGCGCACCAAGGCGATCATCCCGGTGCATATCGCGGGAAACCCCGCCGACATGGACTCGATCTGTACGATCGCCTCACGGCATGGACTCACCGTGATCGAGGATGCCTGCCAGGCCCACGGCGCGCGCTGGGGCGGCAACCTCACCGGCAGCCTTGGCGACCTGGCCTGCTTCAGCTTCCAATCATCCAAGAATATTAACTCCGGCGAGGGCGGGGCGATCACCACCAGCGACCCCGAACTGCTCGAACGCGCCTGGTCGTTCAAGAACTGCGGCCGCACGCGCGACGGCGAGTGGTATCAGCACGACGTGCTCGGCGATAACTTTCGGCTGTCGCAGTTCCAGGGCGCGCTGCTGCGCGCGCAGCTGACGCGCATGGAGGATTGGGCGGATCGCCGCGCGGCCAACGGCACTTATCTGTGCCAGGGCTTGAGCGAGATCGGCGGGCTCATCCCTCAGCGCGCCTACGACAAAGTCACACGCCACGGCTTTCATTTCATCCTCACGCGCTACCAACCCGCGGCGTTTGGCGGTTGGCCGCGCGAGCGCTTCATCGCGGCCCTGCGCGCGGAGGGTATCCCAGCTTCGCCCGGCTACATTCCGCTCTACACCACCGGCGCCGTCCAGAACACCACCAGCTTGCTGCAGCGCACGCTCGGGCTGGGGGAGATCGCACAGCCGGAGTGCCCAAACACCGAGCGCGCCTGCGCTGAGGAGGCGGTATGGATGCTGGGACAGAGCGCGCTGCTTGGCTCGCGCGAGGATATGGACGACGTCCTGGCTGCGGTGGCGAAGATTCGCGCAGCGGTGTAGCGCATGATTGAGACGGCGATTGTGCTCGCGGCCGGGCGTGGCGAGCGCGTGTGGCCCTACGGCGATCTGCGCAACAAATGCGCGCTGCCGGTGGGCGGCGTGCCTAATATTCGGCTGCTGGTCGACGCGCTGGCCCAGGCAGGCATCCGGCGCGTGGTGGTGGTGATCGGCACGCACGCCGCGTCGGTGCGCGCAGCTCTGCTCGGCGCTGCCGGCACGATCGCTTATGTTGAACAGGCGCGACCGAGCGGAACCGCCGATGCAGCGCTCACCGGCCTGCGCCTGGTCGAAGACGACTCATTTCTGATCGTCCATGGCGATATCTATGTGTCCGCGCGCAGTCTCGCGGCCGTGCGCGAGGCCTGGCAGGGCGGCCACGTGGCCGCCGTCGCGCTGATCCAGCCGCTCGATCCGCCGCGGCGCCCGCAAGACTGGATCGGGGCGTTCGTCGATGGAGATGCGCTGCGCGGGCTGGAAGGGCATAGCCGCGATGCCAAGCACCGCTTGTGCGGAGTGGTCGCATCCGACCGGCGCCTGGTACCCTACCTGGAGGCCAACCCCGGCCTGATGAGCACAGTACCGGTCGGCGGCATGCCCCCGGCCGAGGCCGAGCTGGCCGAGTCGCTGCAGCGCTTCATCGACGACGGAAATCCTATCACCGCTGTCATGGCTCAAGGATTCTTTGTAGACATCGACAAGCCCTGGCATATTCTGGAGGCGAACCATTATCGGGTGGAGGATGTGGCCGCAGCTATCACCGAGAGCCGCATCCACCCGACCGCGCGCATCCACGACGGCGCCGAACTGCGCGGCAAGGTCGTGCTCGGCCCCAGCAGCGTGGTCGGAAACCGCGTGATCATCGGCGGCAACATGACCGTGGGCGCACAGACGGAGATAAGCAACGGCGCGATTGTGCGCGGTCCGGCCGTAATCGGCGATCGCTGCCGAGTGACCGACTACTGCCTGGTGGAATCGCATGTGGCGCTCGGCAGCCGGTGCGTCGTCGGCCACGGCGCCGAGATCAGCGGCGTCCAGTTCGACGGCTCGTATCTGTGGCACTACTGCGAGATCTATGGCGTGGTCGGCCAGTCAGTCGATATTGGCGCGGCGACCGTCTGCGGCACCCTGCGATTCGACGACAGCGTGACCGACCACCGCATCCGCGGTCGCCGCGAGGTGCCTGAGTGGGGCGGCAACGCCACGTACTTCGGCGACTTCAGCCGCACCGGCGTGAATGTAATCACCCAGCCCGGTGTCAAGATCGGCGCCTACGCCTGTGTCGGCGCCGGTGTGATGCTGTATGAAGACGTCCCAAGCCGCACGCTGCGCCTGCTTAAGTCGCAGGAGACGATCGACCGGCCGTGGGGGCCGGAGCGCTACGGCTGGTGAGGCAGGACGTTAGGAGAGCGAAGATGACACCCAACACGAATCCCTCGCCAGAGGATCGCCTGGCGATCGACGGCGGCCAGCCGGCGCGCCGCCGCCCCGACCCGCCCATGTACCCAGGCGGGAACCTGATCGGCGACGAGGAGGAGCAGGCCGTGCTCGAGGTGCTCAGGAGCAAGCGGCTGTTCCGCTACTATGGCCCTCAGCCCGGCCCCTCCAGGGTCGCGCAGTTGGAGGCGGCGTTCGCAGCACATATGGGCGCGCAGAAAGCCATCGCGGTGAGCTCGGGCACGGCGGCGCTGATGTGCGGGTTAGCCGGGATTGGCGTTGGCCCTGGCGACGAGGTGATCGTGCCGGCCTATACCTGGATCGCATCGGCCTCCGCAGTCGTGATGATGGGCGGTATCCCGATCCTGGCCGAGGTCGACGATACGCTGACGCTCAACCCAGCGGATGTAGAACGCAAGGTCACGCCGCGCACTAAAGCGATCATGCCGGTACATATGCGCGGTGCGCCAGCGCGGCTGGACGAGCTGCTCGCGCTGGCCCGCGCGCGCGGGCTGCGTGTGATCGAAGATGCGGCGCAGGCCGATGGCGGCGGCTACCGCGGACAGCGCCTGGGCACGCTGGGCGATGTCGGCTGCTTCAGCCTGCAATTCAACAAGATCATCACATGCGGCGAGGGCGGCATGATCATCACCTCGGACGCCGAGATACACAAGCGCGCCGTGATATTCCACGATACCATCGGCGGCCTGCGCAACAATGTGCCGGACGATGAGATTTTAATGGGTATGAACTTCCGCATGCCCGAGCTCACCGCCGCCGTGGCCCTGGTTCAGCTTGGCCGCCTCGACGGGCTGATCGACGAGATGCTGACGCGCAAGCACGCGCTCAAAGCCGGCATTGCCGATGCCCTGGCCCGCGCCGGTGGATCTTCTTCCTGCCCTCCGCCGAGCTAGCCGACCGCGCGATCCAGGCGTTGCGCGCCGAGAATGTCGGCGCGGGCGGCATGTACCGGCCCGATCGCATAGACTACCACGTCTACCCGCACTGGGGCCCGATCATGGAACGGCGCACCTGGTCGGAGCAGGGCGGCCCATGGCGCTGGGGGGCGCCGGTGGAGTATCGCGCGGATATGTGCCCGCAGACGTTGGATCTCCTGCGGCGCGCCATCCACCTGGATGTTAACCCTTTGTTCACCACCGAGGATATCGACGAGACCATCCACGGCCTCAACAAGGTGTTACGTGCGCTACCAATCTCATCGTGACTGTTGGGGGTATGAAGGGACGCAGTCCCGCCAAGACCCTCTCCTTTTGTGCCGCGCTGCGAGCGCTCGCCGCTCTCACTGGCCCTGCACAACCCCGCGCCGCTGTCCGTCCAATCGACCGGCGGCTCCAGAAGAGGCCATGGCAAAGGAGTCCCGGTATGTCAACTGATGATTTTCGATCCGAGGCGCGCGCGCTGCTGAACCGGCTGCTCGACGAGGCGGCCACCAAGCTGCCACATGCGCAAGACGAGCTGCTATGGCCCCCAAATGTTCTCCTAAACACGATACCTTACGCGCGGAGTATGCGTTTCGCGCTGCTCAGGCGCGCGCTCTTGCTCACAAAACCTTACGAGATCCGGATTGTAGCCACACATACCGCAGATTGGCCAACCATTCGTCGTACGATAGTGGACGCTCGGCTTCCGACAATCGGCACAGTATTGAATCGAGCCTTTCAGTCCGTCGAGATTAGCGTCTTTCAGTAAGAGCTTCATTGCATACCTCCTCAGTCTGTTCGCCAATGTCGTCATCACAATCGCTGTATCGATGCCAGCATAGCATGGTGCTGGTGCGGTACAACTGTGGCGAGACTGCGGTGAGACTGCGGTGCATAGCAGCGTGGGGATTTATCCATGCCGACACTCTTGATTCATGGTATCGGGCAGCACAACGTAGCCGAATTTCGGGCGATCTTTCTCAACGCGCGCGACCGCTTACGTGACAGTGTGGTGAAATCGCGCGGGTATACCGTGCCCGAGAATGCGTTTTTTCCCGTCTATTGGGGTGACTGGGGACCCGCGGCCTGGTATGAAGGGATAGAACTCCAGACGGGCACACCGATCATATCAACCTCGCAGAGCAACAGCGTGGATCTGGCGACAGCGATCCAGGCTAAGTCGCTTTGGGCATCAGCGTCGCCCACGCTGGATGTCGGTCTCGACGCGCTCCAGATCGTTCTATCGACGCCCAGCCCGCTCCAAGAGATACTCGATGAGCTTGGGGTAAGTGCATCGGAGCTGATTCACGCAGCAGCACGGACTTTCGGGCAGCCGCGTAGATCCACGGCGACCGTTAACCTCTTGCTGGTACGCGCGCTGCTCCAACGATCCAAACGATCGCGCAACATCACCGAGCGTCCGGAGGGCTGGCAAGCCTTACAGGCGCTGCTCGCGCTCTTCCTCGATCAACCTCAAGCAATGCAAAAGGGCCTGCCGTTAGCGCTGACATATCCGTTCTGGGCAACAGTGACGATGCTGGTTAGCCATCTTCGCAGCAACATTATGCAGGTCGCAACCAGCTATGTGGGCGATGTTATGATGTACTTGGCGCGAGCCGCCGCGCTACGTCAGTTTGTCCACAATACTGTTACCCAAGCATGTAGGCTGCGCCCAGCCGAGCCATTGGTGATCATTGCCCACAGCCTTGGGGGTGTGATAGCCTATGATTATGCCGCCGATCCTGCTTTCATTGATCGTCCGCCGATCGATCTGCTCGTGACGATGGGCTCTCAGGTAGCGCTGTTCGCCGAGTATGGTCTCTTTCAGGGATCCACTTCGCCGGCGGAATCGGGGCCACTCGCGCATCGCCCGGTCTACAAAGCGCCTCGTCTGCGTGGGCGGTGGCTCAACTTCTATGATCCAGCCGATTTTTTGAGCTTCCCGATCGGAAGAGTGTTTCCAGGCGCAGCAGAAAGCGACCAGGTCTGCACATCTGGCAAGCCTTTCCCGGCATCACATAGCGCATATTGGGATAATAATCAGCTCTACCAGGCGATCGCGGCGGTTTACCCAGCGCAGCGAGAGGCTTGAGCTATAGTTTTTCAGAACACGATCGGGACGCCCGCCTCCACTATCTCGGGCAAGGCGAGTAGGTATATCTGAACATCTACTTGACCATGTAGTAATTACGCGATATACTCTCTGAACTTAGGAACTCTCTGTTATTAAAACATCCTAGTGGGATGACTATTTAAGCGCACCTTCCCTAGAAGATACCATCGTCCATATGGATGTTCCTCATCACCTCTCCAATCGTAATCATAGGATCATATCTTAACTATGGATGAGCGCAAGTCAACCAGCTCTAGGCAGCGCCGCCTCGCGCGCGCTCGAGGATCACTCGGATGATAGGTGATCCAAGGATGATCGCTGTCGGCCAAGCTGGCCTCGCTCAGAGCGAGCTTATGCTGAAATATCAGCAGATATTGCTTGATCGGCTGGATTACCTGTCACTTGATGGCATCAGTGGAATACATCATATTAAGCTACGGTTGAACGATATCTATATTGAGCGAACGTTGGCGCCAGTTGATCTTTTCGCCACCCAGCAGATAGCGGTTGAAACGAACACAACCAGGGCAACGCTTGTCGATCTGATTCGCACTCCAGGATCACAGATCGCACTGATAAGTGATATCGGCGGTGGCAAAAGTATGTGTATGCGCCATGTCGCGCGTGCATGTGTGGCGATTGCTGATGGTGCGCCGGCGCTACCGACCGACTTCACCCAGCGCTGGGGTGGCCCACTTCCACTACCGATCCTCCTCACCGCTCACGAGGTTGAAAGAGCCCTCCAGCTGCTTGCAACAACGCCGGATGATCAGCGTTTGCCGATCGAATCACGCATGTGGCAGGCTATCGAGGCATGGTTTCGCGATCAAGATCTTGGCGTATTGCTGCCGATCATTCAGCATGAGTTGGAGCATGGCCAGTGCTTGCTCATGATCGATTGTTTTGATGAGATCCTGAAAGAATCGGCTTTTGATGATGTTATCGCGGCGCTAAATCAGTTTACCTTGCGGTATCCGAGCAACCGTTTTGTTGTCGCTTGCGACGGTTCTGATGTCGCCACGCTCTCAGGTATGCGCGGGTTTGTTGCTTATACGCTTGCTCCACTCGACCGCAGCCAGATTGACGCGATGATCGAGCGCTGGTATACCGCGCTCGCTGCCGGCCCGTATCTTCAGCTATCCGATAATGTCTCCCCGCAGATCGTGGCGCTGCAAGGGCTACTCCATGGCAATGCACCGCTTGATGAGCTAGCCGCCAGCCCGCTGACACTCGCGCTTTGGATTCTTGTGCATGCGGAAGGCCATCCATTACCAGCAGCTCGGGGCTTCATTCTTCACCGGCAGTGCGACTTGCTGCTCAATGGATGGGCGCACAGCTCGCTAGGCAGTGGGCAAAGCCTGAGCCAGACGCTGGATATTGGTGTATCATTTACCGCTGTGGAACGACAGGCGTTGCTTCAATCGCTGGCGCTCCAATTCGGCAGCAGCCCCGAACTTGACATGCTACCCACGCTTAGCCGCACTATAATCGAGCCAATCCTCGCCGCGCAGCTCCAATCTTTTGGTATCGCCCCTGACCGTGTAGTTGAACAGGTGCTTCCGCGCCTCTTGACATGGTTATGTCGTCGCGGGCTGCTGGCAGCGGTGGCGCCGGGCGTCTACACAATGCCGCGCCGATCGCTATTCGAATACCTGGCAGTGCATGCCCTGGCGACTCAGCCAGATTTCGTACATCACGTCGCCACGCGGGCCGCCGACGCACGCTGGCGCGAGGCGCTGCCGCTGGTTGCCTACGAGCTTGCACACGGTGCGACACCGCGGGTCGCTACCGAGCTGACCGAGCGACTCATGTTCGAGGCTGCGCTGACCCGTACTGCTGGGTGGCAAGCGCTCTTGCTGGCTGCCAGCTGCCTCGATGCCATTGGAGCCGAGGAAGCCACACCCGCGCTGCGAGTTGTGGCACAGCACGATCTGGTGGCGCTGCTTGGCGAGCCCAAAGCCATGCTCGTTGAGCGTATTCAGGCTGGTACTCTGCTGGGGCGCTTGGGCGACCCACGGCTGGCGCAGGTGCTGCCGCCAATGGCCCAGATTGCGGCCGGATCATATGTGTTGGGAAGCAAAGGCGGGTACGACGACGAAGGGCCGGAGCAGCACATCCACGTGCTCGCATTCGCCATCGGCATCTACCCGGTCACAAATCAGGAGTACGCGGTATTTTTAGACGATACGTCCCATCAGCCGCCACGCTACTGGCACGACACGCGCTTCAATAACATATCGTATCCGGTTGTCGGTGTCACCTGGCATGATGCGGTGGCATATTGCGCCTGGCTCAACGCGCGGCTCGGGCAAGCTGGTCTGCGCTCTCCCGATATGGTCGTGCGGCTGCCGACCGAAATCGAGTGGGAGAAAGCGGCCAGCTGGGATCCCCACAGCCAGGCAAAACGGCAGTACCCCTGGGGCAATGAGTGGAGTGACGCGCGCGCAAACACGGCCGCTGGGCGTGGCACCTGGATGACAACACCGGTCGGCTGCTACCCAGAAGGCGTGAGCGCCTATGGGCTACATGATTGTATTGGCAATGTCTGGGAGTGGACCGCCAGCGTCTACCGCAGCTATCCGGGAGCAGCAGCGCCATTCGAGGAGCCAGGCAGCTACACGCTGCGTGGATCATCCTGTGTCTCGCTATCAAACCACGCGCGTTGTACGTTCCGCAGCCGGCTGGTGTCCACCTACTGGCGCTATCATTTGGGATTCCGCATTGTCATCGCGCGCCCGCTTACCGCGTGACCGCGAGCTTGACAACCGCACGCTGGTTGACCGTGACGTGCGCAGTCTGCGCTATCTCGTGCCCATCGATCGTGGGCTGGTGATTCTGGGCGCTGAAGACGAGTTCCTGGGCGTTGTTGCTTTTGCGTATGAAGCGTGGCTCCGGCTGTGCGGTGATATAGAGCGGCGCGGCGGCGGCGATTGGAAGCGCGCGGCGGAGGGCGGTACGCGCGCGCTTCAGTAGATCCTGCGGAACCTGCGCTTCGTCGATCACGGCCTTTGGCCGCGGCTTGGGCACACGCTCGATCCCCGCGATTTTAGTGATTGGCCACTGTGCTGGGGCGCGGTTGCTGGCTTCGACAACCGCCCACGGATCGCCGAGCAGCACGAACTCCGTTAATGTCTTGACGTCCACGTCATCAAGATATCCCTGGCGACGATACATGGTCTGCGCGAATTCTAGCCGGGCCTGGTGGAATGCGGCACCGACCGGAATCCCGCTGGCCAGATGCGCCAGCAGCTTCTGGCAAAGCAGGTCGGCGCCGATCAGTGGCATTGTGAGGCTGCCATACGAGCTTACGGTCGCGCCGACGCACGCCAGCGCGCCCTCCGCGAGCGCCTTGAGCATGATCGATGTTTGCTGCGTGCGAGCCGCCAGCTCGGCGCCATAGCATGCCTCGCTGATCAGCAAGGTTCCGGCCAGTTGCTGGTCGGCGAGCTGATCGGGGCGGAGCGCGATCGGCAGCTGCGTTGCCGGGCCAGGCCAGAGCAGATCGGGCTGACCATACCAATTCGCGAGGCCGGATGCGCCATGCAGATTGACATATAGGACGCGGCGATCAATCCATTCGGCAAGATCGAGCGTATCGGTATCGAGCGGCGGGCTACACGAGAGCGGTGCGCCAGCGTCGAGCGCGTCAAGCGCCATGCGCGATGCCGCACGCCAGACCTCGGCGCTATAGCCGGCATCAGCCGGGCTGGATTGCTTCCGCGCCGGGTTGCGGCGGCCACCGAGCAGGGGCAAGTGAAAAAAGCGGTTCCTCAGCTGCGAGCCGCGCCCCTGATGATAATCGATCATCTGATCGAGCAGCTTGAGGAGCACTTCCGGCTGGTCATCCGCGCCATCTGGCAGGCGTGCTACCACGCGTTGCGGGAGCAGGTAGCCGGCGTCGTCGCTGCCATACGGCGAGTCGGAGAGCACAACCGCGTCGTCGTCGTGCAGCGGGTTCGCGAGCCGATGAAATGGAATACTATCGTCCCCGCCGATCAGGAGCACGGTGCCTAGCTCTTGCCCGTGTTGGCCAAGCGCCTCGGCGAACGTGCGGATGAGATTGCGTATGGCGTCGGCCTCGTGCGCCACCGGCGCAAGCGTGATCTGCTCGTCGATCTGGAGCGAGGCCGCATCATCGATATAGCAACAATGCGCCTGGATCTGGCGGCGTTGGAGCACCTCCGCGATGGCGTGCAGACGCGTGTCGATCGCGGCAAAACCCGCCGCACCATAGCGTTTCAATAGTACCGTCTTACAGCCAAGCAGAAGCTGGGCTTGACGCGTTGTGACGTTCGCAGGCACCAATGGTCGTGGCCCGCCGCGGTCGGACAGCTGACTCCATAGCCGCTCGGTTGTGGCCACGAATGTGCGTACATCTGTATCCTGGCGTTGATACTGAAGCGCCTGCTCACCCGCGGCTTTTGCCACGGCCTTTGGGCTATCAAGTCTGTGGGCGAGATAGTGAGTGAGTGGCGCAAACACGGCGCTGCTGGTCAGGATCGGCGCCGCGGCAAGCGGCCACGGCGGTTGCTCGGGGGCGAAGAAGCGCCGGGTGATCCGCCCATCGATGTCATATCGCGCGCATTGCTGCTGGATCTGTATGCGTTCGCTCGCGGTGGGCGCCAGGGCAGCCCGCAGCAGCAGCGTTGGGATCGTCGGCGATTTTGCCGATGTGAGCGCGCTGAACTGCGCCCGTGCAGTTGCCAGATCGCCACTACGGCGGAGCGCCTCAATGTAATACATCCGCAGGTCATCGCGATCCGGATGGCGTTCCAGCGCGGCAGCCAGCTCAACCACCGCCAGGCTGGCATGCCCACGCCGCAGATATACGACTCCGATGCCATTGGTTGGCGCGGCGGTGACACCAGGCGTCAGCAGCTCGCTCTCCAGTGGATCGTGCAGCGCAGCGCGGTAGAGCGCTGCGCGAGCGGTGCGGTGATCTCCGGCGAGACTGAGCGCGCCAGCTAACGCTGTCCATGCCAGCGCATCGAGTGGGTTGCGGCTGAGCGCGGCGTGAAGCTGCTTGATCGCGGCGTGGTGATGGCCCAGATCGAGCAACGCATGGCCGAGCAGCGCCACGGGAGCGATCGCCTCGGGGAAGAGCTCGATCAGCGCGCGTGCTCCATGTTCCGCAGCGCCGGGATCCCCCAGCTGCAAGGCCAGCTCAATCGCCTGGCGCAGCTGTGCGATTGTGAGTGAAACTGGCGCCGACGCTGTGGCACTCGTGTTGATCGAAGCAGCGCGGATGTGGTCGTCGATGTCTATCACGTTCTATCCTTTCATGCCACCGCATCATCGACGCCGCGAATGTACTGGGCGACGAAGGCGAGTGGCCCCAGCGTGCTGAGCTCTCTGATCGCCGCCCCATAATTCGGCTTCAGCCCCACGGCGCGCCGGTACTGCTCGATTGCGCGGCTATAGTGCTTGAGTCGGCGGTGCGCCAGGCCGGCGTAATAGTGGTAGCTGGCTTCTTCGGGGCGCAGCTTGATGGCACTCTCGAATGCCTCCAATGCCTGGCGATCCCGGCCGATGTTCAGCGCTATCTCGCCATACTGCGCCAGCAGCTCATGGTTCGCCGGCGCCAACGCCACTGCTTGCCCAAGCGCCTGGTACGCTTCATCAAAGCGGCGCAGCCGCGCCAGGATATCGCCATGCCGCGCGTGGGCGGTCGGGTTGTTTGGCTCGATTGCGATCGCCTGCTGGCTGTGTATCAGCGCAGCAGACATATCATCGGTCTGCGCAAACAGATCCGCAAATGCGGCGTGCGCTCCAGCGGATCGCGAGTCGAGCTTCAGGGCGCGCTCAAGCGCGCTGGCGGCACTCTGGTAGTCAGCAATCTCCAGCCGTGCGTGGCCCAGCCGCCACCAATTTTCGGCGCTCTGCGCGTCGCATTCCGTGGCAATCTGGTAGTGCCAAGCCGCCACATCGTGGGATCCCTGCGCCTCAAACAGCGTGCCAATCGCAAGATGCATTGGCGCGTGATCGCCAAACCGCACCAACCCGCGCTCCAGCGTCTCGCGCGCGGCCGCGGATAAACCACAGCGCTGCTGTACGAGCGCCAATGCCTGCCAATGATCGGCGACATCGGGGGAATATTCGACCGCAACGATATACTGCTCCAGCCCGGATGAATCTTCACCAAGCTGCTGATACAGCTGTCCTAGCTCGTAATGCCAGGTGCCCTGATCGGGCGCTTGCTGAAGCGCTTGTTCCATCTCTGCTTTCGCCTCGGCAGTGCATCCCTGCGCGGCGAGCTGGTGCGCCAGCGTATAACGATATTCCGTCTCCGCTGGCGCGAGCCGTACCGCGCTTGCGAGCGCGTTCCGCGCGGCATCGTGCATTCCCAGGCGTGTGCAGATGTCGCTCATCTGAGCATGCCAGGCGGCCTGCTTGGGCCGCAGTGTCAGCGCGTTGAGCAGCGTGGTGCGCGCCTCATTCAGCCGACCGGAGGTCGCATAGAGTGTTGCCAGACGCTGGTGATTCTCAGCGATACTGGGAGCCAGGCGCACCGCGCGAGCGGCCGCGACCAGCGCGCGCTCGTGCCGTTTGTTTGCGGCATAGGCATCACTCAGGAGCGCTGCGGCACCGGCGTGGTCGGGCTGGATTTCGGCGGCGCGCTCTAGCACGACAAGCGCTGCTGCTCGTTCGTCAAGGGTCAGCAGTGCCTGGCCGAGATACAGCTGCGCCTGGAAATGCGCTGGATGATTGGCGACGACATCCTCAAGCAGCTGCTTCGCAATCGCTAGATCGCCGGTCTCAGCTGCGATGCGGCCGAGGAGATACGCGCTCGTCTGATCGCGCGGATCAAGTGTCAGCGCGCGTTCCAGATCGGCGCGGGCATCCGCCGTTCGCCCAGCGATGTACTGCGATAACCCGCGGCGGCGGTGTATCTCCTCAACCGGCACGTGCTCGACATCGATCATGTGGTGTTTGTCGGCAGCGCACGCGAGCGCGTTGTTGAAGTTGGCAGTGGCTTGGTCGTGCCGGCCCAGGATTTGGTTCACGAGACCAAGCTCGTAGTGCCAGCGCGGCTGATCGGGCGCCAGCAGCGTGGCCCGCTCCAGTACTGCTTGAGCCTCGCCGAGCGCTGTGGCTTCGGCCGGCGGCGTGCGCAAGTCATCTGGTTCAGCGGAAAGCACACCCGTTTGGCGGATTGCGATTCCCAGGTGGCCCTGATACTGCGCACTGTCGGGCACCGACTGCACAGCAGCGCGCAACGCGGTGATCGCATCCGCAGTCGCGCCTTGCTCAAGCGCGATCAGGCCAAGCAAGAATGCGGGCTGTGGATCAGCGGGCGCAAGCTCATGCGAGCGGCGGAGCGCCTGGATCGCCTCGCCATCCAGCCGCTTACGGTGGAGCGCCGCGCCGAGGATGCGCCAGTATTCGCTTTGCTGTGGTTGCAAGATGACAGCCCGCCTGGCGCTTTCGATCCCATCGTCGATATTGATGACCGGCGCTTGATCTGATGATTCGGCGGGGATGGCGTTGACAGCGCGGTCGATCATGCCGCTCGGTTGCGCGCTGACGAGGATATGTTGTTCGTCAACCTGGAGCGCGATCGCGGCAATCTGGGCGTGAGCGGCCGCAAAATCCGGCTGTAGCTCGACGGCCTGTTGCAGCCGGCGCAGTGCGCTTTGAACATCGCAGCGGCGCGCCAGAAGGCAGCCATAGCGGTAGAGCAGATTCGGGTCGTTGGGCGTGGCTGCCACTGCGGCTGCCCAAGCCTCACTGGCACGCTCAACCTGATCGGTGGCCTCGTAATCATCCGCGAGATCGGCCCACCAATCGGCCGGGCTGGCGTCGTCGAGCACTTTCTGGAGCTCCTCGGCCGCCTCGGCGCGACAACCCAACAAACGCAAAACGTGAGCCAGTTGTTTCCGCTTGGCTGAGTCCACAGGTTCAAGCGCGACAGCACGACGCGCGGCTTCGAGCGCCCGATCTAAAGAGCCCTGTGCAATCATCAACTCGGTCAGCAGGGCGAAGTTGTCTGCATCATTTGGCTCGCGACGCAGCGCTTCAATCAAGTCAACCCGCGCGGCATCGGGCTGACCCCGGCGCATCTGCACGTCGGCGCGCAGTCGCCACAGCCGCCCAAGCGATGAATCACTGCCAATCGCCTGGTTGATCTCGGCCAGCGCTTCGCCATACCATCCTCGCTCAATCTGTAGCTCGACCAGGTCGGCGCGCCATTCCGACATCGCCGGGCGCAGCCGAAGCGCTTGTTCAAGCGACGCAATCGCGCGATCGCGTTTGCCGAGCGCGGCCAGGCAACCAGCCAGCGCGTGATGGTATTCGGCGCGATCTTCGGCGAGCTGTGCCGCCCGGTGCAGGCACGGCAGCGCGCGCGCCTGGTCGCCGGCTTGCCGGTAGAGCAGCCCGAGCGCGTAGTGCCAGTCGGCACGATCGGGAGCCTGCTCGATCGCCAGTGCGAATGTGGCACTCGCCGCGACATGATCGCCCGCGCCGGCCAGGGCTGCGGCCAGCAACGCGCGATATTCGCCGCTTTCTGGGTCGAGCTTGATCGCATGCTCGGCGTGATACTGTGCGCGATCCCATGCGCCGAGTCCTGCACAGATCTGGCTCATCCGCGCATGTGCCTCGACCAGATTGGGATCGCACTGTAGCGCTTGCTTGATCGCTGTGAATGCAGCATCTAGGTCGCCGCTTATCAGCAACAGCTCGCCGAGCCGGAGCGCCTGCCACGCGTCATGCTCATCCAGCGCCACCACGCGGCGCGCCGCCGCTAGCGCTGCCTCGACCTGGCCGGATGCCTCCAGCAGATCGCGCTGGCCGGCATGCGCGGCCATGAGCTGCGGGTCGAATGTGATCGCACTCTCAAACATGAGACGCGCCGCGCTGATCTGCCCAAGTAGGACAAGCGCTTGCCCGGCGATGAGCGCCGCAGGCGCGAGATCGGGCACGATTGCCAGGGCGGCGCGTGCCGCGACGAGCGCGGCCTGGGGATGCTGCTGTCGTAGCAGGATGCTCGCCCGATTGAGATGCGCCGTTGCGAGCCCCGAGTCAAGCGCGACCGCCTGGTCGAGCAGCGCCAGGGCATCGTGGAGCCGCCCAAGCTGGAGCGCCAAACTGCCCGCGTGCTGCTGGATCATCGCGTCGCCCACGGCCAGATGAGCTGCCAGCCGTGCCGCATCAAATGCCTCTTCAGTATGGTCGCACTTCACGAGGGCCAGACTGTAATGGTACAATATGTCCGAATTATTCGGTTCGATCTGCCGAGCTTGTCTGAATGTAGCGCAGGCTTCCTCAAAGCGCGCTGCACGAGCTAATGCCTGCCCAAGCTGATAATAGTATTGAGCCGATCGCTTCACAGAAGCTGCGCGATGAAGCGAGTGAATCGCGCGCGCTACATGGCCCATGTCCATGTGCAGCAATCCAACCTGATACAGCGTTGCCGCATCACGGCGATTGAGTCGCAACGCGGCAGCCAATAATGTTCGGGCGCGGCTGTGGTTGCCCCAGCGCATATGCAGCGCGCCGGCCGAACGCGCGTAGAGCGGTTGCTCTGGCGCGAGCGTTGTGGCACGTTCATATGCGGCCATCGCGGAGCTCTCCTGCTGCATTGCCTCTGCTACTTGGCCGGCGGCATAGTGGAGATCGGCCCGCGCGGGCGCCAGATCGACGGCCCGATGCAGGTGCTGGGCGGCTGCTTGCACTTTGCCAAGCGCGCGGTACGCGGCACCAATGGCATACTCATAATCGGCGCAATCTGGCGCGAGCGCCAGCGCCTGGCGATACGAGCCAAGCGCCTGTTCATACGCACCCTGGTGCCAGAAGAGCGCGGCCAACTCGGCATGGGTTTCGGCGCAATCGGCGTGCAGCTTCAGGGCGGCGTGCAGCGCATGGGCGGCCTCCTCGTTGTCGCCTTGGGTGCGCAGAAGCGCGCCGAGCCGGCGGTAGTAGACCTCATTGCTGTTGTCGATGCGTGTAGCATGGCGATACGCGGCCAAAGCGGCATCTAGCTCGCCGCTAAGCTCACAGGCCTGGCCCAGCGCGAAGTAGAGCGTCGCATCACTCGAATCCAGCTCGGCAGCCCGCTGAAGCGCCGCGCGAGCGCCGGACATATCCCCTTGCGCGTTTCGCAGCCGGCCGATCTGGGCATAGAAGCGGGCCTCGGTTGGGCGCAGCCCGACCGCTTTCAGGTAACAATGAATCGCATCCGACGTTTGCCCGGCATCGGCGTAGACCTGGCCAAGCTCGGCGTAGACTGCGGCGTCAGAGCTATCTTCGGCAAGCAAGCCGCGCAAGAGTGTCTGGGCCTCCTGGGTTCGCCCGAGCTGCCGCAATGCGCGCGCGGCGCTTCGTTGATAGATCGACTCGCCAGGTAGCCCAGCCATAGCACGCTGGTAGGACTCAAGCGCGTGCTCAATTTTCCCCTGCTCCAGATAAACATGGCCAAGCTCGTGTGCGGCCTCGGCGAGCAGCCGCTCTTGTGCCTCGACGACCGCTTGAAGCGCGACTGCCGCTTGATCGAACTCGCCCAGCCGGCTATAGATCACGCCGAGGCGCTGGCGATAGTGCAGATCATGCGACTCGCGAGTCAACGCCTGCTCGTAGGCCACACGCGCGTGGCGCCACTGCCCGGTGCTACTATAGAGATCGCCAAGCCGCCCAAACAGCCCGGCCTCGTCATATCCCTCCGCGCCGGCGCCCTCCAACTGATCCAACGCAACTGACGTCAGGCCTTCGGATGCAAAAGCATCGGCAAGCAACACGCGTAATGGCGGCGTCAGTGTCCCACTGCGCGTCAAGAGCTGCTCGAAGTATTCCGGGGCCTCAGCATCGATCAGGCAGCGGGCGGTGAGCGCGACCGCATCGCTAGCGAGTAGCCGGCGCAAGATCATTTCAGGATTATCGCACAGGCTGTAAGAGATGACGACGCTGTCGCTCCACGCGCGATTGAAGACCATAGCCGGCCATTGATCGGGCTGGAGCCGCGCCAGATGCAACGCCTGGGCGAATGATCGGATTGTCGGGTGGCGGAAGCCGATCCTCTGGCGCTCTGCCTCAATCGTCAGAATCCCCGCGTCGCTCAGCAGCTGGAGGGTTGCGTGCGGAACGGCGGGCTGATTCTCGCGATCAAGCAACATGCTGGCTTCTGTGTAGCCGATTGTCCCATTCTGTTGCAGCGCAAGCGCAAGATCGGGCAGCGCCAGCAAGGCTACATCCGGCGTCACAGCCGTAGGGTGGGCTTCTAGCGTGGCCGGCCAGCCAGCGCGGTCGGGTTGCCAGGCTCACCAGATCTTCCGTACGCTGAAGCCAGCTTGCCAGCTCTGGGTTCTGTGATTCGATAGTTCCAAGAAGATCGCGGGGCAGCAGCGGGCAAATACCTCGCACCTCGACCGTGTCAAGCCAGGGGCGGAAGAGCGACAGTGCCTCGTTGCGGCAGGCCGCGATCGAGCGCGCTTGCGTGCCAAGCCCAGTCAGCGTTGCGGAGATGGCGGCCATGCCTGCCAGCTGCCTGCTCGGCGCAAGCTCATCCAGCCCATCGAGCAGAAACAGCAGCGGGCGCTCGGCGGCCAGATCAGCGAGTGTCGGCAGCGCAAGATCAAAGTAATCGGCTATGGCCGCCTCAATGCTACCCCTGAAATGCGCGAGGTCGACATACAATGGGATCGGCAGCACCGCTTCGCCACGCCGATCCCCGCCCCGCTCGCCGGCGCGCAGAGTCTCGGCTAGCCCGATTGCCAGCTGCCGCAGCAATGTCGTTTTGCCCGCGCCGGCCGGGCCGATCAGCGCCATACGCGTGAACAGCTCGGCGGCCATCTGAATGGTAACCCGCGACGCGGACGGTGTCAGCGCGGAATGATCAGCTGGCTCGGCGACACCCTCGCGCGCCAGCCAGAGCGGAATGACAGATCGGGCTTCGACGAACTGCGGATGCTCGCAGAGCGTTTGCAGATAGGCTTGCAGCCACGTAGCAGATGCGTGAGTCATAGCCCCTCCTATGGGGTGCGCACGAGCGTTAGCATCCAGAAGCTGATCGAGCAGACGATTGTGCCCAGCAGACACAGAAATGCCCCGGTGCCAATCGCCGTCTGAATTAGGCGCGTGATCGAGTTGAGAAGCTGTGAAGTGCCCTCCAACGCGGTCTGCATGCTGATGTCTATAACGGCTTTCCCGGTTAGCCGCGTGGATTGATTCGAAAGAACCCGCATCGTCTCTTGGTACTCACGAGTGGTGATGATCATCAGCCCGCTGATCAGCATGGCTACACCAGCCAAAAACAAGACGACGGTCATAATGATCTGAATAGTAGCTGCCATATCTTCTCAACTTGCTGGGATTTACGCAGACGCGATTTCAGTCTGCGGCAGCATGGTACTTTCCTTCTTTTGGAGGTCATTTTTGGCCCTGCAGGGCCAAAAATGACCTCCAAAAGGTAAGAAATCCGTGGCTTGCGTAGATCCCACTTGTGTGTAAAGTGTAATCAGCCGTGCGATAACGCTGCTTGCGAAATCAGGTATAATCTCTAGTCCATCCTGCCGAGGGTAGGGCCGCAGGCCCTCAGAAATCCTCTTTGGAGGTCATTTTTCGCTCTGCGGGGCGAAAAATGACCTCCAAAGAGGAAAAACCGTTGTTTACATCCATTTCATACTACACCCTATCGTTTTTCGTCAGACAAAAAAAGAGAAGAGACAGCATTCAGCTTCAGGAACGCATCGCGCTTCTGACTCCTGACTCCTGTGTACTGGCACTAGGCCATTGCCGCTTGGTAGCGGCAGGTTTCACTGTAGAGACTGGCGCTATCAGTTGCGAGGCGCTCGGCAAGCAAGTTTCCGAAGAGCATGAGCAGCGCTTGCGTAGCAGCATCGGCGGCATTGCCGCGGGCTACCAGCACCAGCGGCGCGTGACCTGCCAGGCAGATCGGCAAGCACGCAAGCACATCGTTACCTTCCGAACGTACCAGCGGCCGTTCGCCGCGCAGCGCCTCGGCCGCGATTCGTAAATGCGCTCCGCTGATCAATGGGGCGATCGGGGTGGCGCGGCCACGCACGATCATAATTGGGGCGAGTGTCTGTAGCTCGTTCGGGACGAGCAACGCGAGCCAGTTCAGGTCGAGTGCCGCAGCGAGCCGGTTCAGCCCATCGCGCACATTCTCATAGCGGGTGTGTGTGATGCGCAGCAGCCCGCTGATTTCCCAGAGCGCGACCAGCGCGGCCTCCTGGCGCTTCTGCCACGCAGCATTGCGTAGCGCTGTCGACCTCAGCGCCACCAGCGATGCCAATTGCTCAAGCGCCTCACGCTGTACAGCGCTTAGCTCACTCGCAGAAATAGCGACCGTAATCCGGCCGCACGTGTCATCGGTGATGATCGGGATGCATGTCATAGCGCCGTCGCGAGCGATTGGCTTGTCCGGGCTCATGCTGCTGGGCAGCTCCACCGCGACATCGCGGCGCACAATCGTCGCCGCGTGACTGGTCGTGAGTCGCGCCAGCTGTTCCAGCGTCGTGCAGGCAGCGATTTGCAGATTGAGGCGCTGCCAGCGACTTGATGGTCGCGCGGATTCGGCTTCCGATAGATCGTGTTTCTGCTGATCCAGGTCGTCGAAGCTGATCGACAGCAGCTCGCTTGCCCGTTGCCAGAGCCATGAGCTACCGAACCCGCACACAAGGTACAGGAATGTGAGATCGACGACAATCGCGTTGATCGGGTGGCGCATCGTGAGATTCAGCATCAAGAGGATGGCGATGCCGGCCCCGCTGCCGGCGAGCGCGCCATTGCTGCCGCCAAGCAGACCGCCCTGAAGAATCAGCAGGAGTGTGAGGGCCAGCAACGGGCTGCCTGCGCCACCAGTTCCTTTGATCAAGAGCGCTACGGTTATACTATCGATCAGCAGCACTGGCCAGCTCGAAAAGCGCTGTGTGTAGCCGAGCGGCAGCGTGACGCAGCCGAGGAACACGCCGATGACAACGATTGGCATTGAGATCGACGCTAGCATATGCCAACGAAGTGCGAGCAGGCCCACCAGGATGAATATGCCGCGCGTGCCGCTTGCGGCAGTACGCTTGAACTGGAGGAATCGTTGCTTGCGCCGCGCTAATCCGACTGATCGGGCGCCTTGATTGGGGCGAAACAGCCGCTCGGCTGCGGGTTCTTCAACGTGGGCGCGATGAAGTGGGATGATCATGGCTGTCCTCCACATATGGGGATGTTCCAGTGATAAGGAACAGAAACGTGAAGGATCAGCTCAGTATATGCGCTGAAACCCTTCACGTCATGGTGTTGCTGGATACTATGTGTATGTCTTAACTGTCTGAAAAGAGGGCGATCAGGCCAGTCGATCGGGTACACTAGTGCGCTTTCAGCGCGGGTGTTGGGTGTTGGGTGTTGGGCTTCGCAACGCCGCCCGCCCAACACCCAACACCCAACACCTAAAACCTTGCTTGGAAATGCACTAGGGTATGAGCACACAAATATACCCCACCGAATCCATGACTCGTTTGATGATCCGCCGATTGGCGGCCCGCTGCCCTTTTCAAACAATCGCTTAGGTGTTAGGTTAGTAGAGTACTCAGACGTGTGATCGCTTTCCAATTGCCAATTTCGCAGGCAAGCACATCGAGCGCAAAGGATTCCGCCACGAAGTCACGCCCGCTATCGGTAACACGGAAGCTTGAGCCGATTGGCGCACCGAGATTCTCGCGCAACGCATATTGGTAGAGCGGCCACTCAGTGCGAACTTGGCGACCCGAGTGGTTACTCCAATGCTCTTGCAGCGCGTGGGCAAGCTCCTGTTGCTGCCCGTCCGCTAGTAACTGACTCAAACGACCAATCTCATTCCAGCGCTCGGCTGGATTGTAGATCACATCCAATGCGTAACATTCTGCCCTGAACTCCTGCGCTACCGTGATGCGGAAGCTAGGGCCGAGCGGTGGACCAATCGGAGTTCGCAGCGCATATTGGTGGAAGGCCCATTCCGGGTGGTAGGTTTCGCCGGCCTGCCGGTACATGCCTTGGAGCAGCGCCTCGCGAAGCGGCTGCTGTTCTGGGGCGGTCAGCGTGGTGAAGCGCTGGACGCGCTGCCAGTCTCCGGTGGAGCTGAACAGTGTCTCACGCGCGAAGGACTGAGCAGTATAGGATCGGTTGGCGACAATCACCTCGAAGAATGGACCAACCGGCATACCTAGCGCCTCAGCCTTAGCGACCCGCGCCACGGCCCAATCCTGGTGGCCTGCGGCACCAGCCTGGCGGTAGGCCTCGGCAAGTAATTTTTGCGCCAACGCCGGCTGGGGATCGGGCGCGGGCCGTGGCGCACGGTCATCCGGCGGCGTTACCTGCGGGAAAAGGCGCCCGATAAACTCAGCCCATGGAAAGCCGGCTGGATCGGTTTTTCGCCCGCGTGGCACGGCGATATCCAGGTGGCGGGTGATCATGTCAGGAGCGATTCGATATTGGGTCACCTTCGCTTGGATAAGTTGCTGTAGCGCGCCGATTTGCTCGGGCGGGTATACGTCGCGCCCGTCGTTGGCGTTCTCCAACTCGATCCCGAGCGACATTTCGTTGATTGCGGTCTGGCCATGCCAGCTCGCGCGGCCGGTATGCCACGCACAATATTCGTCGGCAACTAGCTGATAGATATGACCAGACTTGTCGATCAGGTAATGCGCCGAAACGCGGGCGGCCGGATTCGTCAGCCATGCCAATGCGCTACGAGCGGATCCGACCGTCGCGTGCAGCACAATCATCGAAATGCTTTGGTTGCCGCGCACGCTGTAATTAGGCGATCGAATCGCCTGGTCAATTGTGAGTGATGTAGTCATAGATTAAAATTCTTTAATGGGCGGTTAGAATGTTAGGATAACATACGTTGTTGAGGAGGGCCATAGCTATTAAAAGCTATTTTCCTGATAATACATCCGGAGTATTTTCCATACTATAATCTAAGTACTCTGTTACTATAGACCAAGTACTAGACCAAGTACCTGAAACCAATTATGGCGCGGAACATATTGCGGTGAGTATTTCATTCCAATCAGTACGTTGTAGCGGAGTCGGTTCATGGCCCCACATCGTGCGCGAATTGTGCTCGCTGACCAGCAGGTTTTGTTTCGGCAAAGCCTTGCACAAGTCTTGACGAGCGGAAGCCATACCGTTCTATGTCAGGTTGGGGATAGCAATGCGCTTGATCGCTGCATGATCGAAAATGAGCCAGATATCGTCATTCTTGATCGCTACCTGCCTGGTGTAGATGGTCTGGCGTATACTCGCATGCTGAATGCCCTTCAACCCCAGACACAGATCTTAATTCTGGTTGCCTACGAACATGAAGCCCGTGCTTTACAGAGCACCGCTTTTTTGGCGGGAGCTTCGGGTTGCATGTCAAAAGAACTGATTGCCCCGGCATATCTTGTCGCCGTGCAACAGCTTTTAGAAAATCATCTGTTGTTTTCCCCTGAGGTGATGCGACGCGCAGCGCGGCAACAGCACATAAGCGCTCAGGAGACGCGCCTTCAGGATCTTACCAAACGTGAGTTGGAGATATTAGAAATGGCTGCCGAGGGTATGAGGAATCGGGCAATTGCGTCGCAACTTAATATTAGCTATCATACGACTATGAAGCATATGAGTAATATTATTAGCAAGCTCCATGTAAGTAATCGGACAGAGGCAGGCATTCTGTTCCTGCGCACACGCAATCGGCTACTTCCACCCGGTACGGAATTGAAAGAATAGCCCGCGATGATTATGACAATCGCTCTTGGTGGCGCCGTTCTTGGCGATTTTGCCCTGTGTCTACCGCAAAGGATTATGCCTGTTGCACTAGCATTTGGGACATTCGTCGCCGGCATAGGGGCCATGCTCGGGGCAATCGTCGCCAGGAGCATCGGTGGGGGGTGAATCGTCGAAGTTCACTTGAAGCACCTTTCTTTATTTTATCAGTTTGGTATAAGCATATTCCAAACAAATCCTTAAGAGAAGCTACGTAGATTACGATAGAATGTCTTCTCGACACTACTACTGACATCAGTAGCCTGTGCATCCTGATCTTGAGAGCATGTAGGTAGGGGCTGATCGCCACGGAAATTGATCACGCCCAAACGAAAAGCACTGCGATCAAGCCCATTCCATGCTATAATGCGTGCTATTCAATTAGAAGCATTCATAGCTATAAGGGATTGATATGCCCAATGACGCGCTGATCAGCGAGCTCGATCGCCTGCGCGAAACCTACAGCCAGCGCCAGAAGGCGACCACCAATCTGCTCGCGACCCTCAAAGGCGCCACCTCTGCGCTCAGCAAAACCAACCGCATCCTCCGCGAATACGCCGACCTCAATCTCAACAACATCGACATCGCCAGGGCCCAGCAATCCTTCAGCGCAAGCGGGCTGAAAGAGGATGCGATCGACCCGCTGCTGCCGAGCCTGCGCCGCGAGGTGAAGACGCTGACCGGCCTGGCCGGCGCGCTGAAGGATGCGGCGGCGGCGCTACGCGGCGAGAGCGTCGATGTGATCAAGCTTGGGCACGCCTACGCGGCGCTGCAAGGCACGAAGATCCAGGACGCGACGCTGACCGTGCTGCTGCCGGAGATCGGCCAGGAGCTTGAGCAGGCTCAGTACACGCTCGGCGACACCTTCGGGCATGCGCTGCGCGCCGCGCTGGCCGAGCAGGGTATCGCGATCGGCGGGCGTCCGCCGCGCTTCGAGGTCGGGCGCTTCGAGATCGTCACCAACTTTGTGAGCCGCGGCGCGTCGATCAGCTATGGCAAGGATGTGGTGGTCAAGCGCGCGCCGCTGAGCGTGGAGGCGGTGCTCAAGGCGTATGCGCGCGAGGCCAAGGCGATTATGGGCCGCAACGAGGATGGCGCGCGCTGGGTCGAGCAGTTCTACCAATCCTGGGAGAATGCGCGACGCCGGCGCGGCACGAGCGACAACCGCGCGAATATCGTCGATTGCTACTTCGAACTGGTGCTGCTGCGCCAGCCCAAGAATTTCCGCAGCGCGCCCGGCAAGAGCAGCTTCGTGGACTACAGCCGCGCCCAGTTTGCCTACGACTTCTTCCAGTTCGCGAATGCCCAGCCGCCGCTCACCTACAAAGGCATGAAGATATTCGGCCACGGCGCCACCAAATCGCAGGCCGAGAGCGTCGAGAAGAGCATCTGGATCGTCGAAGGCGACAGCCCGCACGTTGGCCGCTATATCGCGGATGTGGTGTTCGACAAGGATGCTTAATGAGCGATGTGGTGGGTGTGGTGCGGGCTGCGCCCGCACCACACCCACCACATCGCTGATCGAGGAGATTCATGATGCTACCCGAACCACGCCTCGCGCGCCAGATCATCGATGTGCTTGGGCAATCGGGCACGCCCCTGTCGAAGGGCGTCAGCTACTATAATGTCGGCAATGAGTCGCTGCTGAATGCGCTCGATACGCACTACCTCGGCTCATACCTGGCCGATGGCGGCGCGGTGTTCAAGCTGGTGGTCGGCGATTACGGCAGCGGTAAATCGCACTTCCTATATTGCCTGCGCGACCGTGCCTGGGAGCGCAATTTCGCGGTCAGCAAGGTCGATCTCAGCCCGCGCGAAAGCCCCTACGACGACCAGCGCCGGGTGTACGCTGCCGTGGCCTCCTCGATTATCTGGCATGAGCTGGGCGACCTGGGCGAAGATGAGCGCGGCCTGAGCCGCTTTCTGGAGGGCACGCTGCGCCGGATTGTGACGCCGCATGGGCTTGATCTAGCCGACGCCGGCGCGGCCGAGCCGCCCGATCTGCGCGCGCTGCTCCAGACGCTAGAGACCACGCAGGTGGACAGCCTGAGCTTCCACAAGGCCATCCAGGGCTACTTGAACGCGCTGCTGCGCGGCCAGGAGATCCGGCAGGAGTCGCTCGGGCGCTGGCTACAGGGCGAGGAAGTCAGCCCCGAGGATATGCGCGATCTGCGCTCGATCGGTGTAACCGAGAAGATCAACAAGAACAACGCCTTCAAAATGCTGCGCTCGCTCTGCCAGGTGGTGCGAGCATTAGGCTACAGCGGGCTGACGCTGCTGTTCGACGAGGGCGATCGCATGCTCAGCGTCGGCGGCCGATCCGAGAAGGTGGCCACCGACAATCTACGCGAGGTGATCGATCGCTGCCGTGAGGATCTGCCGGGCGCGATGTTCGTGTACGCCGTGCCGCCAGCCTTCATCCACGACATTGTGCCAAAGTATCCCGCGCTCCAGCAGCGCGTTCAGTCGCCCAGCTACTTCTCGCGCTCAAACCCGTTCAGCCCGCAGATCAGCCTCGACCATCTCGACATCCCCGACACCGAGCTGCTGCCGCAGATCGGCGCGCGGCTGCTGCCGATCTTCGAGGTTGCCTACGAGGTCGGGCTCGACCCAGATGCGCAGGCCGCCAATATCGATGTGCTGGCCGAGGCGGCGCTCGACTCGTACCTGGCGATCAGCCACCGCCGCCTGTTCATCAAGGCGCTGGTGACCGAATGGTTCCGCCAGAAAGAGGAGGGCCAGCGGGTGATCACGCCCGAAACGGCTGCTGCGGCGATCATGGGCCAGAGCGACAGCCTGATGGTGCTGGCGAGCTCGCGGCCGGGGCGGTATTAGCGCTATTGTAGATTGCAGATTATGGTACTTTACGTTTTTTGTATATTCTTTTTTCACCCTGCAGGGTGAAAAAAGAATATACAAAAAGAAAAAAATTCGTGTGATGCGTAAGAAGATTGTAGATTGGCCTTAAAGGAACTTCCAGTGCAGCAGTCATCCGTTGAGCTATCGCGCTTGTGCGAGCAGAATGCGAACGCGGTCTCGGCGCAGAGCCGGACGACGATCGACTGCGGGCCATTTCGGGCGCTGCTCGATCTTTCGACCGATATGATCTGGATCAACTACGCGGTGCCGATGAGCGCGATCGACGATGCTCAGGCGGCCACCGCCGCGCTGGCCGAGCTGTGCCGGGCCTTCGCGCAGCACCAGCGCAGGCCGCGCTTCGAGTTCAATGCGCTGCCCTGGCCAGCCCTGCCGAACCTGTTGGAAAGCGCCGGCTTCCAGCTCCAGGAACGCCACCCACTGATGGTCTGCACGACGCACAGCTTCCGCCGCTTCGCCGCGCCCGGTGTCGCAGTGCGCTGGCTCGTCGCTGCCGAGCCGGCGGCCACGCTGGCCGCCACAATGGCGCTCCAGAGCGAAAGCTTTGGCGGCTCAGCCGAGCTGCCGCCAGCCGACCAGGTCGAGCGCCTGCGCGATCAGCTGCGCGCGGGGACGCTCTGCTACGCGCTGGCCACGCTCGATGGCGTGCCCGCCGGGGCCGGCAGCACCGCGCCAATCGACGGCGTGGCCGAGGTTGGCGGCGTGGCGACCAGCCCGGCGCTGCGCCGGCGTGGTGTGGCGGCAACCCTCACCAGCTTCCTGGCCGACCAGCTGTTCGCGGCGGGCGGCACGCTGGCATGGCTCTCGGCCGGCGACGCGGGCGCGCAGGCGGTCTACGAGCGGGTTGGCTTCGCGGTTGTGGACACGCGGCTGAACTACATTGAGCCGGCATGAGGATATGATGCAAGAACCACAGCAGACCGACCGCACGGTCATCCACCCCCAGCTCGGCCGCGGCAAACTGCTCAAGACCTATATGGGCGGCTACGAATGGGAAATCCTCTTCGACTCGGGCCGCCGCTTTCGCCTGCCGGCGCGCGAATTCGAGGCCGATTCGGTGACCGCCTGGCAATCGCGTGCCACGCCGGCCGGCAACGGTGTCACGCCGCGCGCGGCCGTGCTGGAGGTCGACCAGTTCCGCGCGCGGCAGACGCTGGAGGCGCTGCGGCTGGGAATCGTGCCGGTGCAGGATGTCGAGACACTGACGATCGGGCTGGAGGCCGAGCGGGTGAGCCTGGATCGCGCGCTGGCCCGCAGCATGGAGCGCGGCGGTGATGCGCTGGCGGTGATTGGTGATTACGGCTTCGGCAAGAGCCACTTCGTCGAGCTAGCGGCGCGGCGGGCGCTGCGCGAGAACTGCCTGGCCGCAGTCGCCAGCCTGGATCTGGTCGAGGCGCCGCCCAGCAAGGCCAATGAGATCTACAAGGCGCTGGTGCGCGGCATCCGCTACCCCGACAGCGACGCGCGCGGCCTGGCCCCACTGATCCGTAAGGCGCTCGCCGCGCCCAGCATCGTGGCCCAGTTCATCGAGCGCAGCCCACGCGGGCAAGATGACCCAATGGCGCGCGCGCTCGCCGCGCTGGCTGATTGCGCCAGCCAGATCGCCTACGACGATATTGTGAACTGGCTGAGCGGCCAGATCCGCACGCCGACCAAAGCATCTAAAACTTGCCTACCAAAGCCGCCTCGATGCTGGGCTACGGCGGCCTGACGCTGCTGATCGACGAGTCGGAGCACTACTCGCTGCTGCGCGCCAACCAGCGCGAGCGGGCCGACTCATTCTTCAAGGCGCTGATCTACGCCGCGCTCGGCCAGGCCAACAGTCGTGTCGACCCGAAAACCATCCCCTACCACGGCAGCGTCGACTACGAGCTGACCTTCGCCAGCGACCCGCATCTGTTCTTCATGTTCGCGCTGACCGAGAGCGAGAACCGCATGCCGGTCGACGCCTGGCTGGCGCCCTCACAGATCCTGCGCCTGGACGATCGCTTCATCGAGCGCGACATCCACGCCTTCTTCACCACGCTGCTGCGCTACCACAGCATCGCCTACGCCTACGATTACCCGCCGCCGCCCGAGCGCTACGAGCAGGTCGTCAAGACCGTGCCCGGCCTGCTCTCGCGCGCGCTCAACCAGCACCAGATCAATCTGCGCGAGGTGATCCGTCTGGCCGTGACCACCGGCGACCTGCTGTATCTGCACGCCGACTACGCGCCAGAGACGCTGCTGGAAGAGCTGGCGAAGGGGCTGCGGGTGTAACGCATAGGTTGCCGCAGGCAGCGCGAGGAGTTCACGCAAAGCCGCAAAGCGGCAAAGGGTGAAATCTACCTCTTTGCCGCTTTGCGGCTTTGCGTGAGCTTACTGACATTCTCGCACCTTTCCAGACCATTGCGCTACGCCAGCGCGACGGGTATACTGTAAATGCACCTTGTTTGGATAGGAACGCTAGGGGGCTATGATGGCAACAGCGCAACCAGCCGAGCGGCACACCGATACCGAGCCTGAGTTCAGCCTGCAGATCGCCGAGCTGCTACCCGCGCAGGGCGAGTGGAGCGAGGAAGACTATCTCTGGCTGACGGATAGCACCAATCGTATGATTGAGTTCACTAATGGACGTATCGATGTGTTGCCAATGCCGACCGAACATCACCAGGCCATTTCCGCATAGCTCTACATGGCCTTGTTAACATTCATCACGCGCATTGGTGGCAAGATATTCTATGCGCCGCTCCGCGTCCGCGTGAAAGCACGCAAGTTTCGCGAGCCAGATCTGCTGCTATTGCTATCGGCGGACGATCCGCGACGGCACAACAGATTCTGGGAGGGAGCCGATCTGGTTGTGGAAATCGTCAGCCCAGAGAACCCCGACCGCGATTTGGTGAAGAAACGCCGCGACTATGCCCAGGCCGGCATCCCCGAATACTGGATCGTCAACCCACAGATCGAGACGATCACAGTGCTGAGGTTGGAGCGCACAAAATATGTGGAGCACGGCGTCTTCGCGCGCGGCGCGGTGGCAAGCTCGGTGCTGCTGCCAGAGTTCGCGGTGAGCGTTGACGAGGTCTTCGACGCCAACTAGCTGGAAGTACGACCCGCTCGAGTCGGCACAGTGCCGGCTGCCGGTTTATTTCACTTACAACATCACAACCGGAGGCGACACATGACCCAGAAACGCAAGAGGCGCCCGATGCGGAGCAAGCGCCCGCCAGCCGCGCCGCGCCGCAGCAGGCGCCGGGCGGTGGCCTCCCGCCGCCCAGCCCGCCCCTCGGCATGCCGCCATCACCAGCGCCACAGCGCCCTATGCGCAGCCGCGTGCCGCAGGATGGCCTCAAAACGTCCGAAGAGCTCCAGCTCGAAAAGGAGCCCATCCGCATCCGCGAGACTGGGCTATGGTTCTGGCGGCGGGTGATCGTGCCGCCGAATGCGTATGTGGTGCATACGCGTATGGGTCGCCCGGCGCCGGTGACGCTCGGGCTAGGGCTTTCGTTTCGCTACGACCCATACAAAGATTCCTACCTGGTGGTGCCCGCCGCGATGCAGACGATCGGCGTGGTGGCCTACTGCATCAGCAAGGAGAAGCAGGGCATCAACGTGCTGGCCTACGTGCAGTGGCAGATCAACGATTTCGGCGTAGCCTACCGCAAGCTCGATTTCTCCGACAGCCGCGACCCGCTCGGGATCGTCAACGCGCAGCTGCGCGAGCAGGCCGAGGCGGCGATCAAGGACAAAATCGCGACGATGAGTGTCGAAGAGGTGCTGACCGACAAGGAGCCGGTGATCGAGGAGCTGACCAGCCGGCTGAAGACCGTGGCCGAAGGGCGCAGCCAGAGCGAGCAGGCGATTGACGAGGGATTGGGGATCAAGATCGTCACCGTGCAGATCAAAGAGGCGCTGGTCAGCTCGCAACGCCTCTGGCAGGATCTCCAGGCGCCGTTCCGCTACGAGCAGGAGAAGACCGCCCGGATCAGCTACCTCGCATCGCAGGACGAGATCCGCCAGAAGGAGCTGGAGACCCGCCAGGTCACCGAGACCAGCGAGGCCGAGACGATGGTGGCGATCGAGCGGATCAAGCAGGGCAAGCAGACCGAGGCGCTCGATCTGCGGCTGGCCGAAGAGGCCACGCGCTTCACTAGAGAGCAGGAGTCGGCCCGGCAGAAGATCCAGCTTGAGGAGCAGACCACGCTGATCAAGCGTGAGTCCGACCAGCGGCTCGAGATCCAGGCCGCCCGCGCCGAGCAGGAGCGCACGCTGGAGGCGCTACGCCGATCCCAGGCGGCGGCGATCGAGCGCACTCGGCTCGATGCCGAGGCCAGCGCGCGCCAGAAGGCGTTGCAGGTCGAGCAGGCGCTGCAAGAGCTGGCCGAGGAGACGCGCCTGGCCGCACAGCAGCTCCAGGCCAATATGCAGCAGATCGAACGTGAAACTACGCTGAAGCAGCAGGATGCCGCGCTCAAGCTGCTGCTTCAGGAACAGGCCACGCTGCTCCAGGGCCGCGTGCAGGAGGCCAGCCTTGCGCGCACACGGCAGGAAACCCTGGCGCAGCTAGAGCTCCAGGAGGCGGCGAACCGCGTCACAATCGCGCTGGCCGAGCGCGAGGCTGAGCTCGATCGGCGGCAGCAGGAGATCCGCAACCTGATCAGCGAGCGCGACCTTTCCAGCCGGATGATCGAGAAGCTGCCCGAGCTGGCTGCACACATGCCCGAGATTCGCGAGCTGAAAGTGCTGCACATGGGCGACGGCGATGGCGCCTTCGATGCGCTGCCGAAATTCCTGGCGAAAATGCTGGCGATCGCCGACAGCATGGGCATCCGGATGGCGACGGATGGACGCTCGGAGGCGAGCTAGAGCGGTAGCCTAATACGGCCCGAGGAATCGCTCGCCATTGAAATGAATCAGATGCGACGGTGCCTCGGCGACCCAAACTTCCGTTTCCCAAGAGATGTCGGCGAGATATTCTCGCATGGCCGCGCACGTCAGGAAGGTGGTCACATACACAAGCCCAACCTGGGCGGTGCCAAATAGCTGCTTTAGCTCCTGGCGGCGCTTTGGATCAATCGGGCCATGTGACGTCACTGCTTCAATCAGCACCAACCACTGCTTGGCTGTGTGGTAGATAATCACATCGGGCATCTTCCCATGCGAATCGATTGTGACGCCGAGCGCTCCCAGGCGATCTTCGGCTAAGAAAGCAAATTTCTCGTCTGTATCGCCGATGTACAATACCTCACCACCGGGTGTGAAGCGCTCCGCAAACTCGTCAATGATTTGCTTGACAAG
>WNFV01001732.1_pt1 | contig 35517 bp, 36 predicted proteins | sample 5400101 | NCBI WGS metagenome assembly WNFV01 (sample SAMN13153361, study PRJNA577476) | soil metagenome | isolation source: 115 cm soil or saprolite under grassland replicate 1 | place: USA:California | collected 2016-06-15 | reverse complement strand
GACAACCCCGACGAATGCGCCGGGAGCAAGGGCGGGCGGATTGTGCTCAGCCGGCGCCGCGCGGCGATGGCTGCGACGAGCACGGCCGAGGCGCACAACAGTCGCAGCTCCACCAACGCGGCCGGCGAGAAGTCACGCACGCCGACCTTGATGAACATGTACGAGGCGCCCCAGATCGCCGAGAGCAGCAGCAACGGCGGCAGGTAGGAGCGTCTCAACCGACCGACAGGATGCGCGCGCGCCAGGACCCGCGCGGTGCCTCGATCTCGACCTCGTCGCCGACCTTGCGACCGAGCAGCGCGCGGCCGACCGGCGAATCCGGAGAGACGCCGCCGACGCTCGAGATCGTCACCTGCATGCGTTCGCCCTGCTCGTCCTCGATGTCGACGCTCGATCCGACGCCGACCGTGCCGGTCGCGACGGCGTTCTCGTCGACGATCACCGCGCGCTGAAGGCGGTCGCGCAACATCGTGATCCGGCGCTCCAGCAATCCCTGTTCATTCTTCGCGGCGTGGTACTCGAAGTTCTCGGAGAGGTCGCCGAAGCTCCGCGCCTTCGCGATCGCCTCGACTGCTTCGGCGCGGCGCGGGCCTTCGAGCTCGGCGAGCTCCGCCTCGAGCTGCTCCTTCTGCGCCTGCGTCAGATGCTCGGCTTTCTCCACTCCCGGCATCGAGGGAGCGTATCTACGCGCTGGCGGGGAGTAGCCGTTCAGCCTGGCGAATGAAGTGCGTCGCGCCGAGCGAACGGTAGAGCGCGAGCGCCTCGGCGAGATGCGCATCGGCTTCGGCTCGCCGGCCCAGCTCGACGAGACGCTCCGCATTCAAGCGATGGAGAAGCGCGATGTCGGGGACGCACTCGAGCTCGCGGTAGAGCTCGAGTGCACGTTCGAGCTCGCCGTCGGCAAGCGCGCGTGCGGCCGTGAGCCACGGACGCCCCCAGCTCCTCGACGCGTTCGATCAGCTCGCGTACCACCTCACGACCCTCGTCCAGCTCTCCTCTCGCATTGAGAACGAAGGCGTGGACGGCCAACGACGGAATCACCGCCTGCGGCTCATCGGCGCGGCGCCCGACATCGAGGCTCCAAACGCTGTCCTCGAACGCTCCCGCGAGATCGCCTCGTCCGACACGCACCTGTGCGCGCGTCGCGCGAGCCGAAGCCTCCGTCCCCGCCGGTGGCGAGTCGGCAAGCAGATCGTCGGCCTGGGTCATCAACTCGTCCCACTGACCGAGCCGGTGGAGGGATCCGAGGACGTTGGCGCGGGAGAAGAACACCATGGACCCGAGCCCGAATCGCTCCGCCACGTCCAGAGAGCGAAGCTCCAACTCGAGACACCTCCGGACGTTCCCGCCCGCGAAAAGCATCGAGGCAAGATTGTTGAGCGCGCGCGCCAGCTCGGAGGAATTGATCTCCTCGGCAAGTGCGGCGCTGGCTTCGAGGTCCTCCAGGCCTCCGAGGTCGCCTTTCCGACACCGCGAGGAGCCCACGTTGTTGAGCGCGTGCACGCGCACCTCGGGCAAGTCGAGCGCCGTCGCCATCGCGAGCGCACGCCGCCCGAGCGCTATCGACCCATCGTGTTCGCCGGCCAGCATCGCGTAGCGAGATCCCTGGCTCAGGATCCACGCCTTGGGTGCGGAATCGGGTAACGGCTCGACGAGATCGAGCGCGTGGATCAAGCGCCGATCCAGATCGTCGCGTTCACCGCGATACCAGGCGGCTTCGGCGGCCAAGGCCTCTGCCTCGGCCGCGACCTCAGGCAACTCTGCTTCGAGCGCGGCGTCTGCCGCCGCGTGGAGCGTGATGGCGCCGGCGTCGCCGCCGTGGAACTCCGCACGTCCCAACGCAAGGAGCACCGCCGGCCGGCCGAGGTCGGCCTCGGGCCAAAGGTCGAGTGCAGACCGATAGAAGCCGGCCGCGACGCCGTAAGAGCTCAGGGCAGCAGCGCGGTCGCCTGCGCGCCGGAGCGCCAGCCGCGCTCGCGCCGCCAACTCGTCCGTCGGCCGGCCGGCCGCCTCCGCCAGCTCGAGCGCGGTGGCGTAGTGATGGGCCAGCAATTCTGCATGGTCGTCCTCTCGTCCCAGCGACTCGACCCATTCAGCCGCGGCGATGTGCTTGTCCGCCCGCGCCGGACGCGGCACCTGCCCGTAGCCGACCTCCCGCACGAGGACGTGGCGGAATGCGAACTCCGACTCGCCTGCGACCGCGGAGCGCCGCTCTCGCCGGACGAAGCCCTTTCGCACGAGGGCATGCATCGCGCCGTCGAGCGAGTCGGCGTCGAACCCCGACAGAGCGGCCACGCCGCCGGTCCAGAACACCTTCCCGAGAACTGCCGCATCCTGGATGAGCCGTTTCTCGTCGGCCGGGAGCGCATCGAGCCGCGCGGCAATGATCCCCTGCACGTTCTCCGGAACCTGCACGTCGTCGACCGAGCCGTGTTCGAGAAAGAGACGCGCGAACTGCTCGGCGTACAAGGGATTGCCGCCCGCTCGCTCGAGCAACGTCTTCTGCAAGTCCGCCGGCAGCAGCTGCTGCTGGAGGACGGCGCCGATCACGCGCGCCGCGTCCGCGTCGGCCAGCGCCGAGAGGGCCAGCGTCGAAGCGTTGAGCTTGCCGCCGCCCCAGTTCGGCCGGCGGTCGAGCAACTCCGGCCGCGCCGTCCCCACGACCAGGATCGGGACGCCGGAGGCCCAGTCCGCCAGATGGTCGACGAAGTCGAGGAGACCGTCGTCGGCCCAGTGCAAGTCCTCGAAGACGAGGACGAGCGGCTGCTCTTCCGCGAGCCCCTCGAGGTAACGCCGCCACGCCACGAAGGCCTCGTTGCGATTGACGGCCGAGTCGTCTCCGAGGCCGACGAGCGGTTCGAGCTGGCGGAGCACCCACTCGTGCTCGTGCTCGTCGACGATCTGCTCCACGGACTCGCGCAGCTTGCGCGCCGCTTCGGCCTCCTCATCGTTCTCGTGGATGCCTGCTTGCGCCTTCACCATCTCCGTCAGGGCCCAGAAGCTGACGCCGGCGCCGTACGGCAAGGCACGTCCCTGTCGCCACCAGACGAGCTCCGGCTCGGACTCGATCCGCTGGAAGAGCTCGGCCACGAGTCGCGACTTACCGATGCCGGGCACGCCGACGAGGGTCAGCAGTTGCGGCTCGCGCTCGCGGCAGGCTCGGTCGAACGCGTCGAAGAGAGTCGCCAGCTCGCCCTCGCGGCCGACGAGCGGCGTGAGCGAGCGCTGCTCGAGGTCCATCCCGACGCGTGCACGCGCGTTCACCGGCTCCCAGACCGCGATCGCCTCCGCCTTGCCCTTGGCAGTGACCGGCTCGTGCTCGACGTAGTCGATGCGGTCGCGCGTCGCGCGCCACGTCGCCTCGCCGACGAGGATGCCGTTGACCGGCGCGGCTGACTGCAAGCGCGCCGTGGTGTTGACCACGTCGCCCGAAGCCATCCCTTCGCCGGCCTCGGGCCGAGCGCCGAGCGCGATCAGCGCCTCGCCCGTGTTAACGGCGATGCGGAGCTGCAGCTCGCCCTCCTCGCGCACCCAGTCGCGGATGGCAAGCGCCGCCCGCACGGCGCGCTCGGGGTCGTCCTCGTGCGCAACGGGCGCCCCGAACAGGGCGACGACGGCATCGCCGATGAACTTCTCGACGGTTCCGCCGAAGCGCTCGAGCTCGGCGCGCAGGCGCTGGTGATACGGCGCCAGCAGAGCCCGGACGTCCTCGGGATCCAACTGCTCCGCGCGCGACGTGAAGCCGACGAGGTCGGCGAACAGAACCGTGACGACCTTGCGCTCCTCATGCGCGGGCGCGGCCTCGAATGCCATGCCGCACGCGAAGCAGAAGCGGGCGGCGTCTGGATTGTCCTGCCCACAGCTCGGACAGACGACCATCCGAGAAGCGTAGGGCTCCCGGCCGGAGAAGAGAAGTGCGCCCCGTTTCCGGGGCGCGGCGGCGGCAAGGGCGAGCACGAGCACGCCTGCCCCGGCAAGACGCGTCGAGTCGGGCTAGGGCAGTCGCGGAGACCAGAGCGCCGACAACAGTCCCGCTGCAACCAGGAGGCCGGCCGCTCCGGCGAGGAAGCCGTACGTGACCTCCGACTTACCCGGCTTGCGGCCGAGCCGCGAGCCGAGCTTCGAGTACGCCGTCTGGAGGGACTTCGCGTCTCGCGCAGCGAAGAACTGACCGCCGGTGTGTTTGGCGATCGCCCGCAACGTGTCGGGATCCGGCGGCACCGGCACCCGGCGGCCCTGGCCGAACCCGCCGGGAAAGCCCTGCGGTGGTCGCGTGAAGCCGAACTGCAACGTCCCGTTGGGCGTGCCGAGCGCGACGGTGTACACCGGAATGCCGGCGGCGCGCGCACGGTCGGCGCCCTCGAGCGGGAGGAGCTGGCCGCGGGTCTGCGCACCGTCTGACAGGAACAGAATCGAGGCAAGCCCCTTGGACTGCTCCGGCGGGGCGGTCGTGACCGCGGCGAGATTGCCGTTCCCGCCGCCGACGGCCTGCTGGCCGAGACGGACCGCTTCGGCGAGCGCGTCGCCGATCGCGGTCCCGCCGAAGCTCGGATACCACTGCAACGTGTCCAGCGCCTCACGCACGAGCGCATGGTCGGTCGTGGGTGGCGCAGCGACGGCCGGATCGCCCGCGAACGCGATCAGGCCGATCTGCAACCGGTCCGGGACCTTGTCCAGGAACACGCGCACTGCCGCAGTCGCCGCGCCGATGCGCGACGGCTTCACATCCTTTGCCTCCATCGAGCGCGAGACGTCGACGACGAGAATCACCGTCGCACGATCCTTCGGCACGAGCGTCGTCCGCTGGGGACGCGCAACCCCGACACACAGCGCAGCGAGCGCACACAGGAACAGCACTAGCGGAACGAACCGGCGCCAGACACGTCCGGCGAGAACGCCCGCAAGCACGTCGACGTTCGTGAACCTGATCGCGTAGCGCATCTGTCGCCGCTCGGCGATGACATAGAGCGCGACGGCGGCGGGCACCACCAGCAACGTCAGCAGCAGCAGGGGCTGCGCGAAGGTCACGAGCCGCCTCCGCAGACGGCGCCCACTTGCAGCACGGCCCGCACGCTGCGCACCGTCGCCTCGGCGCGAGCGCGCACCTCGACGCGATTGCCGCGCAGGAGCCGCGCCGTGGTCACGCTCTGGACGAGGGCGGCGCTCGGTGCAGCCGCGCTGTAGAAGCCGACCGCGTGCCAACCGGAGATCAGACGCTCTCCCGCAGCACAGGCAGCGACGGCGCGCACCGTCCCCGGAAGAATCCGTATCGTGCGCACCCGCCGGATGGTCGGCTGCCCGGGCGGGAACGCCTCGGGCGCCCGGAACGGAACCGGTCCCGAACCACCACCGGGCACGGGAATGCAACCGATGTGTGGCCTGAAGGTCGGGACGCGCGCGCGCACACCCGTGTAGACAGCCCGGAAAAGCGCGTGGCGCGTCGTCGTCGTTCCGGGATTGACCGGGCTGCCGAGCAGGCCCGCGAAGTCGATGTCGATCGCGCGGTCACTCAACTCGGCATCGAGACCGCCGACGAGGAAGCTCCGCGGGCAGGAGAGCTGGAACTGCACGGGAGTGCGCGGCGTGCGGACGCCGGCCGGCACGACGACCCACGGGCCGGCGACCCGGACACACACCTGCAGACCTCTGCACTCGTTCGTCGCGCCCGCCGGCGCGGCGCCCACGGCGAGTGCGGCTGCAACGACGGCGAACGGGAAAGCGACGCGCTTCACGGCACCCTCCGGAACCAAAGGGCCGACAGCGCGCCGCCGACGAGCAACAGCGCCGCAGACCCGCCGGCGAAGACGTTCGTGATCTCGCGCGACTCCTTCTTGTTGCCGAGCCTGGAGCCGAGCCGTTCGTAGACCTGTCGCAGACGCGCCTCCGTCGGCGCCCTGAACAAGCGTCCACCGGTCACCTGCGTCAGGGTCCGCAGCGTCTCCGCACTCGGCGGCACGCGGATCGAAGCCTGGAAGCCGCCGTCCAGCGTCACCGTGATGAACCCCTCGTCGGTGCCGAGCAAGACCGAGTACACCGGAATGTGCGCGGACCGCGCCCGCAGGGCGGCCGCCGCCGGGGACGTTCGCCCGCTCAGTTGAGCACCGTCGGAGATGACCAGGATCGCGCTCGGCGGGATCGTGCCGTCGGATGCGCGCTGGCGTCGCGCGAGCTGCGTCGAGAGCGCGACGGCGTCACCGAGCGACGTTCCCTCCGCTGGATGGAGAGAGCGCAAGGCCGCGTACGCCAGTGCCCGATCGTCGGTGGGCGGCAGCGCAACGTACGCCCGGCCGGCGAACCCGACGATTGCGACGCGATACTTGGACGGGATCTTCGCGAGGAACGCACGGGCCGCGTTGCGCGCCGCCTGGAGGCGGGTCGGCTTCACGTCCTGCGCACGCATCGACAACGAGGTGTCGATCGCAAGGATGACAGTCGCCTGCTCCCGCTTGACGCTGACCGTCGCGTGAGGCCGGGCAACGCCGACGACCATCGCAGTCAACGCGACCAGCAGGACGGCCAGCGGTACGTGCCGGCGCCAGCTCGGCGGCGCGTCGACGAGGTTCGGCAAGAGAGCCGGCGTCGTGAAGCGCGCCGCGAAGTCCTTGCGCCGGCGGTCGTGCCAGACATAGAGCGCCACGAACGCCGGCACGGCGACGAGGCCCACCAACGCCAGTGGCCACTCGAAGCTCACCTCGAGTGTCCCCGCCGCAGAAAGACCGCGAGGGAGCGCAGCCAGTCTCCGGACGTCGACAGCACGACATGGCGTGCTCCCGCCGCAGCGAGTGTGCGCGCGAGCTTGCTGCGCTCCTCGGCCGCAGCAGCGGCGAACCGTGCTCGCAGGTTCTCGCTGCGCGTGTCGGCTCGCACCTGCCGTCCCGTCTCGGGATCGACGAGCCACAGCACGCCGGCGTTCGGAAGCTCCTGCTCGCGCGGGTCGCGGATCTCGACCGCGACCACCTCGTGCCGCCCCGCCAGCTCGAGCAACGGCCGGCGCCAGTCGAGCGGCCCGCGAAAGTCGCTGACCACGACGACGACCGCGCGCTGACGCGCCATCGACCCCGTCCGGCGCAACGCCTCGCCGAGCGAGGTTGCTCCGACACGCTCGTTCCCGTCAACACGTTCCTCGCGCAGCGCCTCCAGCAGGCCGATCAGCCCCAGCCGTCCTTGCCGCGGCGGGAGCGAGCGCGGGTCGCGATTGCCGAACGTCACGAAACCGAGCCGGTTTCCACGCCGCGTCGCGACGTGGCCGATCGCGATCGCGACCCCCTCGGCAACGTCCGCCTTGCGACGGTCCGCGGTGCCGAACTGCATCGACGGAGACGTGTCGAGCACCAGCCAGGTGACGAGCACGCGCTCGGCCAGCTGGACGCGCACGTGTGTCTCGCCGGTGCGCGCGGTGACGTTCCAGTCGATGCGCCGGACGTCGTCGCCGGGCACGTACGGTCGCACCTGGGCGAGCTCGGTACCCTCGCCGAGCAACGTGGAGCGGTAGTCACCCGCGAGCAGGCCGCCGATGCGCCGCCCGATGCTGACCTCCAGCGCACGCAGCAGCGCGTCCGGCAGCGGGCCGGGCCCCGGCCGCTCGGGCGTCGGATCGGCCCGGAGCGCGCGGAAGGGGCTCACGCGACGTTCGGCCTAGCTAGGTCGGTGGCGGGAACGGGAACCGCGGCGATGACGCGTTCGAGGATCGCATCCGCCGACATCTCCTCCGCCAGCGCCTGATAGGTCAAGACGAGGCGGTGCCGCAACGCATCCTTGACGAGCGTGTGCAGATCCTCGGCGAGCACGTAGTCCCGGCCGCGCACGAGCGCGAGCGCGCGCGACGCCTGCACGAGGCTGATCGGGCCGCGCGGGCTCGCGCCGAAGGCGATGTAGTCCTTCAGCTCGTCCCCCGGCTCCCGCGTCGCCGTGGCGAGGTCGACCGCGTAGCTGACGAGCGCCGGATCGACGTAGACGCCGAAGACCGCCCGCTGCAGCCCACGCAGGTCCTCGAGCGAAAGCGCCTCGCGCAGCTCGGGGGCATCGACGAGCTGCCGCTGGACGATCGTCAGCTCCTCGTCGTGCTCGGGGTAGTCGATCAGCACTTTGAGCATGAACCGGTCGACCTGGGCCTCCGGCAGCGGATACGTGCCTTCGGACTCGATCGGGTTCTGCGTCGCCATCACGAGGAACGGCTCGGGCACCGGGTACGTCGTATGCCCGATCGTGACCTGCCGCTCCTGCATCACCTCGAGCAGCGCAGATTGCACCTTGGCGGGAGCGCGGTTGATCTCGTCTGCGAGCAGGAAGTTGCAGAAGACGGGTCCCAGCTCGGTGTCGAAGCTCCCCTCGCCCGGACGGTAGATCCGCGTCCCGACGAGGTCGGAGGGAACGAGGTCGGGTGTGAACTGCACGCGGGCGAACGTGCCGCCGAGCACGCCGGCGGTGGTCTTGATCGTGAGCGTCTTGGCGAGCCCCGGCACGCCTTCGATCAGCAGGTGCCCCTGAGCCAGCAGGCAGACGAGCACTCGCTCGAGCATCGCGTCCTGGCCCGCGATCACACGCCTGATCTCGAACAGCGCCTGCTCGAGGCGCTCCTGGGCCTCGGCCGGCGAGGGCATGGGCAGCTCGGTCACGTCGTCTCCCTCGGTCGCTGGTACAGAGTCATATACGACAGCAGGTCTTCCTAAGTTTCACCTGAGAGCGATATAGGGTTACGCCATGACCATGTTCTTGGTAGAGCGCACCTTCTCGGTAGGACAGGATCAGATGGAGGACATCGGGAAGCGCTCCAGACAGCTGACGGAAGAGGAGTTCACGGAGATCACGTGGCACCACAGCCACGTGGTCGTGGACGACGGCGGCAACGTCAGGACGTACTGCATCTACGAGGCGCCTGGCGAGGACGTCGTCCGCCAACACGCCGACAAGCTCGGGTGGCACCGCGTCGACGGCATCTATGAGATTGCTGGAGACGTTACTCCGGACGATTTTCCACTGACCTAGGCCCTCCCCGGCCTGCAAGCATCTCCGGGAGGTGTCGCGACGCCTGCGCAGCGACGGCATATCGCTTCGCGATCTCGCGGCGGAGCTCGAGGTCGTCCTCGGGAATCCCCGCGAGCGCCTGCTGGTAGTACTGCGCGGCCTGCTCCTTCGCCCAGCCGCGGTTGGCCTGGTCCCCGGCAGCGACGTAGTACTTCGCGGCCCGCGGGTCGTCGCCGGCCTCGTGCCAGTGATGAGCGAGCGCGGGCACGACGTCGCCGACTTCGCTGACGGCCTCCTCGAGGAAGAGCGCGATCGACTCGTGCCGCTCTCGGCGGCGGGCGCGCGGCAACGTGGCGTAGGCGACCTCACGGATGAGCTGGTGCTTGAACGCGAACTGCTGCTGGCCGCCTAGACGAGACACCGGGTCCCGCCGGATCAGGTCGCGTCCCTCGAGAGTGTCGAGCGTCTCCGCGCCGGCACGCAGGCCACCCGACCAGAACACCTTGCCGAACACGGCCGCATCGAGCAAGGCTTCGCGCTCCTCTCCGGGAAGCGCGTCGATGCGCGCGGCGACGATGTTCCGGATGCTCGTCGGCAGCTCGCCTTGCTCCGAGCGCCCCTCCGCAAGCGACGCGACGAGCTCTTCGACGAAGAGCGGATTGCCCTCCGCCGTCTCCGCAAGCTCTCCGATGCGACGCGCTTCCACCCCCGCTGTCTCGAACAGGCGCTCTGCCAACTCGCGCGCCTCCGGTTCCGCCAACGGCTCGAGCTGCACCGTGCTGTACGCGGGGAGGCCGCCGCCCCAGGCGGGGCGAGACGACAACAGCTCCGGTCGCGCCTGCGTGAGCAGCAACAGCGGGACGTCGCGAACGCGTGAGGCGAGCATCTCGAGCAGATCGAGCAGACTCGACGCCGCGACGTGAATGTCCTCGAAGACGAGCATCGTCGGCTGCTCTGATGCCAACCCCTCGACGTAACGGCGCGCGGAGTAGAACAACGTCTGGCGGTCGCTCGCCGCGCCTTCCCGGCCGACTCCGATGAGCATCGCGAGGTGCGCTGCGACGTCGCGGGCGTCCCCGGCGCGTAACGCTGCTTCGACCGCGCGCTCGAGCTTCGCGCAGGCAACCTCCGTCGCGTCGGTGTCGAACATGCCGACGAGCTGCTTCACCTGGGCTGCGAACGAGCCGTACGGGGTCATCTCGCCATACGGAAGCGAGCGTCCGCGGATCACGCGCCCTCCACGGGCCGCGACGACGTCCGCGAACTCGGCGCTCAGCCGGGTTTTGCCGATGCCTCCCGGCCCGAAGAGCGTGACGAGCTGGGGCCGGCGCTCTGAGACGACGCGGTCCCATATCCCCGTCAGCGCTGCGAGCTCGGATGACCGTCCGACCATCGGCACGCGTCCGGCTGCGCGCTCACCCGGCGCGGCAAGCGCGCGCAGCGCCCGCCACGCACGAACGGGCGCCTGCTTGCCCTTGGCGACGATCGGCTCTACCTCTTCGTACTCGATCGTCGTGCGCGTGGCGCGGTAGGTCTCCTCCCCGACGAGCACGCCGTTCACCGGGGCTGCCGTCTGCAACCGGGCGGCCGTGTTCACGACGTCGCCCGACACGAGGCCCTCGCTGTGCGCCGGGCTCGCGGCGACCGAGACGAGCGCCTCCCCCGTGTTCACCGCAAGCCGCAGCTCGAGCTCTCCGGCCGAGCCGGCGATCGCCAGCGCTGCCCTGACAGCACGCTCGGGATCGTCGCCGTGTGCCACAGGCGCGCCGAACACGGCCATCACGGCGTCGCCGATGTACTTCTCGACCGTGCCGCCGAAGGACTCGATGGCCTCCCGAACCTGGGCGAAGTAGGGCGCCTGGATCGCCCGGACGTCCTCGGGATCGAGCCGCTCGGCGCGTGCCGTGAAGCCGACCAGGTCGACGAAGAAGACGGTGACGATCTTCCGTTCCTCCGGCAGCGCGGCGGCGGCGTCGGCCAGCGGCGTGGCGCACGCGTTGCAGAACCGGGCGTCCGGTGGGTTCTCGCGGCCGCAGCTGGGACAGGCCTGCATGGACAAAGCGTACGGCTATCGGGCGCGGGCGGTTCGACCGCGGCGGAAGAAGACGACCGCCGCGAGCGGGGCGAGCAGGGCCGTGATGCCCGCCGCGATGGTGATTCGGTCACGTGTCTCCGAGCCGCCGCCGTCCTGCCCAGGCGGCGGCAGGACCGCGACCTTGATGGGATGCCCGGCCTTGCCCGCCTCGCGGATCGTGTCCGCCAAGTCGGCGGTGACGCCGCGGTCGACCTTGGCGTTGAAGGGCAGGAAAACGCTCTGGACGAGCAGGTAGTCGCTCGCGGGATCGCCGTTCGCGCGCGCAACCGCCGGCGCGCAGAGCAGCAGCAGGGCCGCCACGATTGCCGTGCGCCTAGCCAAGCGTGTCCACCGCGAGCAGGGTGACGACCAGGCACGCAGCTCTGCCTTGAGCAGGACGACGATCGCCGCGAGCCTCACGCCGGCCATTGAAGCAGTACTGATTGAATGATCCCGTGGTGAGCCAGTCCGCGCCGGCCCTGCCGATCCGGCGAAACACAGTGATCCTGGCGGCCACGATGGCGGTCAACTCGGCGGTTCTCCAGCTCGTCGCGGCGGTGTCCTCCCTCACCTTCGTGCTCGTCACCGGCGTGCGCGGACTGCTCGGGCTCGGGCCGGCGATCTTCCTCACTGCGTCCGCGCTCACCTCGGTGCCCGCGGGCCGGATGATGGACCGCTTCGGACGGACGCCCGTGATGAGCTTCGGCTTCGTCGTCGGAGCGGCAGGCTGTGCGTTGACGGCGCTCGCGACGCGCATCGACTCGACCTTCGCCGTGATCGCGGGCTTCGGGATGATCGGCGCGGCGAGTGCCGTCGCGCTGCTCATCCGGACGGCGGCGGGAGACATGTACCCGCCGGCGCGGCGTGCGCGCGGGATCTCGTACGTGCTCTTCGGCTCCGTCTTCGGCGCGATCCTCGGACCGACGGTCTTCAGCCCGATGTTCGCCGGCAAGGACGTCGAGGCGGGTGCGCTGACCGTGCCGTGGCTCGCGGCCGGGGGGATTTCGCTGATCGCGCTGGTGATCGTCCAGTTCGTGCGTCCCGATCCGAAGCGCATCGCCGAGCTGATTCACAGCCGCGACGATGAGCCGCCGCCCGCCGCCGCACCGCTGTTGGAGATCGTCCGCCGGCCCGGCGTGAAGCCGGCGATGCTGGCGGCGCTTGCGAGCTTCGGCGTGATGGTCTCCGTGATGAACCTGTCCGGCTACGTCGTCGTCGAGCACCATCACCATCACCAGGACTCCGTCTTTCCGATCATCGGCGCCCACGTGTTCGGGATGTACGCGCTCGTGCTCGTGATCGGCGCGTTGATCGACCGCGTCGGGCGCACACCTGCGCTCGAGGTCGGGCTCGTCGTGATGGCGCTGTCGACGATCGGCCTGCTCTGGGCCGCCGGTGTCTTCGCGACGGCCGTCCTGCTGCTCGGGCTCGGGATCGGCTGGAACATCTCTTTCGTCGCGGCGACCGCCGAGATGGCCGACCGCACGAGCCCGGCGGAGCGCGGGAAGCTGCTCGGCTTCAACGACCAGCTGGCGGCCATTCTCGCCGCGGGGCTCGCCTTGCTCGGCGGCTATGCGCTCGACGCGATCGGCGTTGCCGCTCTGGCGATCGGCGCGACTGTGATCGTCGCCGCCCCGGTTGTGCTCATCGCGTGGCCGAGCGGCAGTCGGGCGGTGCAGGAGACCGCGTGAGGCGAAGCCTCCTCGTGCTCTGCGCGCTTGTCGCACTGTCGTCGTCCTCCGCTGCAGCGGCGTACGCGCCCTTTCGCCACTTCCATTCCCGGCCCGACCTGAAGCCGCCGCGGATCAAGCTTTTCGCGCGGACGCGGCTCGCCTCCCCCGGCTACATCTTCATCGCGCCCAAGAAGAAGGTCGCCCAGGGCGGGCCGCTCATCCTCGACAACCGCGGCCGCGTCGTCTGGTTCATGCCCGTCGATCGTCGCGGGGTGACGGACTTCCGCGTGCAGCGCTATCACGGCAAGCCGGTGCTGACGTGGTGGCGCGGGAAGTCCCCGGACGATCGCCGGCTCGGCGCGTACGCGATCTACGACTCCTCGTACCGGCTGATCACGCACGTGCGCCCGGAGAACGGGCTGTCGGGCGACATGCACGAGTTCCTGATCACGCGCCGGAACACGGCGTTGATGACGCTGTCGCATCGCGTGAGCGTCAAGAGCCGGTCGGTGCTCGAAGGTGCGCTGCAGGAGGTCGACCTGCGCACGCGGCGCGTCCTCTTCGAGTGGCACAGCATCGGCCACGTGCCGCTGGTCGAGTCGTACTATCGCCTGCCGCGCAACCCCGAGCGCACGTACGACTACTTCCACATCAACTCGATCGGCGTCGACCACGACGGGAACCTGCTCGTCTCCGCGCGCAACACGCACACCGTCTACAAGATCGACCGCCGCACGGGCCGGATCATCTGGCGGCTCGGCGGCAAGCGCAGCGACTTCGAGCTCGGGCCCGGCGTCCGGTTCGGCTGGCAGCACGACGCGCGCCGCCAGCCCGACGGGACGCTGACGCTGTTCGACAACGCCGCCGCGCCGAAGCTCCGTCGCCAGTCACGCGGGATCGTCCTGCGCGTCGACGAGCGACACAAGCGCGTGAAGTTGCTGCACACGTTCGTGCACACGCCGCCGCTCGTCTCCGTCGACCAGGGAAACATGCAGAAGCTCCCGAACGGGAACTACCTCGTCGGATGGGGACACCAGCCCTACGTCACCGAGCTCGGCCCGCACGGGAAGACGCTGCTCGACCTGCGCTTCGCGCGTGCCGGCGCCGACTCCTACCGTGCGTATCGATTCCCGTGGATCGGCCGGCCGCACAGCCGGCCCGCGATCGCGGTCGACGGGGACAGGCTCTGGGCGAGCTGGAACGGCGCGACCGAGGTGAAGTCGTGGCAGCTCCTCGGCGGGCCCGCGAAAGCCAAGCTCCGCCCGTTGCTCACGGTGCCTCAGGCGGGCTTCGAGACGACGATCGGGCTGCCGGACGAGGCGGCGTGGGTCGCCGTCCGCGCGCTCGACCGGCTGGGCCGCTCGCTGGCCCGCTCCGCGGCGGTGGGACGAGCGTGAGACGGCTCCTCCTCGTGTCCGCGCTGGCGCTCGTGTGTACCGCGTGCGACGAGCAGCAGGCGAAGCCGAAGGCTGCGCCACCGCAGCCACCGCCTGGACCGACGCAGCACTTTCGTTCCCGGCCCGACCTGAAGCCGCCGGTCGTGCAAATCCGGACGCCCGCGCGAGACACCGCGCCGGGCTACGTCTTCCTCGCGCCGAAGATGGTCGTCGCCCAGGCCGGACCGCTGATCATGGACAACCGCGGGCAGGTCGTCTGGTTCCGCCCGCTGAAGCTGACGAAGGGCGTGACGGACTTCCGCGCGCAGCGCTACAAGGGCAGGCCGGTGCTGACGTGGTGGCGTGGCCGCGTCTCGAACGTCGGCGTCGGCATCAACGGCTGGTACGTGATCTACGACCAGTCCTACCGGCCGGTCGCGGAGGTGCGTCCCGGCAACGGTCTCGTCGGCGACGTGCACGAGTTCCAGCTCACGTCACGCGACACCTCGCTGATGACGATCTACCACCGCCGCCACGTCGACCTGCGCGCGCTCGGCGGCCCGACGGACGGCCTGATCTGGGACGGCATCGTGCAGGAGGTCGACATTCCGACTGGCCGCGTGCTGTTCGAGTGGCACAGCTATCCGCAGATCGGGGTCGAGGAGTCGTACTCGAACCCGCCGAAGAAGCAGCTCGGGACGAAGCCGTTCCCCTACGACTACATCCATCTGAACTCGGTCGACGAGGAGCCGAACGGCAACCTGCTCATTTCGGGCCGCAACACGCACGCGGTGTACGAGGTCAGCCGACGGACCGGCAAGGTGCTGTGGCGGCTCGGCGGGAAGAAGAGCGACTTCCGTCTCGGCCCCGGGGTGCGCTTCGCCTGGCAGCACGACGCGCGCCGCCAGCCCGACGGGACGGTCACGATCTTCGACAACGGCGCGGCGCCGCCCGTCGAGAAGTTCACGCGAGTGCTGGTCCTGAAGCTCGACATGCAGGGCAAGCGAGCAACGCTCGTGCGCAGCTACCGCCATCCGAAACGGTTGCTGTCGCCGTTCGAGGGCAACGCCCAGTTCCTGCCCGACGGAAACGTCTTCGTCGGCTGGGGTGCTTGGCCGTACGTCAGCGAGCTGGACGGCAACGGACGTGTTCTCTTCGACGCCTACTTCGGACACGGAAAGAAACCGGGCGCGGACGCCGATACCTACCGCGCCTACCGGTTCGTCTGGCACGGGCGACCGAGGGATCCGCCGGATATCGCGGTCGCGGGGAAGAAGGTCTACGTCAGCTGGAACGGCGCCACGGACGTGGCGCGCTGGCAGGTCATCGTGGGTGAGGCGAACGACGACCTCGCCGTCGTCGCGACCGTGAGGAAGATGGGGTTCGAGACCGCGATCCCGTTCACCGCCAGGGGCCGCTACATCGCCGTGCAGGCGCTCGACCGCAAGGGCGAGGTCATGGGCGTCTCGCGGACGCTGAAGCTGAAGAGTTAGCTGGCGCGCGCCACGCGCAAACGTGTGAGCTCTCGATCCCGCTCATCGAGGATCTCTTCGAGCCGGGCGACCTTCATGCGCAGCGTCTCGGCGGTCGTGACAAGCTCGATGAATGCGCGCTGTCGCTCCTTCAGCAGGGCCTCGATGCTCAGCAGCTTCTCCTCCGACGTCATGATCGGAAGCGCGGGCGTGGCTGCCGGGGCGGGCGTCAGATGCAGCAAGTTCGTGTCCTGCGGGGCCGGCTGAGGCGTGTCCAGGTTCGCGACCTGCTCAGCAACCGCGCGGGCGAGCTCACGCTCCGGCTCCGGCGGCGGCAGCGGATCGGGCACCGGCGGAAGATTCGCGACGCGCTCGGCCAGCTCGCGCACCATGCTGACCGCGTCCGGCGCCCTCTCCGGCTCGGGCTCCGGCTCGGGCGACGCCTGCTGGATGTCGAGCACCTGCTCGGCGATCGCGCGGGCGAGGGCGAGCCAGGACGTTCGGCCCTGCTCGATCAGGATCTCGCCCAGACGGCGGCCGGAGCGCTTCTGTTCCTCGAGCGCAGCCTCGAGGTCGACCTCGGAGATCTCTCCCTTTTCGACCAGGATCTGACCAATCGGTCGCCGCCGCATGGCCTTTCTATCGGCAGCTAGGCGCTGAGGCTGAACGGTGGATATTCGTCCGTGACGAGGACGAAGGCGTAGGCGATCACGCGGTTCCACCAGCGCAGGACGCCCTCGACGAAGTCGAAGAGCCCCCGCGGGTAGCGGCCGGTGAAGAGGATCGCGAACCAGGCCACGATCACCGAGACCAGACCCGCGAGCGTGAGGAAGACCAGGATGACGTAGTGCGGGATGGCGAGCAGCCACTTGACGAGCGGGAGCCAGCGGTTCAGGTCGTTGGGCACATCCGGGTACGGGAACGTCAGCCTCACCGACTGCTCTTCGTCCGTGGACGGATAGGTGTCGTCCATCAGCGCGAGGAACACCGCGACGCGGGCTGAGAAACGCTGCAGCTGCAGGTTCCAGTCGAACCACCAGCGTGGGTACTTCTGGCGGAACACGATCATCACGAGCGGGGCGAAGACGACCAGCCCGCCCGCTCCGACGGCGAGCGACCAGCCGTGGCGTGCCGCGGCGTAGGACTCGTGGCCGTCGACCAACCCGAGGACGATCAGGATCGGGATCGCGACGAAGATCCGGAAGAACGTCGTCAGGCGGTTGAGCTCGCGGTCGGGATACGCGACCGAGAACTGGACGGGATATTCGGACATCGCTCGGTGGAGACTACGCCTCTGTAGCCGCTCGTGGGCGCAGTAGCACGAGCAGGGCTATGGCTGCCGCTCGGCTGCTAATGCGACATCGTCCCCTTGACGTCGCCGACCTTCAGCAGCCCGACCTGGCCGAGGTCGACGCTCGCGAACGAGTGGCTCACGAAGGGGTACAGCCCCGGCTGGTCGATCTTCACGTCGAAGACGCCACCGCCACCCGCCGGCACGAGCGCCGTCTGGACGTTCCGCTGGAACTGCGTCATGTCGGCGTTGAGCCACGCGCGGTTCAGAATCGTGCCGACGATGTGGAAGTCCGTGTCGAAGCTCGGTCCCGCGTCCACAACCCAGAAACGCACCGTCTGGCCCGGATCCGCGGTGAGCGGATGCGTGACGTACTGCCCCGCATAGCCGTTCCAGGTGACCCAATCAGGCTCCTGCCGCTGCGCCTTCGCCATGTCGAGGCCTGCCGCCTGCGGGAAGCCCGGTGAGCTGAGGTACCACTCGCTCGCAACGAGGACGTAGTTCTTGTCGACGCGTGGAAGCGGGATGCGAGGCTCGACGATGATCGCGCCGTACATGCCGTTGGCGATGTGCGCGAGCACAGGCTTCGTCCCGCAGTGGAACATGAAGACCCCGGGGTCGCCCGCGACGAAGGAGTAGTGGATCGAGCCGCCCGGCGGCACGTCCTTGAACGCGACGTTGGGTGCAATACGCGCCGCATGGAAGTCGACAGAGTGCGGGATCGCGCCCTTGTTCGTCAGCGTGAGCTCGACCTTCTGCCCCTGGCGGACGTGGATGAAGGGCGCCGGCGCGCCGCCGCTGAACGCCCAGGCGCGGTACTTGATACCGGGAGCGATCTCCAGCGTCTTGTCCACCAACACGAGGCGGACGCGCGCAATCGGCCCACTCGGCGCGGGCGGCAGCACGGCGTTCATGGCCACGTGCTTCTTCGCGAGGACGTCGGCGTTCGCAGGGGTCTGGCCGGCATAGCTCGTCAGCTCGCCGGTGGCGCCTCCAGACATGTCCACGCCGGGCATCGAGTTTCCGCTAGGGACAGCATTGGCCGCCTTGTTTGCGTCCTTACGAGCGTTGTGCGCGGAGAATCCCATCCAAACCGCGACGGTGCCGAGGGCGACGACGAGCATGCCGAGCAGCAAAGAGAAGGCGGCCCAGTAACCGCTGTTGTCGGTCTGCCGCCGCGGGGAGCGTGGCGGCTCCGTGTACTCGAGGTCTGGTCTTGCGCCGTTCGTCTGCAGGCGCTCGCGGGTGGCGGGCATGTCGCTTCTCCTTGATCCGAGGTCGTCGACCTCAAGCTAGGAGGGCGACACGCGAGGGGCATCCGGGCGAACGCCGATCACACTGCGGGTTTCCACGGATGGCTCAGTCGGTCATTCGCAGCGCAGCAGGGCTCTGGCGGCGCGAGCCGCCATGAGCTCTTCTCGTGCACGGATCACGACGACACGCACGACCGAGCCGTCGACCGCGATGTCGGCGTCGGGCTCCGCGCCGTCGTTGCGGACGTCGTCCAGCTCGATACCGAGAAAGCCGAGATAGGCGCAGATCTCTCGGCGAACGCGCGCAGAGTGCTCGCCGATGCCGGCGGTGAACACGAGAGCATCCAGGCCCCCGAGGGCGACGGTCATCGCACCGACTGCGGCTGCGACCTTGTACGCGAACACCTCGAGTGCAAAAGCGGCGGCGGGATCCGCCGAGCGCTCGAGCTCCGCCACGTCACCTGACTTTCGGGACAGGCCGAGCAGGCCGGAGTGGTGCTCGATCGCATCGTCGAGCTCCGCGAGTGCGACGTTACGACGGAGCAAGTAGAGCAACGCCCCTGGATCGACGCTTCCCGGCCGCGTCGCCATCGGCACACCCTCGAGCGGCGTGAAACCCATCGTGGTGTCGACCGACCGCCCGTCGCGCACCGCAGTGACGGAACAGCCGCCGCCGAGGTGGCACACGACCAGTCGCGGCACGGGCATCTGTTCGCTAGCCCACTCGACGGAGAGACCATGGAATCCGTAGCGTCGAATCTCCCGCCGCCACTCCTCGGGCAACGCATACGTCGAGGCGAACCTGGGGATCGTCGCATGAAAGGCGGTGTCGAAGACCGCGATGTGGGGGATTGCCGGCAGCGTGCGGCGTGCCTGGGCGATCGCGTCCACCGCGGGGGCGTTGTGCAGGGGAGCCAGCTCGACGAGCTCCCGGAGCCGAGCCTCGAGCTCGTCGTCGATGCGTGTCGGCTCGCGCAGCTCGCCCCCGTGTACGACCCGGTGCGCAACGGCACCCACACTCTCCGGCACCTCCGCCAGGGATTCCACGGCGACGCTCCGGTCGTCGGCGTCGACGCAGTGCAACTTGAGGCTCGTCGACCCCGCGTTGACGACGAGGATCGTCAGCCCGGCCAGGTCCAGTCGCGGATCTCCGCCGGATCCTCACCGTGTTCACGACCGTAGGCGCGGGCGTGCAGGCGGCTGTCGATCATCTCCTGCCGCAGGTGGTCGACTGTGCCTGCGAGGTGTGGCAGTCGATCGATGACGTCGATGACGAGGTGAAAACGGTCGAGGTCGTTGAGCATGACCATGTCGAACGGCGTCGTCGTCGTCCCCTCTTCCTTGTACCCCCGCACGTGCATGTTCCCGTGGTTCGTCCGGCGGTACGTGAGACGGTGGATCAACCACGGGTAGCCGTGGTAGGCAAAGACGATCGGCCTCTCGGTCGTGAACAGCGAGTCGAACTCCTTGTCCGAGAGGCCGTGCGGATGCTCGGTTTCGGGTTGGAGCCGCATCAGATCGACGACGTTGACGACACGAACCTTGAGCTGCGGAAGCCGTTCACGCAGGATCGCCGCCGCCGCAAGCGTCTCGAGCGTCGGTACGTCGCCGCAGCACCCGAGCACGATGTCCGGCTCGGCGTCGTCGTCATTCGAGGCCCACTCCCAGATCCCGATCCCGCGCGTGCAGTGCGCGATCGCATCGTCCATCGAGAGGTATTGCAGCGCAGGCTGCTTGCCGGCCACGATCACGTTGACGTAGTCCCGGCTGCGCAGACAGTGATCCGCGACCGAGAGCAACGTGTTGGCGTCGGGCGGGAGATAGACGCGAATGATCTCCGCCTTCTTGTTCACGACGTGGTCGATGAAGCCGGGATCCTGGTGTGAGAAGCCGTTGTGATCCTGACGCCAGACATGCGAGCTGAGCAGGTAGTTGAGCGATGCGATCGGCCGCCGCCACGGAATCCCACGCGTGACCTTCAACCACTTCGCGTGCTGGTTGAACATCGAGTCCACGATGTGGATGAACGCCTCGTAGCAGTTGAAGAGGCCGTGCCGGCCGGTGAGTAGGTAGCCCTCGAGCCATCCCTGGCAGAGATGCTCGGAGAGGACCTCCATCACGCGCCCGTCGGGCCCAAGAGCTTCGTCGGTCGGCGCGACCTCGGCGTCCCAGGCGCGCGGCGTCGCTGCGAACACGTCGCCGAGACGGTTCGACGCCGTCTCGTCCGGGCCGAAAAGGCGGAAATTGTCAGGATTTCGTGCGATCACGTCGCGCAAGAACGTGCCGAGGACCCGCGTCGACTCGGCGGTGTCGGTGCCCGGGCTCTTGACATCGAGGCCGTACGCACGGAAGTCCGGCAGCGCGAGGTCGCGCAGGAGGAGGCCGCCGTTCGCGTGTGGCAGCGCGCTCATCCGCAGCTCGCCCTCGGGCGCCAACCGGCCGAGCTCGGGCACGAGGCGGCCCGCGTGGTCGAAGAGCTCGTCGGGGTCGTAGCTTCGGAGCCAGTCTTCGAGGAGCCGCAGATGATCCGGGTTCGAGCGCACGTCGGTCATCGGCACCTGGTGCGACCGCCATGTGCCCTCCATGGGCAAACCGTCCACTTCGGCCGGGCCCGTCCAGCCTTTGGGCGAGCGCAGCACGATCATCGGCCACGTGGGCCGGCCGGCACCGCCGTCGACCCGCGCCGCGCGCTGGATCGAATCGATGCGGTCGAGCGCTCCGTCGAGCACGGCGGCGAATCTGCGGTGCGCGTCGACATGCTCGTCGCTTGCCGAGATCGAGACGAAGAGCGGCTCGTAGCCGTAGCCGCGCATCAGAGCAGCGAGCTCCTCTTCCGGAATGCGCGCAAGCAGCGTCGGATTGGCGATCTTGTAGCCGTTCAGGTGCAGGATCGGCAGGACGGCGCCGTCACGGCGTGGGTTGAGCAGCTTGTTCGCGTGCCAACTCGTCGCCAGCGGGCCTGTCTCCGCCTCGCCGTCCCCCACGACGCAGGCAACGACGAGGTCCGGGTTGTCGAACGCGGCACCGTACGCGTGGGCGAGGGCGTAGCCGAGCTCGCCGCCCTCGTGGATCGAGCCGGGCGTCTCCGGCGCGACGTGGCTTGGGATACCGCCCGGGAACGAGAACTGCCGGAAGAGCTCTCGCAGTCCGTCCTCGTCCCGTCCCACGTGCGGGTACACCTCGCTGTAGGTGCCTTCGAGATAGGCGTTCGCGACTAGCCCGGGTCCGCCGTGTCCAGGGCCCGTGACGTAGAGCACGTTGAGCGAACGCATCCGAATCGCCCGGTTGAGGTGGGCGTAGATCAGGTTGAGGCCCGGCGTCGTTCCGAAGTGGCCGAGCAGCCGCGGCTTGACGTGCTCCGCGGCGAGCAGCTCACGCAGCAGCGGGTTGTCGAGCAGGTAGATCTGCCCGACGGATAGGTAGTTCGCCGCTCGCCAGTAGGCGTCGAGGCGCTCGGCGTCCGCCGCGCTGAGCGGCTCCGTCTGCAGCGCCTCGGTCATCCAGGGAACGCTATGCGTGCGCGGGAGTCTGCGCGCCGTTGACTGCGGGGGCATCCTCCTCGGCGCCCCCACGACGAACGACGAGCACTGGGCACGTCGCGTGATGCAGCACTCCGGTCGAGACGCTCCCGAAGAGCGCTCGCTTCACCGCGCCCCAGCCGTGGGAGCCGACGATGAGGAAGCGAGGGTTGAACTTCTCTGCCGCTCGGCAGATCTCCTCGACCGGAAACCCGCGCAGGACGAGCGAGCGGGTCTCCACACCGGCCTCTTCCGCGCGCGCCGCCGCTTCGACGGTGATCTTCCGCGCCTGCTCCTCGCTCAGCTTTGCGAACTCGCCGTTCACCGGGGTGGGCGCGAACCCGACCGCTGTGAACGGGATGTTCCAGACGCTGACGACCACCAACTCGGTGTCCAGCGCCTGCGCGAGCTCGACTGCTGTCTCCGTCGCCTTCTCAGCTGTCGGCGATCCGTCGGTTGCGAGCAGTACGGGTTTCACTGGTTCCTCCTTCGCCTTCACACGTCGCGGCCGAGGCGGCGAGAAAACTCACGGTGCGCCTCCTCGGCCTCGGCCAGATCTCGAGCCTGCTCGAGGCGCTCCCGCGTCCCGAGCAGGTAGGCGGCCAGGTCGGCCCTGCGCACGTCGACATCGAGACGATCGATCAGGCAATTGCCTTCTACGACGGCGCCGCCGGGCTCCCAAAACGCACACCGCTCGCGCGGGCACACTTCGGTCTGACCCTGAGCAGCGAGGCGGAGACTGCACGTCTTGGGCTCGATCTGGCTCATGCCTCGAGTGTCGGCGCCCCGCAGGCGACGCACATCCGTCCGGCCACCGATCTGATTTGCGGGCTTCTACCGAAGCGCCAAGTGGTTCGCGAAACGGGGAAAAAGAGAAGACCGCTCCGACGGAGAACGGCCTTCGAGGAGAGAGGGCCGGCGCTCTACGCGGAAACCACCGGGCGCCGGCCCGTCTTGTCCGCGCTTACCGCTGCGCGGAGGCCTGCTTGCGATGCAGTGCCGCGAAGGCGAGGACGAAGAACCCGATGCCCGTCAGCAGCAGCGCCACACCGACCACGATCCCGAACAGGCCAAGGCGATCGGCCATGTAGGAGGTGTTCAGCGCGGTCGTCAGCGCCGTCTCGGTGACCCAGAGGTTGCGAGCACCGTTCGACACCGGCTGCTTCGAAGCCGAGTCCGTGACGGCCCACTGCGGGTTGTCCGTCCCACCGCCGACGGCGAGCTGTGCCTTCGGCGTATCCGGCTTCGCCTCGAAGCGGCCCATCTGGGCGTAGGTGTAGCCACCCGTCGCCTCGAGCGCGTGGATCCGCATGTAGCTCGCGAACGCGCGGGCGCGCGGGCCACTGTTGATCGCCTTGCCGGCGACCGCCACCGTCGGCAGGTCGACGCCGGTCAGGCCGGCCTCCTTCGCTTCCTTAGCGATCAGCGCCGGAGTCATGTCGGCCGTGCCGACGATGTGCTCCTGCTTCAGGCTGTCGGACACCGTCGAGCGGCCGCTGAAGCCCATGGCGATCGCGACTACGCCGAACGTGACCAGGATCGCGCCGGCGGCGAAGCCGCCCCACTCGAAGAGCTTCCGCATCAGGTCGCTCTTCGCGCGGGCCGCGGTTCCTACCCGTTTATCAGCTGTGATGGTGCTCATCTCTTGCCTCCAATCCTTGTGGTGGTTCCGGGATTGCTCCCAGTCAAGCTCCGCTGAGGCGTGCCGCCATCCGCGGCGGGCCGCTGAGTCCCTGGGGCTGAGCCGCTGATCGACTGCGGGTTTTCCGCAGTAGAAGCGCTAGGGGCGCCGGCGGCGGCGGCGCGAGCCCCGCGCCTTCCCGCCGCTGAAAACGTCGAAGACGATGCAGCCGAGCAGTGCGACCGCCCAGTCGTTCCAGGTCCCGAACCACTCGAGGTTCGGAGTCCCTTTCACAAGCCACACGACGAGCCAGGTAGGGGACGCCATGGAGTGAGTGTGACACCACCTTGTGTCAGCATTTGAGCCCGTGGCCACCACGCACGAGACCGGCCGTCTACGCGCTCTCGTCGAGACGGGCATCGCCATCAATGCAGAGCTGTCGCTCGACGGTGTGCTCGATCGCATCGTCGAGGCAGCGGCCCGGGTGACGGGCGCTCAGTACGCAGCGCTCGGAGTGATCGACCCGTCCGGAAGCGGGCTCGAACGATTCACGACCTTTGGGATCGAGTCCGACGTGCAGACTCAGATCGGCGACCCGCCGCACGGTCGCGGCATCCTCGGCGTCCTGATCCGCGACGCGCGTCCGCTGCGCTTGCACGATCTGTCGCAGGACCCGCGTTCGGTCGGATTCCCGCCCGGACACCCGCCGATGCACACGTTCCTCGGTGTTCCGATCCTGCTGCGCGGCGTCGCTTACGGCAACCTCTACCTGACCGAGAAAGAGGGTGGAGCAGACTTCACCGACGAAGACGAAGAGCTCGTCACGTTGCTCGCCGCTCAGGCCGCCGTCGCCGTCGAGAATGCGAGGCTCTACGAATCAGCCACAACGTGGTCGCAGCAGCTCGAATCCCTGAACGAGGTGGGCGCCGCCCTCGTCGGCGAGCTCGAGCTCGAGCCGCTCCTCGACCTGATCGCGACCAGGCTGCGAGAGCTGATCGGGGCGAGGCTCGTTGCGATCGCCCTGCCCTCGGGTGGCGCCTTGCGGATCGCCGCCGCGGACGGCGAGGGATCGAAGGAGCTCGCGGAGATCGACTCCCTCGCCGCCGACTCGAAGACCGGCGGTGTTCTTCTGCGCGGCCGCAGCGAGCGTGTCGACTCCTTGCTGGAGGATCCCGAAGTCGACCAAGACATTGCGCGACGACTCGGTGCGACCACGGGGCTGTACGTGCCACTCCTCGTCCGTGATCGTCCGATCGGCGTCCTCGTCGCTCACGACAAGATCGGGCGCGACCAGCGCTTCACGAGCGCCGACCTTCGTCTCGCCGAACAGTTTGCCTTGCGTGCGTCGATCGCCGTCGACCTCTCACGGCGTGTCGCGCGTGACGCATTGCGTCGCGTCGTCGCCGGCCAAGAGGTCGAGCGGCGCCGACTGGCGCGCGAGCTGCACGACGAAACAGGTCAGGCATTGACCTCCATCCTGCTCGGCCTGCGAGCGGTCGAGGAGGTTGGCAATGGTCCAGATGAGAGGAAAGGCATCAGTGATTTGCGCGAGCTCGTCGTCGCGACCCTGCAAGACGTTCGCAGGCTCGCCGTCCAGCTTCGACCGAAGGCGCTCGACGATTTCGGCCTGGTCGCGGCGCTCGAACGCCTGACACAGACGTTCTCGGAGTCGAGCGGAATCACCGTCCAGCTCGAAGCGCAACTCGGCGAGGAGCGCCTGCCGAGCGAGGTCGAGACGACGCTGTACCGGATCGTCCAGGAGGCCTTGACGAACGTCGTCAAGCACGCCGAAGCAACCGAGGTCAGCATCTTCCTCGTTCGCCGGGACGGCGCCGCGACGGCCGTGATCGAAGACAACGGGCGCGGATTCGACCCCGGGGCGGTCACTACCGACAGCCTCGGCCTCGAAGGGATGCGCGAGCGCACTGAACTGCACGACGGCCGCCTGACCGTCGAGACGACGCCCGGGGCTGGGACGACGTTGCGAGCAGAGATACCGCTGTGATCCAGGTCGTGCTCGTCGATGACCACGCCGTCGTGAGGTCCGGGCTACGCCTGCTGCTCGACGGGCAGGACGACATCGAGGTCGTGGGCGAGGCCGGAAACGCCAAGGACGCGATCTTCCGTGCGCGGGCACTGAAGCCGGATGTGATCCTGCTCGACGTCGTGATGCCGGGCGAGAGCGGAATCGACGTGCTGCCCAAGCTGCTGAAGGAGTCTCCGGAGACGAAGGTGCTCGTGCTCTCCATGCAGGACGACCCGAGCTATGTGCGCGAGGCCTTCGGCGCAGGTGCGAGCGGCTACGTGCTCAAAGAGGCAGTCGACGACGAGGTCGTGTCCGCCGTGCGGGAGATCGCCGGCGGCGGGCGCTACGTCCATCCGGCGCTCGGCGCGCGCATGGTCGCCGCTGAGGCCGAGGCGCGAGCCGCGGCCGAAGCCGACCCGCTGTCAGAGCGAGAGCGCGAGGTCCTTCGTCTCCTCGCGCTCGGCCACACGAACCAGGAGATCGCGGAACAGCTCTACATCTCGGTGCGGACCGCGGAGTCGCACCGAGCGCACATCATGCAGAAGCTCCGGCTCTCGACTCGTGCGGAGCTCGTCCGCTATGCGCTCTCGCAGGGTCTACTCGCCGAGGACTCCGCCTAGACGCCCAGGCCGACTCCAAGCTTGTCCTCCTCGCGCGACCAGTAGAAGCGCTCGTGGGCGAGGCGAGGCGTGCCTTCGATGAGCTTCTCCCAGGGGCCGAAGAAGACGGCCACCGCCGGATCGTCGACGAGGTCGTTCACAATCCATTCCACCTCGGGCGCCTCGAACAAGAACACCACCTCGGTGGCGGTCAGGTAGGCCGCGTGCCGCTCGAGGCCGAGCTGCTCGGGCTCGAACGGCGGTCCCTCCCGGAGCAAGACTTCCGCTTCGTCGTGAGCGTCGCCCCGCAGTCGCGCGATGATCATGAGCCTGTTCATCGGATCCTCCCTTGCTCGTTTCAGCTGAGCCTGCCCGCGCGACCTCGCGCGTGCATCGGGGACGACTGCGGAACGCGTTACGGGTTTGCCGCAGGCTTGCGCTCGAAGATCACGAGGACGCTGAGATGCTCGTACGCCATGAAGCGGTGGTCGGCGCCGGCCTCGACGAAGACGGCGCTGCCCTCCCGCACAGGCACTTCCTCGCCCGCGACCTGGAGCACGCCGGTGCCTTCCAGGACGACGTAGAGCTCGTCGTCCTCATGAGGCTGCTGCCGGTCCGGCTCCGGAGCGACCAGGACGTAGACGCCGAGCTCGAGGCCGGCGGATTCGTGAACGATCTCGTAGCCTCCGCCGGCCTCTGCGAGCCGCTGTTTGGCAGCGGCGATCTCGAACGCGTGCACGGCCCGACGCTACTTCACGTGCACCGTCAGGTGCAGGACGTAGTCCTCGCCGATCGTGTGCATCTCGGGCATGGACGGGTAGTCCTCACCGGGTTTCGTCGTGAAGCGGTAGGTGCCGCGGCGATCGAGGTCCGCCGCCGCCACGGCCGACGTGTGGTTCATGTTCGGCCGGAAGAGCGTCAGCTTCGGGCCTTTCTGCTCAATGAGCTTGTGGGGCATCACGTCGTCGTTGACGAACCGCAGCGTCGTTCCGGCCTTCACCGTGATCGTGAGGGTCTGCACGGGGCGGTGGCCTGCCAGCTGCCACACGTGGCAGCCGCGCATCGCGTGGATGATGGTGATCGTCTTCGACGGGCCGAGGTGCGCCGACGCGGCCGTACTTGCGATCAGCGCACCTGCCGCAGTTGCCGCGGCGAGCAGAGAGATCCTCTTCATGGCTTGCCTTCCTCCTGTCGCGTGTCCCGCTCACTCTCGACCGAGTGCGCCCAAATTCCATCCGCAGAGGACCCCAACCGCATGCGGGTTTTCCGCAACGGGACTGCGCCTCGACGCGGATGCGATGACCTCGTCGGATCCCGATCATCCGACCATGAGCGGAACGGGCTATGCGGTTTGGTGGCAGGAAGGCGACGCCCCGCGTCACGCAGGGAAGCTTCTGCTCGGACGTCTGCACATACTGCTTTCCGGCAACGGCTCAGGACGTCTGGCCGTCCCGCTCGATGAGATCGTCGCAGTCGACTACCGGCGCGGTGAGCTCGAGATCGAGCGACGGACAGGTCCGGTCGTGCGAATCGGGAACCTCGACGGCCCCGGCGTGCTCCTTGAGTTGAGCGACGCGCTTGCGGCCTAGCGACGGCGAAAACGCCGCCGACTCGACTGCTCGACGAAGGCCGGCTCTTCCGTCTCCTCGTCCGGCTCGGCGACCTCGTCGGCTTCAGCCGAGACCGGCTCGTCGAAGCCCTGCTCCCACGGATCTTCGTCAGCAGGAAGGACGCGCACGTGCCGCGGCCGCTCGGCAATCGGCTCCGGCTCCGCCTCCTCATCCGCCCGCCGCTGCCACCAGTGGCGGCGCTCCTCGGGCTGTTCGGCAGCAGGCGGTAGCTCCGGCTCAGGCTCGTCCTCCGGCTCCGGCTCTTCCGGCGCGGGCTCCGATGCAGCCGGCTGCTCGGCCGGCGCGCCGATGATGGTCATCGCGTCTGACGGTTCCTGTGCTTCCTCGAACGCGGTCCAGCCGAGCACGTGTTCCTCGGTGTCCTCCGCGCGCTGCGCCTCGACCACTGGGTGCACGGGCGCCGCCGGCGCAGGCCTGGCGAACGCGACCTCTTCACGCCCCGCGACCCACTCGATCGCGCACACGATTGCGAGTGCGCCTGCCATCGCCAGCACGATCGCCCACCACGAGAGATTGGCGAGGCCGAGCGCAACCGCGACGGCGATCAGGAAGGCAACTTCACCTGCGACCCGCCAGACGACCGGCGAGACGCCTTCGCGCGGCGGGCGCATTCCGTAACCGTACGAAGGCGGGGCCGTCCACGATTGCTGGGTCCAGCCCGCCGACCGCAGCGCCCGCAGGTCGGCGCGCAGCGCGGACGCGTGGCGGTGGAAGGAATCGACCGCCTCGAGCGTGCGCAGCGCGGCGTCGAGCTGGGCCGCATGCCGGTAGAAGGAGTCGAATGCCGCTTTGACGCTCTCCTGCTCGTAGCCCTCCTCGGCGATCGGCAGGTCTTCGACGCGCGGGAGCGGCTCGCGCGCGGGAGTCTGCGGGGTGGGCCAGGCCTCGTGCTCCATCTGTGAATTGTAGGCGTCGACTAGGCGACGCCGATAGAGGGTGCGTGAGCTTTGCTCGCGCACCCGTCCTAACTAACCATCTTGGTTCAGCTCCCTCAGGAGTGAGCGGCCCGCGTGGTAACACGCGTTTATCCAGCCGCTTCCGCATGTCTCAGGCCGCGAATCGCCCAGAGGATGAAGCCAGCCGCGAGACCGGAGACGATGGCGAAAGCGGCGAGCGTCCGCGTCGGCTCACCGGAAATCAACCCCCGTCCGGCCTCCATCAGCGGCGTGATCGGGTTCACGGTCGCGACTGCGTGAATCCAGCCCTCCAACAGGTCGAGCGGGACGTAGACCGGCGCGAGGAACAGCAGGATGAAGACCGGCATCTGCATGACCGGAAAGGCCTGCTGCGTGCGCAGCCGCATCGCAACGCCGGCCGACCACAGCATTCCGGCAAGGCTGAGCAGAAAGCCCAGGGCGTAAAGCCCGAATAGATCCACTCCGTCGCCGCCGATCTTCATCTTCGCCAGCAGGGCCACGCCGGTGACGAGCGTGATCACGGTCACCCAGCGGATCAGAGCGGCAACGGCGTAGCCCACCAGGATGCCGCTGCGGTTCGGCGCGGCGAGCATCAGCCGGCGCATGAAGCCGCCTTCGAAGTCGTGCGCGATCCCGAAGCCGGTGAATACGCCCGCGAAGGCGGCCGACTGCAGCAGCACGAACACGAACTGAAACGCCGTGTACCCCGTCGGGAAGTCGAACCCCGGCACCTCGCGAATCCGCGACAGGCCTCCCACAAACGCCGTGAAGAAGAACAGCGGGAAGAGAAGGGAGGGCAGAAAGAACGACGGGTTCGTGAAGAAGTTGTGCGCCTGCCGCCAGGCGACTCCCTTCGCAACGTCGATTGCGTCTCTCATGTGCGCGCGAGCCTCCCGATCAAGGCGTGCGTTGCGAGCGCGAACCCGATCACGCTCATCACCGCAGCAACGCCGAAGCCGAGTCCGATCGTCTCCCAGTGCCAGTCCGCGATCACGAGCGAGCGCACGGCCTCGATCAGATACGAGACCGGATTGGCGGTCGCGACCCAGCGGAACCAGGTCGTCTCGATCAGGTTCCGCGGGATGTTCATGGACGACAGGAAGAGAAAGACGAAGAACACCGGGAACAGCCCCTGCACGGCTTCGGTGGAACCGGTGCGGAGCGCGGCCCAGGAGCCGAAGGACGCGAAGGCGAGCACGATCAACGCCTCGAGAACGAGCAGCAGGCCCGCACCGGCGAAGCCGGTCTCGAGCCGGACGCCGAACGCCACCGCGACCACGAGGTAGAAGACCGCCTGGACAAGTGCAATCGTCAGCAGGCCACCAAGCTGGCCGACGAGCAGCACGAGCCCACGCACCGGCGTCAGCGCGAGCCGGTTCAGGAAGCCCGTCTGGATGTCACGCGCGAACTCGACGTTCGCGTTCACCGTCGCCAGCAACGCACCCTGCACGAACGGGACGGCAAGAGCGAACGCGACGAACGAGTCCGTGGGAAAGCCGGGCAGGTTCGTCTCCGCCTTCAAGCCGCCTGCGTTCACCGCGAGCAGCAGCATCGGGAAGAGCAACGGAAAGACGACGTTGGCCGGCTGACGGGCGGTGCGCACGACGGCGCGCCGGCCGAGCGTCGCGGCCTGCACGAGCATGTTGTGCATCAGGCAGTCGCCGGTTCCTCCTGCTGCTGCTCCTCTTCGTCTCCTGCGCCCTCCAGGTGCCGTCCCGTCTTCGCCAGGAAGACGTCGTCCAGCGTCGGCTCGTGGATCTGCAGCTGGGCGATGCGGACACCTTCGGCGTCGAGCGCGCGAACGATCTGGGCGATGTCCCCGTCGCTCGAGGCGAGCTGGACGGCGACGCTGTCCGGCCCGAAGCCCGTCGTCTGCTCGCCGAAGCGCTCGAGCACCGCGACGAGCGCTCCACGCTGTTCGCGCTCGGCGGGCCTCCACCGTCGACCTCGCGATCTCCGCCTTCAGCTGCTCGGGCGTGCCCTCGGCGACGATCCGCCCGTGGTCGATGATCCCGACCCGGTCGGCGAGCACGTCCGCCTCCTCGAGGTACTGCGTGGTGAGGAAGACGGTCACGCCCTCGTCCTTCGCGAGACGTCCGACCTCCTGCCAGAGCGCCGTGCGGCTCTGGATGTCGAGCCCGGTCGTCGGCTCGTCGAGGAAGAGGATGCGCGGCCGGTGCACGAGCGCCAGGGCGAGGTCGAGGCGCCGCTTCATTCCACCCGAGTAGCCGCGGATCTTTCGGTCGGCCGCCTCGGTCAGCCCAACGCGGTGGAGCAGCTCGTCGCTGCGCTTTTTGCGCTCCTCGCCGGTGATGCCGTGCATCGCCGTCTGCAGGCGGAGGTGCTCGCGGCCGGTCAGGTATGGGTCGAGTGCGGCCTCCTGCAGGGCGGCGCCGATGACCTTGCGTACCTGCGGTCCCTCCTTGACGACGTCGAAGCCGCCGACGGTCGCTGTCCCCGATGTCGGAGGCAACAACGTCGTGAGCATGTGCACGGTCGTCGACTTGCCCGCACCGTTCGGGCCGAGAAAGCCGTAGATCTCACCCGGGTCGACGTGCAGGTCGATGCCGTCGACGGCACGCGGGCCCTTCTTGAACTCGCGAACGAGCTCGTGCGCCTCGATGCTGTTCTCGCGGGGGACCAACCCCCGCAGGCTACCGATGCGCCGATTCCAGACGGAGGATTGCAGCGACCGCGGACAATGCAACGCGCGTCTCGTCGAGCTCAGGCTCGCGGGTCGTCAGGCGCTGCAGTCCCAGGCCCGGCAGCAGCACGATGCGCGCGAGGCGCTGCGACCCCTGGACGAGCAGCCAGAGCTCCATCGTCAAGGCGAGCGCGAGCACCGAGACGACGAGCGGCGTGAACGCGGTGGCGGGAAGCGGCCAGAACCGACCACCGACGACCGCGATCGGCATGAGCAAAGCTGCGAAGTTCGTGCCGCAGCGCAGCGAGATCCGCGAGGGACGGGCCGTGCCGTTCCAAGTGTCGAGCAGCCGCCGCTCTTCCGCCGCGGCGATCGCCCTGTGTTCTGCACCGTGGAGATAGAGCGTCCGCCCGCGCAGTAGCCAGGCGAGCAACGCGAAGGTGGTCAATCCGCCGACCGTCATGCCGACCCAGTTCGGTGTGAACACCAGCGCGAGCGGTGCGAGGATCGCGACGGCGAGGAAGAGACGTTCGCGGCCGCGCGCGACGCCCGTCCGCTTGAAGAGCGGCGAGAGCGATGCTGCGAGCCGGACGAGACCGCGCACGAGCGGGATCGAGCGCAGCGTCCGCGGCGGCTGCGGCATCCGGCCGTCCCTCAGGCTGCCGTCGACGCCGGCGTAGGCCCAGTAGCGCTGGCTGACGATGACCACGCCGCCGGCGCGGGCCATGCCGCCGAGGCGCGGCAGCGTGGAGGCGAGATCGCCCTGCTCGAGCTCTTGGAGGACGGCGGCCTGGTGCACCTAGCCATGATCGCCTTGCTCGGGCCGCCCGGCAAGTGCCAGGCGGCCCATTGTTCAGTGGTAAGTGGTCCTAGGGGTTCACCAATACCCGCGCGAGAAGAAGCCGAGCAGCGCGAGCACGAGGATCACGATCAGGATGATCCAGAGAATGCCCATGCTCTTTCCTCCCTTGCCTCTGATTGTCGACCTGCCGGAGGTGATCTCCGCAAGGTAAGAACGGGAAACGGCTGATGCTCGGTACGCCTCAGAAAATGCCCTGAACGGGCCAATAGAGCGCAGCCGCTACGGCTCCCGCCGCGGGGATCGTGAGCACCCAGGCGAGGATGATGTTCCCGGCGACGCCCCAGCGCACCGCCGAGAGCCGCTTCGTCGCACCGGCGCCCATCACCGCGCCGGAGACCACATGCGTCGTCGACAGCGGATAGCCGTACTTCGTGGCCAGATAGATGGTCGTACCGGCCGCCGCCTGCGCGGCGAAGCCGCTCTCCGGCTCCATCTGGAAGACACGCTGTCCGAGCGTGCGGATGATCCGCCAGCCGCCGGCATACGTTCCGAGACCGATCGCGAGCCCGGCGGCGATCTTGACCCACGTCGGGATGTCGAGGTTCGACACGTCCCCGTGCCGGTGCAGCACGAGCGCGAGCGCGATCACGCCCATCGTCTTCTGTGCGTCGTTGGCACCGTGGGTGAACGCAACCCAGGTGCCAGTCCCCAGCTGCCCCAGCCGGAAGCCGCGGTTCGCAATCCCGGGATTCACGGACGAGAACACCCAGTAGATGACGAGCAGCAGTAGGAACGCGCCGGCGAAGGCGATCGCCGGCGCCAGCAGTGCCGGGATCACGATCTTGTGCGCGACGCCGTGCCACAGGACGCCCTTCTCGCCGGATTGAATCAGCGCCGCACCGACCAGCCCGCCGATCAGGGCGTGGGACGAGCTCGAGGGTAAGCCGAACCACCACGTCAGCAAGTTCCAGGCGATCGCACCGAGCAGTGCAGCGACGAGCGTCTGCTGGGTGGCGAGGTTGCCGTCGATGATCCCCTTCGCGACATTCTTCGCGACGGCGGTCGTGACGAACGCTCCGGCGAGATTGGCGACGGCGGCAATCAAGACGGCCATGCGCGGCGTCACCGCGCGCGTACCGACTGACGTGGCGATCGCGTTGGCCGTGTCGTGGAAACCGTTCGTGAAGTCGAAGCCGAGCGCGATCACCACGACGACGACGAGCAGAACATCATTCATTTGGTCACCCGAGCGAAGCGAAGGGTCTAACCCATATCCCGCTGAAAATGCGCAGCATTCTCAGCGGTTTTTGACGAGGATGGCTTCGAGGACGTCGGCCGCGTTCTCGCATGCGTCGACGGCTTCTTCGAGCTGCTCGTGGATGTCCTTCCAGCGGATGATCGTGATCGCGTCCGTCTCCGATTTGAAGAGATGCGACACGGCTTCGCGGTTGAGACGGTCGCCTTCGTCCTCCAGGTCGCGCAGCTCGTGCAGCTGGCGGTTCGAATCCTTGAACCCGTCGACGCGCTCGACCGCCTCGCGGAGCTTCTCGGTCGCGCGAAGGATGACCTGCGCCTGTTCCTTCGCGGCCGGGCGGATCTCGGTCACGCCGTAGCCGACGATGTTGCCGGCCGCCTCGTCGATGTGGTCGCAGATGTCGTCCAGCGCACTCGAGAGCTCGTACATGTCGTCGCGGTCGAACGGCGTCACGAAGGTCCGGTTGAGCAGGTCGACGAGCTCGCGCGTCAGGCGGTCGCCCTCGTGCTCGAGCTCCTTGATGTCTCGCAGGAGCCCGTCGTTGCGCGGAAACTCCTCGAGCAGCTCGACCAGCAGCCGGGCGATCTCGACCGCGTTGCGAGCCGCGCGGCTGTAGAGGACGAAGAACTCCCGCTTCTGCGGGACGAGCGAGATCCGTGCCACGGCGCGGGAGTTTGTCAGGCTTCGCGCGGCGACGGGTGCGAAGCGTCCGTGAACTCACGGAACTCGGCCGTCAGCAGGTACGCCGTCTGCTCCCCGATATCGACGGCGTGATCCCCGATCCGCTCCAGGGCGCGCGAGACGACGACCATTCGGAGCCCGTATTCGCGCATATCGGGATCTTCACCGAGCTCGAGAATCCGCTGGACGACGCGCCGGTTGGCGCGGTCGATGAGCTCGTCGAGGTCGACCAGTGACTCCGCCCCTTCGAGGTCTCGGTTGCCGAAGGAATCGAGCGCGATCCGGATCATCTCCTCGCAGCGCGAGCCCATCTCCTCGAAGCCCTCGACGAAACGGGGGCCGGGGTCGACCTCCGGAACGAGCTTCGACAGCTTCGCGACCGTGACGCAGTAGTCGGCCATGCGCTCGAGGTGCAGGTTGATGTGCAGGATCGCGAGCACGAGCCGCAAGTCGCTCGCCACCGGGGTCTGGCGCGCGAGCAAGAGCTGGATCCCTTCCTCGATACGCACGTAGCGCTCGTCGACGTCGTCGTCGAAGGCGATCACCTCGTCCGCGAGCTCCTCGTCGCGCTGCTCGAGCGCGTTGATCGCACCCCTCAGCGCGCGCAGCACGAGCGCGCCTTCCTCCTGCAGCGTCGCCTCGAGCTGGTCGAGCTCCTCCTGGAAAGTGGTTCTCAACCAAATCTCCCGGTGACGTAGTCCTCGGTGCGCTTGTCGGCCGGGTTGGTGAAGATCTTGTCCGTCGCGTCGTACTCGACGAGCACGCCGCTACGGCGATCGTCGTCGACTTCGAGGCTGAAGAAGGCGGTCAGGTCGGCGACGCGCGCAGCCTGTTGCATGTTGTGAGTGACGATCACGAGCGTGTAGTCACGCTTGAGCTGGTGCATCAAATCCTCGATCGCGGAGGTGGCGATGGGGTCGAGCGCCGATGCCGGCTCGTCGAGCAGGAGCACCTCGGGCTCGACAGCAATCGCCCGCGCGATGCACAGCCGCTGCTGCTGGCCGCCCGAGAGCGAGAGAGCGTTCTTCTTCAGCCGGTCCTTCACCTCATCCCAGAGCGCGGCGCCCGTCAGCGCCTTCTCGACCCGCTCGTCGAGGTCCTTCTTCAGGCCGAGCACGCGCGGTCCCCACGCCACGTTGTCGTAGATCGACTTCGGGAACGGATTGGCCTTCTGAAAAACCATCCCGATGCGGCGCCGCACCTCGACCGGATCGACGCCGGGCCCGTAGAGATCGTTGCCGTGGTAGAGGACCTGACCATCGATCTTGGCGCCCGGAACGAGATCGTTCATGCGGTTGAGGCAGCGGATGAAGGTGCTCTTGCCGCAACCCGACGGGCCGATCACCGCGGTGATCACGTTGCGGTAGACGTCGAGGTCGACGCCGCTGATCGCCGTCGTCGTGCGCCCGTAGCTGACGCTCAGATCCTGGATGTCGAAGACGACCTCTCGCTGGACCGGGCCGGCTTCGCGGCGCGCCTGCGCGACGTCGATCACGGGCGTCATCGTAAGACGCGGAGCGTCCGTCCGCGAAGCGGACCAGTGGAGGGGGTCTGGGGGAACCGGGAGGTTCCCCCAGTGAACGAGCCGAAGGCGAGCGACGCTCATTCCGGCAAGCCTTGGATTCTGCCGCCGAGGATGTGCCAGTGGAGGTGGAAGATCGTCTGCCCACCGCCCTCGCCCACATTCACGACGACGCGATAGTCCTCGAGTCCGGCCTCG
>WNFV01002616.1_pt1 | contig 35547 bp, 36 predicted proteins | sample 5400101 | NCBI WGS metagenome assembly WNFV01 (sample SAMN13153361, study PRJNA577476) | soil metagenome | isolation source: 115 cm soil or saprolite under grassland replicate 1 | place: USA:California | collected 2016-06-15 | reverse complement strand
CGCCGATCGTGATCCCGAGCATTGTCAAGCTCGACCGGAGCTTATTCACGCCAAGCGAACCCAGCGCCATTTTGATCATCTCGCTAAACAACATGTCGATCTTACTCGTATCTCAATGCTGTTACCGGATCGAGGCGCGAGGCCGTCCACGCTGGCGCGAATCCGGAAATGAGTCCGGTCATAACAGACACGATCATGCTCCCGATGACGAGCTCGACCGAAAAATGAATTGGGAAAGATGGAAACGCCTTCCCGATTCCAAAACACATCACGTATGCAAACGTGAGCCCGATAAATCCACCGAGGAGACATAGCGCAGTCGATTCGATGAGAAACTGCAACAGAATCGTGCGCCGGCGGGCGCCGAGTGCTTTGCGCGTCCCGATTTCCTTGGTCCGCTCTTTCACGCTAACGAATGTGATATTCATGATGCCAATCGCTCCAACGAAGAGAGAAAGACCTGTGATAAACAATCCTGCGACCGCAATCGAATTTTTCACCGGATCGAGCGTGCTCTTGAATGCCTGTTGCTCGTTGATCGAGAAGTCGTCTTTCTTTTCCGGAGCCAAACCGCGCACGCGCCGCATTAAACCGGTCAATTCGTCCTTTGCATCCGCGAGTTTGGTTTTGTCCTTTACTTTTACCCGAACATCCGAATCAGGCTTCGCCGAAAAATACTTGTTAAACGCCCCGAGCGGCATCGCCACCATCGAGTCCCAACTGAACAAGCCGAGAAACGTCCCCTGTCGCGTGTTGACGCCGACGACTTTGAAAAGCTGACCGTTGATCAAGACCGTTTTGTTGATCGGGCTCTCCGACGGAAACAACGCGTCGGCCACGTCATAGCCGATCACAACAACACTGGCGCCACCGCGCGATTCCATATCGCTGAAGAAGCGGCCTTCTTTACAATCGATTGTCGATGTTACAATGAAATCCGAAGTCGTCCCGAGCACGAAAACATTGTCAACTTGATTGCCGGCATATTTGATCGAACGAAAGACATTCGATGTCGGCACGGCGACAACGAGATTCGAGTTCGGCGTTTTCTCGATTATGCGGTTGAGCATTTCAGCGTATTCCGTTTTGATTCGTTTGCGGTCGCGATAATTCCACCAATCGTCCACCGGCTTCCACGGCCACTGCGTGACGTAGAGAACGTCATCGCCGAGCACAGCCATGCTCTTATCGAAGCCGATCGAGATTCCCCCGATCGCGGTGCCCATCAATGTCACCGCGACGATACCGATAATGACGCCGAGGGCCGTGAGGGTGGAACGCGTTATGTTTGAGCGCATTTGCGCGACCGCGATTTTCCAGCTCTCGTCCAATTCGTAGATCAAACGTTTCATGTCGATCTTAGCTGACGGCGGCCATATCAACTTCAGGAATAAATCCCGCGTGATCGCTTTCGATCAGACCATCACGCAAATGAACTGTGCGCCGGGCGTGTGCGGCGATGTCGCGCTCGTGCGTAACGAGAATGATGGTGTTGCCGCGTTGATACAAATCCTCGAACAACGCCATAATTTCTTCGCCGGTTTTCGAATCGAGATTCCCGGTCGGTTCGTCAGCCAAAATGATCGACGGCTTGTTCACGAGCGCGCGGGCCACAGCTACGCGTTGGCGTTGGCCTCCCGACAGCTCGTTAGGCTTGTGATGAATTCGATCGCCCAGGCCAACATCGGCCAGAACTTCCGCTGCACGTTGCTCGCGCGTCTCCGGATCGATGCCCGCATAAATGAGGGGGAGTTCGACGTTACGTAACGATGTCGATCTTGGCAGCAGATTGAATGTTTGAAACACAAAGCCGATCTCGCGATTCCGAATTGCCGCGAGCTCGTCGTCATTCATCTCAGCCACATTCTTGCCGTTAAATTCGTAGCGACCTGACGTCGGCGTATCCAAACAACCGAGCATGTTCATGAGCGTCGACTTACCGCTGCCGCTTGGCCCCATGACCGCGATGTATTCGTTCCGATGAATTTGCAGCGACACGCCGCGCAGCGCCCGCACAATCTCTTCGCCCATCACGTAATCTTTCGTGATGTTCTCGATATCGATCACGATCGGGCCACGGGGCTTGATTGAATCGCGCGTCTCCATCGCCAGATCGACAACTACTTCGACACTTCCTTGTCGTAAGTGACCTGGGCGCCTTCTTTCAGTTTCCGGCTAATCGCGCTGTAGCTTCCCGAAATCACCTCGTCGCCCGGCTGTACACCGCTTTTGATTTCCATATAGGTGTCGTCCGAAATTCCGGTCGTCACCTTTACCAGTTTCGCAGTGCTTCCTTGTTTCAGGAACACAACTTTCGCCAGCTTTTCACGCTCTTCCTTCTGCGCGGCCTTCTCCGCTTTCTCATTCGTAAACTCGGCATTGTTGTCGCCCTTGTCGCGCGCGGCAGCCTTTTGTTTTTTCTTTTCAATCTCTTCCGGGCTCAGATTGCTTTCACCGGTGCGAATCGTGACCGCCTGCATCGGCACGGCGACGACGTCTTTGACCATGTTTGTCTCGATGTCCGCCGTGCAACTCAATCCTGGTTTTAAGGTCATGTCGTGATCGTCGATCCGGACCTTTACTTGAAAGTTCGTCACTTCCTCCTGTGTGCCGGCTCCCGTCATCGTCCCGGTGTTGGCAATTTGATAGACTGTGCCGTCGAATTTGCGATCGCCGTAGGCGTCGACCTTTACCTTCGCCTTGTCGCCGACTTTCACGTTTACGACGTCGTTCTCGTTTACGTCGATGCGCGCCTCCATGTGGCCGAGATCGGCCACACGCATCACTTCGGTGCCGGCAAATTGTCCGGTCGCCACGATTCGCTCGCCGAGTTTGCTGTTTAAGACTGTCACCGTCCCATCGATCGGTGAATAAACCGTCGTCTTGGAAAGTTGATCGCGCGCCTGGCTCGAACCTGCTTCCGCGCGTTCGATTTCGTGTAACGAACTTTCATAGGTGTTCTTCGCGACGTCGGACGCGGCCTGCGCAGCGTTGTATTCCTGAATCGAGATCGTCTTCTTCGCATACATGTCCTCCGCGCGTTTTAAATCCTGCTCCGCTTTCACCATTGTCGCCTTTTGTTGAAGGTTCGTTGCCTTCGCGGCGCTGATCGCTGCCTCCTGTTGTTCGAGCAACGCCTTGTACGAGTCCGGTTTGATCTTCACAAGCAGGTCGCCTTTCTTCACCGCTTTGCCGTCTTCGACTGGAAGATCGATGATTTCGCCCGCCACTTCCGGCGAGATTTTTACTTCTGTTTCGGGTTGTATTTTTCCAGTCGCGGAGACTGTTTGCAGAATCGTTTTGCGCACCGCCGTTTCTGTTGTGACCGGAATTGGCTTCTCGCGTTTGCCGGCGACGACCGAACCGATGATCAGCAGCAATACCAGGCCAATCGAGCCGAGAATGGTGTAACGCCTCCGCCGCAAACGCCGTTTCTTGGCCTGTGGCGAGGCAACCGGAGGGGTGGTCAAGGTTTGATGCATAAGATGCTCGTTGAAAATGGGCGGCGAAGATTATCTCACTTTAGACCCTGGCCAGGCAAACGCGTTCACAGCCTCGATAATGAGATGCAGCACCCGGCATTCCGGATTCAACAAACTTCCAGCGCCAGCATTTCACACCGTTCCTGAATCCGATCGATCGCCCATTCAGCATGCTCAGCAATCAACGGATCGGGGTCGGCCGCAGCGTCTTCCAGCGCTGGCAGATCGGACAAATCGCCCACGTTGCCCAGCGCTACGCAAACATTGCGCAAAAAGCCGCGCCGCTTGACGCGTTTTATCGGCGAGTTTCGGAAAAGCACCGCAAATTCGGTATCATTCAGTTTCAAATAATCCCGAAGGGAGATGTCCGTCGTTGCGTGCCGCGCCGAGAACGCACATTCTCGGGACGTCTTGGCGAAGCGATTCCAGGGGCAGGCATCGAGACAATCATCGCAGCCGAAAATCCGGTTTCCAATAAGAGGCCGAAGCTCCAGCGGGATGGAGCCTTTCAGCTCGATGGTTAAATAAGAAATGCAGCGGCGCGCATCGAGCCGATGCGGGGCGGTGATTGCGCCTGTTGGACAAGCAGTGATGCAGCGTTCACATCTTCCGCAGCGATCCGGTTGGGGATCATCTGGAGGTAGATCGAGCGTTGTTAAGATCTCGCCGAGAACAAACCATGTGCCCAGACGCGGATTGATCAGCATTGTGCTTTTACCGTGCCAGCCGATCCCAGCCTCGGCTGCGTGATCGCGCTCCAGAATAGGTCCGGTATCGACGTAACATTTTTGCCGCCCGTCGAATTCACAAAGGAAATTGTCGATCTTGTCCAGCTTCGCCTCGACCACGTTGTGATAATCGTCGCCCCACGCGTACCGGGCGATTTTTCCTGTAGCGGCAGTCCGCCTGCCACGCCGAAGGTCGCCGCGGCGACCGGAGGCGGGTGACCGCCGAATCGTATGACCCTGAAAATAGTTCAACGCCACAACAATAATCGACCGCGCGCCCGGTAAAACCTTCTGCGGATCACAACGTTTCTCTTCGCCGCGCTCGATATAATGCATTTCTCCTGCCGCTCCTTCGCGCAGCCAGTTTCGAAACTCCGTTGCATGCGGTGGGGAAGCGCAAGCGGCAACACGGCACGAATCAAATCCCAGTTCACGCGCAAAAGCGATCAGCTCTTTTTTTAATTCCTCGCCCGATATTCGCGGCGACATATTGTCGACCTCAGATCTCATGCCTATTCTCCGACAGGAAAATTCTTGATGTTCTCCAGGATCAATTCAGCGACCTCCTGGGGGTTCTTTTGGGAAACGTCCACTCGCAGATCGGCCGCCTTTCTATAGAGCGGTTCACGCGTCGCCAGTAATTCGGATAGTGTCGCCCCCGGATTCGCTGTCTGCAATAGCGGGCGATCACTGAGGCGGCGAATGCGCGTTCGGAGCGTGGTCTCATCAGCGTCGAGCCAGACAACTGTCCCCAGTTGCCTTAAAAGATCAACATTCTCTGCCCGCAACACGATACCGCCCCCGGTGACGATGATTGCCGGTTCTTCCAGGGACATCGAGCGAAGTGTTTCCGTTTCCAGATCACGAAAGTGTTCTTCGCCGTGCGTCGAAAAGATTTCCTTGATGGGCATATTCAACTTCGACGAGGTAATTTCGTCCGTGTCGAATCGGGGCAATCCTGTTTTCTCTTCCAAGGCTTTTCCGACAACAGATTTGCCCATCCCCATCATGCCAATCAGCGCAATCGATCTGACGAGGTTCACCTTGCAATATCAACAAGGAATACCGATTTCCAAATCGTCCGGAGTGCGCTGAGGACAACGCACGCGTAACATTTCCAAACTCAAGCGCTGTAGCGTCCGCTGTCCTCAACGGATTTGGTGTGCTTGGAGGCTAGAATTCTGCAGGGGAGCTGTTAGTCTCTCGTGCATTTCTTATGTCTAAATCGAAACCTCTCGTCGCCGTCATTATGGGCAGCAAGTCGGATTGGGAAACGATGCGCCATTGCGTCGATACTCTTGATGAGCTTGACATCGCCAACGAAGCTCGTGTCCTTTCGGCGCATCGCACTCCTGATGCAACGGCCGATTTCGCGCGCAAAGCGGAGGATCGCGGTGTTCGCGTTATTGTTGCCGCCGCTGGCGGCGCGGCGCACCTTGCTGGAGTCATCGCTGCTCACACTTGGCTGCCCGTGCTAGGCGTTCCGATTCAATCCAAAGCACTACAGGGACTCGATTCGCTTTTATCCATTGTGCAAATGCCTGGGGGCATTCCAGTCGGGACACTCGCGATCGGCGAAGCGGGCGCGAAAAACGCAGCATTACTCGCCGCTGCTATCCTCGCCACGTCTGACGAGAAAGTCCGCAAGAGCTTGGAATCTTTCCGAAAGAGGCAATCTGAAAAGGTGCTTGCCGAGAAGTTGCCAGAGTGAAAACTGAGATTTCAACCGACCGAGCTGCGGCGGTTGAATTGCTGGAACGAAGCGAAATCGTCGCGCTCCCCACCGAAACTGTTTACGGGCTCGCTGCTGATGCGCTCAATGGCGAAGCAGTAGCAAAGATTTTCGAGGCGAAAAAGCGGCCGTATTTCGATCCGCTTATTGTTCACCTGCCAGATCGTGATTGGGTCGAGCGCGTAGCCAGGATGGACGACCTCTCCGGGAAGGTAACCGAAGCGTTCTGGCCAGGACCGTTCACGATTGTCCTGCCCAAACGTGAAATCGTCCCCGATATTGTTACTGCAGGCTTAGACACCGTCGCAGTTCGAATAAGTGCGCATCCAGTTTTTTCCGAAATAATTCACAAATTTGGGAAGCCGCTGGCCGCCCCAAGCGCAAATAGATTTGGTCGCGTGAGTCCTACGACGGCGCAGCATGTCTGCGACGAACTCGACGGTCGTATTCCACTAATTGTGGACGCCGGACCAACCGCTCACGGCATTGAATCAACGATTGTTGCCGTACGGGGTGGCAAAATCCAGATCTTGCGCCGTGGGCCAGTCACTGCTGAGCAATTATCCAAATTTGGCACGATCGAGATCGCGGGTCCGATTGAAAGAGTCTCCGCGCCGGGGCAATTACCCACACACTACGCGCCGAGAACGCCGCTCCGTCTCATCGAAGTTTCAGAATCATTTTCGCCAAAAAAGAATCAGCGGGTCGGTTTACTGGCGTGGAATTCGGCTAGATCAGCAAAAGATTTCGCCGTGTTTCGTTGCTTAAGCGAACGGCAAGATTACCGCGAGGCAGCCGCGAATTTATTTTGTTATTTGCGCGAGCTGGATCAATCCGATCTCGATCTTATCGTTGCGGAACGAGTTCCTCTTCATGGACTCGGGGCGGCGATAATGGATCGGCTGCAACGCGCGGCGCATGATCCGCTGGATGCGCAAGACAGGCCTGAATGAATCCTCTGAAAAGCGGATGCGGCTTGTTTGGCTTGCTTTGAAACTCCGGATGATACTGGCAGGCGAGGAAGTACGGGTGATCACGCAATTCAATCAACTCCGCGAGCGTGCCGTCGGGTGATGTCCCGGAAATCGTAAAGCCCTTCTCGGTCATGTGATCGCCATATTTCATATTGAATTCGTAACGGTGCCGGTGCCGTTCCATCACTTCGTCGTGTCCGTAAATTTTCTTCGCGAGTGTGTCGGGTACAAGTTTCGTCGGCCAGGTGCCAAGGCGCATGCTTCCGCCTTTGTTGCGGATGCCGCGTTGTTCTTCCAGCAGCGAGATGACCGGCTCCACGGCTTCCTTATCGAATTCGGTGCTGTTTGCGCCTTTGATTCCACAGACGTTTCTCGCGAATTCAATCGTCGCCACCTGCATGCCGAGACAAAGACCGAGAAACGGCACTTTGTGCTCGCGCGCGAAACGCGCGGCATTGATCTTTCCTTCAGCACCGCGAACGCCGAACCCGCCGGGAATCAGGATACCGGCCACATTTTCTAATTGGCGATCGACGCCCTGCTCCAGGGATTCGGCATCGACAAGTCTGAGATCGATTCCGCAGTCCTCGCTTGCCGCCGCGTGCGTGAGTGATTCGTAAATGCTTTTATATGCGTCCTGCAGGTCGATGTACTTACCGACCACGGCGATAGTGATGCGCCTTTTGGGACTGACGATGCGTTCGACAAATTTCCGCCAGTCTGTGAGATCTGGCTCGGGAGTTTCGAGCTGCAAAAGATCGCACACCAATTGATCGAGGCCTTCGGCGTGCAGCGTCAACGGCACTTCGTAAATCGTGTGCTCCACGTCGCGTTCTTCGATCACAGCTTTTTCCGAAACGCTACAGAACATTGATAATTTACGGCGCAGTTCCTGATCGAGCGGTTTTTCGGTGCGACAGATCAACACCTGTGGCTGCAAACCAATCTCACGCAGCTTCGCCACGCTTTGCTGCGTCGGTTTCGTTTTTAATTCATGTGCAGCTTTGATGTAGGGAACAAGTGTGACGTGCATGTTCACGACGTTTTGCGGACCAACTTCAAGAATAAACTGCCGGATCGCTTCAAGAAACGGAAGACCCTCAATGTCTCCGGTCGTCCCGCCGATCTCGGTGATGACGATGTCGTATTTGCTCTCGTCGGAAATTTCCAGGATGCGGTCCTTGATCACGTCGGTGACGTGTGGAATGACTTGCACGGTTTTGCCAAGATAGTCTCCGCGGCGCTCTTTTAGAATCACCGATTCATAAACCTGGCCGCTGGTCAGATTATTGTGTCGCGAAAGGACGCAGTTCGTGAAGCGTTCGTAATGGCCGAGATCGAGATCGGTCTCAGCGCCGTCGTCCAACACATAGACTTCACCATGCTGGAACGGATTCATTGTTCCAGGATCGACATTGAGATACGGATCGAATTTTTGGAAAACAACGCGCAAACCGCGCGCTTCGAGCAATGTTCCAAGAGAGGCGGCGGTGAGCCCTTTTCCCAACGAGCTTATGACGCCGCCGGTGACGAAAATGTATTTCATGAGACAACCCTTCGTTTTGCGCGAACGAGCGTTTGCTCCAGCGCATCTGCATCCTGCGGCGTATCTACCCCCGGCGATCCTTTAGCAGTGACGAGCACATGAATTTTTACACCATTTTCCAATGCGCGCAATTGTTCGAGAGATTCCGCGCGCTCCAGCGGCGCGGGTTTCCACTTTACAAATTGGAGTAGCACATCGCGCCGAAAACCATAGATCCCTTGATGGCGAAGATACTTTGTTTGCGAAAAACTCCCTGGAAATGGGATCGCCGCGCGAGAGAAATAGAGCGCGCGGTCTTTACGATCAACCACAACCTTCACCTGATGCGGAGAAGAGGCTTCCGGCGCAGTTTCAAAGGGATGCGCCGCGGTAACAATACCGACCTTGAGATCCGAGCGCAGCTTTTCGACAAGCTTGTCGATTAAACGCGGATCGACTAATGGCTCATCTCCCTGGATGTTGATGATGTAGGCGAAGTGTTTTGCCTTTCTCGCGACTTCAGCAACCCGATCAGTTCCACTGTGGTGTCTTGCGGATGTGAGCGCGACTGCCGCGCCCCAATCAAAAGCGGCTTCGGCAATGCGCATGTCATCGGTCGCGATGATGACGGAATCTAAGTTTCCAGCCCGGACGCACTGCTCCCAGACTCGGCGCAGAAGCGGTTTACCAGCAATGAGATGCAGTGGTTTTCCTGGAAATCGCGTGGAACCCCAGCGGGCAGGAATGATCCCAACGGCTTTATTCATTCCGATGTTCAAGAATGATCTTTGCCGCATCCGGTAAGTCGGACGCAATCCAATCTGCGACACTGCTGGTCATGTCGCATTGACATCCGGTTTGAACGCGGATTGTGCGGACGCGGGCGTTGCGACCGCATTCGACGTCAATCTCTTTATCGCCAATAAAAAATGAACCGGAAAGATCGATTCGGTGTTCTCGCGTGGCCTGCACGATCATGCCGGGTGCCGGCTTGCGGCAACTGGAATGCTGACCGGGAACATCGGGGCAAAAATAGGTCGCATCGATCAAACCATTACCCAGTTGCCGCAACGCTTCTGCTTCAACCGCGCGATATTGCTCAACTGTAAAAACACCGCGACCGATGCCGCTCTGGTTCGTAATGATAATGATTTTAAACCCATTCGATTTCAAACGCCGCAATGCTTCCGGAACGCCAGGGAAAATCTTCACGTCTTTCGGGTCGGAACAATAATCAGCATCCTCCATGATGGTGCCGTCGCGATCGACAAAGACGGCTGGGGCTCGCGTTTCGGTTGAGGCAGTCATCTAAGAGAACGCGGCATAGCATTGTCATTGAAAGGCTCGCCGGCCTGTTCACGAAAGGTCATCTTTGAAACTCGCTATTAATTCGTCTCGCGTCACCGTGGCTGTCCCAAGTTTGCTGACGACAATAGCGCTTCCGTGGTTGGCGATTTCCGCCGCTTCAATCGGTGTCGCCGCGCAGGCGAGCCCCAGGGTGAAAAGAGCAATAGCGGTATCGCCCGCGCCCGAAACATCGAAAACCTGGCGCGCCTTGGTTGGAATATAATGCGGAGGCTTCTTCTGCTGAAAGAGCATCATGCCGTGTTCACCGAGCGTGACGAGAACATACTTTGTTTCCCATTTTTTGAGCAGCGTTTCGCCGGCGCGCCTAAGGTCAACATCTTCAGCCGGAGCCTCGTCCGGATCGCGCCAGGGCATGCCAGCCGCGAGGAACGCTTCAGCCCGGTTGGGCTTGACCACCGTGACGCCACGCCAATCGATAGAATGCCGCGGATTAGGATCAGCCGCGACGAGCTTTCCTTTTTCGCGGGCGTCGCGCGCAATTTGCGAAACCACATCGGTCGTCAGGAAACCTTTGCCGTAATCTTCAAAGATAATCGCGTCGGTCTGCGAAAGATTCTTTCTCACCGCTGCAACGACTTGCTTAACTTGTGTCGCCGATGGTCCCGCGGATTGCTCACGGTCAACGCGCACGACTTGCTGATGCCGGGCGATGATGCGGGTTTTGACGATCGTGCGAAACGTCTCATTCTCGACCGCATTGGAGACGTCGATGTTTTGTTCTGCCAGTAATTCACGGAGTTGCTGGCCACTGCGATCTTTGCCGAGCAACCCGATTACCGCGACGTGATCCACGAACTCCCGCAGGTTGCGTGCGACGTTGGCAGCGCCTCCTGGATAAAACGATTCGCCGGTCACTTCTACAACTGGCACAGGAGCCTCGGGCGAGATGCGGCCGACTTTTCCCCAAACGAATTCGTCCAGCATCAAATCGCCGATTACCATGATTCGCTTGGAAGATGCGCGGTCGAGAATTCGCTGAAGCCGGGTCAGATTCATAAAAAAGCCAAATGGGATGCCGCCAAGGCGACGAATTGGTTCGATTGAAAAGAGTTAAATTGTTTGGCGATGAGTTGTGTACAGGAGGGGTTCTGCTTAAGGTTTGCTCCATTAATCCTGAATACGAACCCAAAATCAACAATCGAAGCTCCCAATGACTCCGTTCACTAAATGTTTAGCGGTAAGTGCGGTTGCCCTGAGTGGCCTGACGCTATGCGCCCAGGGCGCCCAGGTCCCACAGCATATCGATATCAAGCAACTGTCGAAAACTGTGGAAGACGTCGTCGTGCCCCTGCCGAATGAGATTTTCGGCGCATTAAACAAATTGGGCGCGGTTAACTGGAAAGAACACGTTCGCAGCGACAAGGGAACAAATTTTACCGAGCGGCCGCGAATCGCCCTGCTGCTTGGGACCGTGATTGCCGATGGTTTTGTGGCGGTGCAAGCGGAGGATGCACCGGCGGTCAAGGAAATTGGCCAGCGTGTCCTGACGCTCGCCAAGGGAATTGGCGTGGGCAATTCCATCACGCCACACGCTAAAGCCATCATCGAGGCCGCCGACAAGCGGAATTGGGAAGGTGTTCGGCAGGAACTCGATCGCACGCAAAACAGCGTGCAACAGGCAATGAACGAAGTGCACGACGAAAAGCTGTCACAGCTGGTTAGCTTGGGCGGATGGCTGCGGGGCACGGAAGTGTTGACCTCAGTGGTGACCAAGCATTTTTCCGCTGATGGCGCAGAGCTGCTGCATCAGCCCGATCTCCTTTCATACTTTCAAACAAGATTGCAGGGGATGCCGGAATTCAAGGTTCCCATTCTCCACGAAATCGAAGACGCCCTAGTGCAAGTGAAGCCTCTCATCGATGTAGGCAACGCGCGTATTCCGCCGGAATCGGTGAAGAAAATCAATGAAATCACGACGCGGCTTGGCAACGGTATTGTCACCAGAGATTAGGAATCTTTAATGAATGCGTTTGTGAACGTTCTCTTACGCGGAAGCTTTCTGCTGTTGCCTCTGATCGGGTGGCAGCCTGCAGTTTTTGCTTCGGTCGACGACGCGCAGTCGTTTGCTCTTCAGGCCGCGGAACCTTACGTGAAGCAAGGATTCCAAGTGCGTGAGGATTACTGGGGAGGCGACCTCGGGTCTGGGGAGAAAAAAGCCGTTCGGCAACAACTGTTTAAAGGGAACGAATATTGGTTTTGGTTAGGCACCGAAGTAGATCGGGCCAAGGTTTCCGTTCATATTTACGATTCAGATGGAAAGCTGGCCGAAGAACCAGATGGATGGGAGAAGGGTCACTTTGCAGCCGCGCACATAATTCCAAAGACTACCGGCAGCTACTTTATCATTGTCAGCGTCGAGCAATCGCCAGAGGAACGCACACATTGGGCGCTGGTATATGGTTTCAAGTAAAAATGATTCAATCTTGGCCAACAAGGACGGGCGACTTCTCCGCCAACCGGACGGATTCGTCCTGTGGCGAACAGGTCGGCCCGGCGGCTGGAAAGCCGTCGCTCCTTGAGGTATGACGGAAACGCGCACGTTGCATTTTGAAAATCCGCGCGTTCTGCAATCACTCTACGCCAACGACCTTAAACTCTTGAAAAGCCTGGAAGATACCCTTGGCGTGAAGGTAACTACCCGCGAAGGCTGGGTAAGGCTGGAGGGAGAACCGGGCGGAATCGACAAAGCGCAGCATGTGTTTGAGCAACTTGATAAGGCGCGCCAAAAGGGTGTGGACATTCAAAAGCACGAATTTAATTACGCGTTGAACTCGGTAAACGAAGCGCGCGACGAGAATCTTGGCGACCTGGCCTCAACGAAAATCGTAACCTCGCCGCGCAGATCGCCGATCATCGCGCGATCGACGGGGCAGCGCAATTACGTCGAAGCGATCCAAAAACATGACATCGTTTTTGGAATCGGCCCGGCCGGAACCGGCAAAACTTACCTCGCTGTTGCAATGGCGGTTGCTGCGCTGAAAAAGGAGCAAGTAGCACGGATCATCTTAACCAGGCCGGCCGTGGAAGCCGGCGAAGCGCTTGGATTCTTGCCGGGCGAGCTGGAACAAAAAATCATGCCATACCTGCGGCCGCTTTACGATGCGTTGCGCGATATGCTCGAGCCGGAAGAGATTGAGCGTCTACTGGCCCGGCAGATCATCGAGATCGCTCCGCTTGCTTACATGCGCGGTCGCACCTTGAATCATGCCTTTGTCATTCTCGATGAGGCGCAGAACACGACGACTGAGCAAATGTTCATGCTGCTGACCCGGATCGGTCCAAATTCCAAATGCGTAGTTACGGGAGACGTGACCCAAATCGACTTGCCGGCGAATAAGCGGTCTGGTGTTGTCGAGGCATTGCAGGCGTTGAAAACTATTCCTGGAATCGCCACTGTTTATTTTACCGAGCGCGATGTCGTGCGGCATGAACTGGTCCGCGCCATTATCAGCGCTTACCAGCAACACCGTTCCCCCGCGCCAGCATCACGCAAATAAGGGTCTGCATGTTCGATTTTCTTAAACGCGGACGGCTCATTAAACGCGGCCTTGCCTCGCGCAAGACCCGGCGTCGCCGGCCACGAAGCGAGCTGGCGCGCAACCTGGAATACGCGCCGTATGCCAAGTTCCTGATCTTTGCGGCATTCGCCGGCGGCCTTGCTTTTCTCGTGTTCAGCGGCCAACAACCGGAGCCGACAAAAAATTTTGTCATCGCATTGTTGGTTTTGGCCACCGCCATTACACAACTCTGGATTAATCAGCCGAAGAGCTTTGCGCGAAGCTCGCGAATTCTTCTCATCTTTGGGGTCATGCTCGTTCAACTGGCCGTCACAAAAGGCTTGCTGGTGATTTGCAACAGCGGCAATTACTCGTTTCTAAAGCCAGAAATGGGCGGGTTAATCACGCCCTATGCCTTTGCGCCGCTCGTGCTCAGCGTTTTACTGGGTCGCCAACATGGCCTTTACGCCGCATTTTTTGCTAGTCTCTGGAGCAGCGTTTTGTTTGGTCCAATTGACGCCCCGCTTTTGGTGACCAGTCTGATCAGCGGATTCACCGCAGTCTCTCTCACATTACAGGTGCGACGGCGCAGCAAATTGATCCGGGCAGGCCTCGGAGTAGGCGTAGCCATTTGGTTGTTGTCGCTGACGTTTGGTCTGATTGGGCCAATTACTCTCTTTTCGTCGGTCGCCAACGATTGGGGAATGATCGGATTGCAGAGCGCGCTTGCCATCGGCAATGGAATCTTGACTGCTACGCTGGTTGGCGGCGTGCTGCCGATGCTCGAACAACTGTTTCGAATCACAACCGATATTTCCTGGCTGGAAGCTTCCGATCTTAACCATCCGTTGTTGCGCCGGATGACAATCGAGGCGCCCGGCACTTATCATCACAGCTTGGTCGTAGCCAATCTCGCTGAAGCAGCCGCGGAAGCGATCGGCGCAAATGCGACGCTCTGCCGCGTCTGCGCTTATTTTCATGACGTAGGCAAATTGGTGAAGCCGGAATACTTCACAGAAAACATGAGCTTCGAGCGTAACCCGCATGATGATCTCGCCCCAACGATGAGCGCATTAATCATCATCGCGCATGTGAAGGAAGGGGTGGACCTCGCCCTGAAGCACAAGCTTCACCAGCGCATCATCGATATCATTCAGGAACATCACGGCACCTCGCTCGTCCGTTACTTTTACCAGCGCGCTCTTCAACAGCATGAAGACGCGCGTGCCGGCGGCAAAATCATGAAGCTGCGTGAGGATGACATCCCCGACGTGCGCGAAGAGAGTTTTCGCTACAGCGGACCGAAACCGCAGACGAGAGAAAGCGCGATCGTCAGCCTGGCGGACACCGTCGAGAGCGCCTCGCGCAGTCTGGAAAAATCGACCCCTCAGAAGATCGAATCGCTCGTGAATGAGCTCATCGAAGAGCGCATCACCGATCGACAATTGGACGACTGCGATCTGACGCTAGGCGAGCTGAAAGTCATCGCCGAACGTTTCCGGTTCACGCTCCTGATGATGTTGCACAGCCGCATCGCCTACCCGAAACACGGGCCAAAGACAGGCGCACCGCGCGAGCAAGTCTTTCGTCCAGATGTGATGGCGGCTACACGGAAGCCGGAAAGTGCTCCGCCAGTCTCAGCCGCATAATTGGTGGGGCGAGACTCCGTCGAGCCGACGAAACTCACCGAAGAATCGGCTGATCCAAACTCTTGCCTCGCGATTTACAATTCCGGCGGGCGCGCGCGCGGCTCGCGATCCTTTGTCTTCGCAGTGGTCGGTTGTGTGACGAACGGTCCACCTTCCATTGACGTGACTTTCGTGAAAGCGACATCGGGCATTTCGCTCGGCAATCCTTCGAGGGGAAAGTCTTTGCGAAGCGGAAAGTAGGGGTAGCCGTCCCACATTAAGATCCGGCGCAGATCGGGGTGTCCTTTGAACTTGATTCCCATCATGTCGTAAATTTCCCGCTCATGCCAGTTCGCGGTGGGCCAGATATCGGAAACCGTATCGATCTCACCGACGTCTTCCGAGATACGCAGTTTTAAGCGCAGATGAGACGCGTGCGGCATCGAATACAACTCGTAAACGATCTCGAAACGCGGTTCCTCGCCGAAATTGTCGATGCTCGTGATGTCGACCAAGTAATCGAATGAAAGTTCGTCACAGCAGAATTTGGCGACTTCGCGAAGACCGTCTGCCGCAATCGAATAGCTCGTTTCACCGCGGAATTCAGTTTTTCTCTGAAGCTTCTCGCCGAGCGATTTCTCCAGCGAAGGGAGCAATTCTTGTCCGGTCATATGCGTCCTTTTCGATGCCTCGAAGGCAAACAAGCAAGATGCTTGTTTGCCGCACAGGCTGGAAGCCTGTGTTCCGGATTCATGATAACGCTTCCTCGAGTTTCTCGACCAGTTCCGGCTTTTGTCTCCTCAGCGAACGTTCGCGTGAGATTTTCTCCTGTAATTTCATCAGGCCCGCCAACAGCGCTTCCGGGCGCGGAGGGCAGCCGGAAATGTAAACATCGACCGGCAAAAGTTGATCGATTCCCTGGAGAACTGCATAAGAGCGATACATACCGCCGGTTGAGGCGCACGCGCCCATTGCGATCACCCACTTCGGCTCCGGCATTTGCTCATAAATTCGTTTCACTGCCAGCGCCATTTTATAAGTCACGGTGCCGGCAACGATCATCACGTCGCATTGTCTTGGCGAGAATCGCATCACTTCGGCGCCGAACCGCGCGATATCGAATCGGGACGCGGCCGTCGCCATTAATTCGATTGCGCAACAGGCGAGACCCATTGGCATGGGCCAAAGGGAATTCTTTCGCACCCAATTAAGCGCCGCGTCGAAGCGCGTAAAAATCACGTTGCCCTCGATCTTGGAATCGTAGGCCGTGGGATGCTTTTCCGGCATGACGAACACTAGAATCAGCCAACCTGTCCGCAAGAGAAAAGCCGGAGCCGCCGATCCACCTAATTGCAGCATGAGCTTCTCAATTGTATAGAACGACTCTTATCAAGAGCATGACGCCGGTCGAACGCACGCATCTCGATCAACTCGAGAATCAGAGCATTTTTATTTTTCGAGAGGCTTATCACGCCTTCAAAAATATCGCCATGCCGTGGTCGATGGGGAAAGATTCCAATGTTCTCATCTGGCTCGCACGCAAATCCTTTTTTGGAAAGGTTCCGTTTCCCGTGCTGCATATCGACACGACTTACGAATTTCCAGAGATGCTGGAGTTCCGAGAGTGGGCGACGAGGCATTACAACCTCAATCTGATCGTCAAAATTAATACTGAAGCGCGCGAGCGCGGAATTGGTTACGAGACGCACGATCCGGTGACCGTGACACATGAGTTGAAGACCGTGGCGCTTCAGCAAGCGCTCGCCAATTACAAATGGGACGCGCTCATTACCGGTATTCGCCGGGACGAAGATCCGACTCGAGCGAAGGAGAGGTATTTTTCGCCGCGCAGCGCACAGTTCGAATGGGACTACAAGGATCAGCCGCCCGAATTTTGGGGCCAATTCGCGACCTCGGGTGCAAAAGGCGAGCATGTTCGCGTGCAACCGCTGCTCGATTGGACCGAAATCGATGTCTGGCGCTATATCCAAAGAGAGGAGATCCCGATCCCGAAAATGTATTTTGCACGAAATGGAAAACGGTTTCGTTCGCTCGGCTGCAGCCCCATTACACATCCAGTCGCGAGCACTGCATCGACAATCGACGAAATCATTGCCGAACTAGAGGCGACAAAAACGACCGAGCGCGCTGGCCGGGCCCAAGACTATTATGAGCGCAATGCGATGCAGAAATTACGCGCAAAAGGTTTTCTATGATCGGAGAAGCAAACGCTCAACGTCCAACGTCCAACGTCCAACGTCAGACGTCAGACGTCGAGTCGAAGCTCAAAGTCGTTTTCGTCGGCCACGTTGATCATGGCAAGTCCACGCTCATTGGTCGGATTCTGCACGACACCGGTTCACTTCCAGAAGGGAAAATCGATGAAATAAAGAAGGCCTGCGCGGCTGAGGGGATGGAATTCGAATTTGCGTTCCTGCTCGATGCGCTGCTCGAAGAGCAAAAACAAAACGTTACGATCGACACGACTCAAATCCCGTTTCGGACGTCGCGACGTCGCTATGCCATCATTGACGCGCCGGGTCACAAAGAGTTTCTGAAAAATATGATCACGGGAGCGTCGAGTGCCGACGCTGCGATCCTGGTGATCGGAGCAGACGAAGGCGTGCGTGAGCAAAGCCGCCGGCACGCTTATTTGCTGAGCTTGCTCGGCATCAAGCAGATCATTGTAGTCGTAAACAAAATGGATCTGGTGGATTTCTCTGAAGATCGATTTCGCGAGATAGAGCAGGATTACCGAAAGTTCCTTGCCAGTCTCGGGCTGGAGGCGCGCGCGTTCATCCCGGCCTCTGCAAAACAAGGGGAGAATGTCGCGCGCGCGACGATGAAAATGAAATGGTACTGCGGTGCGAGCGTTCTCGAGGCCCTCGATCTGTTGGAACCGCAAAAGCCGGATATTGATCTTCCGCTACGCTTTTGCATCCAGGATGGATATCGCTTCGATGGACGCCGCATCATTGCTGGCCGGATCGAGACCGGAACGTTACGGGTAGGGGACCAGTTGGTATTTTCGCCGGCAAACAAATCGTCGGTAGTAGCCACCATTGAACGTTGGAACGCGCCGCCAGATGGTCCTGCCATTGCGGGTGATTCAATCGGGATCACGTTGAGCGAACAGATTTTCGTCGAACGCGGTTATGTTGCGTCCCACGAAAACGAAACACCGATCGAGACGAACCGTTTTCATGCGGATCTTTTCTGGATTGTGCGCGAGCCGTTGCGCCTTGGCCATTTTTACGACCTGCGCCTGGCGACGCAGGACGTCAAATGCCAAATCGTGTCGATCGAGCAGGCGACGGATTCCTCGACGCTCGAGACGAAGAGCAACGGACGCGAACAGTTGGAGCGCAATGAGATTGGCAGACTGACAATTCAGACTCGCGGCCCACTCGTCATCGACAACCATGATCGCATCCCGAATCTGGGCCGATTTGTTATCGTGGACGATGGGAGGATCTGCGGTGGCGGCACGATTTTCGGCGGCGTCTATACCGACCGAAAAGCTGCGAAGAGCAAAAACATTTTTTGGACCGAAGGAAAAATTACCGCTCGCGAACGCGCAGTGCGCAACGGCCATCGCGGAGCAGTCGTTTGGTTGACCGGCCTCTCGGGGGCGGGGAAATCGACCATTGCCCAGGCGCTCGAGCGCGAGTTGTTCCATCGTGCCGTGCATACATACGTGCTGGATGGTGACAACATCCGGCATGGTTTGAACTCAAATCTCGGGTTCGCACCGGAAGACCGGGTGGAGAACATCCGTCGAGTGAGTGAAGTCGCGAGATTAATGGCCGACGCTGGCGCGGTTGTCGTTACGGCCTTCATCTCGCCGTATCGAATGGATCGCCGACGCGCGCGCGAAATTGCGCTCGAGGGCAACGCAGAGTTTATCGAGGTGTTTGTGGATGCGCCCCTCGAAGTGTGCGAAACGCGGGACCCGAAGAATCTCTACAAAAAGGCGCGAGCGGGAGAAATCCGCGATTTCACCGGCATTGGTGCGCCCTACGAAGCGCCGGAGGATCCGGAAATCGTTGTCCATACGGATCAGCAAACCGTCGACGAATCCGTGGCAACGATTCTGGAGCAATTATTGCCGCGCTTGAGAGAATACGGAGCGAACGACTAGCTGTTCGATCTTCAATGCCGGATCTCGACGCCAACGTTAGGATTCGCGCTGCCAGGTTGAGCGATGTCTCTCAACTTGCCGCGCTCATGTGCGAGCTCGGATACGAAACGACGAGCGACGAAATGAGGGCCCGCTTGAAATCGATCGCAAAGGACGTGCGTTACAGCACGTTTGTCGCGAAGATCGGCACAGAGCTTTGTGGAATGATTGGCACGTTGACTCACATGAGCCATGAACATAATGATCTTTCCGGAAAGATCGTCGCACTCGTTGTTTCGGAAAAACGCCGGCGCAGTGGCGTAGGGCGCGCTCTGATTGCTGCGGCGGAAAAGGATTTCGCGAAGAGAAACGTTACCCGATTGACTTTAACGACGCGCTTCGAACGCGACGAAGCGCATCGATTTTATCAGAAGTTGGGTTACTCCCGAACCGGTCTCCGTTTCGCAAAGAACCTCGCACGTGCGTCAAAAGGACAATCCGCAAATCGTCAGTAGCGAACGTGGACGAGGAATAGTCCTTCGGCGGGAGCGGCGAGGAGGGGGGTGCCCGCTTGAGCGCAGGCAAGCTGCTCAATCAAATCCTCGACACGCAATTTGCCGAGCGCGCATTTGACGAACGAACCAACGATCAATCGAATCATCTTGTAGAGAAAGCCGTCGCCATCGAAATGGATCGTTACGCAACGTCCGCTGCGACGCACACGCACAGAATAGATTGTCCGAATCGTGCTCCTTTCTCGCTCGCCACGGGACGAGTCCGTCCGATTGGCGGACTTACCGCGATTAGCAGCGAAGGCGGCAAAATCATGCGTGCCAACGAAGTGTTTGGTCGCTGCCTTCAGAATTTCGAGATCGAGTGGGTTCGGGACATGCCACGCGCGGCCGTATTCGAATGGCGGCAGCACCGGCCCAGACCAGATCCTGTAGCGATAGAGTTTTCCTTTTGCGGAATGGCGGGCGTGAAAATCCTCGGATACATATCGGCATCGAAGCACGCGAATGGCCGGCGGCAGCAATGCATTGAGCGCTTCTGTCCAGCGCGCGGCTGAAAAACGCTCATCGGTGACATCGACATGGGCGCACTGTGCGAGAGCATGGACGCCTGCATCCGTGCGTCCGGCACCGTGAACACGGACCGGCTTGCCGGCGATACGCTCAAACGCGCGCTCTATATGATCCTGAATCGTGTTGCGATGGGATTGACTTTGCCATCCCGCAAATCCTTTCCCATCGTAGGCGACAATCATTTTCAGCCGGCGCGGCATGACAATCCAGGGATTCGCAATCGGCGATCAGTGATGCGTGATCGGTAACTGCATCTGAACTGGATATTGCTAATCACAGATCACTGATCACTCTCCCATTCGGCTCTTGCCGCCGATCGAGATATCCCTGCAAAATCATCTGAGCGGCTACTTGATCGACATAAGCCCGGGTGTCGCGCGTTTTTTTACCAGCATCACGCAGCGCCCGATGCGCGGCAACCGTGGTCAGCCGTTCGTCCCATGTGACGACTGGGCATGGAAGAATCGCTCGCAATTTTTCTACGACCCCGATGGCTTCGGTTGCGGCGGGACCGATCTGGCCATTCATCTGCCGCGGGATTCCCACAACAACGTGATCGACTTTCTTCTCGCGAATTATTTGAGCCAATCGCGGTGTCGCTTGCTCATTTGCCGGGATTGTTTCCAGCGGGTGTGCCAATAATTGTAACTCGTCAGAGATCGCGACTCCGATGCGCGCGCGACCAAGATCGAGGGCCAAAATTGGATTCATAGCGGCCTTAGATCATTGCAGTTCCGGCGGCAGCTTGCCGATCAAGTTCTTGATCTTTTCTGCTTGATGACGATGACAAATCAAAACTGCATCACCAGTTCGGACAACGATGAGGTTATGAACTCCAAGCAGAGCAATCGTCGTCCCGTCCTCATCAAAAATGACGTTGTTGGTGGAATCGACCGCGGTGACCGCGCAGTTGGCGGCATTGCCCTGTTCGTCTTTCTCGAAGTAATTCGCTACCGCCCTCCAGCTTCCGATATCGTCCCAATCGAAGCTGGCTTCCACCACCAGAACTCGGTCTGCTTTTTCCATGATCGCGTAATCGAATGAGATTCGTGGAAGTTTGCTGAAGCGCTCACGCAACGCCTTTTCAAACTCTCCCTGACCGCGAAGCTGGGAAATAAAGTCGGCCAGCTCTGGAGCACGACGGTTAAATTCGCTCAGGACTGTAGGCACAGACCAGACAAACATTCCTGCGTTCCACCGGAAATTTCCCTTCCGCAAAAACGATTCAGCCAAATCGGCGTTGGGCTTTTCGCGAAAACGCACAACTCGATGAATCACGTTTTTATCGTTGGACTTTCGCAAATGGACCGGCTCGCCATGCTCGATGTAACCGAAACCAGGACAAGCCCATGTTGGTTTGATGCCGATGGTCACAAGCTCGCCTGTCTCCTCAGCTGCATCCACGGCCAGGGTTAACGTTTCCTGAAAAGCCGCTCGATTCGCGATGACATGATCAGCGGGGAGCACAATCATTGTGGCCGAATGATCACGCGCTGCCACCCAACCAGTTCCGAGCGCGACTGCCGCAGCCGTATCGCGTTTGGCCGGCTCCACGACAATATTTTCCTTTGGGAAACCGGTCAGCAGTTTGCGAACTGCCGCTTCCTGTTCAGCGTTTGTAAGAATCAGAATACATTCACGCGGAACGAAGCCTTCGAGTCGCGCGACGGTTTCTTCGAGAAGCGTGTTGTCGGAGACAAGGCGAAGGAGTTGTTTCGGCCGGGCCCGGCGACTGAGCGGCCAAAAACGTTCACCACTTCCGCCGGCTAAGATGAGCGCGTAAGTCGGATTGAGCATTGAAACGACCGCTGACCGAATTTTCCAGATCGCGACGATTTTCCCGTTTCTTTTTTCGAAACGAGACGTATATGGTAGGCCATGTCTCTCCCGATATCCATTTCAAAAACTGCCGAGCAACTCCCGATTGATCCGTTGCTCGTCGTGACACGTGCTGCGATTGGCCTTGGCTTGGGGATACTAATGGCCGACAAAATCAAACCTTCGATTCGTCAGATGGCGGCGATTGCGCTGGTCTCAATCGGTGCGCTGGCTGCGGCGCCTTGGCTGGTCAAAATCACATTGGGGCAGATTAATCGACCAGAATCAGAGTGGGGGAGTCGCGCCCGGCTGCGCTCCATTCGGGGAGATTCTGGTTACAGCTCCGATAACGACGTCTATTGAGGTTGTCGTGCAAGCGCTCTCCGCGAGCGCCATTTGATTCGCTTTCTGCCGTTTGGGGGATGGACCGGCTTCAGTGCTTCGCTGCCGGAATATCAGATTGCGATACGCAGTTCCCCCTTTATCAAGGACGGGACAGACCGGCATCGATTTCATTCGCCGGGACCTGAATCTGGTCTGCCAAATCGCTGTCCGCGATTTTCCCTCGGCGCGGAAGCCGCTGTAGACCTGCGCGCTGCGCCGCAAGATCGACAAGTTCCGCTACTCGTGACTTCAACAGCCGGGCTCGCGTTGCGAGAAAGACGAGAAAGAACAAATAGGGAACAGTGAACCACAAATCGATATGAGAAACGTTGAGCTGCCGATACACCAGGAGACTCAACGCAATGAGATTCAAGATGACGGTGGTCGTGACCAGACGGTTGCGAAGCCGAACACGCGTCAGGCATTTCCCGTTACCGTGATATTCAGTGACCGTTTGCAGCGCGATGCTCCACCAGAAATTTCCGTAAATTTGAATGTCCCATTGATTCCACCCGCTATCTGTGGAATAACGCCAGCCTTCTTCATCGAGCAATTGGAAGATCGCGCCCAGCAAGTAGTGACGATCTCTTCCTTCTTCGCTCCAGAAAACCCGCCGGCTCAGACTGCCTGGAACACGCGCTCCGTGGGGCAAATGTTCGTGCGCTCGAATCACGCTTCGGGGTGTGCGTTTGAAATGCAACCAGGTAAAGTAGCGCGACCATCCACGGACTAGTGGCTGGGCGAAAGCCAGCAACATCACAAGTAACCGTGCGTGCACCGTATCAAACTTGGGCTCGATTGCAGCCCGCACCATGTAAGAGAGCGCGACGCACAGCGTGCCGCCGAGCATCAGATAGGGCACGATACGCAGTGCGGGCAAAAAAATCCCAAGACCAAATAGAAAAATGGTAAGAGCGAACCATTCAATGCTCCCGAGATAGGCAGCGACTTCAGATTGCGGCGCAGGATAAATCGATTGGAAAAATCCTTCGCCGAAAATTCCATGATAAATCACTGGCTGGTTAATGAACCAGCCCGAACGGGGTACTCCGTAAATCTGGCCACGCCATTTCGCACTGCCAGTCGGGCCAAAAAAGATCAAATGTTTGAAGCGGAGGAGCGATTCTGCTTCGCCATACCCGTCCTGCTGTTTCAAAAAAGTTCGCAGCGTAAAACGGCGATGATGCCAGACGATCGCGGTCGGATTGAACGCAACGACACAACCAGCTTGTTGAAGGCGCCAGCAAAAATCGACGTCATCCGGGCCGCCCACACCCGCATAGCTGCCGCTCAGGAGAGTGGCGATTAAATAATAAAGCCAATCGACGTCCGCCATGCAGTCGGAATCGGTATAGGCGAACACTTCACCCTTTGCCGCTGCAGCGCCGGTATTGCGGGCATGGCTCAATCCACGATTGCCCTGATGGATGTAGCGCACCCGCGGGAACTGCGCCGCGATGTAAGCTGTGTCATCGGTCGATCCGTCATCAACGAGGAGGACTTCATATTCGGGATAATTGAGTTTGCCTAGCGAATCGAGACAGGCCGCGAGTGTCCGGCCGCCGTTGTACGAACAGACAATCACCGATACGAACGGCGCGCTCTGTAACGGTCGAAGCGGCAAAGCCGAGTTATTCTGGCCGAGTTTTTCTCGAAGCGCATAGAACGCTTTCTTCGGCCTCCGCTCTCGCGTCACGATCCCAAACGCCCAATCTGTGATTTCCTGGCCTCCGGTGAACCATTCATCCGTCCAGGTAAAGAAAATCGTTCCGGCAAGACCGCACTTCGTCACGCTATCGATGTGCCAACTGAGCAGTTCGGCCTGTTCCTCCTGAGAATGCCTGATGGTGTCCATGCCGAATTCGCCGAGAATCAGCGGTCGTTCTTCCGCCAAATTTTGCAGTCGCAGCAAGTAACGCTCAAACTCCTGCTGATTATGCAGGTAAACGTTGAAACAGGTAAAATCGACGTTCTGGGGCAGAAGATATTCGGTTGGAGGATAAGTGGCGTAGGAAAAAAGCGGAGTTGGATCAACTGCCCGTCCGATCCGAACTAATTCCTCCACAAATTCCACCACGCGGTGCGCACCGAGCCAGCGCACCATGGTGCTGGGAATTTCGTTTCCGACAAGATAACCGAAAACCGCGGGGTGGCCCGCATTGGCATTCACTGCGACACGAACGGCGTCTGCGATCTCAGAGCGCGCTCTTCGCTCCCGTAAAAATTCGACATGCTTCGCCCAAGGCAATGTGATGAGCACACGCATGCCGGCAGTGGCGCAACCATCAAGAAACCATTGCGGTGGGACATGATAAATCCGCACAACGTTGAAGCCGGTCTGGCGCATCAGCGCCAGATCGACGTCGACCTGTTTCGGCCTTCCGAGATAATTTCCCTCTGCATCCGGTTTGAACGGTCCGTAGGTAATCCCTTTGACAAAAAATTTCTGGTCTCCTTCGAAAAAGAATTTCGCAACCGGCCGAATCCGCGGATTTGCTGTCCTTATCATGTTAAGGAGTCTCCGGCTGCTGTGGGCTCAAAGTTCTCTGGGTTTAAGGGTAAGAGATTCTCCGACTTCGCTCGGAATGACAAATTACAAATGCTGTAGCTGCTGAAGGATTTATCTTTCCAAGCAAAACGAACCGGGTTTCCTAAAGTGTTTCCAGCGCATCGCGCATCACTCCACCGGTGCGCTCGATGTCGTCCTGCATGTGCGCTGTGGAAATGAATCCGGTCTCGAATTGCGACGGAGCGAAATAAACGCCGCGCTTCAGGCAAGCATGAAAAAACTTCGCAAACATTTTCAAGTCGCTCCGCTGCGCACTGGCAAGATCGACAATCGGTCCCGCGGCAAAGAACAAACAAAACATCGATCCAATCCGGTGAAATGTGATGTCGATTTCTGTATGCGCGATCGCCTCACACGCGAGCCGTTCAAATTGATCACCAAGTTCTTCCAGTAGTTTCCATCCATTGATTCGTTCCAACTCACGCAACTGCGCGAGGCCAGCCGCCATTGCGAGTGGATTTCCGGAGAGTGTTCCTGCCTGGTAAACAGGACCGTCCGGCGAAAGTTGATCCATAATTTCGGCGGGCCCGCCAAACGCACCGACCGGTAATCCGCCGCCGATGACTTTTCCAAGAGCGGTCAGATCGGGTTCGATCCGGTAAATCTCCTGGGCGCCCCCGCGGGCCACACGAAAACCCGTCATCACTTCGTCGAATATCAAAAGCGCGCCATGCCTTGTACATTCCACGCGCAAGATCGATAAAAAGTTTTCCTGCGGAAAATAAAGTCCCGCGTTCGCCGGGATCGCCTCGAGGATCACTGCCGCGATTTGATTTCGATTTTCGCGAAACGCTTTTCGGACAAGATCAACATCATTGAACGGCAGCGAAATTGTGAGGTCGACAAATGCTTGCGGTACTCCGGCGCTGTTGGGCTGGCCGTGCGTCAGAGCGCCACTGCCTGACTTCACGAGCAGCGCGTCAACATGTCCATGATAACAACCATCGAACTTGATGATTTTATCGCGGCCGGTGAATGCGCGGGCGAGCCGAATACAGGACATGGTCGCTTCTGTGCCGCTGTTGACCATCCGCACCTTTTCGATCGATGGCATCCAGTGGCAGATCAATTGTGCCAAATCCACTTCGAGCGGGTTTGGTATTCCAAAGCTTAGACCGCGCGACGCAGCGTCGCAGACCGCATTGATGACCACTTCCGGCGCATGACCCAGAATCGCCGGTCCCCAACTGCCGACATAATCTATGTACCTATTTCCATCGACGTCCCAAATCCGGGCGCCTTCCGCGCGTTCGACAAAAAATGGTTCAGCGCCGACATGACGAAATGCGCGCACGGGCGAGTTTACGCCGCCCGGAATGCGTTTTTGCGCGGTATGAAACAAGTCGGAAGAGCGGGAAGCCACGCGACAAAGATAATGGCTAAATCATTAAATCGCTAAATCGTTAAATCGCCATGCCGTTTCACTATTCACCAGTGACAGATCACGATTCACCAATTACTCGCCCCGACGTTGACACTTGCGCAGCGCGCCCCTTAATTGCCATCTCGCAATCTGGCGGGGTAGCCAAGTGGTAAGGTCGCGGTCTGCAAAACCGCTATTCGCGGGTTCGATTCCCGCCCCCGCCTCCAATCCCGAAAACATTTTGGATTGCAATGCCCGAGTAAACCGCAGGCGATTTTGTTTGATTGTTAGGCCCGCTTCAAGACGACGGCCTGACCGACCTCCATTGCCGGATGCAAATATCGGATGGTGAATTGCCAGACGTAGCGGACGTAGGTTGAGACGAGACACCTCTTACCACGCAGGCGACATGCCTGTGTTCCGCCGTTTCTACGCCGATTACTTCGGCGCCCTGGAGGATACCTCTTTGGCGGAATTTAGAAGTATATCGTCTCCTATTACGCCCGTGTCGCCAGTAAATGGCGGCATTGGTTTGACCGGGAAACGTGGACGCAAAACACCGAAACTTTCCGCTGCAAGCGCAAGGAAAACGACTACGAACACTGCTGCACATTTCATGTGACCGGCTTTTATCGGATGAACCGTCCCATGACAAGGAAATTCTAACTAGGGTTTGTGGGTAGCAGTCCGCCCATCGCTACAGGATGGATAGAATCAGACGGACCCGCGCTCTTCGATTCGAGGTTTGGAACTCGATTTGGTATTTTCGAGTTTTCGAATTAAGATCCTCGCGCGGTGCCACAGTTTACTTATCGTGCGCGTAATGCACAGGGCGGTCTGGTCGAGGGAGTGCTCGATTGCCCGGATCGAGCGGTTGCGATTCGACAAATTGAATTGCAACGATGTATTCCGATCCGGATCGAATTGCTGGGTGCGGAGCCGAAAGTAGTCCAGCGAGACGGCGCAACGCCGGTAGCTCCCACGCAGAATCTGAAGATTCCGCACGGGCAATTGCTGATTTTTACCGAGCAACTAGCCAACCTGTTACAAGCGGGAATGACCCTCGACGAGGGGTTATCGGTTCTGGAAAAGCGTTTGAAACAACCGCGTTTGCATCAAGTGACACATGCGTTGCATCAGGCGCTAATCGACGGCCGCAGTTTCTCCCAGGCGCTGCGCGAGTTTCCGCGAGCGTTTACGCCGCTTTACGTAAATCTCGTGGCAGCGGGCGAAGCTAGCGGTGCGTTGCCGCAGATTCTGCTCCGGCTCGTCAAACACTTGATGCAGGCGAAAGAATTGCGTGATCGTGTGCAGCAAGCGTTGATTTACCCGGCGATTCTGGCCATTGCGGGAATCGGTCTAGTCGTGCTCTTTGTCACCTTCATGGTGCCGAAACTCGCCGGTTTTATGGCACAGGTCCAAACTGGCGGCTCACTCCCGTTTGCGACGCGAACCCTGCTGCAGATTCACCACCTTGTTGTTGGCTACTGGTGGGTCGGCGCACTCCTGGTGGTAGGCGGAATGGTGGCATTTCGCGTCTTTGTGCGCACGAATGAAGGACGGATTGCCTGGGATCGTTTTCGTCTGGCAATCCCGGGCTATGGGCGAGTAATCCGGCACCGTTATTACGCGCAGTTTGCGCGCACCCTTGGAACATTGTTGGAAAACGGCGTACCCCTGCTGCGGGCACTCGATCTCGTTAGCGAAATCGCGGGAAATCGCTTTCTCGAAGTGAAATTAGCCGAAGTTCGCCGCGCCGTCATTGATGGAGCGACACTTTCCACTGCACTGGCCGAACAAAAAATGTTTCCCGATTTGTTTACTGATATGATGGCAGTTGGAGAGCAGACCGGGCACTTCGGGGAAACCGTGCAAACGATCGCTGATGTTTACGAACGCGAACTTGACCGGACGAGCTCGATCCTTTCACAATTGATCCCGCCAATGATCATCGCGTTGATCGCAATTGTGATCGGGCTGGTTGTTTATAGTGTTCTTTCGGCAGTTTTCGAGATGACACGCAGCCTGCAATTTCGACCACATTAAGAGCTTGCACATTCGGCGCCGCCAAAATAATCTGACCGACCAAATGTTTCGCATAACTTTTTTTGCGTTATTGTTTGGAGCTGTCTCCCGCGTTTATGCGCAGGAAGCTTTCAGCGACGCTCTGCATGCCTCGATCGGAACAACGCCGGATCAGGCGCCGGCCGAAAGCGCGTGGCTTGATCTCCGCCAAAACACACCCCAGCATTCGACACCGCAGGACACGCCACCGTGGGTCGAAGCAGTTACATATTCGGCCACCCGATTGGCAGACGACACGTCCTTAAAGAGCGTCTTCCGCATTCGCGTCACGCGGCCGAGCCCGGATTATCAAGTCCTCTTTTTCCGCTTATTTTTCGATGACAAACCAGATCAGCAACCGGAATTGATTGCCTGGGATGAGTCCGGCGCGCACGTTGTTCGCTCTGGCGCGCTCGGTTCGGGAATTGATCTGCCCAGCTCCGATTCGGTGATGATTCCGATGACTGGTGCTTCGTCGATTGATATCGAAGTTCCAGGAGACGGGAAAACTGTGCGGGCTGCGTACCTCGATTGGATGGCAAGCAGTGCGGTGGCTCATCCTCTAAATGCCGACCGCCGCGAAGTAATTCCGGAACCATTCTCATCGATGCCGCCACTGTCCTCCCCGTCTGAGGACGTCGAGCATTTTGGGACTGTCACTGCGACGCTCGCAGAAGAGGCAATCCGAATCGGCACGGACGTTCAAGAAAGCGCGGCCTTTCAATTTGGGATCGAAGCCCAGCCTCTCGCCGCATTGCTTACTTTCGAGGTTGCTAATCCCCGTATCGATGCTCCGCCCGAGATCTATCTCAATGGTCAAGATGTTGGGCCAGTTTCCCTGGTATTGCCGGAACTGGCGGACCCAGGTTATCGCGGTCAGATGGAGCCGCTCGTTAAGCAAATGTATTTCCAATATACCGGTTGGCTACGTGCCCAAAAGATTGTCCCAATCACAAGCTTGCAAGTTGGAACCAATGATTTGATCGTCGTGAACGGCGCTGGCGGCGGTAATTCGGCAATCCGGGCCACCCAGATCCAATTAAAATATCTCTGGGACAAGTCCGATTATCTTCTCAAAACCGGCCGGTAGAAAATTTCTACTGGAAAATTGTTACGCCAGTGAGAATTTAGGGGCCTCTCTTTGGGAATGATAATGCGACGCAAGCAACAGGGATTCACGCTCCTTGAGATCATGATCGTGGTTGGGATTATCGTCATTCTTTTGGGGCTGGCGATCTCGAAAATTGGCAATCCGACGGGATTCGCCAAACAGACGGCCGTTCGAGCCGACGTTCAAGCGATTGGGACACAGCTGCAGCTTTATGAAAGCATGAATGGTTTTTACCCGACGACTGAGCAAGGTTTGCAAGCGCTGGTAACGCAAGCCAGCACCGATCCGCGGCCTACCCGCTGGTATCAATTATTCAAGCAAGTGCCAAAAGATCCGTGGGGCAGCGATTACTCTTACCGTTGTCCCGGCCAAAAACATCCTGACAGTTACGACCTGTATTCAGCAGGACCTGATCGGAGACAGGACACTGAAGACGACGATTGGGGCGAGTAACCCAGGTCTGTTCCGGCGGATCAGTTATTCTTTTCCGGCCCGGGTTTCGGCATGGATAACCGCCCGGCCTTCGGGTTTTGCGGAATCACTCCGCGCGCATGAGGGCGAGTTATTCCCTTCAGGCCCGGAGATAAGAGCGAGGGGGCAGGTAAGGACGGTACGTTCGGCCTGGATGGCATCATCCGTTGGAAGGGTTGCTGCATCGCCGCGGCCGGCATATTGGGAAACGGCTGCGCTTGGGCCGGCATATTCGGCGCCCGCTGAGACAGAAGCGCCTCGTTAAAGGTAAGAGTCGCAAAATTTCCGTCCTTGCTAATTGTCACTTTCGTTGCCCCTACGCGCTCCGACCATTCGATGCTGGCGATGTTATAGCCATCCACGGGTTCCTTCGTGGTGAGATATTTTTTGAAGTTTTGGTCGGAAGTAGAAGCGATGGTAACCAGATCCCCTTCCGGCGAGTGCGCGGCGTTGGCTACATACAGGTCTTTTGCAAAATTGGGCGTCGCCTCAGGCAACGCAGCTGCTGTGGCGATTGCAAAGGGCGACTTATCCACCATCGCAGAATAGCGATCGAAATTAAATCGCGGCGGAAGAACGTCGTTGGCCTGGCTGCGGACGGCTCCGAGCAGTGCCAGGATCGAAATGAACCTGAGGGAATATTTCATAATGACTACTTTATTTTGGCTTTTGCGCCGGCGCAAACCAGCGGGCGATTTTAAATTTACCTCGCATCATGGTGGGATCACTGCCATCGATCGCGAGGTTCACAGTTTCGAACACTACGAAAGCATCCGGCTGTTGCACATCATAAAGGAAATGCACCAGGGGCGGCCATGGGCTTTTGGTTTCAATCGAAGCGAATACTGTCTGATGATAAGGCGTTGTTTCACCCGAACCAATCGCGGGATTCTCGATCAAGACACTATGCTTGCCGGCTACTTGCCTCAGCTGGTCGAGCAGGGCGGAAGCTTCGGCGGGATTCTTGAGCGTTGGTTGATGTTGGCGGATCCACTCGTCGCGTTTAACCCAAAGATCCCGTTCTTTCACGTAGAGGGCTTGCTCGGCCAAGGTCGCTTTGCGTGTGGCCAGCTCGCTGCGTGCGCGACCCAGCGCGCCAAAGATCCAGTTCAGAATGAAAAGATTCACAAGCACGAACAGCGAGCTGGCCACAATCCATGAAAGCACACGCTCGCGCGGATTCATTCGCTGATACCAACCGGGCATCATCGTGGTTTTCCCTCCAATCGAAACTGCGCATGGTCGTTTGGCAAAATGCGAGGCGCGACCATATTAAATTGAAAAACCTGCAGCCCGGAATTCTTCTTTACGTTCTCGAAGAATTTATAAGCGAGAGCAGCCGCATTCGCTTCGCCTTCGACGGAAATTTGCCGAGCCGACTGATTGTATGCGGTGATTCGTACGTCGGTGGATGGCAGACTCTCGAAAAGATGCAGCAGAATTTCGACCGGGTAATAGCGCGAATCAATCGCAGGCGCCAACGCCTTCCAATTCTCCTCGGTCGCGCGAACAAACTCCGTCTTCGGCGCGTCACTCGCTATGCGCCGCTCCAGGCGTCCGATCGTGAAGCGCATGAAGCCAAGGTATGCCAGCAAAAGGAAAAGGAGCGCAGCATAAGCACCGCCTGCCCAAACGAGCCGCTTCCGCCATTCCGCTTGCTTGGTTAGTTGGACGCGCCGGCGCCGCCAGCTTTCTGGCAGCAGATTTAGTTTAATCGGAGCAGGTGGCAGCTCGATACCGACTATCTCGGCCGGGCTGGCCAGAATTCCCTGGATGGTATCGCGCAGTTGATAGCAGGTCTCATCTATCAACACACTCGGATCGGATACGTTTATGCCTTGTAGCTCGGCGCTCAATCTCAACTGTGGCAACTCCATTTGCAGTTGTTCGCCGTTCCCGTTTTCAAATGCTCGGGCAAGACTCAGTTTTCCATTCTCGGTCATGGCATAGACGAGGCTCTGGCCCTCCGGATAAATAAGAACAGCGTTTCCCTTTGGCGCGTAAGTGCTGGCGCGTTGCGCGGCATACACGGTGACTTGTCGTGGGATGTAGCCGTGTTTCAACAACGGCGCAGCGATCTCGGCAAGCTGTTCGTTTCTGATCGCGACAGCCGAAACCACGCTTTCGTTCTCGTTTTGCTCGATCAATTCGAAGTCCGTGGTCACTTCCTCGGCTGAAAATGGCAACGCCTTCTCGATCTGGATCCGGATCATCTCCGGGAACTCCGCCGGATCGATAGTGGGCAAACAAAATCGCTGGGCAAGCACGCTTGCAACGGGCAGTCCAAGGACGAAGTCGTCGGTTGCCGTAAGTAACGGCACCGCTTCATCGAGCGTCTCCAGCTTGCGCACGTCCCACGAGCCGTTTTGCTCCGCTGAACGCAAAAGGCTCCAGCCGTGGGCGGTGGGAATTATAAAAACGGATGTCGCTCCGGTGTCGATATCAAATCTCCTTCCAGCTGATCACCTTAGGAGGACTACCTCCTTTTTGCACTATCATCCGTACGGAGCGCGTAACGTCGCCCGATCTTCCCACGCTCATAATTCGAAAGACGTTAGATGGGCCAATCAACGCTCCAAGCGCCTCAAATTGTTGCGGTGTAAGACCCAGCGCATTTGGTACATCCGCCGGCCAATTGATGAATTGAAGGTCATCGGCTGTTCCATCGATTCCGTCCGAGCCTCGCCGCAGTTGCAAGAAGCGATCGACCACATCGTCGCCTATTCCTAAAGCGCGCAAAACATCGCGCGAGGCCCATGCAGGATCGATTGGACCAGAACTATCGATTGTAAAATCCTCGTCCCAACCCGGATTCGACGTGAATTCGGCCCAGCCAAAGACGTTTTTGAGCTCATCGACAGAATTCAGCCGGCCTGCGTGCGGTGGATGATAATCGTCACTCTCCGGCGGCGCGTTCAAGCGACGAAGACCAGTGTTTGGCGACACCCAATCGAGCAGTGAATCTATCATCGTGTCGCGGTCATTCAGCTCGATGCCTTTGAGCTCAAGATATCGACGGAGAATTCCCACTTTCACTGGATTCTCTGGCTGTGTAAGCCAGTTCAAATTCAAGCGTCCCCCCTCTCCGGTCACGCCGACTTCATAGCTTTCCCGATCACCCATCTTTTTGTGCAAGTTTGGCGAACTCGGCGCGGTGTCTGGATGCAATGCAACCAAAGCAACGGCAACCTCTGTACCCGAGGCTGCCATTGCTTCCGCCGCCAGAACACGGTTCGCATTCCCCGAAAGCGCAAGGCGAGAATCAATGTCGAGCGCCCATGAAATGACCATCGCGCTGAGCAAAAATAGCGCCCAAAGCGATAACATCAGGGCCGCGCCACGGGATTGGAAAGGTCTCTTCATAAGATCGCTGCCCACGACCCGGCACGGGGCCACAGCACTGTGGCTACACCGCGACCTTGTGACGCTGCTGCAGTCGCCTCTCTGTTCCAAGGCGCTTCTGCGCGAAGTCTTAGAGGAACTGGATACCGTGACGGTTGCAATATTTCCATGGTCAATAATCCCACGGTGTTCGGCCAAGTGGAATAATTACTTCCCATGGCGTCGTTGCGTCAGCGCGTCCCACGGCGAGCTTTATCAGCCGAGGCAGCCGGTTCCCGTCGGTCCACCGATCAACCCACGTGTTCGCCTCGGGCTTGAAATAAAGAATTTGGAGAGTGTTCACATTTTTGATCAAGGGTACCCAGCTCTCATCCTCTTCTCCTATGTCGGAACCCTTTTGCGGTTTTCGCAGAAGACCGAGATCAAGCCGATTACTCTTGGTGTTTTCAGGTTGTAACCGCAGTGAGACTGTGAAGTCGCGCGCCGCGTAACGCGTAAGGAGTCCAGGTCATTCCAACATCAGGAGATTGCGGAATCCGTCATATTGTGCTTCTGCCGCGTTGACATCGGAAGACACGCGCAGCGCCGTAAGATTTGTTTGCACAAAGCGAAAAATGGCGAGCGACATCATCCCGAGAATCGCGACCGCAAGCGTAATCTCCAGCAGAGTGAAACCTCGGCGCTTCGTGATGCCCGATCGATGGTGGCGCGCAACCGAGCCTGCCCTGAGCGAAGTCGAACGGGGAAGCGCCGGGGCCGGTGCACGGCCTACTGCATCGTCCATACCATCTAGATGACATCCAGTATCCAGCATCGCGTTTTTCTTAGCCGGGTCGATAAACATAGAACAAAATTTGCCTCGACTGAGAGGCGCCGCCGCGCTGCCACTGAGCAGTCAGCGCCACAAGATGGATTCCGGATAGCACTGTCTTATTCGGTTCAGTCAATCCAGCCGGCGCACTTTTCTGAATCAACTTTACCACGCCGTAGCCGCTGTTGATCTTGAATTCCTTGGCCTGATCGGGCAAACCTCGCGCGGCTTGAATTTCCGCCATGCGATTTGATAAGATCTGCTGCACGACATTTTCTTCATTATTGAGCGTGCTCGCGTTGAGACAATTTTCCACTGCTCGTCCAAGCGCCAGGACCCCGATCGCGAAAATAGCCACACCAAGCAGCACTTCGTAAAGCGCAAAGCCGGCACGAAAATTTCGAATCTGTCTTCCGTTGTTTCGGATTTCGGATTTCGGATTTCGGACTTGTCTTCGGTTATCTCGGCGCATAACTGGTAACCTCGGCCCGCGCCGTCAGCGGCGCGTAGTTTGCCGCCCATGAACCCGACCGGCCATAGAACTGGACGTTTGCCGGCTCGCATGTTCCTGACGGCCAGAAAATCCATTCCGCTGGGTACTTGTTCGTCAACGCCGCCGGCAGCGAAAGTTTCAAAACGTCTCCGCGATCCAAAGCGAACTCTGCCATTGCTCTAACTTCCTCGTTAGCTGCGAAAACTTCGGGCCGCGTCACGACCTTTTTCTTGCTCCAAACGATCAGGTAAGGCCGACGCTCCGCTACGCTGCGTTCCTGTGCGCACCGCACAAGATTGTTGAATCCATCCAGGGAACGCTTCAGTTGTCTATCCGCAAGCACGCCGGTCAAACTTGGTACTGCCAACGCCAGCAGCACAATGAGTATGAACACAGCGAGGACAATCTCGACCAGCGTAAAACCTCGCAACCGTTGCACCGGCGAACTTACTCGATTGAGGCCAAATCACAACAGGGCAGCGGCCGCCGCGGCGACCTAGGTGGAGCCTGCCCTGAGCGCAGCCGAAGGGGCACTCTCGCCAAAACGGACCTGAATTCTGTCGACTGTTCGTTCATTCGTTTATTTCGATTCTGAACTGATGCATTCGCGCCATATTCTTTTTCTTCGTTGACACATCATCGGAATTTTGGCAAAGGGTTGTAGGGGAATTCCAATTAGTGAGTAGGGGAGGAAAAAATTAGTTTTTACGTCCGCGGTAACGCGCACCCGCCTTCACCGAAGGCTTCGGCGTGGCAGGCCAGCGTTATCAAGGGGCAAATAGGAATTCAGGGCAAATGGATCTGAATAAGCTGGAAGAGGCTTTTCCCGGTAGCCGCTCTCTCGCTCTTTCAGAGCAGCGTGCAAACAAACCCACCGGGGAGAAAAAAGGAAAAATACAATATGTCTCAAAAATTAAAGTTAACTCGTCTCATCGTGCCTCTGCTTGTCTGCCTTGGGCTCGCGCCCATGGCGCAAGCGGTG
>WNFV01001201.1_pt1 | contig 35601 bp, 33 predicted proteins | sample 5400101 | NCBI WGS metagenome assembly WNFV01 (sample SAMN13153361, study PRJNA577476) | soil metagenome | isolation source: 115 cm soil or saprolite under grassland replicate 1 | place: USA:California | collected 2016-06-15 | reverse complement strand
ACGTCCCGGCGAAGTCGGCGACGTTGGTGTAGCCCTGTTCCCAGTTGGTGCCGCGTCGGTACGCGCTAGCGGACCACTTCCGGTTCGCGAGCACTTCGGCGGTCGGCACAAACCACAGCCCAGTGTCGCCGAAGAACGTGGTCGTCGCCGGTCGCGTTTCCTGCGGGGTGTCGGTCGACGAGGACTGTGTCTGGGTGGCGGTTGAACTCGGCCCCGTGGATGTCCCTGAAGACCCGGACTGCGCAGTCGCGTTCGCCGCCACGGCGAACGCGATTGCCCAGGCCACGGCCACGCGTCTTGCCATTGTTGGTCGCCTCCAATGTCGTCGCTCGCGCGCCGTTACTCGACACGATCGGCCGCCAAGCCACGTTCCGGCACAACCTCGGCCGGTCCGGCGGACAGCATCGTCCCCTCAGTGGGGAGAATCAGCCGACCGCGACCGCCGCGGCTCACCTGCCCGCCCTTGCGCCCGGCGTTGCGCGCCTCGTCGGCGGTCCATTCATGAGCCGTGCCCTTTTCGTGGGCGGCGCGGCCGCCTTTGCTGGCAATCTCACGCTGCTTTTCGGGCGACATCGACGCGAACCCTCGACGTTCTTTGCGCTCTCCTGTACTCACCTGGGCCTCCGTCTTCTTAATAGTGGGCGCCGACTACTTACGGACCCTTCAAGTCGAGTCCCATTCCCACGGACCCCGTCGGTATCAAAGTCTGTGCCACGCTTGCGTTGGAGCCGTCCCTGTAAACATTGAAATCACAGCACTTACAGGATCGGCTCGCGCGTCGCGCGCAGCGTGTTGCAGTGGTTTGCTACAGAAGGGCTGGCGGTAAGTAGCGAATGCCGTCGCGGCCGAGCTAGATGGCGCGGGTCGCCCGAGTCGCCTTGAAGTAGTCGCAGGCGCCGCAATTCCGCACGTCAAACTGATAGCCGACCACCGGAAACCACATCGGATGCGCGCAGAACAGGAGGTGGCCGTCTTCGATCGTGTGGAACCCTGGATCGTGCGGAATGTCGGCGGTCCGGCGGCTGTACCAGCAGGCGCGATGGCGCCGTTCAGGCGCGTCGTGATCTGGCGCGTTCACTTCGTTTGCTGTGGCACGTACCCCGGCGGAAGTGCCGCACCTTCCCCGAAGAAGAAATCTTCCATGTGCTTCGCGACGAGATCCTGAGCTTCCTTCTGCCAGGGCATCAGCCGGTACTCGTTGAGGATCATCTTCATGCGATCCTCCCACAGCTTCCACGCCTGCATCGAGATGTTGTCGTAGATTCGCTGACCGAGCTCGCCAGGCCAGGGGACGGTATCGAGGCCGGGAAGCTCCTTCTGGAACTTGACGCAGAAAACCTTGCGGCCGCTCTTGTTGCCGGGCGCGGCCGCAGGCGCGGCGTGGTGTCCACAGGAATCAGCCATGCTGAAGATTGTAGTGTATTTGCGCCGGCGCGAGTACCGGGAATTCGGGATCGATCGCAAAGCGCAGGCACGCGTGCGCGGCGCGCAGCGCGCGTTCGACGTCGCAGGCGCGCTCGGCACGCGCGAAGATGAAGCCGAGATAGCTTGCGCCTTCCGGCAGCGGCACGAGCACCTGATCGGGCTTCGCGGTCACGCGGATGTCGTCGACGTGCGGCACCGTGCGCGCGTCTTCGACGCCGTCGACGCCTCGCAGAATGCCCCGCCGCGGAATCGGAATCATCATCACGCCCGACGCCATCGCTTCTCGACGCCAGCCGTTCGGTGATTCGCCGAGCGCGTGGCGGAGGAGGAGCTCCTCGAGGGTTCGGGGTTCGGGGTTCAGGGTTGCGGGGTTCTCGCTCTGAGTTCGGCGTTCGGCCTGCTGGGTTCGAGGCTCACTCACAAACTGCAGCGCGCGGGCGCACAAACCGCCGATCGGCCGCCCGGCGACTTCGAGCACGAATACGCCGGCATCATTCACGCGACACTCGGCATGGATCGGTCCGTGCCGAAGGCCGATTGCCTCCGCAGCGCGCCCGACTGCCGTGACGATCTTCTCCTGTGCGCTGGCGGACAGATCTGGTGGCGTGAGATAGATCGTCTCTTCGAAAAACGGGCCATCCAGTGGATCGGGCTTCGCGAAGATGGCAAGCACGTGGAGCGCACCGTGATGCAGGAGTCCGTCGATCGCATACTCGAGTCCGGGAATGAACCCCTCGACGAGCGCCGTCCGGTGCGCGTCATTGCGCTCGGCGCGGATGTCCGGCGATCGCATCAGCGCGCGGAGCCGTTCGAGCGCTGCGGTCAACGCGGCCGGATCGTCGGCGCGCATGACGCCCCGGCTGCCCGACAGCGCGACCGGTTTCACCACGCACGGATATCGGCTAATGGCTGGTGGCTCATCGTCAATGGCGAATGGAAGGAACCACGGTGTCGGGAGGCCGCCGTCGCGCAGCCGTTCGCGGGCGCGCACTTTGTGCCGCGCAACCGCGGCGCCATCGGCGGAATGTCCCGGCAGGCCGAGCGCGCCGGCGACGCGCGCGGCAATCACCGTCGGCCGATCGCCCACCGCAAGCACGCCGTCGATCGGACGCACCCGTGTTTCGTCGAGGATGGCCGCGACGGAACCGTTCTCATCGTGAAAGCGAATCGCAATGGCTCCGTCCTGCCACGGATCCTCGATCATGTGACAGCGATCGGTCGCGAACACGAGGTCCACCCCCAGCCGCTCGGCCGCTTCGCCGAACGCGCGGGTTTGATAGCCCGTCGTCGTCGCCAATAAGAGAACTCGCCGCAAATCCTAATCCCTAATCCCTAATCCCTAATCCCTGTTCTAGACCAGAGCAACCTGCTCCGGATTGGGCTCCGCTCAACAGTACCAGGGCTCGTTCAAGTACGGCACGGTCGCACGATCGCGTACCGGTTTGGCGGTCGCCGCCACGAGCCCGGCACGTTCGTGCGCAAGCGCGCTGATCTCCGCGAACAGGGCACGGCGATCCGCGATGAGGCGCGTGCCGACGATGGCCGTCACCTCGCGATGCAGCTCGTCGACGCGGGGATCCGGATGCGACCAGCGATGGGTCAACGTCGCGGCGTCGAAGCCGCGCACGTGACGGCGCATCTCGCCAAGCTCCATCAGGCGCGAACCCTCAGGCAGCAGCAGCCGGATCGCAAGCTGAATGGGCGCGACGTGATCGACAAGATCGAGGCGGACGATGGTATCGAGCAGGTCGCAATAGGCGGAAAGCGTGAGCCACGGATGGAACGCGACAAAGGTCGGAATCAGCGTCAGCCCGGCGTCTCGACAGGCGACGACCGCAGCGAGAACGTCGGCCCGTGTGTGTCCCTTGTCGAGAATCTCCAACACCCGATCGTCGATCGATTCGACGGCGCTCGTGACGAACGCGCATCCCGTCGCCGCCAGCCGCGGCAGAAGGTCCCTGTGGCGCAGCAGGTGCTCGACCTTGATCGTGACGTCGTAGCTGACTTGCGGATGCGCCGCGCGCAGTGCATCGACAATCCGCATCGCGTGTGTCGGACCGTTGAAGAAATCTGGATCGCCGAACGTAATATGGCCGGCGCCGGCGCGCACCAGCGCGTGGACGTCCGCCAACACGACATCAGCCTGGACGACGCGAAACTGCCCGTTGTAGATCGGCACGACGGGACAATGACGGCACACGTGCCTGCACCCGCGGCTCGCCTCGGTATAGCCGACCATCCGGCGCGTGCCGTCGGGCAGTTGCAGCGTCGCGTAGCGCGAAAGAGGCGGCAGCCCCGTGCGATCGGGCACGAGGAACTGGAGCCGAGGAAGCGTGTCACGGCGATGGAACGCAGAGCCCGCGGAGCCCGCAGCAACCACCGGGCTCAACACCCCGGGTGCGCCGCCCCTTGCAGAGAAACCGTGAATCTGCGTGCTCTGCGAGCTCCGCGTTCCAAGATCATCGTCGCTCGCCAGGTCGTTCGCGATGGCTGCAAGATCCGCTTCGAACTCTCCTCCCAGGACGTCGTCGACACCGATCGAACGCAGCCACTCCGCATTCAGGGGTGCGTACAGCCCGAAGGCGCACAGCCGCGCGGACCGATTCACGTAGCGCGCACGCACAATCAGCGGCGCCGCCAGCCGGGTTGCCGTGTGCATCGGCAGGTGAAAGCCGACCAGGTCTGCGGCGACGCACGTCTCATCCAGGAGCCGCTCCTTGGCCGCATCAACGCAGGTGACCGTCGACCCGGCGCGGCGCAGCCACGCCGCGGCGGACGCCAGGCCAAACGGCTGACGCCCCATTTCGTACGTGCTGACAAGAAGACTCCGCATCTGACACAAACATTGTATTCTTCGAACAACATGACCGTGAGCGCCGAAAGAGCCGTCGCGTCGCCCGCGCTGCAGCGCGATGCCTCGTTCTTCGGGCACCCGCGCGGGCTGTCGACGCTCTTCTTCACCGAGATGTGGGAACGCTTCAGCTATTACGGCATGCGCGCCCTGCTGATCCTGTTCATGACGGCTCCGATCGCCGCGGGCGGGCTCGGCTTCGAAACGTCGGTCGCTGGAGCGGTGTACGGCTTGTACACGTCGATGGTGTACATGACGAGCCTGCCGGGCGGGTGGATCGCCGACCGCTTGATCGGCCAGCGACGCGCGGTGCTCTACGGCGGCGTGCTGATCGCGTGCGGCCACTTCAGCATGGCGTTCCCGTCGGTAGCCACCTTCTACGTCGGCCTCGCGCTGATCGTCGCGGGCACGGGACTGTTGAAGGGCAACGTCAGCGTCATCGTGGGCCGTCTGTACGGCCCGAACGACCACCGCCGCGACGCCGGCTTCTCGATCTTCTATATGGGGATCAACCTGGGCGCGTTCATCGCGCCGCTGGTGTGCGGGTATCTGGGCCAGCGCGTCAACTGGCACGTCGGGTTCGCCACGGCGGGAATCGGCATGGTGGTGGGGCTGGTGCAGTATGTGGCGGGCGCGAAATATCTCGGTGATGCGGGACTGCATCCGGCGCCGGCCAAATCGCCGGCCGCCGCGCAGCGGCTCCGCACCCGCGTCCAGCTCGCGGGCGCGTTCCTGCTGGTCACTATCGTCGTTCTCGCCAGCGGGATGTACTCCGGGTCGCTGCCCATCTCGGCGAAGCAGATCGCAGACGCCGCGGGTTACTTCCTGCTCGTGCTCGTGATCGTCTTCTTCACGTGGCTCTTTTTCGCGGGCGACTGGACGCCGGCCGAACGGCGGCGGCTGTTCGCGATTGGCGTGCTGTTTCTGGCGTCCGCGATCTTCTGGTCCGAATTCGAGCAGGCAGGCTCCACGCTGAATCTGTTCGCCGATCGAGCGACCCGCACGGAGGCATTCGGCTGGTCGTTTCCGAGCAGCTATTTTCAGTCGCTGCAACCGCTGTTCATCATCACGTTCGCGCCCGTATTCGCGTGGCTGTGGATACGGCTCGGGAAACGGGAGCCCTCGAGTCCGGCGAAATTCGGCGTCGGACTCCTGTGCGTCGGCGCCGGTTTCCTCCTGCTCGTCGTCGCGGCGAATCTGTCCGCGCACGGCGTGAAGGTTGCACCCTCTTGGCTCGTCGTGACCTACCTGCTCCACACATTTGGCGAGCTGTCCCTCAGTCCGGTCGGTCTCAGCGCGACCACGAAGCTGGCGCCGGAGCGCGTCGCAGGATTGATGATGGGACTTTGGTTCCTCGGAATCTCGGTCGGCAACTTCATCGGAGGCCGCCTTGCCTCGCTCTACGGATCGATGCCGTTGCCGAACCTGTTTGGCGCCATCGGCGCCGTCGGCATCGTCGCCGGCCTCGTTCTGTTCGCGTTGACGCCATCGATTCGACGCCTCATGGGCGAGGTTAATTGACGGGATTCAGAGTTCACAGACGAAACCTTACTCACGACGGTTGATATGGCGCTCGAAGAATACAAACGCAAACGCGACTTCAAGAAGACACCCGAGCCCGAGGGCCAGATCGTCAAGCCGAAGGGACGTGAACGCTTTTTCTGCGTCCAAAAACATCTCGCGAGCCACCTGCATTACGACTTCCGCCTGGAGCACGACGGCGTGCTGCTGTCGTGGGCGGTTCCGAAGGGGCCCTCCCTCGATCCCAAAACCAAGCGCCTCGCGATGAAGGTCGAGGATCACCCGGTCGCCTACGGCGAGTTCGAGGGCGTCATTCCCGAAGGCTATGGCGCCGGCATCGTCATGCTGTGGGATCGTGGCACATGGGCGCCGGAGGTCGAGGACGTGGGCGCGGCGCTGAAGAAGGGCGACCTCAAGTTCACGCTGAACGGGTTCAAGCTGAAGGGCTCGTGGGTGCTCGTCCGCACCGGCGGCCGCTACGCAGGCGCGCGCGGCGGCGGCGATCGCAGCTGGCTGCTGATCAAGCACCGCGACGACTGGGCGGGCGAGCTCGACATCACCGAGTTCGCGCCGCGCAGCGTGAAGAGCGACGGCGACTTCGAGGACATCCTCGCCGAAGACGCACCGGCCGTCTGGCAGACGAATCGTCCAGCCAAGGGCGGCGACGCGGGCGCGATGCTCGCGGAGATTATCGAGCGTGCGGCAAAGTTGAAGGCCGATCGAGCCACCACAAAGGACACGAAGGTACAACCCTCTCGACGGACAGCAAGCGGCGCTCTGCCACGACGTACAACGCGGAATACGCAGAAATCGCAGAGACTTCAGAAAAAGAAGTAGCTCTGCGTGTTCAGCGGTTTCTGGGTTGATCGTCGCCTTTTCGTTTCGGCGTGCCTCGCCGCTTTCGCTGCCGCACCAGCGCAGGACTTCTCTACCACGCGACAGGTTGACGTCACACTCACCGAAGGCACGTCGATGGCCGCCGCGGTGTCGCCGGACCATCACTGGATCGCCATCGATCTCGTCGGCGCGCTCTGGGTGTTGCCGTTTACCGGCGGCGAAGCGAAGCGGATTACGCCCGACGTGCTCGAAGCGCGGCAGCCCACCTGGTCGTCGGACAGTAAATCGATCGCCTTTCAGGGCTACGACGATGGGGTGTGGCACATCTATGTGATTCCTCGGGATGGCGGCGATGCGAAACAGTTGACGACTGGCGTCTTCGACGATCGCGAACCGGCATGGTCGCACGACGGCACCCGGATCGCGTTTTCTTCGGACCGTGCCGGAGGCATCTGCACCATCTGGGAAGTCGTCGTGAACACCGGGACCGTCCGCCAGCTCACCACGCGCGACGGCTGGATGCCCTCGTGGGCAGCCGACGACCAGGAGCTCACCTTCCTGTCTCGGGATAAAGCGCCGGGCGGCGCAGTATCACGGGACCGGCAGCCGGGAGTCTGGGCGATCAATGCGGAAGGCCATCAGCGACTGCTGATCCCGGCTCGATCGACTGCCGTTCCATCGGCGGTCGGCTGGAGCCCGAACGGAATCGATGTGGCCTACGAGCTCGGCAGCACGCTCTTTCTGAATGGCCGTCCCGTGACCACTGACGAAGACGTCTTTCCATTCCGGCCGCAGTGGGTGTCGCGCGCAGAATTCGTGTACACGGCGGACGGGCAGGTCAAGCGCCGAACGATGACAGGCGCCACGTCGACGATTCCCTTCACCGCCAAAGTGACGCTGCGTCGCACGTCCTACACAATGCAGCATCGCGACCTCGAGCCGAACGATCCACAGCCGCTCAGCGGCGTCGTCGCGCCGGTCGTATCGCCAGACGGCAGAGCCATCGCATTCATTGCGATGGGCGACGTCTGGCTGTTGCCCCTCGGTGGGACACCCGCACAGGTGACCAACGATTCAGCCGTCGAGCTCGATCCGGCGTGGTCGCCGGATGGCAGCCAACTCGCGTTCTGCAGCGACCGCGCGGGCCGCATGGACCTGTGGGTCCACGATTTCCGAAACAATGACGAACGGCGGCTCACGGACCTTGGCGGCGTGTCGGCCCCGGCGTGGTCGCCCGACGGCAACCACCTCGCGTTCCTCCTGAATCGGCGCGAGCTCTCGGCCATTACGATCAACCGCGACGAGCACCGGCTGTCGATCGAGGCCGGCGCTGGTCCTGGCGAGCTCGGTCACCCGACGTGGTCGGCGGACAATCGATCGATCGCCGTCGGCAGCCTCTTCCCGTACTCCGATCGCTATCGCGAAGGGCTGAACCAGCTCCTCGTGTATTCGCTGGATCCGAGCGGCCGCGCTTCGTCGGTGCTTTTTCCGGAGCACTCCGCTGGGAACCGGGAACACAACGGCCCCGTGTGGTCGCCTGACGGTTTTCGAATGGCATTCGTCACCGAAGGGACGTTGTGGACGGCGCCGGTCGATGAAAAAGGTGGCGCGACAGGGCCGCCACGGCCAATCGCCACCGATCAACCCGAGTCGCCCAGCTGGGAACGCGACGGCCAGCACGTCGCGTATCAGACGCCGAAAGGATTGCGTCGCGTGCTGTCGGACGGCGGCATTCCGGACCCGATCCCGCTGAACCTTCTCTGGAAGTCGGCGGAGACACCGGAGCGAATCGTCGTCCACGCCGGCCACGTGTTCGATGGGACGATTGACGGACTACGCGGTGAATCGGACATCGTCATCGAGCGCGGCATCATCCGCGAGATCGCCGGACATCACGACGAGCTACACACGGGCACGGTCGTCGACGCTCCAGAGGAGACCGTCATTCCCGGACTCATCGACATGCACGCGCACCTCGACACCGAGTACGGCCAGAACTTCGGCCGCATCTGGCTTGCGTACGGGATCACCAGCCTGCGCATGCCGGCGGTGAATCCGTACATCGGCCTCGAGGCACGAGAAGCGTTCGACGCTGGACGCCGGCCGGGACCGCGCGTCTTCGTGGCCGGCGATCCGTTCGATGGCGTGCGCGTCTACTATCCGGGCGGCGTGTCGGTGACGAGCGACGAGCAGCTCGATCGTGAGCTCGACCGGGCGAGCGCGCTCGGCGTCGATTTTTTCAAGACCTACGTCCGGCTGCCCGATCGGATGCAGAAGCGCGTCGTCGACTACGCACACGCGCTCGGCAAGCCGGTGACGTCACACGAGATCTACCCGGCGGTGGCGTTCGGCATCGACGGGATCGAACATCTCCGCGGCACCAGCCGGCGCGGATACTCTCCGAAGCTGAGCTCGACGAATCGCGCGTACCGCGATGTGATTGACCTCGTCGTGAAATCCGGGGCGACTCTGACACCCACCATCGGTATCCAGGGCGCCTTCGCTGCACGCGAAGCAGGAGACAAGACACTTCTCTACGACCCCAGGCTAGCGCTCTACCCGCGGTCGGTGGTCCTCATGCTTTCTGATCTTGCAACGGCGCCGCCTGACCCGCGCCGGGATGCTGCCTTGAGACCGTACGAGGCGGTATTGAAATCGATGGTCGCGGCCGGCGGACGGATTCTCGCCGGCACCGACTCGCCGATCATCCCCTACGGCCTGGCGCTGCACGTGGAGCTCGAGTCGTACGTGCACGCCGGCATGACGCCGTTCCAGGCGCTCCAGACGGCGACGATCAACGCCGCGCAGGCGCTCGGGCTCGACGCGGAGCTGGGGACGATTGAACCGGGCAAGCGCGCCGACCTGACGTTCCTCGGCGGCGATCCGCTGGAAGACATTCGAAACAGCCGCGACGTCAGACGCGTCATGCGCGGCGGCCGGATCTTCACCCTGAATGATTTGATGCCACGTTGAACCCAAAGCAGCCGTCAGCTGTCAGCCGTCGGCTTTCAGCTGGAAACTGAGAGCTGAGAGCTACTTTGCAGCATGCTCAGCGTTCCTGTACGGCATGCTGAAAACTGGTTACGCCGTTACACGCGGAAAACGCAGATCAGGTTTTCTCTGCGGGCTCTGCGGGCTCTGCGGGTTCTGCGGGTTCTGCGCTGATCGTCGAATCAGGAATCGGACAGCAACCGCCGCGACAGCACGCTCCACGCCGCGTACGCGAGTCGCAGCCGATCGTGCCTGGCGATTTCGCTCGTCCAGAATTCGCCCGCCACCAGCTCGCAATGGGCCGGCAGCTGACCTGGCGCGAGCGGCTCCTTGTGCTCCAGCGCATAGCGGCCGAGGATCGGAGGTGATGGCCACTTCATATTGGCGATGACGACGTCGATCTTGCGCTGAATGGCTTCTTCGAGCCAGGCCACCTCGTCGGCCGCCGTGAAGCCGGTCATGCCGCGGCCCTCGGTCAACAGATTCGCGATCAGAATGATGGGACCGCGCATCTGCGCGAGCGCGTCGGCCACACCGCGGACCAGGAAAATGGGCATCAGGCTCGTGTAGAAGCTGCCTGGTCCGATGAAGACCGCATCGAACTCCGCAATCGCTTTGGCCACGGATGGATGAATGGCCACCGGCGGCTCGAGCCAGATGCGACGCACGAACCGCCCCGACGACTGCCCGGCGTCCACCTCGACTTCGCCGCGCGTCATCGAGCCGTCGCCATACTCGGCGCAGACCGACGCCTGCTGCACGCTGACCGGCCACACGCGGCCATGACACCCGAGCAGCGCGCGCAGCCCATCGATGGCGTCGAGGAAGTCTCCGCTGTAGCGCTGCATCATCGACAGAAGCAGGTTGCCGCCGGTGTGGCCGCCGAGACGCGCGTGCTCGATCGTGGGCAGCCGCGCCAGCAGCACACGCCGGGCCTCCCGTGTGTTGCGCGACAGGGCGAGCGCGCATTTCAGGATGTCTCCGGGAGGCAACACGCCGAGCTCGTCGCGCAACTGTCCCGAGCTGCCGCCGCTGTCGAACATCGTCACGACGGCGTTCGCGTGCAGCCACGGGTTGTTCTTCAGACCGCCAAGCAGACTCGGCAGACCCGTGCCGCCACCAAAGCAGCCGACGTTCAACTCGCGAAGACGCATCGCGAAGCATTGTACAAGCTGAAAGCTGACAGCCGAGAGCTGAAAGCTACATAGAATGGTGTCATGGTCGAGAGTCAGCAGAGTGTTCAGACGCTCGAACGCGATCTGCGCGGCATCTTCGGCGGCCGCCTGCAGTCGCTCGTCGTGTACGGTCGACGCGGTCCACGCGCGCGTGATCGCGACCCGGCCCATCACGGTCACGATCACGAGGCGCCGATTCGTACGATGGCCGTTGTGGAGGCGCTCAGCGAAGACGACTTGCGCGCGTGCGCGAGCTGCACGGCTTCATGGCACGACGTGGGCCTCGCGACGCCGCTGCTGCTGGCCGCCCACGAATTCGACCGATCGCTCGACGCGTTCCCTCTCGAGTTCGGCGCCATCATCGCCGATCACGTGGTCGTGTCGGGCCGCGATCCGTTCGACACGCTGACGGTCGACGAGGCGGACATCCGCCGCGCCTGCGAGGTCCAGGCGCGCAGTCATCTGCTGCACCTGCGCGAGGGCTATCTCGAAACGCGGGGGCGCGCCGACGCGCTCGCGATGCTGCTCGTGCAGTCCGCGCACGCCTTCGCCGCGCTGCTGACGAGCGTCGCCCGCCTCGAAGGCCAAGCCGGCGACGACGTCGGTGCCTCAGCCCGCCATGCGGAGCGCACGCTGGGCGTGGCGCCTGGCGCGATCGGCAGCATTTCCGCGCTCGTGGGCGTCAGCGAAATCTCGTCGGCGCAAGCCACCCAGCTGTTCCCGCCGTACCTCGACGCCGTGGAGCGCCTGGTGAGGCACGTGGATACGTGGAATGAACATCGTCATGGCTGATGGCTCATGGCGCGCCCTCGTCCTCGGTGTCGTTCTGTTTGGGTTCGCGGATGCGGTCATCGCCGCCGATTCACTTCCGGCGCTCACCGCGCCGGTCAATGACTTCGCTCACGTCATCGATCCGGCGAGCGCCGCGGAAATGGAACGGATGATTCGCGCTCTGCAGGCGGCGACACTTGACGTCGTTGTCGTCGCGACCGTGCCGACGATCGAGCCCTACGGCGACATCCGTGAGTACGCGGTGAAGCTGTTCGAAAACCAGGGACGTGGAATCGGCGAGAAAGGCAAAGACAACGGGCTGCTGATTCTGCTCGCGCTCAAGGAACGGCGCGTGTGGATCGAGGTCGGCTATGGACTCGAGCAGTGGATCACCGACGGATTCTCCGGCGAAACGAGCCGCGAGGTCATGGCGCCCGAATTCAACGCCGGCAGGTACGGTCCAGGCTTGCTGGCCGGCACCGAACGGATTATCGGGCGAATTGCCCAGGGACGGAATGTCACGCTCGAAGGCGTTCGCGCGCCGCGGCAGCTCAGACGAGAGCCCGGTGGAACGCCGATGCCGTTATGGGTTGTGATTCTCGTCTTCATCGTCATTCTCATCATCAGCCGGACGGGCGGTGGTCCTGGACGGCGGAACCGCTATTGGGGCGGTGGACCGTGGAGCGGATGGTCGAGCGGCGTCGGACCATTCGGCGGCGGCTGGGGCGGCGGCTTCGGTGGTGGGGGCGGGTTCGGCGGAGGCGGCGGCTTCGGGGGATTCGGCGGCGGGCGAAGCGGCGGCGGGGGCGGCGGTGCAAGTTGGTAGAATGCTGATATGAACATCAGGCGAAGAACGGCGCTGCTGATTGTCGTGCTTGCGGCGGCCATGCTGCCGCTCGCCGGCTGCTCGTACAACACGTTCGTCAGCCAGGAAGAAGCCATCAAGGCCCAGTGGGCGCAGGTGGAGAACCAGCTGCAGCGGCGCAACGATTTGATCCCGAACCTTGTGGAGACGGTGAAGGGATACGCCCAGCACGAGGAAGGGGTTTTCAAGGAAGTCGCCGACGCGCGCTCGCGGCTGCTGGCCGCGAAGTCGCCCGAAGAGACGATCGCCGCCGCGAATCAACAGACCTCGGCCCTCGGGCGGCTGCTGGCCATCGCGGAAAACTACCCGCAACTTCGCGCCAACGAGCAGTTCAACCGCCTGATGGACGAGTTGTCCGGCACCGAGAACCGCATCGCGGTCGAGCGCATGCGCTACAACGAGAAGGTGCAGCAATACAACACATCGCGCAGGCAGTTCCCCGCCAATATGACCGCGAAGATGTTCGGCTTCAAGGAGTACCCATTCTTCCAGGCGCCGCCCGAGGCGAAGACGGTGCCCAAGGTGACCTTTACCAAGCCGTCATAAGTGGACGTACCGTTACCGTGGGAGCGTGTCTTGTGGAGCGGCCGGCCGCTGCGGCCCGGACCGCGCCTGCGGCACGAGCGGTACATCCTCACGGACTTCAGGCTGATTCGCGCGGGTCATCAGGTCGACGAGATCGTTCTTCACGATATCGGCGACGTTCAGCGAACCGAATCGTACGTCGATCGCATCTTCGGCATCTCGACCATCGTCGTGCAGCCACGCCGGCGTGGCGCCACACCGATCGTACTCTCGGGAATTCGTCATGGCGCGCAGTTCGCGGCCTTGCTCGAGCTGCTCTCCGGCGATCCCGCCGCAACGACGGACGTTGAGAGCGTCAGGGCAGCGCTGGCATGGACGCCACGAACGTACGCGGCGCCGTACCGTGAAGCTATCGGCGCGCTGGCCGCGGTAGCGATCGCCTTCTCCGCAATCGTCGTCGGCCTGCATGGAAAGACGTCGGCGATCATCTACGCTGCGGACGATGCAATCGAGCCGAACGGCGTGAAGCGGGACCGTGCCGAGATTGTGCGGTTCATGGAAACCGACGTCATGCCGTGGGCGCGTGAAACGTTGGGACGCCTGAAGGGCGGCCCCGAGCGTGTCACCTGCGGGACGTGTCACGGGCCCAACGGCGATGCGCGCGGCTGGCAGATGCCGTCGGTATCAGCTCTACCGTTGCCCGACGTACGCGAGCGTGGCTGGGAAACCTACAACGGCCGCATGGACGCGCAGATACGCAACGCGGTGTACGGATACGTGGCGGAGCCCGACAACCAGGCCAAGGCCGCCTACATGCGCGAGATCGTCATGCCGGGCATGGCGCGCCTTCTCCATCGTCCCGCGTATGACTTCACGAAGAACTATGAGTACAACCGGTCGCGGCGCGCGCTCGGCTGTTATCACTGTCACCAAGTGAAGTAGCGCAATCGCCGCTATAATCCGCCCACGGAAATGTCGCTGGCCCCCGCTGCTCGGCTCGGACCCTACGAGATCGTGGCGCTGCTCGGCGCAGGCGGAATGGGCGAGGTGTACAAGGCGCGCGACACGCGCCTCGACCGCGTCGTCGCCATCAAGATCCTTTCCGCAGCGCTCGCCGGCGATCCCGATTTTCGCGAACGCTTCGAGCGCGAGGCGCGGACCATTTCTCAGCTCACGCATCCGCACATCTGCGTCCTGCACGACATCGGCCGTTACGAAGATACCGACTACCTCGTCATGGAGTTCCTCGATGGCGAGTCGCTCGCGGCGCGCATCCAGAAGGGGCCGCTGAAACTCGATGACGCGCTGCGAATCGCGATTCAAGTGGCGACGGCGCTGCACGCGGCGCACCGGGTCGGCATCGTCCATCGCGATTTGAAGCCCGGCAACGTCATGCTGACGAGGAGCGGAGCGAAGCTTCTCGACTTCGGGCTTGCGAAACACGGGGCAGGATGGGCCGGACGGGCGGGAACGGCGGGAGGGCTTGGACGCGGCGGCGCGTCAGGTGCGGCACAGGGCTTCAGCGCAGCGGACCTGACCGCCCCACCTACCATGACCAGCCCGCTGACGATGCGCGGATCGATTGTCGGGACGCTGCAATACATGGCGCCGGAGCAGCTTGAAGGCACGGACGCCGATGCCCGCAGCGACATGTTCGCGTTCGGCGCGCTGGTGTACGAAATGATCAGCGGCAAGAAGGCGTTCACCGGTAAGAGCCAGGTGAGCGTCATGGCGGCGATTCTCGATCAGGATCCGCCGTCGCTCGTGTCGCTCATGCCGGCGGCGCCCCCGGCGCTCGATCGCCTCATTAGAAAATGTCTGGCGAAGGATCCGGAAGGGCGCTGGCAGAACGCGGGCGACGTCGCGAGCGAGCTGGAATGGATCGCTGAGACGCTCGGTGAGCCCGTCGCGCAATCGGCACCAACCGCTGTGGTACCGGCGCCGCGCACTCGCTCGCGTGCGTTGACGGCCACTGCCATCGTGCTCCCGGTTTTGGCTGCAGCGGCCACATGGGCGATCGTGCGCACGCCGCGCGCAGCGACGCCGCTGCAGATGCGGTTTGCCATCGTACCGCCGGCAGCGCAGCCTCTCGACCTGAACGGCACCGACCGGAACGTCGCGATATCGGCCGACGGGACGCACATTGTTTACATCGCGGCCAGCGGCGGACAGCGGCAGCTGATGGTGCGCGCGATCGATCAGCTCGAGGCGGTGCCGCTGCGAGGTGTGTCCAATCCACGCTCGCCGTTTTTCTCGCCGGACGGAAAGTGGATCGGGTATTTCGACGGCGCCGCTGAGCTCAAGAAGATCTCGATCACCGGCGGACCGCCGATTTCAGTGTGCCGCACCTCGACGCCGCCTCGCGGCGCGGCCTGGGGCCTGGACAACACGATCGTGTTCGCGACCGCAGACACGAGCACCGGACTGTTCACCGTGCCGGCCGGCGGCGGCGACGCCAAGGTGCTGACCAAGCCCGATGCGGCAAAGGGCGAACAGGATCACATGTTTCCTTCGCTGCTGCCAGGCGGCGGGTCGGTACTGTTCACCATCACAACGGGCTCACCGGACACCGGACAGATCGCGGTGCTGGATCTGAAGAGCGGGCAACGTACAACCGTGATTCGCGGCGGCACGGCGGCCGAGTACATCGACGCCTCGACTGACTCGGGACAGGCGTCATCGGGCTCGCCGCAGGGTGGTTCAGCAGCACACGGCGGATATCTCGTGTATGCGGCGGCCGGGTCGCTGCGAGCCGTGCGCTTCGACCCTGTGAAGCTCGCGGTACTGAGCGATCCAGTCCCCGTCCTCGAGCAGGTCACAACAGGCGGAAGCGGTGTGGCGGAGTTCGCCGCCTCGCACACCGGCGTCCTTGTGTTCGTGCCGGGCGGGGCGATCGCAGGCGGCCTTAATCGCACGCTTGCGTGGATTGGCCGCGACGGCCGCGAGGAGCCGATCAAGGCTCCGCCGCGCGGATACGTCGCGGCGCGTCTGTCACCGGACGGTACTCGGGTCGCCCTCACGATCGCCGATCAGGAAAACGACATCTGGGTTCTGGATCTGTCGCGCGTCACGCTGACCCGCTTGACCTTCGACCCATCGGTAGACGTCGCGCCAGTCTGGACACCGGACGGCCGTCGCATCGTGTTTCGATCGCCGCGCGCCGGCACGCTCAATGTCTATTGGCGCGCGGCGGACGGTACCGGTGCCGAAGAACGGCTGGCAACCAGTCAGACCGCGCAAACCCCAATGGCGTTCTCCCCCGACGGGCGGCAACTGGTCATTATGCAGAACAGTGCGACGACTGGTCAGGACATCTTCGCCATAGCGGCCGATGGCAAAGGTGCCGCCGTGCCTCTCGTGCAGACGCCGTTCGCAGAAAACAACGCGGATGTGTCGCCCGACGGCCGATGGATCGTGTACCAGTCGAACGAGGCGGGCCAGCCGCAGGTGTACGTCCGGCCATTTCCAAACGCGAACAGCGGACGCTGGCAGGTGTCGACGGCGGGTGGAATCAAGCCGGCCTGGTCGCCGACCGCGCGCGAGCTCTTCTATATCGACCCGAATGGGATTACGCTGATGGGCGTACCTGTCCAGACGACGCCGACATTCAGCCCGGGCACCCCCATCAAGGTGCTCGACGGCAAGTTCTACGCCGGTGGGCCGGGACGCAATTACGACATCTCGCGTGACGGCCAGAAGTTTCTGATGGTCAAGAAAGCTGCCGCCGAACAAACACCCAACGAGACGCCCGCAGGCATGGTCGTCGTACTGAACTGGCTGGAGGAGTTGCGGCAGCGGGTCGCGGCACGATGAATGCGCGCGGTTCCTGGAGCCGTTTGCACATGTCCGTAGCGAGCCTGCAATTCACCACAAGGGACACCAAGGACACGAAGGTAAGAATTATGGTGGTTCAGCTCGTCGAACCAGCTACGCGCTGCTGAAAACAGCGTTAGAGATCGCGACGCGCGAAGATGACGTAGCTTGCGACGGTGCCCAGAAGACCGATCGCCAGCAGCACCGCGACGTTCCGGCCGCTCAACCCAACCCCGGTTATCAACAACATCGGCTCGAAATAGTGAAACGGCGAGAGCTTGCTCGCGACGCGCGCTGGATCCCACACGCGGCCGAGATAGTCGAGCAGGTACGCCGCGAGCGCGACGACACCGCTCAGGCCGGCGGCGGTCGCGCGGCGTCTCATGGCAGCGCCCGCCGCGAGCGCAATCCCGCCCCAGCACCACGCGATGACCGCAAGGTTCAACACCATCGATCGAATGATGGCGGCGGACGGCCGAGGCGCGGCCGCCGGCGTGCAGCAGGCGAGGCCGATCCACGTGCCGGCCATCATCATACCGAGCACCAGCGTGCCCGAGACGACGAGGACGATCACCGTACGCGTGACGATCTCGGCGCGCGCCACGGGCCGCGCGAGCGTCAGATCGGCGAAACGCGTCTCGATTTCTGCGACCGGCTCGGTGGCAATTGCGATCGTGAGACCGAGGAGCGTGGCGAGCACGATGGGGTGGAAGTAGCCGAGCATCACGACGCCGGTGAACGACATGAACACGAGCATGGAAGGACCGGCTATCGAGCGCAGGTAATCGGGTACGAGCGATTGCAGCATGCCGAACGCCTGACTGCGCATCAGGAACACCGCCACTTGCGTCAGCAGGAATTGAAACCCTGCGAGCACGAGGCTGACGCCGATGACGATCGCCCGCATTCGGCGGAGCGAGTGAACGGCGAGGACGAATGCGGCTCTCACGATGAGGCCCCGTGCGCGTAGTACTTCCTCAGCACCTCCTCGAGGTGCGGCATCTGGACGTCCAGGTCGATCATGGGAAGCGTGGCCAGCAGTGAGACGACCGGCCCGAGCGGGCCGTGCACGCGCAGATCCCACAGGCGCGGCGTCACTTCGATGATCTCGTATCCCTGCGGCCACGCGGCTGGACGCGCGACATCCTCGGCGAAGGTGACGTGGACGCGGCGGCCCGCGAGGCGCCGCAGATCGTGGACCGTCGACACGAGCACCAGCTCGCCGCCGCGCAGCAGACCGATGCGATCGCACACGCGTTCGACTTCCGGCAGTACATGCGACGACATGAACACGGTGCGGCCGCGGCGGCGCACATCGGCCAGCAGCTCGTAGAACGCCTCCTGCATCAGCGGATCGAGGCCTTCGGTCGGCTCGTCGAGGACCAGCAGCGGCGGGTCCGCCTGAAACGCCTGCGCGATCCCGAGCTTCCGCTTCATGCCGGTGCTGTACTCGCGCATCGGCCGACGGAGATCGACCGACGCGAACTCCAACCGATCGAGCAGGCTGCTGCGCCACGCCGAGTCCACACGCTGTCGCGACAGGCGCGCGAGCAGTTCGAGGGTTGCTTCACCGGTCATGTCGCCGTAGAACCCCGGCTCGCCGGGCAGGTACCCGAGCGCGGCGCGCACGTCGAGGCCGCGACGCTGACAGTCGAGGTCGAACACCGACGCCCGGCCGGTCGTCGGCCGCACGAGATCGAGCAGGATGCGAATGGTCGTGGTCTTGCCGGCGGCGTTCAGACCGAGGAAGCCGAACACCTCGCCCGGCGCGACCTCGAGCGACACATCTTTCAGGGCGGTGAGACGACCGTATCTCTTGCCGAGCCCTTCCAGCCGAATCGCACTGCTGCTCACGATGGAGCCGGCGCGAGCACGAACGAGGAGGTGAGCGCGATGGCGTTGTGCAAGGTGCGATACAGCGGACAGCGCATGGCGTACAAGCCATGGACGCGCTCGACCGTTCCGCGCGTCTCCTCGGCGGCGGCCAGGCGCATCGCCACGTGGATGCGCTTGATTACCAGCACACCATCGTCCGATTCCACTTCACCCGTGACGTCCGCGGTCAGCTTTCCGCCGCTCGCGTCAATCTGACGCGCCTCCAGCGCGCCTCCAAAGGTGCCGAGCATTCAACCCGCAGTCGCCGCGACCACGTAGTCCAGCGTGGCGGCATGAGATTCGACGAGCGCGGCAGGATTCACCTTGTAATGCTCGGCGATTGCGCCGTGGACGCTGAACGCGACCGGCTGCGCCTCGCCCGGCAGCGTCGCCTTGCGGAGCGGTCCCTTGATGCGCTCGATGTGGACTTTCGACGTGTAGACGACGTCAGCCATTTACGCATCATAACGCGGCATTGTGTCGCGCTATCGGACGCTTCCTGTCGGGACGTGCCAGGGCCGCAGAATCAGCCTTCTTCGATTGCGCTGGCAGAAAGGTTGCACTGCTGCGACAATAGAGGTGTCTCTTGGCGGATTCGCGTGGCGCCATGAATACAACGATTCTCAACCGCACAGCGGTGCCGGCGTCGGCGGTCCTGAGCACGTGGAACGACCACACGTGGGAAGATGGCCTCCATATCGACCAGCTCACCGGGCTCGATCGCCTCACCGTCCTCACGCGTCACAGCACGTACGAAATCGTCGTCGTCTCTCCGCCCTCTGGGGAAATTCTCGTCCGCGGCGGTGAATTTTTTCCGGAGTTCACGGCCGTTCGGCTGGCGGGCAGCACCCTCGGCGGCAGCTTTCTGAAGCTGCGCAGCATCCACATCGGGTTCCGCATCGAGTTCGCCGTCGGCAAGGGCGTCATCGTCACGAGTCCCGTCCGCAGTATCACGGTTGCCTCGACGCCGACGCACACCGACGTGATGTAGTCGCGTCGCGCGCGACATCTCTCAACAATCCTTACAGTGTTTTTCCTCCGCGTCCCCGTGTCCTCCGTGGTGGAGGGTTTACCGTGGACGGGATACCGGTACGAGCGTCAGCGTCGATTCCGCGTCGGCCTTCACCGCCGCTTCACTGAACGCCAGCGGAAAACGCTCGCCCGCAGTCCACATCTTCGCCGCATCTGAAAAGTGCGTGCTTGCCGGCGATTCGGACTGACCGGGCGCGTTCATCGCAGTCGACCGATCCCAATTCGCGGCGTCAAAGCGGACAAACACGGTCGCGTCGTCGGCATCGGGCCGCGCCATCGGCCCAACGTTGAAGCGTCGGCGCGCGGGCTCCGTAATCCCGAAGACATGTGCGAATACGGCCGTCCGATCGGTTGACGGGGGCTCGTCCGGAGGCGGCTCTGCCACGACCGATCGGTCGCGCGGATTGAGCACGTGCGGCAGATCGTCAACGGCGATCCAGCCGCGCCAGTTGCCGCCACGGCGAATCGGCACGAGCGCGGCGTCCTGGTAGCCGATATTCCCATCCGAGTCGGCGTACACCACGCGCCGAGCTGGCATCTTCCAGCGCGCGATGGCGGTCCGGAATTCGGCCCACGTTCGCGCGCGATTCACCGCGAGCGCTCCGAGCTCCGCCGCCGCACCGGGCTCAAATCCGCTCCATCGAAGCGCGTACCGGCGATGATGCTCACGATCCGACGCAATGACGACACCGTGCGTCGAGCGATCGGTGTCGAAGGGGAACGGCGCCGATCGTCCCTTGACGACAATCGCGTCGCTGATGGTGTGTGTCTCCTCGTGCTGGCGGCTCCCGCCCGTCCCGTCCAGGGTGCCTGTCCTGTCCGCCGCGCCCAATTCATCATCCACGAACACATCCTGTGTGTCGGCCGCGATCGCGATCGCGGCCCACGCGACCTCGTCGTTGTGCCCGACCGCGACGCCAGGTCTCCACGGCGACGTGGCCCCGGCGACATTCCAGCCGGGTGCATGCAGGTGGATGAAGTATCGCGGGGATGGATGATTGAGCGACCGCCGCGCCTCGCTGATCGAGAGGACGCGTGAGCCGGCGATCGCCCGGCTCGCCGAGCGGGTCACGGTTCGATCCGCTGACGCTGCGGCGCCGGCTGCCGGCTCGCTGCCAGGCGTCGGTTGGATGTCCGCCGCAAGTCCGGCGAAAAATGGCGGCGCGCCGATCCGTTTGAGCGCCTCGGCGATCACCTCGCTCAGCTTCGCGCGCCGAACCTCGGCGATCGCGTCGCCGCTGTCGACGAAGGCGTCGGTGCGGTTGAGCAGGTCGACGGCCGACCAGAAATCCGGTTTCCACCCCGCCAGCACGAACTCCTCGGGCTGCCGCTCGCGGGCCAGGGCGACCCAGGCATTGATGCCTCGGACGAACGCTTCCGCGATGGTCTTCGTATCCGGTCCGTAACTGGCCCACTCGACGTCGAGATCGCCGCGATACTGGATGCGGCGCGTCATCGCGTCGCGCTCGATGAAGTTCGGACCGAGCACCTCCGCGAGCCGTCCCTGTGCCGAGCGACGCCAGAGGTCCATTTGAAACAGGCGGTCCTGCGCCTGCACGAAACCCTGTGCGAAAAAGAGGTCGTCCTGAGACTGCCCGTACACGTGGGGCACGCCCCAGCGATCGCGGACAATTCGCACGGGCGCCGAAAGCCCCGATACCTCGATCGTGCCGGAGACCTGCGCAACCAGAGGCGGCGGAGGCGACGGCGCCGCGCGCCGGCACGCCACGAAGCCACAGAGCACACAGAGTAGGCTCAGCCACAGAGTCACGGAGTCACAGTTTTTTTGGCTACGCTTCCCAATGCCCTGGCGGGAGTTTGTCTGATCGGACAAGAGCCTTCTGTTCTCGGTGACTCCGTGACTCTGTGGCACGTTTCTCTCTGTGCCTCGGTGGCGATTACACTACCTCGCATGGCCATCAAGGACGGACTGCTCGCGGAATTCGATCATGAGGTGGGCACGACCCGAAAGCTGCTCGAGCGGATCCCCGACGAGAAGCTGTCGTGGAAACCGCACGCCAAATCGATGTCGCTCGGCGGGCTGGCGACTCACCTGAGCCAGCTTCCGCATTGGGGCGGCACCATCCTCAACGACGCGGCCTTCGATCTCGCCGGCGCGCCACCCAACCTGCAGGAGAAGGCGTCACGCGTTGAGATTCTCGCCGCGTTCGACGGCAACACGCGGCAGACGCGCGCATGGCTCGACCGGACGGACGCCGAGCTCGTGGCGCCCTGGTCGCTCAAGCGCGGGGGGCAGGAAGTCTTCACGATGCCGCGCGTCGCGGCGTTCCGCAGCTTCGTCCTCTATCACATGGTCCACCATCGCGGCCAGCTCAGCGTGTACCTGCGCCTGAACGACGTGCCGGTTCCCGCGATTTACGGCCCGTCGGCCGACGAAGGATGATTTTTTTCGCAAACAGCATGGCCACAAAGCAGGCGGGGATGCTAACATGTGCGGCAACCCCGAAGATCCGATTGCGCAGGAGAAGCCCATGATACCCCGTCTACGCCTTGTTGCCGTTGCTGTACTCGTTGCGATTGCGTGCGCCGCCATGCCGGCGCTCCTGGCGCAGAAGGCGGCCGCGCCTGCGGCGCCGCCCAAGAAGAACCCGCTGTTGAAGCTCGCCGAGCCCTGGCCGGAAGACGACGTGCTCCTGGCCCGCCGAACCGAGGCCGACACGCGCAAGCTGTTTCAGGACAGCGCGCCGATCGAGTTCACGCTGACCTCCGACTTCAAACTGATCAATAAGGAGCGGAATCCGAACAGCACGAAACGGTTTCCCGGCTTCCTCTCGGTTGGCGCGGCGGGCAAAGAGCTGCCCGTGAAACTGGGATCGCGCGGGCATTTTCGGCTCATGGAGCGCAACTGCGCCTTCGTGCCGTTAAAGGTTGAGTTCGGGAAAGACGACGTCACCGGCACGCTGTTCGACGGCCAGACCACCCTGAAGCTCGGCACGCATTGCCAGAACGACAAGGAGTACGAGCAGTACGTGCTGAGGGAGTACCTCACCTATCGCCTGCACAACCTGGTGACGCCGCGCTCGTTCCGCGTGCGGCTGGCGCGCGGCACGTACGTCGACGCGCAGTCGAAGAAGCCTCTGAATACGCGCAACGCTCTCTTCATCGAGCACGAAAACGACGTCGCCCGTCGCCTCGGCGGCCGTGACGTGGGGCTTCAGCGCGTCGAGTTCAAGGATCTCGATCGCGACGCGCTGACGAACATGATGCTGGTCGAGTACATGCTCGGCAACACCGATTATTCGATCTGGGCGCTGCACAACGTGGTTCTCGTCACGGACAAGAAGCGCACACTCATCCCGGTGCCCTACGATTTCGATTTGTCGGGGATGGTGCATCCGCCGTACGCGGCGACCGATCCGAAGCTGCATCTGCGCAGCATCACCGATCGCCTCTACCGCGGACCGTGCCGGACCGTCGAGGAGTTCGATGCGGCGGCGGAGCCGTTCCGCGCACACAAGGCTGACATGTTCGCAGTGATCGACTCGATGAAAGAGCTCAATGGAACGCACCGCAGCGAAATGAAGGACTACCTCGAGAGCTTCTTCCGGACGATCGACAAGCCGGAGTCGATTAAGAAGACGTTCGTGAACGGCTGCAAGCCTCAGCCCACGATGTAGGTCGGGTAGGTCGCGTCGGTCTGGCAGGTCGCGTAGGTTTGGTAGGTCGCGTGGGTTGGGTGGGCAGGTAGGTTTCCCTACCTGCCCTACCTGCCATCTATTGCCGCTGCTGCGTGGCCGCCTTGGCCGGCACATCGACGACCGTCGACCAGAAACCGATCATCATCTCTTCAAACGTCTGATCGCCCCATTTCACGTCCTTTGACGGATCCGGGTTGAACTTGTTGTTCGGCGAATTGTCGAAATGGGCGATGACTTCGACCTCGGTGCCCTTCGGCAGCACCTTCGGTTTCGCCAGCTCATAGGTGATCTGCCAGTTGAAGTCGTACTTCGGCACCGACAGCAGCGTCTCCGACGTGCCGTCCGGATAGTGCGCGATGTAGATCATGTCCTTGCCGCGGACGTGCATGTGCGGCGTCAAAGAGGTCATGATGGTGTCGCGCTCGATCTTCGTGGTGCCCTTCACTTCGGCATTGCCGTCGTACGCGGGAATCACGAAACGCGGCTGCAACACCATGCCGCCGGCCGCAATCTTCATCGGCGGCTGTTTCGCGTAAATGATCCCGATGCGCGTACGATCGGTCGTCGGCGTCCCATTCGGCGTGTAGTGCATCTGCATGATGATGTCGGAGTTGCCGCGGAGCAGGCGCGCGACGCCGGGTTCGAACACGAGGCCCGGCTTGTTCGGCGTTACACCGCCGATATTGGTGGGCCCCAGCGCGCCGCCGGGGTTGAGCGGCTGCCCGGCCGGCTGCGTGAACGCCAGCACGTGATGGACCTGGGCGTTCGCGGCCGGGCGGATCTCGATGGCCTGGATCCACTTGTCCTCGGTCAGGTGCGTCGGCACGCGCAGGTACTGATAGGGAATGACGCCGGTCGCCGGAATCGCAAAGTCCTCTTCCATCGTGAAGATGGCGTCGGGCTTGCCGATCGTCCAACCGTCCGCGAACTGCGGCGCGGGAGGCAAGTCGTTGTCGTCGCCCTTCGGCGCTCCACCGTCCACCCAGGCGACGATCGTTTCGATTTCCTTCTCGCTGAGCCGCGGGTCGTTCTTGAACACGCCGTATGCCGGATCGGCGCCCCAGGGCGGCATCTGACGCGACGTGATCTTCTGTTTGATCGCGCGCGCGTACGGCCGCGCCTCGTCGTACGACAGCAGCGACATCGGCGCGAACATCGTCGGCCGGTGACACTCCGCGCAGTTCTTGTACAGAATTGGCGCAACGTCCTTCGTGAAGGTGACCGTCGCGCCGTCTGCGGCCATGGCCGCGGCGCTCACCCCGAGCGCAAGTACCACCCAGGCGCCGATGTGCATGCGTCGCATCGTTCGAAACTCCTTTACGGTTGAGCAATATAAGTGTAACGCATCCTGTTCGTCCTGCCCATCCTTCCGTGTCCGGCCTGAACTACCTGACCCACACCCGCCCTACCTGCCCCACCTGCCTCGTATAATCGCGGCTCCCATGCCTCTTACCGCCGGATCCCGAATCGGACCGTATGAGATCGTCGCGCCTCTCGGTGCCGGCGGAATGGGAGAAGTGTACCGGGCGCCCGACCCTCGGCTTGGCCGCGAGGTCGCGATCAAAGTGTTGCCCGATTCCGTGGCGTCCGATCCGGCGCGTTTGCAGCGCTTCGAGCAGGAAGCGCGCGCCGTTGCCGCGCTGTCACACGCCAACATCCTCGCCATCGCGGCCTACAACCTGTATCTGAAGGGACGGTACTTCTGGGAGCGGAGGAATCAGCACTTCTTCAAACTGGCGCTCGAACACTTCGAGCGCGCGATCGGCGAAGATCCCGACTACGCGCTGGCCCATAGCGGCGTGGCCGACTATAATGCACGCCCATCATGGCAGCTGACGATCTCAAACGGCTTCAGGGTACCTGGCACATCGCCACGCTCGAAACAGACGGCCAGAAAATGACGCCCGAAATGTTCGCAGCATCGACGGTCGTGGTGAATGGCAGGGCATTTACGACGACGTCGATGGGCGCCGTCTACGAAGGGCGCATCGAGGTGAATGCGGGCGCCAAGCCGAAGCGTTTCGATCTCACATTCACGGAGGGCGCCGAAAAGGGGCGCACATCATTGGGCATTTACGAGCTCGACGGCGAGACGTGGAAGATTTGCCTGACGACAACCGGCACGGTTCGTCCGACGCAGTTCAAGACGGCCGCCGGCAGCGGGCTGGCGCTGGAAACGTTGACGCGGAAAAAGCGGGTCGGCAGGAAGGCGCCGATCGGCTCGGCGCGGGCTGCGTCGCCGCAAGCCGCGAAGGAGACACGCACGGCGGCTCCCGCCGAACGCGAGACCGAAATAGCCGGCGAATGGTCGATGGTCTCTCACGTGAACGACGGCACGCCGCTCGACGACTCGTTCGTGAAGTTCTGCCGGCGCGTGACGATCGGCGACAAGACGACCGTGTTCGCGGCGGAGCGCGTGATGATGAGCGCGCGCTTCACGCACGACCCGTCGGCATCGCCGAAGCGCATCGACTATCTCAAAGGCACAACAGCGAAACCGGCGCAGTACGGGATCTACGATCTCGACGGCGATCGACTGCGCATCTGCATGGCCGCGCCAGGCCGCCCGCGGCCGACCGATTTTTCCACGGCGGCCGGCGACAAGAAGCTACTCACGGTCTGGAACCGAAACCGAGAATAGAACGCCTCGCTCGACCCACCTGACCCACCTGACCCACCTGACCCACCCGCCCCAGCTGCCCTAGCGTGCGCTCGGCGACGTCGCGCGCACGACCGGGTATTTGATCCCGAGCTGCTCGAGATACGACTTGTACTTCGTCGGATCGTAGTAATACTTCTTCAACTCCGGCCGATACTTCGCCATGGTCTGCGCGTTGAGCCACGTCGCAGGTTTGTCGTCCGGCCGGAGGAATGACACGTACTTTCTGTTCTTCGTCTGCACGGTGTTGAAGTAGTCCCACGCCTGCGTGACGAGCTCGGGGCGCGTCAGCAGATCGATCACCGTCAGCGCCATCACCTTCGCGCCGTACGAAATCCCTTTGTGCGCAATCGGCGTGGCCATCGAAATCGCGTTGGCCCAGTTGTGGCCCGGTCCGGCCTGCATGTTCGACGGGTAGCGCAGCGTGACCGTCGGCACGTTCCAGGAGATGTCGCCGATGTCGTCAGACCCGCCGCCGCGTTTCTCCTCGTCGGGAATCACTTCGCGCCCGCGCAGCGGCTGAATCCTGGTCGCCAGGCCGACTTCGGGGACCTTGAGCTCGTGTTGCAGCGCCTTCGCGAGGCGCTGCTCGTCCTCTGTCCACTGGGGCAGGCCGACGGCTTCGATGTTCGCGTGCATCGTTTCGGCAATGGTCTTGTTGAAATGTCCGGGCCACGCCGACCCGAGGACGCGCGACGTGACCTCGGTATCCGTCATCATCGCCGCAGCCTGGGCCATCTTGTTGCCGATCTCCCACAGCTCCTTGACGTGCTCGTAGTCGGTTTCGCGGAAGTAGTACCAGACCGACGCGTTGGGCGGCACGACGTTGGGTTGATCGCCGCCGTTCGGAATGACGTAGTGCGAGCGCTGCTGCAGACGGAGATGCTCGCGCCGGAAATTCCAGCCGATGTCCATCAGCTCCACGGCATCGAGCGCCGATTTGCCGCGCCACGGCGCACCCGCCGCGTGGGCGCTCTCGCCCTTGAAGTCGTACTCGACCGAGACGAGGCCGTTATTGCTGCTGTCGCCCCACCCGACGTTCATGTTGTCGCCGACGTGCGCGAACAGCACGACGTCGACGTCCTTGAACGCGCCCGCCCGCACGTAATACGCCTTGGTGCCGAGCAGCTCCTCGGCGACGCCCGGCCAGACGCGAATGGTCCCCTGCAGGTGCTGCTGCTCCATCACCTTCTTGACCGAGAGTGCGGCGGCCAGCTGAAGCGGCATGCCGGAGTTGTGGCCTTCGCCGTGCCCCGGCGCACCATCGATCATCGCCTCGTGATACGCGACGCCCGGCTTTTGCGATGCCTGTGGAATGCAGTCGATGTCCGAGCCGAGCGCAATCACCGGCTTGCCGGACCCCCAGCTCGCCATGAACGCCGTCGGAATGCCCGCGATGCCTTCCTGCACCGTGAAGCCGTTCTTCTTCAAGATGTCGGTCAGGTACTTCGACGTTTCGAACTCCTGGAATCCGAGCTCGGCGAAGCTGAACACCTGGTCGTTCATGCGGGCGAGGTCCTCGCGCATGCTGTCGACCTCGAGACCGACATCCCGCTTGTACTGTCCGAGCTTCGGGTTCGCGGGAGGCGCCGCCGGTTTCGCAGCGGACTGCGGCGGCGATGCCGGCGTCTGCGGCGCGGGCGAAGCGCTCAGGGAGACCGTGACCACCACGGCAAATACAATCGTCAATGGGCGAAACGTACGCATCAACACCTCCACCGGGCCACGATTACAGCCAAATCCCCAAGCCAATCCCGAATCACGACTTCCCGCTCAGATCTTGGTGGCGCGTGTGAGCAGCGCCGAGCCTTGCTTCTGGTGCGCTTTGAACTGTGCGAATGGGTCCATCGCGCCGCCTCGTCGAGTGAAACGCGACATCGTACTACGGCGGCCGTCAACTGCAAGGCTCGGTATGATCAACAGGATGGATCGGTTCGAGCCGCGGGCGTCGCTGCGCAATGGCCACTGGATGACGCTCTATAGCTGGGGCAATCCGCGGTACTTTCCCGCGCTACCCACGGCGGAGCGCCGCTATTTCGATGTCGCCCCCGACGCGCGGGTTGTCGCCGATTGTCATTGGCAGCCGCGTCCGTGGGAGCATCCGACACTGCTGGCGCTCCATGGGCTGAATGGATCCAGCGACGCACACTACATGCGCGGCATCGCCGCGAAGGCATTCGCGCGCGGCATGAACGTGCTGCGTCTGAACCAGCGCAACTGCGGCGACACCGAGCATCTCTCGGCCGGCCTGTTTCATTCCGGCCTCACCGCCGACGCCGCGCACGTCGTTCACGAGCTGACGGCGGTCGACGGCTTGCCGGCCATTGCCGTTGCGGGCTATTCGCTTGGCGGCAACCTCGCGTTGAAGCTCGCCGGCGAGTACGGGGCGTTCGCGCCGGCATCGCTCGTCGCCGTCGCCGCCGTGTCGCCGATTATCGAGATCGAGGAGTGCACGCGCGCGCTCGAACGGCCCGACAACGCGATCTACAACTGGAATTTCGTGAAGGATCTGAAGCGGCGCATGCGCCGGAAGGAACGACTGCATCCAGGGCGGTTCGACCTGACACGACTGAATGCGATCAAGACGGTGCGCGAGTTCGACGCCGCGTTCACGGCGCCGCACTTCGGTTTCCGCAGCGCCGAGGACTATTACCATCGCGCGAGCGCGATGCGCGTGGTCGATCGGATCGCAATCCCGGCGCTGATCATCACGGCCGAAGACGACCCGTTCGTACCGTCACAGCCTTTCCACGACCCCGCGATCACCAGCAACCCACACATCGAGCTGCACCTCTGCGCCCATGGCGGTCACTGCGGTTTCGTCGGCCCGCGGGCCGGCGAGGACGATGGATATTGGGCCGAGCAGGCGATCGTCGATTTCGTCGCGCGTCACGCGGACGCCGAGGATTTGACCTCTAGGAAACGGCTGTCCAGCGGTTGATGAGAACCAGTGATTGACTGCCCTCAACGACGCCGGCTCGTGCCTCCGAGAATCGATCCCAGCGCCCCACGGAGAATCGCGCGGCCGACGCCCGATCCCATGGAACGCGCCGCGCTCTTCGCCGCCGCTTCCAGCATCCCTTCGCGCCGCCCACCGCGCGGACCCGTCGTCCCCAACAGGATCTTCGAGAGCGCGTCGGTGATGGCTCCACCCGATCCACCAGGCCCGCGCGCCCCCTCCGACTCCCCCACCCCACCCGACCCACGTGTCCCACTCGACCCACCCGCCCCACCCGCCTGACCCGCTCCGCCCGCCGCTGCCACCCGTTGCGCCAGCTTCTCGAACGCCGACTCGCGATCGACCGCCGCTTCGTAGTGTCCGTACACGGCGGCCGAGCGCTTGCGGATGGCGTCGCGTTCGCCATCGGCAATGGGTCCGATTTGCGACGCCGGTGGAACAATCCACGCACGCTCGGTGATCGTCGGCGTCCCTTTCTCGTCGAGCACCGACACGAGCGCTTCGCCGACCGCGAGCTCGGTGATCGCACGCGCAGTATCGAGCTTTGGGTTCGGCCGAAGGGTATCCGCCGCAACCTTGACCGCTTTCTGATCGTGCGGCGTGAACGCGCGCAGGGCGTGTTGGATGCGATTGCCAAGCTGACCGAGAACCGTCTCGGGAATATCGGACGGATTCTGCGTCACGAAATAGACACCAACACCCTTCGACCGGATCAGCCGCACCACCTGCTCGATCTTCTCCACGAGCGCGGACGGCGCGTCGGCAAACAGCAGGTGCGCTTCGTCGAAGAAGAAGACGAGCGTCGGCTTCTCGGGATCGCCCACCTCGGGGAGCCGTTCGAAGAGCTCCGATAACACCCACAGGAGAAACGTCGCGTACAGCTTCGGGTAGCGAATGAGATCGTCGGCCGCGAGGACGTTCACCACGCCACGGCCGTGCTCGTCGGTCTGCAGCAGATCGTCGACGTCGAGCATCGGCTCGCCAAAGAACGTCTCGCCGCCCTGCTGCTCGATTTCGAGCAGCGCGCGCTGAATCGCTCCCACGGATGCCGCGGAGACGTTCCCGTACTGCGTCCTGAACTCGGCCGCGTGGTCGCCCACGAACTGCAGCATCGCGCGCAGATCCTTCAGATCGAGCAGCGGCAGGCCCGAGTCGTCTCCGATCTTGAAGACGATGGCCAGTACGCCCTGCTGCGTCGCGTTCAGGCCGAACAGCCGGCCCAGCAGCAGCGGTCCGAGGTCCGAGACCGTTGCGCGCACCGGCAACCCGCGCCGGCCGAATACGTCCCAGAACACGACGGGATTCGCGCGCCAGCCGGGTTCACTGATGCCCGTGGCTTTCAGCCGATCGCGCAGCTTCGGCGTGAGCGATCCGGCGGCCGCCAGCCCCGTCAGATCGCCTTTGACGTCGGCGAGAAACAGCGGCACGCCAAGTTGCGACAGGTTGTCGGCAAGCATCTGCAGCGACACCGTCTTGCCGGTCCCCGTCGCGCCCGTGATGAGGCCGTGACGGTTGGCCAGCGCCGGGCGGAAGCGCACGTCACTGCCGTCGGCGGTTCTGGCGATGGTGAAGGGCTCGGCCATGCCGGCCATGATAAACCGCCCAGCGACCTCCGTCCCTCCCAGCGGCCTCCGTCCCTCCCGCGTCGGTGGTCATTCGCGACGCGCGTCCGGCACGTGCAATGCGCCTTTCAGATCGTCGACCGAGTACTGCGCATTGGTGAGATCCGCGCCGAGCAGATCCGCCTCGCGCAGATTGGCCCCGGTTAGAATCGCGCCCTCGAGTTTCGCCGCGATCAAGTCCGCTTCGGCGAGATTCGCTCCGGTCATGTCCGCGCGGCGTAAGTCGGCGTTCATGAGGTTGGTCGCGTGGAGCGATGCTTCGCGCAGGCTCACCCGGGAAAAGTTGATGCCGGTGAGGATCATCCCATTCAAGTCCGCGCCATCGAGGATGACGGCCACGTCTGGATTCTCGCGGCGCCATGCATTCCACGGTCCGGACCCGAACTTCAGGCGCGCCAATACACGTTCGATCATGTGTCCAATTAGTCCCTATTATTCCTAATGACGTGGCAGCTCCTAGGCGACGTCGTTGAACTCTTCTCTGTAAGAGGCAACGCCGGAGAGTCCGGCCATGGCACGCGCGTCGAGAATCAACACCATGAACGCCGCGTCCGGCACACCTTCCCATTGGCTCGCAAGGCCGTGCAGCGAAGCACGCTCGAACCCGAAGCGCGGGTAGTACTCCGGATGTCCGACGACGACGGTGAACGGACAGCCGCGCTCCCGGAGGATGTCCAAGCCGCGTCTCACGAGCTGGGAACCGATGCCTTGTCGCTGGCGATCCGGCAGCACCGCCATTGGCGCCAGTCCCATTCCGACGATTCGTCGCCCCGCGCTCTCGATGACGACCGGCGTAAACAGGATGTGACCGACAACTGCGTCGTCCTCGGCCACCAATGAGAGTGAATCAGGACACCCCTGCCGCAATTTCTCAACGAGGTCGGCTTCCACCGGTTGTCCGAACGCCAGCTTGTTGATGTGTCGAACCTGGCTGGTGTCTTCAGGTTTCTCGGGGCGGATCGTAATCACGTATGTGCCTGTCGGCCTGATGCTCATGCAGAAGGTGCGGACGGAAGCCGGATGGTCACCTCGAAACCCGACGGTGACAGATTACGACACGAAACCGACCCGCGGCATGCCTCGATTGCCGAGTGGACGATGGCAAGCCCCAACCCCGTCCCACCGGTCCGCCGATCGCGCGATGGTTCGGCACGGTAGAACGGCGAAAACAGCAGACCCAGATCGGCGGCCGGCACGCCGGGACCGCGATCCGCGACCGACACGCATACGTCGGCGCCCTCCGACTGCGCACGAATCTGAATCGGGCCGGCGCCGCCCGCATAGGCCACCGCGTTCCGCACGAGATTCGACAACGCGCGGACGAGCAGATCGGGATCGGCCAACACCTGCACGTCCTGGCCGGCTTCGACGTGGACGTCGGCAGCACCCGCTTCAATTCGAACGGCGCGCGCGATGGCGTCGCGTGCGCTGACCGGCGCAAGGCGCACCTGTTGCGACGCCTCTGACCTCGCGAATGCGAGCAGCTGGTCGGTCAGGGCGGCCATCAGCTCGATCTCCTCCTGGAGGTCAGCGACGTGGCGGCGAGTCTTGTCATCCGCGTCTCGCTCGAGCAAGCCGAGCGACAACGACATGCGCGCCACCGGCGAGCGCAGCTCGTGGGCGGCGTCGCGAAGAAAGCGCTTCTGCCCGGCAAGCAGCGTCTGCAGCCGCGTCGCCATCGATTGAATGGCCGTCCCAAGGACGCCGAGCTCGTCACGACGTGACGATGCGAGCGCGACGCCGAAGCGGCCCGCCGCGATCTCGCCCGTCGCGCGCGTCATGTCACCAATCGATCGCGCCACGCCGCGCACGAGCGGAAGCCAGCAAGCGAGCGTCAGGCCAAGCGTGACGAGGAGAATCGCGATCCAGGGCAACGGCTGAAAGTAAAACGGGTTGCCGAGCAGCGACGAGGACGCGAGCAGCAGGGTGCCCGGCATGGTATCGTCGCCGCCGCGAGCGCGCACCGGAATCCGCACACCCACCCAGTATTTGTCCGGACCGTCGGTCGTCACGAGGAAGGGCGGCGTGCGGGGAAGCGGCGGCACCCCACGGCCGCGCCCGTCCAGCCCGGCTCCCAGCTCCATATCTGGAGGACGAGGTCCGCCGCGTCTCGGGGGCGGCTCTCCCCGGCGGCCGCGTTCCTCCGGTCCCTGCCGCGCCTCCCGCACCTTCGCGGCGACTGCTGCCGGCACCTCCATCAAAGGTCCCGCGATGCGGCTGGCGTCGTTTCGAACGAGCAGGAACGCAACTCCGTGCTCCTGGCCGTATCGCTCGAGCAACGCGTCGCGATCGGGTTCCGCGGTGTCGTTCAAATCCAGCGCCAGCTGGCGCGCCACGGCCTGGATGCGCTCGCGGCCAGGCGTCAGGAGGAACGACGAGAACTCCTGTCCGAGCTCGTACTGCACGAACAGTGCGACCGCCAGGACGAGCACGACGATGTTCAACATCGCGACGAGGAGGATCTTGACGACCAGCGGAACGGAGGGCTTCACGTCCGCGGCCTCGCAGCCTGCAGGCGCATCCGATAGCCGGCTCCACGGACGGTCTCGATGAACCGCGGCGTCTTGGAGTCGTCGCCAAGTTTCTTCCTCAGCGACGACACATGGACGTCGATGGACCGGTCGAATGCCTCGAAGTCGCGCTCGGCAACCTCGAGGAGCAGCTGTTCCCGCGTCTTCACGCGGCCGGCGGCGCGGGCGAGCGAGAGCAGAATGTCGTATTCGACGGGCGTCAGAGCGAGCGGCGCGTCCCCGATTGCCACGCGGTGCGACGCCGGCTCGATGATCAAATCGCCGACGACGACCGCGGCCGCCACCGGATCGGCGGCCGTCGTCGCGGTGACGATGGATCGGCGAAGCACCGCCCGCAACCTCGCCAGCAGCTCGCGGCTCGAGAACGTTTTCGGCAGATAGTCGTCTGCCCCGATTTCGAGTCCGGCGATGCGATCCGCCTCGTCTCCGAGCGCCGTCAACATCAGCACCGGGACGCTCGAGCGCTGACGCAGCGTCTGCAGCACTTCCAGGCCGTTCGGACCCGGCAGCATCACGTCGAGAATGACCGCGGCATAGCCGCCGGATGCCGCCCGCTCGAGACCTTCGGCGCCGTCGTGTACGGCATCCACCGCGTAGCCCAGCGGCTCGAGGTATTCCCTCACCAATCGGCACAACTTCACATCGTCGTCGACGATCAGCAGCTTCGTGTTCATGTCGGAATCGCTCGGCTGAAGCCTTCGCGTACATCAGGCCGGCGATGCCCAAGTCGCTCGTAGCGCGAAGGCTTTGCCGAGCGTTGCGCCATCGTAACGCGGTGTCCGGGAGCGGCCGCCAAGATTTACCAAACATTTACCTTCGGCTTGCGCGCCCACATCTTCTCTTAACAGTCGCGCCGCATATTGGCGACATGACAATCACCAAGCTCCTGCATTTCGTAGCAATCGGCTCGACTGCGGCGCTTCTCGCCACGTGCGGCGGGGAGACGTCCGCCACCTCTGTCACCGCCCCCACGTCGTCGACGACGACAACCACGACGACCACTACGACGCTGCCAGCGGTGTACGGGAAGTTCGGGAACGGGGTTCAGGTCTCCATGGACGGTCAGACGGTGGTCATCCGCACGACGGACGTACCGGATCACACCAGCCCGTACTTCGGCGCCGGCAACAGCGGATACGAAGCGCCGCAGACCGGAATGGTCGTGAATCCGAACCGCATTGCCTCGCAGACGATCGTGTTCCGCGTGCCCGTATCGCCGTCCGCGGCAGCGGCGAGCGACACGCCGCTTGGCCCCATGGGAGTCGCGACCAACGGCGTCGTGCTGTTCAACCAGTACGCGGCCGGGCGGATGCCGCTGACGAACGAGATTTTCTCGTTCGACCGGTTCAACGGTCACCCATCGCCGAGCAACCAGTATCACTATCACGTCGAACCGTTGTGGCTGACGGCGAAGGGCAAGGCGGCCTTCATCGGGGTGTTGCTCGACGGGTTTCCGGTTTACGGCACGCAGGACGAGAACGGCAGCGCGCCGGGCAATCTGGACGGCTGCAACGGCCACGTCGGCGCGACGTCGGACTTCCCACAGGGGATTTACCACTACCACATCGTGTCGGCGCCGCCTTACATCGCCGGTTGTTTCCACGGTGCGGCGGGCACGGTTGCAGGTTGACATCATGAAACGCGTTCTCGTCGCCAGCCTTGTCGTCGTGGTCGCGATGTCCAAACCGGATGTGGCGTCGGGCTTCAAGCGGACCGTCAGCGCGGCAACGCCGGCTGTCCGCAACGGCCATGTCCAAACCTTCTGGCCGAATGGACGGCTGCGCTCGGAGGCAACGTACGTCGCCGACGCCTACGAAGGCGAGTACCGCACGTGGTATCAGAGTGGAAAGCCGTACGAGCTGCGTCACTACCACAAGGGCCACGAAGAAGGGCTGCAGCAATCCTGGACCGAAGCGGGCGAGCTGTACCTGAACTATGAGGTTCGCGACGGCCGGCGATACGGCATGGTCAACGCCACGCCGTGCGTGACTGTCGGAGAGAAGACATCGGACCTGCCGTACTACGACACGCCCGATTTCACGCCGCGATGGGCACCGGTGACGCATCGCCTCGGAGCATTCCAGCTCAGGACGCAGACCGGCCGGTCGATTTCGGACGCGAGCCTGCGCGGGCGGATTCACGTGGCCAGTTTCGTGTACACCAAATGCGCCGCCGTCTGTCCGATCCTGATGCGGCAGCTCACGCGTGTCCAGAGCGCGATACGAAACATTCCACGCGCGTTGATTGTCTCGTATACCGTGACGCCGGACGTCGACACGCCGTCGGCGCTGGCGGCGTTCGGACGCAATCGCGGCATCGATTCGTCGCGATGGTGGCTCGTGACCGGCCCCGCCGATCAGATCTACGGGCTGGCGCGCGCATCGTACTTCGCGGACGACAATCGCGTCGGCCCGGCAGCGGGTGGCGCCACGATCTCGTTCCTGCACACGGAAAAGGTGCTGCTCGTCGACAGAGACGGACGCCTGCGCG
>WNFV01001200.1_pt1 | contig 35610 bp, 37 predicted proteins | sample 5400101 | NCBI WGS metagenome assembly WNFV01 (sample SAMN13153361, study PRJNA577476) | soil metagenome | isolation source: 115 cm soil or saprolite under grassland replicate 1 | place: USA:California | collected 2016-06-15 | reverse complement strand
CCGGCGTGTCGCGAACAAAACCGCAACCCCGCCGCCGCCCCCGCCTTCAGACGCACGCCGCGCTCACACCACACGTCACCACCGGCGGGCACTCGGACTCGGCACGCCCGCCCACGGGATCACCAAATACTTACGTCCGAGCTACGGTAGAAGAGCTTCTGGTGTGGCTTGGAATGCAACCCGATCAGGTAACCCGCGACCGGTGGTACAAGTGTGCTGAGTGGCTGGCAGTCGTGCTGCTGGATGAGCTTGTGATTTTGGCCAAACGCCAGCAGCAAGGTTACAAGCGCGGTGAACAGCTTCATTGTCATTGTCCGCTCCCGTTCTTGAAGTACGTCCAGCACATCCGGCACACCGGAATGCTATACACCTCAGCCGCCAACACCGAACACGTCACAGCATCCTTTGGAATCGGCTGGTCACAGCACGTCTTGCGAGAACGTGCGGAAAGTTTATGGAGCTGCGAGAACCTGCCGAGCAACACGCCCGTCTCATTCATGGTCACCACGCACCGGGCCCACTGTTAGTCTCCACGATGTTGGTCCGTGGGAAGCGCTCCAACACGCGCCGCCGCTCGCGGACGCTCAGGTCGCCGTAGTACTGCCACAATGGGAGGGTCTGCTCGGCGGTCTCACGGTCGACATCACCGGCGTAACAGCGTACGGCGTTCTCGGCAAGCTTGATGATCGGGTTGTCCTCGGAGTCGTGGTAGCGGCAGGTCGAGCAGATCGCCTCGACGCCCAAGGTCTTCGGGTAGTGCGTGTCACCGCATCGTGGGCAGGTCTCCGCCACACTTCGGCTTTGCTCGCTAGGCTTGGTCATGGGTCAGGAACCTCGCTTCCTGATCAAGGGGTCAGGCTTGGCGTCCCGCGCCGGGTCTGGCCCCGCTTTTTTGATCTTCCGCTACTGCTTTGAATGAAGCAGTAGCAGCCTTGTTGATGTTGAGGGGCGTACCGACCGGATCTCCGGCCGGTACACCAACCCCTGAGCACCAACCGTACGCCAAATATCGGCCTCACAGTAGGCGGTGAGTTTGGCCAAGCCCGGGGTACTTGATAGCCAATGCTGGCTGTTTGGGATAGTTCGAGCTGTGGATCTCGCTGAGGCGACAAAGGCGTACCGGGCCGCTCAGGCTGCCGTCGCCGATGCAAAGCGTCGCATCCACGCGGCACAGGACCGGCTCACCAAAGCTCGGCAAAACCTCGCTGAAGCCGTTGTGGCAGAAGCCCGTAGTGGAACCAGGCAACGTGACATCGTTGCGGTTACTGGGCTTTCCAGAGAGCGGGTCCGCCAGATCTGCCGTGACGCTGGGCTTGACTAGGTGGGCAAAACGGTCAGTTTCCGACGGTCTCTGGCGCCACGGCCGTGACCGCGATTCCCAGCGGCGCAAGCGCCACCGCGAGGGACTGGGTCAGCGAGTTCAGCCCGGCCTTGCTGGCGCCGTACGCGGGCTGGTTCGGCTCGCCGCGGAACGCCCCGCGCGATGAGACGTTGACGATCCGCCCGCCCGGGCGCATGTGCCGCACCGCGCACCAGACGACGTTGGCCGGCGCGACCAGGTTCACGTCCAGGGTGTGCCGCCAGGCGGCCTGCCACTCGTCGTACGAGGTCGAAAGGACCGGATGCGGCGGGAAGACGCCGGCGTTGTTCACCACCACGTCCAGCCCGCCGAGCTGCCCAGCCGCGTCATCGACGGCGCGCCGGACCGCGGCTTGGTCAGCCAGGTCCGCCTGGACGACTACATGCCCGTTGCCGGGCAGCTCGGCCAGCAACGCCGAAGCCAGGCTGGCGGAGTCGCGATGGTGCAGCGCCACCCGTTCGCCGTCGGCCGCGAACGCCCGGGCCACGGCCCGGCCGATACCGCGCGAGGCACCAGTTACCAGCACTGCCCGACCCGCCACGTCGGCCTACGATGCCACACGTGAGCGATGACTGTCTGTTCTGCCGGATCGTGGCCGGCAAGATTCCGGCCACCGTGGTGCACGAGACCGAGCGGACCCTGGCGTTCCGTGACGTCGGGCCAAAGGCGCCGGTACACGTGCTGGTGATCACCAAGGAGCATTACCCGGACGCCGCCGCGCTCGCGGCGGCCGATCCGGGGCTGGCCGGCGAGCTGCTGGCCGCGGCCGGCGCCGTGGCCAAGGCCGAGGGGCTGCTCGCCGATGGGTACCGCACGATCTTCAACACCGGACGGTACGGCGGTCAGGAGGTCTTCCACGTCCACGCGCACGTGGTCGGCGGTGGCCCGCTGGGTCCCATGCTTGCCCGGTGAGCCCCAGGTTCTGGCCGGGCCGCGGGTCCGGCCGGGCCGCGGGCGAGCCCGTGACCCGGCCGGAAGCGGGAAAGGCTAGGCGGACTGCTGCTCCGCCTTTGACAGGTCGATCACGTTGAAGACCGCACCGAACGGGTCGCTGATCGCCGCGAACCGGCCGTACGGCGAGTTCTCCGGTCCGAACTGCACCGCACCGCCGGCCTCGGTGGCCCGCCGCACCGCCTCGTCGGCGTCGTTGACCGAGAAGTAGATCGCCCAGCTCGGCTGCGCGCCGGCCGGGGCGTCGTCGCCCATCTTCATCCGCCCGGCGACCTGCCGGCCGCCGATGCTCCAGACGGTGTAGTCGAAGGTCGACCCGTCGCCGATCTGCTCCTGCTCGTAGTCGAACAGGCTCCGGTAGAACCGGTCCGCTGCCTCGCCGTCCCGCGCGGTCAGCTCGGCCCAGCACGGCGTACCGGGATCCTGGGTCAGCTGGGCTCCGGTGTGGCCGCCGCCCTGCCAGACGCCGAATGCGGCGCCTTCCGGGTCGAAGGCGTACGTCATCCGCCCGGACCCCGGGACGTCCATCGGCGCCATCATGATCTTTCCACCGGCGCGCCCGATGCGCCGCGCCGTCTCGTCAACGTCGGACGAGGCGAGGTACACGCTCCACATTGGCGGAGCCGTCTCGGGGCCCGGCGGCGGTGGCGTCAGCCCCGCGACTGGCTTGCCGTCCCTGAGACACATCGAGTAGTTGCCGAACTCCGGCCCGCTGTTCTGGAACTCCCAGCCAAACACCGCAGCGTAGAAACGCTGCGCTGCGTCCAGGTCAGGTGTCGTGGCATCGGCCCAGCACGGCTCCCCATCGGGGTAGGCGTTCCGTTCCGGCATAGCATTCCTCCTCCTTGAGGGCTTGTCAGCTTCAGCCTGCCACTGTCCGGCGCACCCGGCGCTGCGTAGCGCGAAAACACCACGCGGAAATCCGTCCGGCCTTCGCGCTGTTGTGCCGATACGATGGACTCTTCGCACGTGAACGACTGATCGAGAGCAGGTGGCGTAAGGCCCGCGCGGCCGGACTATGAGCGAGACCCCACCCCCCGTCGCCGACGAGCGCAGCGAGCAGGTCCAAACCAGGATCACGGTCGACGACCCGCACACCATGGTGAAGCTGCTGGGGGCCCGCGACGAGCTGTTGCGACTCATCGAACGTGCGGTTGTGAGCGACGTGCACGTGCGCGGCAACGAGATCACCATCACTGGCGCCGCGGGCGACAACGCGTTGGCCGAGCGCATCTTCACGGAACTGCTGGAGCTGATCGAGAAAGGCCAGACCCTGACCGAAGACGCCGTACGGCGTACCGTCGGCATGCTTTCCGACGGCACGACCGAGCGACCCGCGGAGGTCCTCACCCTCAACATCCTGTCCCGGCGCGGCCGGACCATCCGCCCGAAGACGCTGGGCCAGAAGCGGTACGTGGACGCGATCGACCAGCACACGGTCCTGTTCGCCATCGGACCCGCCGGCACCGGCAAGACCTACCTGGCGATGGCCAAGGCGGTCCAGGCGCTGCAGGCCAAGCAGGTCAACCGGATCATCTTGACCCGGCCGGCGGTCGAGGCCGGTGAGCGGCTCGGCTTCCTGCCCGGCACGCTGTACGACAAGATCGACCCGTACCTGCGCCCGCTCTACGACGCGCTGCACGACATGCTCGACCCGGACTCGATCCCGAAGCTCATGGCGGCCGGGACGATCGAGGTGGCCCCGCTGGCGTATATGCGCGGGCGCACCCTCAACGACGCGTTCATCATCCTGGACGAGGCGCAGAACACCACGCCCGAGCAGATGAAGATGTTCCTGACCCGGCTCGGGTTCGGCTCGAAGATCGTGGTGACCGGCGACATCACCCAGGTCGACCTGCCCGGCGGCACGCGCAGCGGCCTGCGGGTGGTGAAGGAGATCCTCGACGGCCTCGAAGACGTCCATTTCGCGCTGCTGACCAGCAACGACGTGGTACGGCACCGGCTGGTCACCGAGATCGTCGACGCGTACGCCCGCTGGGACGCCGCGCAGGCGGCGGCCGAGAACCCACCGGTGCACGCCGTGCCTGGGCGCACCGCGCACGGTCGCGCTGGCCGCCGCCGCTGAGAGGCCCGCATGTCCATTGAGATCGCCAACGAGTCCGGTGTCGAGGTCGACTCCGATGCCATCCTCGCGGTAGCCCGGCACGCACTGGACGAGATGGGCGTCAACCCGCTCGCGGAGCTGTCGATCCTGCTGGTCGACGCGGACTACATGGCCGAGCTGAACCACCGCTGGATGGACGCCGACGGCCCGACCGACGTGCTGGCGTTCCCCATGGACGAGGGCAGCGTGGACCACGGCCCGGGCGAGGGCTCCACCGGCGAACCGGCCCTGCTGGGCGACATCGTGCTCTGCCCGGAGATGGCCGCGAAACAGGCGGTCGAGGCCGGCCATGCGACCCCGGACGAGCTGGCCCTGCTCACCGTGCACGGCACGCTGCACCTGCTCGGCTACGACCACGCCGAGCCGGACGAGGAGCGCGAGATGTTCAGCCTGCAGGCTCGCCTGCTCGACAGCTGGCGCGCGTCCAGGAGACGGTGATGCCCCACCTCACCCTGCTCGCGGTCGCGGCCGGGTTGGTGGTGCTCGCCGGGTTGTTCGCGATGACCGACGCGGCCCTTGCCGCCGTGTCGCCCGCGCGCGCCGCCGAGCTCGCCCGCGAGGGGGTACGCGGAGCTAGAGCGCTGCAGGCGGTGGCCGCCGACGCGCCCCGCTACATCAACCTGTTGCTGCTGCTGCGGCTGGCCTGTGAGCTGGTCGCGACCACGCTCGTCGCGCTCGTGAGCGCCGAGGCGTTCGGGGTCGGCTGGCGCGCGGCGCTGACGACGGCCGGGCCGATGATCGTGATCAGCTTCGTGCTGGTCGGCGTCGGTCCCCGCACCATCGGGCGGCAGCATGCGTACGCCGTCGGTCAGGGCACCGCGCCGCTGGTGCGCTGGCTCGGACGCGCGCTCGGTCCGCTCGCCACGCTGCTCATCATGATCGGCAACGCCGTGACGCCGGGGCGGGGATACCGCGAGGGGCCGTTTGCCACCACCGTCGAGCTGCGGGAGCTGGTCGACCTCGCCGAGCAGCGGGGCGTGGTCGAGCACGGTGAGCGGGACATGATCCACTCGGTCTTCGAGCTGGGGCATACGATCGCCCGCGAGGTCATGGTGCCCCGCACCGAGATGGTCTGGATCGAGGCACCCAAGTCGCTGCGCCAAGCCTTGGTCCTCGCCATGCGCAGCGGCTTCTCCCGGATCCCGGTCATTGGCGAGAACGTCGACGACGTACTCGGCGTGGTCTACCTCAAGGACCTGATCCGGCACACGGCCGGCGGCGACCCGCAGGCCTCGGAGATCCCGGTCTCGCAGATCATGCGCGAGGCGACCTACGTGCCGGAGTCCAAGCCCGTCGACGACCTGCTACGGGAGATGCAGGCCGCCCGTACCCACATCGCGATCATCGTCGACGAGTACGGCGGCACCGCTGGGCTGGTGACGATCGAGGACATCCTTGAGGAGATCGTCGGGGAGATCACCGACGAGTACGACCTCGCCGAGCGGCCGCCGATCGAGCGCCTCACCGATGGCGGGGTACGGGTCACCGCCCGGCTGCCGATCGAAGACCTGGGTGAGCTGTTCGACGTGGAGCTCCCGGCCGACGAGGTGGAGACGGTCGCCGGCCTGCTGGCACAGGCGCTGGGCCGGGTACCCATCCCGGGCGCCGCCGCGGTCGTGGACGGGCTCCAGCTGGTCGCCGAGGGTACGACCGGCCGGCGGAACCGGATCGATACGGTGTTGGTGCACCGGATCGACGACGAGGACACCGCCCTACGCGAGGAGAGGCAACCGGCCGATGCCCGAACTGTCCACTGAGGACGAGAAGCTCGTTGTTCTGGCCCGCTCCGCCCGGGCCCGGACGGGCGCCATCGAAGGTGCGGCGGTACGCGACGGCGACGGCCGCACGTACGCGGCGGCGAGCGTGAACCTGCCCTCGCTCGGGCTGTCCGCGCTGCAGCTCGCCGTGGCCAACGCCGCCGCCGCCGGGGCGAGCAAGCTGGAGGCGGCGGCCGTGGTGACCGAAGCGTCCACAGTGGACTCGTTGGGGCGGGCCGCCGTGCGCGACCTGTCCGTCGACGCGCCGATCCACGTAGCCGCCCCCGACGGCTCGCTCCTCGGCACGGTCAGGTGAGCGCCTCCCACCGCGGTGAGGTGAGCGCGCCCTACCGCGCGGGGTTCGCGTGCTTCGTGGGGCGGCCGAACTCGGGCAAGTCCACGCTCACCAACGCGATCGTCGGCCAGAAGATCGCCATCACCTCGACCAAGCCGCAGACGACCCGGCACACCGTCCGCGGCGTCCTGCACCGCCCCGACGCCCAGCTCGTCCTCGTGGACACGCCCGGGCTGCACCGCCCGCGGACCCTGCTCGGCGAACGCCTCAACGACCTCGTGCGCCAGACCTGGAGCGAGGTCGACGTGATCGGGCTCTGCCTGCCCGCCGACGAGGAGATCGGCCGGGGCGACCGGTTCATCGCCCGCGAAGTCCAGGGGCTCAAAGCAAGCGTGGTCGCCGTCGTGACCAAGACCGACCTGGTCGACCGGGGCCGCCTGGCCGCCCAGCTGCAGGCCGTCGGTGAGCTCGGCGACTTCGCCGACATCGTGCCGGTCAGCGCGGTCACCGGCGACAACCTGTCGACGCTGATCGACGTACTGGTCCGCCACCTGCCCGAGTCGCCGCAGCTCTACCCCGAGGGCATGATCACCGACGAGCCCGAGCAGGTCATGGTCGCCGAGCTGATCCGCGAGGCGGCGCTGGAAGGGGTACGCGACGAGCTGCCCCACTCGATCGCGGTCCTCGTCGAGGAGATGATCCCCGAGGACGGGCTCACCAAGATCTACGCCGACATCTACGTCGAGCGCAGCAGCCAGAAGGCGATCGTCATCGGCGCCGCCGGCAGCCGCCTGAAGGAGGTCGGCACGAGGGCACGGCGCGAGATCGAGGCGCTGGTGGGCGGCAAGGTCTACCTCGACCTGCACGTACGGGTGGCCAAGGACTGGCAGCGCGACCCCCGCCAGCTCCGCAAGTTGGGCTTTTGACGGCGGTCACGCGGTGAGGTCGACGATGCCCCAACCCTTTTCGGCAGGCTCGGTGCCCACGTAAGCCGCTAGGTCGGCCGCGGCGTTCTCCGAAGCGCTGCTCGTCATACTGATCAGGATACCCAAGCGGGCCTTTACCAGTCAGCCGGCGGCCAAGCGGCCGGAACCTGGTCGGCACAGGGGAGAATGGCCGGGTGGCCGGCTTCCGGGGCAAGCTCAACCGCGACGACGCGGTGGTGCTGCGCGTCCAGAAGCTGGGCGAGTCAGACCGGATCATCACAATGCTGACCCGCCGTCACGGCCGGCTGCGCGCGGTCGCCAAGGGAGTGCGCCGCACGACCTCCCGGTTCGGCGGGCGGCTCGAACCGTTCGGCCACGTCGACGTGCAATGGGCCGAGGGGCGCACGCTGCACGTGGTCAGCCAGGTCGAGGGCATCCACCTCTACGGCAAGAGCTTCCTCGACGACTACCCGCGGTACACGGCGGCCAGCGCGATCGCCGAGACCGCCGAGCGGCTCACCTCGGTCGAGGAGGAGCCGGCGCCGCAGCTGTTCCAGCTCACGCTCGGCGCGCTGCGCGCGCTGGCCGCCGGTACGCACGCCGGCCCGCTGGTGCTCGACTCGTACCTGCTGCGGGCGATGGGGATCGCCGGCTGGGCGCCGGCCGTGCGGCAGTGCGCCGTCTGCGGTACGCCGGGCGGGCACCGCGCTTTCTCCGTACCTGCCGGGGGTTGTGTCTGCCCGGACTGCCGACCGGCCGGCGCCGCCCGACCGGCGCCGGCCACCCTGCAGCTGCTGGCCGCCCTTGTCGAAGGCGACTGGAGCGTCGCCGACGCGAGCGAGCCGGCGCCGCGGCGCGAGGCGAGCGGGCTGATCGCGGCGCATCTGCAGTGGCACCTCGAGCGCGGGTTACGCTCGCTGCCTTTGGTGGACCGGTCTTCCAACGGAGGGAAACCCGCGTGATCAACAGCACCCGCCGGTCTCGGCAGCGGGCGGTCAAGCCGCCGTCGCCGCATCCGTCGGGGGCTCGGCCGCCGCAGCTGCCGCGCGAGCTGATCCCCAACCACGTGGCGATCATCATGGACGGCAACGGGCGCTGGGCCAAGAAACGCGGGCTGCCCCGCACGGCCGGGCATACGGCCGGGGAGGCGTCGCTGTTCGACGTGATCGAGGGCGCGATCGAGCTGGGAGTCAGGTACGTCACGGCGTACGCCTTCTCGACCGAGAACTGGCGACGCTCGCCGGACGAGGTGCGTTTCCTGATGGGCTTCAACCGGGAGGTCATCCATCGACGCCGGGACGAGTTCCACGAGATGGGCATCCGGGTCCGCTGGGCCGGTCGCCGTCCGCGGTTGTGGCGCTCGGTGATTCACGAGCTGGAGTACGCCGAAGAGCTGACCCAGCACAACAACGTGCTCACCTTCACGATGTGTGTGAACTACGGCGGCCGGGCCGAGATCACCGACGCGGCGGCCCGGCTGGCCACCGACGTGGCCGCCGGTCGCGTCCGGGGGCGGATCACCGAGGCGGTCTTCGCGCGGTACCTCGACGAGCCCGACCTGCCCGACGTGGACCTGGTGATCCGCTCGTCGGGGGAGCAGCGGCTGTCCAACTTCCTGATCTGGCAGGCCGCCTACGCCGAGTTCGTCGCGCTGGACACGCTGTGGCCCGACTTCGACCGGCGGCACTTCTGGTACGCCTGTGAGCTGTTCGCCCAGCGCGACCGCAGGTTCGGTGGTGCCCTGCCCAACCCGGTGGCACCGGAGCCGGCGGACTAGCGATCCGGCTCGCCGACCGCTAGCGTCCATCGACGTGTGCCACTGAACGGAAGGCGGGGTCATGCGACGGTGGGCGGTGATGCTCGGTGCCCTGGCGGCCGGTGCGGTCCTGTTCCCGGGACCGGCGCGCGCGTCGGTGATCTGGGACGGCGACGCCGCCCGAGCCTCGGCCTCGGCCACCTTCGGCATCGACAACTGTGACGCCCCAGGCAGCATCACGGCGGTCACCGACCCGGCCCGGGGTCGGGTGTGGCGGTTCGACAAGCCGGCCGGCTCCAACCGGTGCGAGGCGCACGGCTTCAAGGTCGGCGGCGGGATGTACCGCTTCGGCAACGGTGGTACCTACTACCTCGGCTGGTCGAGCAAGCTGTCCAACCTGACCGACAACAACGCCACGTTCCAGTGGAAGTCATACGGCAACCACATTCAGAACTACCCGGTCGTGTTGAAGATGCTGCGCGGCAAGCTGACGCTGCTGCAGCGCCAGCCCGACCAGACCTACTACCCGTGGTCCCGGGCGATCGCGGTCAACTCCTGGAACCACATCGTCCTGGGCATCCACACCTCTGACGCGCTGACCGGCGGCTGGGTCGAGCTGTACCTCAACGGTGAGCAGCAGACCTTCAGCAGCGGCGCGAAGCGCTGGCCGTGCCGCACTTGGGACAGCAGCAACGACCCCAAGTGGGGCGTGTACGGCGCCGAGGCCAGCTCGGTGACGAACTTCGTTGACGACCTGAAGGTCGGGACGAGTCCCGCCGACGTCCGGCCCGGTTCCCTGCCGCCGCCCGCGACGCCATCGGCCACCGCATCCGCCACGGCGAAGCCGTCGGCGTCCCCGGCGCCGTCCACGCCGGCCGAGCCGGCGGCCGCTACGCCCACCGAGCCGGCGCTCGCCGCGGACGATGAAGTACCCGCGGCGCCGAGCCGCTGGCGCACCACGTCGACGGTCGCCTGGGCGGGCGGCGCCGGCACGGCCGCGGTCCTCGCGGTCGCGGCCGTGCTCCTCGTACGTCGGGTACTCATACATCGGGTACTGGTACGTCGGGTACGACGCCGCCCGGCCGGGCGGCACGGGACAGGTGGCCGGCCGGCGGGCTCCTAGCCGGCCGCGACCAGGCCCCCGGCCGCGAACAGGCCCCCGGCCGCGAACAGGCCCGCGGTCATCGCCGAGCGCCGCCTCGGCCGCGGCGTCGCCCGAGGAGATCGTGACGATACGCGTTGAGGATCATGCCTATCGGTACCAGGAGGCCGAGGAAGCCCACCGGAAGGAACCCGGCGCCGCGGACGAGCGCGACGGTCAGGTAGATGGCGTAGCTGATGGCCAACGTCGCGGCGATGGCCCCGAGGACGCGGGAGGTGTACGTCGTCCAGCTGCGCGTACCGACGACAGCGAGCACGGCGCACCAGATCCCCGCGACGCCGTAACAGATGATGAGGAATACGAGCTGTCCAGTGGTGGCGTCGGCGGCATCGAGCGGCATGGAACCCCCCGTGTCCTGTGTGGAGCGTTGGGGCGAACCGTAGCACCGGGTCGCGGGCGGCATGTGCTGCCTGACGGAGCGCCGACTTGATTGAGAGCAGTCAGTATCGCTAAGCTTCGATTAGCTTCTGTTAATAAGGCTGCCTAACAAAAGCGGAGGCCGGCGATGACCCGTACCCCGAAGAGGCTTTTGGTTGTCCTGGCGTCCCTGGCGGTCGTGGGTGCCGGTGGCGCGGCCGCGGCCGGGATGGTCGGCCAGCAGCTGGCCGCTGTGCAGTCGACCGTGGCGGTGTCAGCGGTGCCGGGCGAGTCGACCGCGATCCCCGGCTTCATGATCCGCTCCTCGGCACAGACCAGCGATACCGGCGCCGTGATCTCGCGGCCGGGTTACTCGACCACGGGCTGGTTCCCGGTCGGCCCGCGCTCGACGGTCTTCGCCGGCCTCCTGGCCAACAACCGCTTCCCGGACCCGTTCTTCTCCACCAACATGCGCAACGTGCCGACGTCGGACTACACGGTCCCGTGGTGGTACCGCGCCGACTTCACGCTCGGCAGCGAGACCGGGCTGCGGACCTACATCAACATCAGCGGCGTGCTGTCGCGGGCGGACATGTTCGTCAACGGCTCGCAGATCGCCACGAGCAGCCAGATCTACGGCGTCTACACCAGCCACGAGCGGGACGTGACCTCGCTGGTGCACGAGGGCGTGAACAGCATCGCCATCCGGGTGCTGCCCAACGATCCCAACCGTGACCTCACGATGGGCTGGATCGACTGGACGCAGATCCCGCCGGACAAGAACATGGGCATCGTCCGCGACGTGCTCGTACGCCGCTCGGGCAGCGCCGTCATCCGTAACGCGCACGTGCTGACCAGCCTCACCTCGGCGCTGGACCAGGCCACGCTGACCGTCAAGGCCAACGTTCGCAACGACTCCGCCGCGGCGCTGACCGCCACCGTGACCGGTACCGTCGCCGGCAGCCCGCTGTCGCAGACGGTCAGCCTCGCCGCGCACGAGACGAAGACGGTGACGTTCCCGGCGGTGACGCTGACCAACCCGCAGCTGTGGTGGCCGGCCGGCATGGGCGGGCAGCCGCGCTACGACCTCGACCTCACCGCGAGCGTCTCCGGCGCGACCTCCGACGCGGTCCATCAGAAGTTCGGGGTACGCGACGTCAAGGCGCCGCTGGACGCCAGCGGCCACCGGCGGTACTCGATCAACGGCCGCCAGCTGCTCATCCGCGGCGGTGGCTGGTCGCCGGACCTGTTCCTGCGCTGGAACACCGGCTGGGTCGAGGACAAGCTGCGCTACGTGCTCGACCTCGGCCTGAACACCGTGCGCCTGGAAGGCCACCTGGAGCCCGACGAGTTCTTCGACCTTACCGACAGCCTGGGCATCCTCGTGCTGCCCGGCTGGGAATGCTGCGACAAGTGGGAGCGGCCGAGCTCGTGGACCACCGAGGACTTCAACACGGCGAAGGCCTCGATGGCGGCCGAGGCGGCCCGGCTGCGCAACCGGCCGAGCGTCATCTCGTTCCTCATCGGCAGCGACAACCCGCCCCCAGCCACTATCGAGCAGAACTACCTCGACGCGCTGTCCGCCGCCGACTGGCAGCTGCCGATCATCCCGGTCGCGTCGGACAAGTCCTCGTCCATCCTCGGTGCGTCCGGGATGAAGATGCCCGGACCGTACGACTGGGTGCCGCCGAACTACTGGTACAACAAGCGCGAGGGTGGCGCGTTCGGCTTCAACTCCGAGACCAGCGCCGGCCCCGACATTCCAACGCTGGACACCCTGCGGCGGATGATGACCTCGACCGAGCTGAACACGTTGTGGCAGAACTTCTCGGCCACGCAGTACCACCGGTCACCGTCGAGCACGTTCAGCAACCTGCAGATCTTCGACAACGCGCTCGCCGGCCGGTACGGCACGATCTCGAGCCTCGACGACTACGTGCGTAAGGCACAGCTGGCGCAGTACGAGAACGTGCGCGCCCAGTTCGAGGCGTACGGGCGCAACTTCCCCGACTCCACCAACCCGTCCAACGGCGTCATCTACTGGCAGCTCAACAGCGGCTGGACCTCATTGCACTGGCAGCTGTTCGACTACTACCTCGACCAGAACGGCGCCTACTACGGGGCCAAGAAGGCCAACGAGCCGCTGCACGTGCAGTACTCCTACAACAACGGCTCGGTCGTCGTGGTCAACCAGCAGCGGTCGTCGGCGTCCGGCCTGACCGTCAAGGTGAACCTCTACAACCCCGACGGCACCGAGCGGTTCGCGCAGACCGTCACCGGGCTGAGCGTCGGCGGGGGCGGCGGCCGGACCACGGCGCTGACCGTACCCTCGCCGATCACCGGGCTGGCCACCACGTACCTGGCGCGGCTGATCCTGGCCGACTCGACCGGGCGCGAGCTCACCCGCAACGTGTACTGGCTGTCCACCAAGGCCGACGTCCTCGACTACGCCAACAACGAGTGGTTCTTCTGCCCCACGACGAGCTTCGCCGACCTGCGGGGGCTGAACGGCATGGCGCAGGTGCCGGTGTCGGCGAGCGCCACGACGACGGAGTCCGGGGCCATGACCACGACCACCGTCACGTTGCGAAACACCTCGACCGGCCGGGTCCCGGCGTTCTATGTCGATGCACACGTCATCGGCGCCAACGGCCGGCCGGCCCTGCCGATCAAGTGGGACGACAACGCGGTGAGCCTGTGGCCGGGGGAGTCGGTGACGCTGACCGCGAGCTACCGCACCGCGTCTCTGGGCGGCGCAGCACCGTCGGTACGCATCTCCGGCTGGAACGTGGCGACCCAGACGATCCCCGGCAACGGCGGTGGCACCGACACGCAGCCGCCGACGGTACCGGGCAACCTGCGCTCCACCACGGTCACCGCGAGCAGCGTGGGCCTGGCGTGGGACGCCTCGACCGACAACGTCGGCGTGACCGGGTACGACGTGCTCCGCGACGGCAGCCCGGTCGGCGTGGCCCCGGGTACCACGTTCACCGACAGCTCGGTCAACGGCGGGACGACCTACACGTACACCGTCAAGGCGCATGACGCGGCCGGCAACGTCTCCGGGGCGAGCAACCCAGTGATGGTGACCACCCAGGCGTCGAGCCGGTTCGAGGCGGAGAACGCGGTGATCTCGCAGGGGATCGTGGAGTCGAACCACCTCGGCTTCTCGGGTACCGGCTTCGTCAACTACGACAACGTCGTGGGCAGCAGTGTCACGTGGACGGTCAACGCCGCGTCGGCCGGCTCGGCGCGCCTGACCATCCGTTACTCCAACGGCAGCACCGCCAACCGGCCGATGGACATCGCCGTCAACGGCACGGTCGTGGCAGCCGGCCAGGCCTTCAACCCAACCACCAACTGGGACACCTGGGCCACCGTCACGGTCACCGCCAACCTGAACGCGGGCGCCAACACCATCAAGGCGACCGCCACCACGGCTTCCGGCGGTCCGAACGTGGACTTCCTCGACGTCGAGGCAGCCGGACCGCCGCCACCGCCACCCACCCGCCTGGAGGCCGAGAACGCGGTGATCTCGCAGGGGATCGTGGAGTCCAACCACCTCGGCTTCTCGGGTACCGGCTTCGTCAACTACGACAACGTGGCGGGCAGCAGTGTCACGTGGACGGTCAACGCGGCGTCGGCCGGCTCGGCGCGCCTGACCATCCGTTACTCCAACGGCAGCACCGCCAACCGGCCGATGGACATCGCCGTCAACGGCACGGTCGTCGCCGCCGGGCAGGCGTTCAACCCAACCACCAACTGGGACACCTGGGCCACCATCACGCTCACCGTCACGCTCACCGCAGGCGACAACACCATCAAGGCGACCGCCACCGGGGCCGCCGGCGGTCCCAACGTCGACTACCTGGAGGTGTCGTTCGGATAGCGGCCGGGCGGATGGCGGGCTCGCTTTAGTCCCACTCCCAGGTGAACCCGACGATCGCCCGCTCCACCGCGTCGAAGCGGCAATGCACGGACAGCTCGTCGTCGAGCTCGGCGGGCTCCCGGTCGACGATGTGCGCGTGGTTGACCGCGTCCCAGCGCGCTAACCAGACCCGCCGCGGCAGCCGGTCGCGGTGGAACGTGACCCAGATGGTGAGGTCCTTGGTGCTGCCCAGCACGCCACGGCGGAACTCCGGCGCGGGTGGCGACCGGTAGAAGAACGTCGTGCGGTACTGCAGCAGCGCGGTCCCGCCCGGCGGCAAGGGGTCGGTCAGGAGGATGTCGACCGCGTAGAGCGTGTCGGACACCGGGTAGAGGCGGTCACCGACCCGGCCGCCGCGCACCACCTCCACCACGAGCTCGTCGGTGTCGAAGCGGTACGGCAGCGAGTCCAGACCGTCCACCATGGACCGGACCACCTGGATGGTCTGGTGCTCGGCGGGGAGCCCGTCCGGTCCCAGAATGTGCAGCTCGTGCAGGGACAGGGTCTCGTACCGGGACGGCCCCCCGGTGCGGTACAGGTCGGTCGGCGGGCGGACGTCGTCGGTGATCACCCGTACCGCCTCGGAGCCGCGCATCAGGTCCTGCAGCCGCTTCGCGTGCCGGGGGCCGAGCGAGAACGCCTCGATGAAGCTGTCCAGCGTGTCGTAGGTCAGGTTCGAGCCCTCAAGCGCCAGCCGCGCGGTTTCGGCGAGACGTCCGTTGTCGGGCCCGTTGTCGGCTTCGCCCGGACTCGGGCTGCTGTCGACCTTGGCCAGGACCCGGGCGACCGCCGGGTAGTCGATCTCCTCCGGTTCCGCCTGCGCCGCCTGCCGCTCCCACACCGAGCGGTACTCACCGGGTCGAAGCAGCAACATGCGCAGGTACGCGCACGTCTGCTTCACCCGGTCGTCGCCTGGCATGCCCCGTCACCTCCGTGTCCCGGCGGAGTCCGCATTGTGCCTCCGGCTCCGGCCGCTTGGCCGCGGACTCCTCCGACCAGTCTGGCCCGCGGGCTTGCGCCTGGCGGCTCAGACCAGTCGCCCCTGCGTCCGCTGGCGGCCGATGCGGGCCCGCATGGCGACGCTACCGCGACGGCGCACCGAACGGCTCAGCGGTCAGCCCACAACACTGGACCGTGTCGGCCCAGCGCTCCTCATACGCTCGCTCGGCACGGCGCTACGCGCGGTCACGGGGACGGCTGGGGGACCTGGCACTTGATCTTCGGGTTGACCCCCATGTAGTTCAACGGTCCGGCGAGCATCGTGACCACGATCGTGCTGGTCTTCGCGCAGTTGGCGTCCGATCCGCTGAAATATCCGCGCTGGCCGGCCGCCAGCGCGCCGATGAGCAGCCAGATGACGACGATGACGGCGGTAACCGATCCGATGCGCACTGCGCCTCCTCGATCGTGCGGGAGCTAACGAGCGCAACATTGATACCCATGCGTGACGTTTTCTAACGCTCGAAGATCGACTGTCGCCTCAGAGGACGGGCCGGAAGACGCCGGTCACGACGCTGGTACCCAGGGCGAGCACGCCCGCGGCGGCGCCGCCCAGGACCAGCGCCAGGTCCGCCGCGGTGAAGCGCTGCGGCCGGGCCACGGTACGCGGGACCCGCGCGTCGAAGCCGCGGGCATCCATGGCCGTCGCCAGCCGGGTGCCGCGCCGGATGGCGCCCACCAGCAGTGCGAACATCGCGCCGGCGAACAGCCGCAGCGCGGCCAGCGGGTTGCGACCGGCGTCGATACCACGGGCCCGGCGGGCCATCACGAGCAGCCGCCATTCGTCGGTGAGCAGTGGCACGAGCCGGAACGCGGCGAGTGCGCCGATGGCGAAGCGGGCGGGCAGCTTCACGTTCTGTATCAAGGCGTCGGCCAGGTCGGTCGGATCGGTGGTCGCGAACACCAGCAGGCCCGGCAGCGCGACGGCCAGCACCCGCAGGGCCAGCCCGAAGGCCGCGGCCGGCGTGCCGAACAGCACCTGGACCACGACCACGCCGAACGCCGCCGCGAGCAGCGGCCACGCCTGGCGGACCAGCATCCGGTAGCGCAGCCCGAACGCCGGGAACACCGCCAGCTCCACCGCCACGGCGATCGCCGGCGTGACCGGGTCCAGCGTGGCCAGCAGCGCCAGGGTCAGCACCATGGCCGCGCCCAGCTTGGCGACCGGGTTGCGCCGGGCCAGCGGCGCGGTGCTTCCGGGCGGTTCGGTCATCGCAGCTCCCGCGTCCGGTCGGCGAGCGCGGCGACGAAGTCGGCGTCGTGCGTGGCGGTCACCACGGCCGCTCCGTCGTCGCGTAGCTTCGCCAGCAGGTCGAGCAGCTCCAGCCAGGTGCGCCGGTCCTGGCCGAACGTCGGTTCATCGAGTATGAGTACGCGCGGAGCCGCCGCCAGCGCGGTCGCCACGCTCAACCGCCGCTGCTCCCCGCCGGAGAGGGTGTACGGGTTGGCCCGCGCCAGGTGTGCCAGCCGGAGCCGGTCCAGCAGATCGTCCACTGTGGAGGTCACGGTCGGCGCCGGGAGGCCGAGCCGGCGCGGGCCGAGCGCCAGCTCGTCGTGCACCGAGGTGGTGAGGAACTGGTGCTCCGGGTCCTGGAACACCGACCCGATCCGGCGCGCCAGCTCCGCCGCCCGCCACCGGTGCGGCGGGCGGTGCGACAGGGCGCCGGCTAAGGCAGCGGTCGCCCGGACCGTACCGCTGGACGGGGCGAGCAGGCCGCCGAGCAGCAGCGCCAGTGTCGTCTTGCCCGAACCGTTCGGGCCGAGGACGGCGAGCGCCTCACCCGCGCGTACCACCTCGTCCACATCGGACAGCTGGCGGAAACCCGTGCGCTGGGCGGTCAGCAGCGTCTCGCCGGGCGGGCCGCTGGCCCGCCGCGGCAGGACCGGATGCCCCGGCACCCACACCCCCTGCGCGGCAAGCTCGGCCCCGTGCCGGTCGAAAACCTCGGAAGGTACGCCGTCGGCGCGCACCCCGCCGCCCGGCTCCAGCACCACCACCCGGTCCACCAGGGGCAGCGCCTCGGCGACGCGGTGCTCGACCAGCACCATCGTCGTGTCGCCCGGGGCCAGCGCCCGGTGCAGCGCCTCGCGGACCAGCGCCGCCCCGGCCGGGTCGAGGTTGGCGGTCGGCTCGTCGAGCAGGAGCAGGCTGGGTTGCAAGGCGAGGACGCCGGCCAGGGCCAGGCGCTGCTGCTCACCACCGGACAGGGCGTGGGTGCTGCGGTCCCGGCCGTACCGGAAGCCGACCCGGGTCAGGGCGGCATCCACGAGCGGCCAGAGCGCTTCCGCCGGTACGCCCAGGTTTTCCAAGCCGAACGCGACCTCGTCGCCTGCGCGGGCCATGACCAGCTGGGTCTGTGGGTCCTGGAACAGGATGCCCACCCGGCCGTCGACCCGGATCTCGCCAGCGCGCTCGCCGGAGTCCTCGGCGAGGAGCCCGGCGAGCGCGGCGAGCAGCGTGCTCTTGCCCGCCCCGGACGGACCGAGCAGCAGCACCCGCTCGCCGCGCTCGACGCGCAGGTCCACACCGCGCAACGCCCAGGCCCGCCGCCCGGCGTGGCGCCACGAGAAGCCGCAGAGTTCGACGGTCAGACCACTGCCCTCTCCCGCCCGGCCGCGAACCGGTCGAGCACCCCGGTCTGGGCCAGCGCGCGGGTCAGCGCCCAGCCGCCGGCGCCCGCGATGACGGCCGAGCTGATCACGGTGAGCGCGATGTACGGCAGTCGGAACGTGCCCCACGCGGAGCCCGGGTACCAGACGAACACGTCGTACACCGACGCGGCGAGCCCGGCGAGCGCGCCGGAGAGCAGCGCCGCGCCGAGGCCGAAGGCGCGGTAGGCCAGCAGGGCGAAGGCCAGCTCGCCAGCGGCCGCCTCGAGCGGTCCCTGCACCACGAGCGTCCAGCCCCAGACCGTGCCGATCGCCACGGACACCAGCGCGGCGACGGTCTCGGTGTAGAAAGCGGCTCCCGGCTTGCGGATCACCAGGCCGCCGATCACGGCCGGCAGCAGCCATACGCCGTACATGAATGCCCGGCCGGGCAGCGGGATCGCTTCGGCGGGCCCGTTCCAGAGCAGGCCCCAGGCCCAGAACACCACGCCGAAGGCGACGGCGATGACCGAGGCGACGACGACGTCGACGGTACGCCAGCGGTACCCGCTTGATGGTTGTGTCATGGTTTGCCTCCCAGTCCTTGGCGAACCAGGCAAGACGCAGCGCCATGCCGGACGGCATGGCGCGTCGCGTGAGGTGACCGAGCTCCCTGCGCTGGCATTACCCAGATCAGGTTCGAGGGTCTGCGGCTGGCCCGGGGGCGGCTGCCGCACTCTCAGCGCTATGCGCTCCCCTGTCGGATATGAACTTGTGCCTATCGACGCTAGCAGCGCCGAGCCCGGTGAACCATGCACGGTACGCTGAGCGTCGCCCCGGCTGCACTGGAGGGAGCGAACGCGTTGACCGACACCGAGCGGCTGGTGGAGCTGGAGCCTGGGCGGTCGCCCCGGCACGCTGGGCGTTCCGGCACTGGCCGGATCGGTTCGGTCGAGGTGCTGGCGGCCGTGCTGATCCTGGTGGTGGTCCTGCGCGGGCCGATCTCCGGCGCGCTGTCGGCCCCGGCGTTGCAGACCTGGATGACGGTGTTCGCGTCGATCCTGACCCAGTCCGTACCGTTCCTGGTCTTCGGGGTCGTGCTGTCGGCGGTCATCGCCGTGTTCGTGCCGGCGTCGTTCTTCACCCGCGCGCTGCCGCGCAAGCCCGCGCTCGCGGTGCCGGTAGCCAGCGCGGCCGGCGTCGTGCTGCCCGGGTGCGAGTGCGCGTCGGTGCCCATCGCGGGCGCACTGGTTCGCCGCGGCATCACGCCGGCCGCCGCCCTCGCCTTCCTGCTCTCCTCGCCCGCGATCAACCCAGTAGTGCTGGCCTCCACCGCGGTCGCGTTCCCCGGCAAGCCGGAGATGGTGCTGGCGCGCGGCGTGGCGAGCATCCTCACCGCCACGGCGATGGGCTGGCTGTGGTTGCGGCTCGGGCGCGCCGACTGGATCCGCCTGCCGCACCGCACCCATGTGGACGGCATGGCGAAGTGGCCGGCGTTCTGGGCGTCGGTACGCCACGACGTCGCTCACGCGGGCGGGTTCCTGGTGCTGGGCTCCATGGCCGCCGCGACGGTGAACACCGTGCTGCCGCAGCGGTTCCTGCTGCAGGTCGGGCATACGCCGGTGCTGTCGGTCCTGGCGCTGGCGGTCTTCGCTGTGGTGCTGTCGATCTGTTCGGAGGCCGACGCGTTCGTGGCCGCCTCGCTAACCCAGTTCTCACTGACCGCGCGGCTGGCGTTCCTCGTCGTCGGGCCGATGATCGACCTCAAGCTCTTCGCGATGCAGGCGGGTGTCTTCGGCCGGCAGTTCGCGGTCCGGTTCGCGCCGGCGACATTCGTGCTGGCGATCCTCGTCTCGCTGGGGGTGGGGGCGGTGCTGCTGTGAGCCGGCAGGCGCAAGCGGTCATCATGCTGCTGCTCGGCGGGGCGGTGCTGCGGATCAGCCTGACCGGCACGCACCAGCGCTATGTCAAGCCGAGCCTCGGGCCGTACCTGGTCGCGGCCGGCGCGGTGCTCGTCGCCACCGCCATCATGACGCTGTGGTTTGAGCTTCGCGGCGACAGGGCGCCGGGCGGAGCTGGGACGAGCGACCGGGTCGAGCATGAGCACGACGGTGCGAGCCACCGCGAGCCGCGCGTGGCCTGGCTGCTGGTCCTGCAGGTGATCGCGCTGCTGCTGTTCGCCCCGCCGGCGCTGGGCTCCTATGCCGCCAACCGGGCCGGCACCGCGCTGCAGACCCAGGACGGCTCGTCGGACTTCCCGAAGCTGCCGGCGGGCGACCCAGTGAAGATCAGCATGCTGGACTACGCCTCCCGGGCGGTGTTCGACGACGGCAAGTCGCTGGTCGGCCACCGGGTCCAGCTCAAGGGGTTCGTCCTGGACCGGCCGGGCGGTACGCCGTACCTGGCTCGAATGATCATGACCTGCTGCGCCGCGGACGCCCGTCCGATCAAGGTGGCGCTCACCGGAGCGGTGCCGCCCGGGCTCAAACCGGACACCTGGCTGGAAGTGATCGGTACGTACATCGACAAGCGGGACAAGGACCCCGTCAACGGCGAGACGATCCCGTACCTCGACGTGTCGGAGGCGAACGAGGTGGCGGCGCCGGCCGAGCCGTACGAGACATGAGCGCCCTCAGCGCGCGGGGCCTGACGTTCGACGTCAGGGTCGACGGGCCGGACGACGGAGCACCGGCGCTGCTGCTGCACGGGTTTCCGCAGCACAGCGGGATGTGGGACCGGGTCGCACCCGGCCTGCACGACGCTGGGCTAAGCACCATCGCGCCGGACCAGCGCGGTTACTCGCCCGGCGCCCGGCCGGCGGAGGTCGACGCGTACCGGATGAGCGAGTGCGTGGCCGACGCACTGTCCATCTTGGACATGCTGGTCAACGGGCGGCCGGTGCACGTGGTGGGGCACGACTGGGGCGCGGTGGTGGGCTGGCGCCTCGCCGCGGAGTACCCCGAGCGCGTGCGTACCTTGACCGCGATCTCCGTGCCGCATCCGGCGGCCATGCGCTCCGCGATGCTGACCGACCCGGAGCAACGGGAGCGCTCCGCCTACATGGAGCTGTACGCCGACGTCCCCAAGGCCGTCGACATGCTGCTCGACGACGACGCAGCCGGGCTGCGCGACCTGTTCGAGGGGTCGGGCCTGCCCGCCAGGGTCGTGGCGTCCTACGTCGGCCCGATGCGCGACCGGGAGGCGCTGGCCGCTGCTCTGAGCTGGTACGCGGCGATGCGCCTGGAACGGGTACCTACGGGCGCCGCCCGGGTGCCGACCACGTTCGTCTGGGGGAGCTTCGACTTCGCGGTCGGCCGGACCGCCGCCCGCGCCTGCGGTGAGCACGTCGCCTCGGACTACGCGTTCGTGCCCCTGGACGGCGTCAGCCACTGGGTGCCCGACCAGGCGCCGCGGGTCGTGGTCGACGCGGTGGTCCGGCGAGTGGCGCGTGCCTCTCCGGGTGGAGCTACCCATGGGTAATACCGCCGAGTAGCCTCAGGGTATGACCACAACCGACCGCCGCCCGGCGACCGGCCCCGAAGGCGGATCGACCCACGTTTCGGAACGGGAAGCCCGGAAGGTCGTCGAGGCCGCCCGCGAGACCGAATGGCATAAGCCGAGCTTCGGCAAGGAGCTGTTCCTGGGCCGGCTGCGGGTTGACCTCATCCACCCGTACCCGACGGCCGACCCCGCCAAGACCGCGCGCGCCGAGCCCTACCTGGAGAAGCTCGAGGCGTACGTCCGCTCGGAAATTGACGGTGCCGCCATCGAGCGCGACGCCCGCATCCCCGACGAGGTGTTCACGGGGCTCGCCCGGCTGGGCGCGTTCGGCATGAAGATCGACGAGAAGTACGGCGGGCTGGGCCTGTCGAACCTGCACTACTGCCAGGCGCTGACCCTCGTCGGCTCGGTGAACCCGGCGCTGGGCGCCCTGCTGTCGGCCCACCAGTCGATCGGCGTACCGCAACCGTTGAAGCTGCTGGGCACCGAGGAGCAGAAGAAGAAGTTCCTGCCCCGGCTGGCAGCTGGCGAGGTGTCGGCGTTCCTGCTTACCGAGCCCGACGTCGGCTCCGATGCGGCGCGGCTGTCGTCCACCGCGGTCCCGACCGAGGACGGCGAGGCCTACCTGCTCAACGGAGTGAAGCTGTGGGCCACCAACGGCACGCTGGCCACGCTGCTCGTGGTCATGGCCCGGGTACCGCGCTCCGAGGGGCACCGCGGCGGGATCACCGCGTTCGTGGTCGAGACCGACTCGCCCGGCGTCACGATCGAGCGGCGCAACGGCTTCATGGGCCTGCGCGGGCTGGAGAACAGCGTGACCCGGTTCCACGATGTACGGGTACCGAAGGAGAACCTGATCGGCAAGGAGGGTCAGGGCCTCAAGATCGCGCTGACCACGCTCAACACCGGCCGGCTGTCGCTGCCCGCCATGTGCGTCGGTGCCGGCAAGTGGTGCGTGAACGTGGCCCGGGAGTGGGCCGGCGCACGGGTCCAGTTCGGCCTGCCGGTCGCCCGGCACGAGGCGGTCGCCAAGAAGCTCGCGTTCATCGCGGCGTCGACCTACGGCATGGAGGCCATGCTCGACCTGTGCTGCCTGCTCGCCGACGACGACCACAACGACATCCGGATCGAGGCGGCGCTGGTCAAGCTGTACGCCTCCGAGCTGGCTTGGCTGGTCGCCGACGAGCTGATCCAGATCCGGGGCGGGCGCGGGTACGAGTCCGCCGAGTCCCTCGCGGCCCGCGGCGAGCGGGCGATCCCGGCCGAGCAGATCCTGCGTGACCTGCGGATCAACCGGATCTTCGAGGGCTCCACCGAGATCATGAACCTGTTCATCGCGCGCGAGGCGGTCGACGCGCACCTGTCGGTGGCAGGGGACATTATCGATCCGACCGCCGGACGAAGGCGCAAGGTCCGTGCAGGTGTGCGGGCTGGGGGCTTCTACGCCCGCTGGCTGCCGACGCTCACCGTGGGGCGCGGTCAGGTCCCGGGCGGGTACGGCGAGTTCGGCCCGCTGGCCAAGCACCTGCGCTACGTCGAGCGCGCCTCCCGTAAGCAGGCCCGGGAGACCTTCTACGCGATGGCCCGCTGGCGCGGCAAGCTCGAACGCAAGCAAGGCTTCCTCAGCCGGATCGTCGGCATCGGCGCCGAGCTGTTCGCCATCTCGGCCGCGTGCGTGAAGGCACACGCGGAACGGGACACCCGGCCGGAAGGGCTGGAGCTGGCCGATCTGTTCTGCCGGCAGGCCCGCCTGCGCGCCGAGGCGCTCTTCGCGCGGCTGTGGGACAACACCGACGAGCTCGAGGTGACGGCCGCCCGCCGGGTGACCGAAGGACGGTACACGTTCCTGGAGGAGGGCATCGTAGCCTCGCCGCCGGTTGGCGAATGGGTCGCGACCTGGACTGCCGGCCCGTCGTCAGTACCCGACGTGCGGCGGCGCCTGCCGAAGCCCTGACGGTTAGCGCTGGCGCAGGCCGAGGCTGCGTAGCTGCAGGGCGGCCAGCGAGTCGACCGCGTCCGGATCGCCGCGGCGCCAGGCGGCGGCGATCTGCGGGTCCAACCCGGCGAGCCGGCGCAGCGGCTGCGTGGCCAGCGCGCGCAGCGCCAGCAGGTCACGCCCGGCCGTGCCGCCGCGCAGGCCGGCGGCGGCGCTGGCGCGTCTGATCCAGCGCACCCGTAGCGGGAGCCAGACGAACAGCACCAGGCCCAGCGGGATGGCCACCAGCGCCAGGGACAGGGCCAGCGCCAGGTCGCCGACGATCTGCTGCTGCTCGTGGCCGGCGCTGGCCAGGGACCGTGCCGCGTCGGCCGCCTTGTTGAAGGGCGTCGCTAGCGAGCCGCCGACGCCGGGCACGTTGTCGATCTTCCCGCCCGCGCTGGCCAGGTTGTCGGCGAGCCCGTTGCCGGCGCTCTCCACCTTCCGGCCCGGCGCGGCGAGCTTCTCCACCAGGTCGTGCAGCCACAGTCCGAGACGGACCCAGGCGTACACCCAGACAACGACGAGCAGGTCGGTCAGCAGCTGCCGGGCGCGCCTGCCCGGTAAGTCGGCATAGAGCTTCACGAGCCCCTAGCCTGCCGCAAGATCACCTCGCGCAGGCAGGACAGGTACCGAAAATTTCCAACGTGTGGCTGACGTCGACGTACCCGTGGCTCGTGGCCACCCGGTCCGCCCAGCTCTCCACGGCCGGTCCCAGGACCTCGACGGTACGCCCGCAGTCACGGCACACCAGGTGATGGTGGTGCCCGTCGCTGCACCGGCGGTAGAGGTGCTCGCCGCCGGCTGGCCGCATCACGTCGACCTCGCCGGCATCGGCGAGCGCCTGCAGGGTCCGGTACACCGTGGTGAGCCCGACGTGCTCGCCGCGCGAGCGCAGCATGGCGTGCAGGTCCTGGGCGCTGTGGAAGCCATCGAGCTCGCCCAGCAGCGCGGCGAGAGCGCCGCGTTGCCGGGTGTTGCGGGGCGCCGTCACCGCTGCCTGGCCCGGCTCAGCGGCTCCTGCCTGACCCGGCTCAGCGGCTCCCGCACGTGGCTCACCGCGTCGGCCACGATGTGCCCGATGTGCTCGTCCGTCAGCCCGTACGCGATCTCCCGCCCGCGACGCTCGCCGCGCACCACGCCGGCGCGTCGCAGCACCCGCAGGTGCTGCGACACCAGCGGTTGCGGCGCGCCGAGCGTGTCCACCAGATCGTGTACGCAGCGTGGCCCGCCGCTGAGCTCGGTGACGATCGCGATCCGCAGTGGGGCAGACAGTGCCCGGAGAAGCTCGCCGGCCGCCTCGAAACCGTCGATTGTGGTCATCACCGCAACCGTATCGCCATCCTCACCGGTCGAGCACGACCTCTGGCGGCTCCAGATCGGCGCCGCGCGGTCCGGTGACGGTGGGCAGCCGGCGCTGCGCGGTACGGGCGATCGCCCCGCCGAGCGTCACCGCTACGAACAAGGCGATGGCCAGCAGCACGACGGTTGCTCCGGGGGCGGTGTCCAGGCGCCACGACACCCAGATGCCTCCGCCGGCCGCCATGAAACCGAGCCCCATCGCGATGACCATGGTGGCCGTGAAGCCGGGAGCGAACTGCTGTGCCGTGGCCACCGGGATCACCATGAGCGCGCTGACCAGCAGCAGGCCCACCGCCCGCATGGCGGTGGTGACCGTGACGGCGGTGGTCACGGCGAGCGTCAGGTTCAGCGCCCGCACCGGCAGGCCGGCCACCCGCGCGTACTCCTCGTCCTGGCACACCGCGAACAGCCAGGGCCGCAGCAGCAGCGCGACCGCCAGCACGCAGGCGCCCAGCGCCACGATCACGACCAGGTCGCTGGGCGAGGTGGTCAGCGGCGACCCGAACAGGTACGAGACCAGGCTGCGGTTGGTCTGGCCCGCCGAGAGGTTGACCAGCACCACTCCGCCGGAGATGCCGCCGTAGAACAGGATGGCCAGCGCGACGTCGCCGGAGGTCTTGCCCCGCTCGCGGACCAGCTCGATGGCGACCGCGCCGATCGCGGCGACGATGATCGCGGCGAGCACGGGGGAGCGGTGCAGGAGCAGGCCCACGCCGACGCCGGTAAGCGCGACGTGGCCGAGGCCGTCGCCGATCAATGACAGCCGTCGCTGCACCAGGTATGTGCCGATAGCGGGCGCCGTCACACCCGTGACCAGCGCTCCGATCAGGGCCCGCACCATGAAGTCGTAATCAAAAAAGGTCACGGTTCGCTCGTTGTCTCACGGTGCGTTCCACAGGCCGGGGCGGTCCAGCGGCGCGTGCGGGTGGACGTGATCGTGGTCCGGCTCGGCGTGGTAGCCGGCGGGCTCGGGTACCGGTCCATTGTGGACGACCTCGCCGTGGTGGAGCACGACGGCTCGGGACACCAGCGGTGCGAGCGGGCCCAGCTCGTGGGCGACCAGCAGCACGGTGCCGCCGCTGGCGACGAAGGAGCGCAGCGCGTCCGCAAACGCCTGCTGGCTGGCGGCGTCGACGCCGGCCGTCGGCTCGTCGAGGATCAGCAGCTCGGGCTCGCCGGCCAGGGCCCGCGCGATCAGCGCCCGCTGCTGCTGCCCGCCGGAGAGGGTGGCGACCGGGTCACCGGCGCGGTCGGCGAGCCCGACCGCGGACAGCGCCTGCTGCACTGCCTGCACGTCGGCGCGGCGCGCCGGGCTCAGGAACCCCCGCCGGGCGAGCCGGCCGGCCGAGACGACCTCCCGGAGCGTGGCCGGCACCCCGCTGCCCGCGCCCATGCGCTGGGGTACGTACCCGATCCGCCGCCACTGCCGGAACCGGGCCAGCGGCGCGCCGAACAGCTCGACCCGGCCGGCCCACAGCGGGACGAGGCCAAGCGCGGCGCGGATGAGCGTCGACTTGCCGGAGCCGTTGGCGCCCAGGATCGCGACCACCTCGCCGCGGTCGACCCGCAGGCTGACGGCATGCAACACCGGGCGGCCGCCGTAGGCGACGACCCCATCGGTGACGGCGACGACCGCGCCGGGGGTTTCCGTCACGTGCAGCCCAGGGCCGGCTTGAGCTTGCTCAGGTTGTCGCGCATCACCGAAAGATAGTCCGCCTTGGAGCCCTCCTCGATGCCCTCGATCGGGTCGAGCACCTCGGCCTTGGCGCCGACCTCCTTGGCGAGGGCCTCGGCGACCTTCGGGCTCACCAGCGTCTCGAAGAAGATCGTCGTGACCCCCTTCTCCTTGGCGAGCTTGGCCACCTGAGCCAGGTGCTGCGGCGTGGGCTCCTCCTCCGGCGAGACGCCGGAGATCGGGATCTGCGTCAGGTGGTAGCGCTTGGCCAGGTAGCCGAACGCGGCGTGGCTGGTCACGATCTCGTGCCGCTGGCAGGTGGCGAGGCCTTGGGCGTACTCCTTGTCGATCGTCTCGAGGTCGGCGCGCAACGCCTTGGCGCGGTCACGGAGGTCGGTATCGTGGCCCTTGTCGAGCTGGACGAGCCGGTCGGTGAGCTTGTCGGCGATGGCGGCCAGCCGGATCGGGTCGAGCCAGACGTGCGGGTCCTTTGGCGTCTCGCTCTCGATGCCGGCGGGCGGGTCCGCCAGCGGCTCGACGGTGGCGACGTCGAACGCCTTGCGGTCGCCCTGTTGGTCGATCGCCTTGTCGACCTCGGGTTGGAAGCCCTTCAGGTACACGACCAGGTCGGCGCCGGCCAGCTCGACCGCCTGCGCCGGCTGCAGCTCCAGGTCGTGCGGCTCCGCGCCGGGAGCCACCAGGTTGGTCACCTTGACCCGGTCGCCGCCGATGCGTTCGGAGACGTACTGCAGCGGGTAGAAGGCGGCGACGACGTCGAGCTTTCCACCGCCGGATGCGCCGGTGGCCTTGTCACAGCCGGCGAGGCCGGCGCCCAGGGCGAGCAGTGCGGCCGCGAGGGCACGACGGATTACCATGCCGCTACTGTCGACGCTAATGACAATCATTGTCAACAGCGCATGGGTCTAGCCGAGCTTGACCGCCGCGAGGACGACCAGCAGGGCGAGCACGGCGAGGCGCATCAGGCGGGTCCGGGGGTCACGGTGCGGCCAGGTGGCGACGAGCAACGCGACCAGCCCACCGGCCAGGGCGAGCAGGAGCAGGCCGCCGACGGCGCCGGGCAGGAGCAGGCCGCCGAGCATCAGCGCCAGCGTGGCGAGGAACACGCCCGTACGGTTGAGCCGGCTCAACGCGTTCACCAGGGCACCTCCCTATCCTTGACAACGGACCCTAGACGGTGGAGGCGGGCGTGCTGGTCGTAACCCGGTTCGTGGTCGACGAGGAGGGGCCGTTCGTCGAGCGAGCCCGGCTCGCGCTCGCCACCCTGGCCGCCTGCCCGGGCTACCGCGACGGCCGGCTGTCCCGGGCGCTGGACGACCCGCGGTACTGGTGCCTGGTCACCGACTGGGAGTCGGTCGGGGCGTACCGGCGGGCGCTGTCGGCGTTCGACGTGAAGGTGCACGCCTCGCCATTGCTCGCCGAGTCGATGGACGAGCCCTCCGCCTACGAGGTGCTGGCGAGCGCCCCGCCGGGCGGCACGGTCGTCACCGGCGTCAGCGACCGGGCAGCCGACCCTACCGGCCCACTACGATCGCGGTCATGACGCCTGGCGGACCGTACGGTCCGATCACCGCGCCGCCGCCCTCCGGTCCGGTTACCGCGCCGCCGCCCTCCGGTCCGGTTACCGCGCCGCCGCCCTCCGGTCCGGTTACCGCGCCGCCGCCCGGACCCGGGGTGGCGCCGCCGTTTGCCGCGCCGCCGATCGACCGCAGCCGGCGCAGCCTGTGGATCGGGCTCGCCGTCGGCGGGGTCGCGTTGGTTCTGTGCTGTGCGGGCGGCCTCTTCGGCTTCGGCCTGCTCGTCGTGGCCGGCAACGACCAGGTCGAGCAGCAGGCCAAGCGGAGCGTGGAAGCGTTCGTCGAGGCGGTCCGGGACAGGGACTTCAAGAGGGCACACGACCAGCTCTGCTCGGACCTGGCCGAGCGCGTCTCGCCGGACGCGGTCGAGTCGGAGTTCGGGCAGCACGCGATCATCACCTCCACGATCGGGACGATCCGCATCGGCGGCCGCGCGGTAACGGTCGACGCCGACCTGAACTATGCGGACCGCGGCCCGCGGACCTACGTCTTCACGCTGGTCTCGGAGGCCGGTGACCTCAAGATTTGCGACTGGCGATGAACCCGGTTCGAGGCCGCCGTACGGCCCCGATAACCTGGTGAGTCCGAACCGGGCATAACCGTACGCTCGAAGCGACCGCAGCCCGGACCGCACCGGTGCCGTCGCTCGCGAGGAGGAGAAACCATGGCCGACCGTATCGATTCCGTGGTGAGCTTGGCCAAGCGCCGCGGCTTCGTGTACCCGTCGAGTGAGATTTACGGCGGCTCCCGGTCGGCCTGGGACTACGGACCCCTGGGCGTGGAGCTGAAGGAGAATGTACGCCGGCAGTGGTGGAAGGCCATGGTCCAGCAGCGCGACGACATCGTCGGCCTGGACTCGGCCGTGATCCTCGCCCGCGAGGTGTGGGTGGCCTCGGGCCACGTGGACGCGTTCGTCGACCCGCTGACCGAGTGCCAGTCCTGCCACAAGCGGTTCCGGGCCGACCAGCTTGAGGAGGCCTACGCCGAGAAGCACGGCTCGCCGCCGCCGGGTGGCCTGGCCGACATCAACTGCACGAACTGCGGCAGCAAGGGCAGCTTCACCGAGCCCAGGATGTTCAACGGCCTGGTGAAGACCTATCTCGGCCCCGTCGAGAACGACGAGGGCCTGCACTACCTGCGCCCGGAGACGGCACAGGGAATCTTCATCAACTTCGCCAACGTGATGACCTCGGCGCGCAAGAAGCCGCCGTTCGGCATCGCCCAGGTGGGCAAGAGCTTCCGCAACGAGATCACGCCGGGCAACTTCATCTTCCGTACGCGCGAGTTCGAGCAGATGGAGATGGAGTACTTCGTCGAGCCCGGCACCGACGAGCAGTGGTACGAGTACTGGCTGACCGAGCGCTGGAACTGGTACACCGGGCTGGGCATCGCCGAGTCGAACCTGCGCTACTACGAGCACCCGAGAGAGAAGCTGTCGCACTACTCGAAGCGCACGGTCGACATCGAGTACCGCTTCCGCTTCGGCGGCACGGAGTTCTCCGAGCTGGAGGGCATCGCCAACCGCACCGACTTCGACCTCACGACCCACAGCAAGCACGCCGGCGTCGACCTGTCGTACTTCGACCAGGACAAGGGCGAGCGTTGGGTTCCCTACGTCATCGAGCCGGCCGCCGGCCTGACCCGTGCGGTGCTCGCGTTCCTGCTGGAGGCGTACGACGAGGACGAGGCGCCGAACACGAAGGGCGGCGTGGACCGGCGTACCGTCCTGCGCTTCGACCCGCGGCTGGCGCCGGTCAAGGTGGCCGTGCTCCCGCTGTCGCGCAACCCAGAGCTGTCCCCCAAGGCTCGTGAGCTCGCAGCGGCGCTGCGCAAGCGCTGGGTCGTCGAGTTCGACGACGCCGGTGCGATCGGCCGCCGGTACCGCCGGCAGGACGAGATCGGTACGCCGTTCTGCGTGACCGTCGACTTCGACACCTTGCAGGACAACGCGGTGACGGTCCGCGACCGCGACTCCATGGCCCAGGACCGCATCTCGGTCGACGCCGTCGAGCAGTACCTACTGGACCGCCTGCCCGTCTGCTAAGGCCCACGCCGGCCGCCTCGTTCCGGAGTGCTCGCCGCCGCAGGCGAGAGCGCTCTCTCCCGGTTCGTCGCCGCCTGCGGTCCATGACTCCGATGTTGACACAAGGATATCGGAAGCGTTCAATACGTGCACGAGGGAGCGCTCTCTCGCCCGTAGACCGATCTCCATCCGGCAAGAGAGGCGGTCCTCATGCGGCCTTCCGCTCATGTCACCTCCGGCTTAGCCCGCATCTCCGGCTTACCCCGCGCGTCCGGCTTACGGCCTCGCTGGCCCGTGCTGGCGGCCGCCGCCCTCCTGCTCGCAGCGCTCGGCGTCGCGGCCGCCGCCGAGGCCGCGGTGCCGCCCCCGCCCGCCGGGTGGAGCCAGGTCTTCCTCGACGACTTCAACGGTGCGGCGGGCAGCCGGGTCAACACCGGAAACTGGCGGTACACGACTGGTACCTCGTATCCGGGCGGCCCGGCGAACTTCGGCACCGGCGAGGTCGAGACCATGACCGACAGCACCGCCAACGTGTCGCTCGACGGGGCCGGCAACCTGCGCATCACGCCGCAGCGCGACGGCGCGGGCCGCTGGACCTCCGGTCGCATCGAGACACAACGTTCGGACTTCCAGCCACCTGCTGGCGGAACGCTGCGGGTCCAGGCCCGCATCCAGCAGCCGAACGTCATCGGCGCCGGTGCGTTGGGCTACTGGCCCGCGTTCTGGATGCTCGGTGCGCCGTACCGGGGCAACTGGTGGAACTGGCCGGGCGTCGGCGAGATGGACATCATGGAAAACGTCAACGGTCGCGACCGCAACCACGCGACGTTGCACTGCGGTACGAGCCCGGGCGGGGAGTGCGGCGAGAAGGTCGGCATCGGCACCAACATCGCCTGCCCTGGCAGCTCGTGTACCGGCAACTTCCACACGTACACCCTGGAGTGGGACCGCAGCGTCAACCCGCAGCAGCTGCGCTTCTACGTCGACGGGTTCCTGTTCCACACCGTCGCGCAGACCCGGGTCTCGCCCGGGGTCTGGGACGCCGCCACCAACCACGGCTTCTTCATCATCCTCAACATGGCCATGGGCGGGGAGTTCCCGGCCGCGTTCGGCGGTGGGCCCACCGCGAGCACGACACCCGGCCGGCCGATGGTCGTCGACTACGTGGCCGTCTGGCAGCGCACCGGCAGCGGTCCGCCACCGCCACCGCCGCCCCCGCCGCCGAACGGGACGAACCTGGCGTTGCACAAGCCGGCTACCGGCTCGACCCCGTGCGTGTCCACCGAGGGCCCGGCGAAGGCGGTCAACGGCAGCGTCTCCGGCGGCAAGGCCGACAAGTGGTGCTCCGGCGCGTCCACCAAGTTCCTTCGGGTAAACCTGGGCGCGAACGCCTCGCTCACCTCGTTCGTGGTGCGCCATGCCCAGGCCGGTGGCGAGCCAGCGGCGCTGAACACCCGCGACTTCGACATCCAGGTCTCGTCCAACGGCACCACCTTCACCACCGTGACGCAGGTGCGCGGCAACACCGCCGCGGTGTCTTCCCACGCGGTCAACGTGAGCGGCCGGTACGTCCGGCTGAACGTCCGCACGCCCACCCAGAACGGCGACAACCACGCCCGTATCTACGAGCTGGAGGCGTACGGAACCATCGGCGCACCGCCTCCCTCGGGTGACTTCACCCAGAGCGTCACGCCGCTGAACGCCGCCCAGGCGAAGATCTCGTTCCACCCGACGACCCCATCGGCCCTCGTCGACGTCCATTACCTGGTCAACGGCGCGAACCAGCAGAACTTCCGGATGGCCAACAACGGCGGGACCTGGGAGCAGACCGCCAGCTTTCTGAGCGGCGGCACGGTCCTGGAGTACTGGTTCACCTATGAAAAGGGCGGTCCGCTGTTCGACTCGCAGCATTTCACGTACACCCATGGCGGCGGTTCGCCGCCACCACCGCCGCCGGGCGGGCCGGGGACTTTCCCGATGAGGCTGGTGAACAACACCCGTGGCGTCTGGTCGAACAGCCAGATCTACGTGACGATGCTCGGCCAGACCACGCCGGGGGAGTGGAGCTACCTCAAACCCAACGGCACCATGGCCCACATCAACCACCTGGACGAGAACGCGCCCGGTCACCTGACCAAGAACGGCCGCAACTACGCCAACATGTCGTTCTCCCTGGCCCAGGCGACCACGGTGACGATGCCACCGCGGATCGAGGGCGCCCGGGTCTACATCTCCATCGGTTCGCCGCTGTTCTTCCCGATCTCACCCGACGACCGGGGCTGGGGCGGTCCGGATCTGCGCAACCCCAACGACCCGAACGCCGACGTGTACTACGACTGGTACGAGTACACGTACATCTTCGGCACGACCACGAACTTCGGTGGCAACACCACGATGGTCGACCAGTTCGGGTTCCCGATGACCGCGCGGCTGCAGCAGACCGCGATCGGCTACGACAAGACCAGCGGCATCACGCTGAGCCGCGACGAGATATTCGCGCGATACCAGAGCACCGTGGGTCCGGCGTTCCGGGGACTGGCCAACCAGTTCCGGATCGTGGCGCCGCGTTCGTCGCTCGCGTTCCAGCCCGGTGGGGCGCAGGCGAGCTACTTCCAGGCGTACATCGACCAGGTCTGGAACTTCTACGCCGCCAACACCTTCAGCCTGACCCGGTTGGGGCGTACCTTCACCGGCCGGGTCACCAACGGGGTGTTGACCGGCACCAAGAGCGACGGCACATCGTTCAGCCTGAACAAGCCGATGACCGCCGACGTGGTGGAGTGCGCGCGCACGCTGGCCCCACCGACCAACGACACCTCACGGGAGGTGGGCGCCGAGTTTTGCGCGGCGTTCCACCGTGGGGTCGCGATGAACACGGCGAGCTGGTACAACCCAGCGACGTACTACCAGAACCCGATCCGGAACGAGTACGCCCAGCTCTTCCACGCGATCAGCATCGAGAACCGGGCGTACGGCTTCCCGTACGACGATGTCAACGACCAGAGCACGGTGCGGATCCTGCCCAACAACAACCCGCCGACCATGCTCACCCTGAGCATCGGCTGGTAGCCGGGTCCGGTGGGGCGGCCTGGGGGGCCGCCCCACCGGTCAGAACCTGAAGCCGCCTGGGCGGCCGTTGCGGTCGGCGATGAGGCCGGCGAGCGTGGCGACCGCGATCTCGGCGGGCGTGTGCGAGCCGATGTTCAGCCCGACCGGGCGGTGCACCCGGGCGATCGTCGTGTCGTCGAGCCCCTGGTCGCGCAGCGCCGCGACGTGCGGCGCGGTGTGGCGCAGGCTGCCGATCACCCCGACCCAGCGGGCCGGAGTCTGCAGGACCTGCTGGAGGGTGTCGCCCAGCTCGGGCCGGTCGTGGTCGGTGACCACGACATCGGCGTCGGCGTCCACAAAGGACTTGTCCGGGTCGGCCAGCGTCAGGTCGGCCCGCGGGGCGCCGGCTCGGCGGGCCGGATCGGGCTCCACGAGTACCGTGCGGAAGCCGAGGTCGCCGGCGAAATGCAGCAGGTAGCTCGCGACCGGGGAGACGAAGACAACCACGAGGGTGCGGGCCCCGACCTCGGGCGGCAGGTCACCGTGGGCCATCGCACAGGCCGGGTCGGCCGCCAGCGGCCGTAGCGACGACTGGTCCGGGCCGCCAGGCGCAGCCCGCGGGCCGGACTGGTCGCAGGAGGCCGCGGTCAAGCGGCCGGGCTCGGCAGGCTCAGCGAAGTGTTCGGTGGTCACCTCGGCTAGGTTAGCCGGTGTGGAGAGCATCAACCTGGCGGAGAAGCTGGCTCAGATCGGTGAGATCTGGTCGCCCCGGACGGTGGCGACGGTCAACGACTACGACGTACGCCTGGCCAAGGTGCACGGGGAGTTCGTGCGGCACCGCCACGAGGACAGCGACGAGTTCTTCCTCGTGGTCGATGGCGAGCTGACCCTGCGGATGGACGCCGGCGACGTGGTGCTGCGCCCCGGGGAGGTGTACGTGGTGCCGGCCGGCACGTACCACCAGCCGGTCGCCGAGACCGAGACGTCGATCCTGATGTTCGAGCCGCGGACCGTGGTCAACACCGGCGATGCCGGCGGTGAGCTGACCGCGCAGCGCCAGCTCCTGTGACCGTGGGGCTCCTGTGACCGTGGGCCTCTTGTGACCATCGGGCCGCTGGAGCTCGGCCACGACCGGATCTGGCCGCCGGTGGTGCTCGCCCCCATGGCCGGGATCACCAACATCGCGTTCCGCCGGCTGTGCCGCGAGCAGGGCGCCGGGTTGTACGTCTGCGAGATGGTCACCACCAGCGGGCTGGTCGAGCGGAACCCCAAGACGCTGCGGTCGGTCGTGTTCGAGCCATCGGAGCGCCCGCGCAGCCTGCAGCTGTACGGCGTGGACCCGGCCGTTGTCGGCGCGGCCGTGCGGATGGTGGTCGAGGAGGACCTGGCCGACCATGTCGACCTGAACTTCGGCTGTCCGGTGCCGAAGGTGACCCGTCGCGGCGGGGGCGCCGCGCTGCCGTGGCGGCGCCGGCTCTTCGCGGCGATCGTGTGCGCTGCGGTGGCGGCGGCCCGGCCGGCGGGCGTACCGGTCACCGTGAAGATGCGCCTCGGCATCGACGTCGACCACCTGACCTATCTCGACGCCGGGCGCATCGCGGAGGACGCCGGGGTGGCGGCGGTGGCGTTACATGCGCGTACCGCCGCGCAGCGCTACTCGGGGCAGGCGGACTGGTGCGCGATCGCGGCGCTCAAACGGCACCTGACCATTCCGGTGCTGGGCAACGGCGACATCTGGGAGGCCAACGACGCGCTGCGGATGCTCGCGGAAACGGGCGCCGACGGGGTCGTCGTCGGGCGGGGATGCCTGGGGCGGCCGTGGCTGTTCGCCGACCTGGTCGCCGCGTTCGGCGGGCGGGCGTCGCGGCGCCTGCCGGCCTTGGGCGAGGTGGCCACGACCATGCGCCGTCACGCCGAGCTGCTGGTGGAGTGGCTCGGTGACGAGGAGCGCGGCTGCGCCGACTACCGCAAGCACGTGGCCTGGTACTTGAAGGGCTTTCCGGTGGGTAGCGAGCTGCGGCGGCACCTCGCGATGGTCTCGTCACTGTCCGAGCTGGACGATGTGCTCGGCAAGCTGGACCACACGATCCCGTTCCCGGTGGAGACGCTAGGGCAGCCTCGCGGGCGCACGAACGCCCCGGGCAAGGTGTTCCTGCCCGAGGGCTGGCTGGACAGCCGCGATGACGAGGCGGTACCCGAAGGTGCCGAGCTGCCCGACTCGGGCGG
>WNFV01001195.1_pt1 | contig 35672 bp, 29 predicted proteins | sample 5400101 | NCBI WGS metagenome assembly WNFV01 (sample SAMN13153361, study PRJNA577476) | soil metagenome | isolation source: 115 cm soil or saprolite under grassland replicate 1 | place: USA:California | collected 2016-06-15 | reverse complement strand
AGGGCGACGTGACGTGGATAGGCGAATCGACTCGGCTCCGTGATGGAAAATCCACGGGAGCGGAGCGCTCACCGGCACTCATGGACGCATGTGGATCTGAAAGTGTCTTCACGAGTCACTTTTTCATCGGCCTGCTAGGGGGGACGCGCGTGGCCGCCCAGAGCTTCAGCTTCTAGCGCTTTCGGCTCTCAGCTCAAAGTTCTAGCTGACAGCCGACAGCTGAGAGCTGAGAGCTGAGAGCTGAAAGCTACTGAGCCTTTTACAGAAGAAGCGTCTCCACCCGGTGCGCGTGCACCATTGCCTCGCACGGCGACCAGGCGAACACGGTGAACCGGCCATCCTGCGACGCGACGAGCGCCACCGCATCGCGCTGATCGTGGACGAACTGCACTGCCGAGAGGTGGCGCGTCCCTCCGAGCTGCGTCGGATGCGCCAGCGCGGCGACCCCTCCTTCAATCGGTTCGGTCACGGTCACCTGATCCACCTGCGGCGATCCCTTGCGCCGCGCGATCTTCGCGCCGAACGCCAGCAGCTTGTAATCGGTCGTGACCACGGTCGCCCCGTCGACCGCCGTGAGGCCGGCAATCGCCTCGACGGTCCGCGTGACGGCGTCCTGCCACATTCGATGCCGCTGCTCCTCGACGAATGCGCGGTTCAGCTGCGCGAGCTCCGTGAACGGCGGCACTACAAGGTAGGGAATGGGCCGCACGACCGATTCGAGCCAGGCGTCGCTGGCCTCCGGCACGACCAGCAGCGACCCGCCGCGGCCGTGCGCGCGCATCGACACGGCGAGCTGCACGAGCACATTCACCGATTCCACCCACGACGTGGGCGAATCGAAGCCGAGCAGCGACGTCAGCAGCGACGGACAGTCCGGCAAGCTCGACGCCTCTTCGTCGACGACCTTGATCTGGTCGCCTTCGAGCACGGCGACGTTCACGAACTTGCCGCCGTCTCCCCGATGGTGCTTGATGACCAGCAGGCCGGGTGCGGCCACTTCGATCACCATGCAGAAGCCGGGAATCGTGCGCGTCGTGCCCCAGACGACGAGATCATCGTCGCCGCTGTGCCAGACGCCGAGATGAATGCCCGCCCGCTCGACGGCCGGCGACAGGCGTACGAGCGCGCTTGGATCGAGCGGCAGGGGCCGCTCGAACAGCAGCGGATGCACCGTTTCCTCCGGCGTCAGCAGCGCGAGCGAGATTTTCGGGATGTAGGTTTCTTCCCGCCGCAGGCTCGCCCAGAATGCGGCGTCGATCATCGCTTCGATCGCGGCCGCGTCGGGAACCGCCGCCCGGGAGCGCTCGCCGCGGCTTTTCGCGTCGGCGAAATGTCGCGAAAAATGGTCGCGCACCTTCGGGGCGACGATCCGGGCGGCGGGATAGGCTGGTCCAGTCATTTCCTCTTCTAAGACAGCTTCTAAAGCTGAAAACTTGATTCATTCACAAGGATACCGGCTTTAGAAGATGTCGAATGACGTACAATTGGGTCCGTGAACAAATCACGCCCATCGCAGCAGAAGCGGCAGCGCGAGCGCCAGAAACAGGAACGCCGGACCGAAAAACAGGCTCGGCGTCAGGAAGCCGCGGAGCGCAAAGCGACCGTGCCCTCGCGTCCCGACGGCATCGATCCCGATCTCGAAGGGATTCAGCCGGGGCCGCAGCCGCTGCAGGATTGGCAAAAAACCGAGTAACCGCCTAACCGAACCGATGGCCCGCCGATGAGCGGGCCGACGAGGCCGTAGTGCCACCAGGCGCGCTGCGGCCTTTTTTCTTGGGTCAGCGGAAGCGCGGGCGCCGCGGCGGAGGAAAGCGCCGCTGTGGCGGGCGCCGCCCTTCGGAGCGCCGTGCGTCGGGCCGCCGTTCCGGCGCCTTCTGCTGGTAGTCGAAATCCGGCACGGTCACGCGCGGCAGCCGTTTCCCGACGGCTCGCTCGATCTCGCGCAGGTTGCTTTCCTCTTCCGGCGACACCAAGGTGAAGGCGGCCCCGGTCATTTCCGCCCGGGCGGTCCGCCCGACGCGATGGATGTAGTCCTCGCCCACCGGCGGCACGTCGAAATTCACGACGTGACCCAGCGCGGTGACGTCGATGCCGCGCGCCGCGATATCGGTGGCCACCAGCACGCGAAACGCACCGCTCTTGAACCCGGCGAGCGCCGCCGTGCGCTGCGCCTGGGACCGGTTGCCGTGAATCCGCTCGACGCGGATGCCGTGTTCGCCCAGATGTCGCGCCAACCGGTCGGCGCGGTGTTTGGTCCGCGTGAACACGAGCGCGTCGCGGATTTCATTGCGTCCCAGCAACTCGAGGAGCAGCGACGCCTTCAGGTGCTGGGGCACGGGATAGACCGCGTGCGTGATGCCGACCGCCGGCGCCGCTCGCCGCTCGAGGTTGATCGTCGTCGGATTCCGCAGCATCTCGCGCGTCAGCTGCTCGATCGGCGGCGGAATCGTCGCGCTGAAGAACAGCGTCTGGCGGCGCGACGGAATGTGCCGCAGCACGCGGCGGATATCGGGCAGGAATCCCATGTCGAGCATGCGATCCGCTTCGTCGAGCACGAGGTACTTCAGGCCGGTCAGGCGCGCGTACGGCCGGCGAAAGTGATCGAGCAGCCGGCCCGGCGTGCCGATGATCACATCGGCGCCGCTGCGAAAGGCATGTTCCTGCGGGCCCATGCCGACGCCGCCGAAAACGGCGGCCGCGCTGATGGGCGTGTGCACTGCGAGGTCGTTGAGGTCCCCGAGAATCTGCGCGGCGAGCTCGCGCGTGGGCGTGAGCACGAGCGCTCGCGTCACGCCGCGCGGCTCGCTCATCAGCCGGTGCAGGATCGGCAGCAGAAACGCGGCCGTCTTCCCGCTCCCGGTCATCGCGCAGGCGAGCAGGTCCCGGCCCTCGAGCGCGGGCGGAATGGCATCGGTCTGTATGGCCGTCGGCCGGGTGAACCCCAGATCCTTCAGGCCTCGCAGCAGATCGGGATGCAGCTTGAGATGTGAAAACGGCACGTCGATCGCGGTCGGCCTACGCCGCTTCGTCGAGGGTCGGCGTGCGCGGCATGGCCAGCTCCGGCATCGGACGGCCCAGGAACAGCCGGCGGGTGGCCAGGGCGATGTAGCGTGCCCAGCGTGTCGACCGCTGCACGCGCGCGCTGTCAGTGGCGATCCCGGTGTTGGCGTACATCTGCCGATACAGCTTGGAGACCAGCACGAACGCGACGCGGTAGCGAAGCGACTTCACCACACGCGACCGCGCCCACACGCGGCGCCAACTGTAGAAGCGGTCCCACGCGCCCTGCGTGCCGACTCGAATTTCCTCGAGCGAGAGCGTCGGATGCGACGTGAACAGCTTCGGCCGCTTGTGCTCCGGAATCAGCCAGTGCCGTGTAATCGGCACGCCGTCGACCTTCGGAGCGCTTTCACCCTGGTCGGCAACCCATTTCTCGAAATCGATCGTGCCGGGAAACGGCGTGAGGAGCACGAACTGCGCGAACGTGACGTCGGCTTTCTCGGCCAGCGCGACGGTGGCGTCGAACGTATCGGCGCGATCGCTCGGCAGCCCGAAAATGAACGAGCCGAGCACGTGCACGCCGTGCTTTCGGAACTCGCGCAGCCGTGCCACGAGGTCGTCGCCGTACAGGTTGAATCCTTTGTACACGTCCTTGAGGCCTTCGGCGGTCACCGACTCGACGCCGACGAGCGCACCGCGGATGCGCGCGCGGTGCATCGCGTCGAGGAAGCTCGGATCCTCGGCGGCTTCCATCGTGATCTGCGTGTAGAACACGAGATCGTCAGGCAGTTGCGCGAGGCGGTCCATCAGCTCGAACCGCTCCTGACGCAGGTCCTCGAGCTCGTGCAGCCGCGACTTGTCGGATCGGCGGCGCGCCTGCGCCAGATCGTCGAGCGTCACGGGATAGAAATTGTCGTCGGCCAGCGCGATGAAGCGGAACCCGAGGCGCCGCAATTCGACGATCTCGCGCACGACGCGATCGACGGCACGCTGCCGGGGCTCCTGTCCATCGGTGCGCCACACCGAGCAGAACGAGCAGTGTTTCGGACAGCCGCGCACCGTCTGAACCGACGCCCACATGTACCGTCCGGGCGGCAGGAGATCCCACCGCGCCGAGGTGAAGTCGTCGCCGCTGACTCGCCCGCCGTCGTACAACGGGAGCGCGCGGCCGGCGATGCAGTCCTCCACGACGCCCGCCCAGACGAGGTCGCCGTCGCCGCGCACGACGGCGTGCGCCGCGCCCTGTTCCCGCGCCTCGTCTGGAAACAGCGTCGCATGGATGCCGCCGAACACCACGTACGCGCCGCGCTCGCGCGCGAGGCGGCCAATCTCGTAGCCTCGTCGCGCGTTGCCGGTGTGGATCCCGATCCCGACGACGTCCCCCTTCGCGATCGTCGTTTCGTCGATCCCTTCGAGCGTTTCGTCGACGATGATCGGATCGCCCCAGGCTCTGCCTGTGGCGGCCGCGAGGACGTACAGCCACCGCGGCGTGATGACCGCGACGCCGAACGACTTGTGGCTTGGATTGACGAGATGAACCCGGGGACTTCGCTCAGACATCTACTTCACCGCCATTTTACGCCCCGGCGCGAGTCGAACGTTTTGCGCGCGCGGGCCGCTGATGGGGTCGTCGAGCAGTTCGAAAACAACCGGCACGCCGACCTTCAGGTCCCAATAGGTGCCATTGACGTCGCTTTTGTGAAAGAACACGTCGCCGCGGGAGGCGCTGATGATGCCGCTTCCCTGGCCGCCCCATAGTTGCTTGACGCGACCCTTGGCCAGTTGACCGGAGTAAACAGGCTTCGTTGCACGACCGGCGGGAACAGAATCAGAACGCATCGGCGGCCCTTTCTCGTGTTGGGCTTCCGATGAGACACACCGGTGAACCGGCGCGAGCGCTCAGGGGAAGAGGTTCGTCAGTGTACCACGGTTCCGGGCGCGCAACTCGGCGAAACGACGCGTCGACTGCGCCACGGTAGCCCGACCGCAGAACGGTCCGACGGCTGTCGTGGCCACCTCGTCTATCGCGGAATTGCGACGAATGGCTTCGGTTTCAGCTGTCGAATCGTCACGGCCCACGACAACCCGAGATATGCAACCGGATAGATCAACGAGATCAAGCCGAGCGCCTCCCGCTGGCCCGCGGGCCGGCCCAGAATTGCCAGAACGATGAGCGCCCATATCACGCCGCCGACAACGATGAACGTCGCGAACGGCCCTCCCCGCGACGCGTAGAGGTATCGTGACGGCACGAACGTCAGCAGCGAGAAGAACACGACGACGGAGACGGCCGACCACGTCGACGGGGTGAGCACGTACAGATAGAACGCGACGGCGTTCCAACACGACGGAAAACCGAGGAAGAATCCGTCGGCCGTTTTTGCCGCCGTCTGCGAGAAGCCGTACGCGCTGGCCAGCAGCGGCAGCAGCAGCACCCACGCGAACTGGTCCGGTAGCACGTGCGCCCGCCAGACGAGGAGCAGCGGCAGCGACGTGTACGTGTGAAAATCGGTCACATCGTCCAGCGTTCGTCCATCGACGTGCGGGAGGACGTCTTTCACGCGGGCTTTCCGCGCCAGCCACCCATCGGTGGCGTCGATCGCGGTGGCCACCACCATCAGCACGAAGGCGCTGCGGAACGATGCGTCTCCACCGCGAACGATCAACACCGCCATGCCCGCGGCCGCCAGCAATCCGGAGGCGGTGTACAGATGGACGAGCCAGGCGAAGACCTTGCGCACGTCAGGCGATCCGCGCCATGCGAGGTTCGTCGTCCGCTCCGGAAGGGTTGTGAAGCGGACGCGCGGGATCCCAACGTGCCGTCGCGCGCGACATCAACGGCAGCAGGATGAGTCCCGCCGCGGCGGCGACCGTTCGGACCGGCACGATAGCTGGATAGTGAATCAACGCAGGTATGCCGAGCAAGGGCTCACCGCCACTCACTCTCAAGACCGAAGAGACTAGGAACGCCGAGATCGACCCGACGCGATTTGCCTTCCGATCGAAGAGTGCGAACAACAATTGCGGAAACAGCAAAACGAACACGAGATCGCTTGTGAAGAACCACAGCGCCTGCACGCTTTGAACTTTCAGGGCCAGCCCCGTCGCCGCTGCGCCAAACAGCAAGATGGACGAGCGGATGGCTCGCGCCATCTGCCCGACAGACAGAGAAGGCCATACGAGCCGCTTCAGGCAATTCCAACTGAGCATCGAACCTGCGGAGAGGATCGACGAGCTGAAGCTCGATGTGACGGCGCCGATAATCGCCGCCAGTCCCAGGATCCCGACGACCGGCGGCACGGCCTGCGCAAACAGCAGAGGGAGCGTATCCGCCGGATTGACCTGAAGGCGCGCGAGCGCCTCTCGTGACCATGGATAGCCGAACGCCGCAACACCCATCAACAACGGCGGCACCGTGAATGCGATCGTGAGGAGGCCGGCCAGGATGGAGTGCGTTCGCGCTTTTCCAGGCGTTTGACACGACAGGACTCGTTGAAAGTAGCAGTTCCAGGGGATGCCACCGAAGATGAGCATCAACGAAACGTCCGACCACGCCACCACGGAGGATGCGGTCCACAAGCCGCCGCCCGACTGCCACGAGGGAACGATGCCGCTGCCGTCAGGCCTCGCGGACACATAATGCGCCCAACTCTGTTCGAGACCACCGGCGCCGGCCAGCACGAACGGGAGCGCGGCGACCAGGCCGAGGGCGACGAGCCCGAGCTGAAATATGTCGGTATACGCCACCGACCACATGCCGCCGATCATCGTGTACGCAGTGGTGACGACAGCGGACAGCAGGATGGCGGTCCTCAAGTTCATGCCGAGGAGGACGCCGAACGTCGACCCGATGGCGACGAGCAGCTCCGCGCTCCAGAACACTTCCCCGGCGAGCGCCGGCAGAAACAGGACGGCCGCCCATCGCTTGCCGAATCGCGCCTCGAACGGATCGATCAGCGTCGTGAACGAGAAACGGCGCATGATGCCGGCGAAAACGATCCCGCCGAGGATCAGGCTGATGCCGAAGCACAGACCGCCCTGAATGCCCAGCTGAATGGAGGATTTGTAGGCCCCCTCGGCCGTGCCCAGGAGATACCCGCCGTCCACCCACGTCGCTGTCATCGTGAGTACGGCGATCCAGACCGGCATCTGGCGGCCCGCGACGATCAGGTCGGCCGCCGACCCGTTGCGAACCTTGCGCGACGCGCGCCAGCCGACGACGAGAAACGCGGCGTACATGGCCACGACCGCGACGACCGCTGAGGTCATGGGCACACCGTACAACAAGACGGCAGCGGTCACATAGCGCGCGTCCTCCATGGTTGCACACCGAGGACGGGATTTGCCGAGCTCGTCAGACGCTCGAGATGTCAGCGCTTTCGCTGAGCGCGAGGGAGCCGGTCCGCAGCTGAGGCGTGTCGCCTCGTCGATGCGACGTCTGATGCACGGCCGGTAGTTTTTTCACCATGAGTGGCCGTGGGCTCCCGGGCGGTGTTGACGACAACGCCTCCCTGGAGCGCGCGTTCGAACACGTCGATCAGCGCCGCTTCTTTGCCGAGGGGAGTTTCCTTTGAAAGAGACACTTGGATCCGGAATGTCCGCGGCTGCAAGTGATAGACCACGACGGATCAAGGCCGAGTAGCCGTGAGATCGTCGCGGTTCAGGTGAGATTCAGTGTGGACAGATACTGGAGGCCGTGCCCGCGCCCGGTGGCGCCGTCACGGCCCCGATGTGCTGACAGTTACTCGACCGGAACAGGCACCGCGTCGAGCGCGCGCACCACTTTCCTGTTCGCGATTTCGAGCTGGGCGATGGTGATGACCTTGTGTGCGCCGTCGACTCTCGGGATGCATCCACGCATCAGTTGCGTGGCCCGGAGGGCGGCCAACACGACGAACTCGAAGGCGCTGATGTCGGAGGGTCGGTGCGTCATGCCGCTACCAGCGCGGCTCTGAACGGCGACGGCGTGAATCGCCACCCCCGCCGCCGTACCCACCGCCCGTGCTGGCCGGCTTCGGGCGCGCTTCGTTGACCGTGAGGCCGCGGCCGCCCAGCTGAAAGTCGTTCAGCTCGGTGATGGCCTTCTGCGCCTCTTCGTCGGTGCTCATCTCGACGAAGGCGAAGCCCCGTGCGCGTCCGGTCGCCATGTCGCGCATGACTTTGACCGTTTCGACGGTACCCGCGCGGCCGAACAAATCCTGGAGCTCTGTCTCTCCCGTTTCGTACGGAAGATTTCCAACGTATAACCTGCGACTCATCAACTGACTCCTCTGTCGCTCGTGCGACAACCTGCGCCGCGTGTGCGGCGCGCCTTTCCCGGTTCCAGTACGGATTCCGGCGGATTTCGTCTCGTAGCCAGGCAGAACGTCAGCAGGAGCGAGTCAGGAGAGGCTCGTTACGCCCACAGGCAGCACAGCACGCGGCAAGATCCAGCGAACGACAAGTGTATCATGGCGACGACACGTACGCCGGTAATTCGCTAGATGGGCCAGTTCCGCGGCACCTTCACCACGTAGGTGCCGGCAATCCTGTCGTGCCATGCCTGCCGCTCAGGATCTCGCAGAATCCACAGACCGCCAATGCCGAGCACCGCCAGCGAAAAGATGCTCGCGAGGCCGCGCACGAGCGCGTCCGCGAAGCGGAGCGGCGCGCCGTCCACCCGCACGACGCGAAGCTGACAGATGATGCCGCCGACGGTCGTGCCCTTCCACGTCCAGAAGCCGATGTGATAGGCGAGCAGCAGGAGAAAGATCATGCTGTCGTCGTTGTGTCTCCTGAGATCGAGAATCTGCTGGGCGATCACGACGAGGATCACGTCGAGGACGAACGCGATGAGCCGATCGCGGAAGGGGGCGTGCGGAAATGACGCGAGATCCGACACCATCGCGGGCGCGATCACCGCTACCGGTGGACTCGAGTCGACCGGCGGCGGTTCGTACGCCTGCATGACGGGCGCGGCCTGTTCCAAGTGAGGCACCGGAGGTCGCGTGTCGGGCGACGGCACGCGCGGTGGAGGCGCGGGGTTTTCGCGCCTGTATGCGGCGATGAAGGCGAGCGCCGCGGCGCCGATGCCGAACACGCCGAACATGGTCCACGCGATGAAACCCAGCACCGGGACCATGTACGCCAGGGTCATCAGCGCGAAACCGATGACGAAGGAGCGGAGCGCCTGCGGTCGACTTTCCTCTGAACTCTGCGGCATCAGACTCATCCCGATCCAGCGCGCCACGCCAACCCTGCCAACAATGGCTGCGACGAACAGCGCGCAGACCACGAACGGCACGACGGCAATCCCGATGACGGAGACCGTCAGGAGCACGCACACCGGTCCGGCGAGGAGCAGCACCAGGAGACCGACTACGAATGCCGTCAGCGGCTTGCCGGCGAGCGTCGTCGCGCACGCGCCAACGGGATAATCGAAGACGGTGTTGAGCAGGAGGTAGACGAGAAAGAAGAAACCGACGACGGCCCACACCCAGGGCAGATCCGGAACAATCGGCCGTCCCCAGAGGAACCCGCGGGTGACCCAGGGAACGATGGCGTCAAGCCTTCCGCCAATCGCCCGAGTGCCGATGACGACATGGTGGCCCCCGGGCATGAACCCGGCGGGCGCGTCGAACCCGCCGCCGACGACCACGAGATCTTCATCGACCAGGGCGCCTGCAGCCGCCGTCGCGCTGCCACCGATGACAACCAGTGAACCGTCGATAATGGCGGTGGTCGAGAGCTGCGCCTTGCCGAAGACGACCACGACATTCCCGTCGACGCGCCCCTCGATGGTGGCGTCACCGAAGATGACGGTGACCTCGCTGATCTCGTCGCCAGCTCGAAGCGTGTAGTCCTGGCCGATGCGAAGAGCGGGGCGACCCCACCTCCGCGGCGACTCAATTCGCACCTCGGCGCTGGGCTCGCTGCTCGGCGGCGATGCGTTCTCGGGCCGAGGCGCGGCGCGACGGGTCTGCGCGGCAACTCCGGTCGGCAGTTGCAACCCCGCGGCGAACGCGACCGCGACCAGCCCGAACCTCAGTCGTTTCATGGTTGTAAGGCCTTTCCGAGGATGACGCGGTCCAGGGCGGTGCCAAACGCGGCGCACGCCAGCCACATCAACATGACGAAGGCGAAGACGTAGGGCGCCAAAGGCTCGATCACCGCTCGCCAGAGAACCTGCGCGGCAGTCGTCGCCACCTTCACGCCTTCGAGCACGGCGGCGATGCGGCTCGCAACTGGAGCGCCGAACGCCGCTGCCATTCCCATGACTGCGGCCTGCACGTTCGGCAACACGATGATGCTGCCGAGCGCGAGCAGGATGAGCGCGGCGATCGACGCCACGCGCCCCTCGAGCGGCCAGGTGAACCACGCGCGCTCGTACCAGGGCCGAAGCGTCCACGCCTGCACCGCCGCCAGGACGCGTGGCAGCAGCGTGTGCGGCGCGCGCGGGTGTGGAAGCCGCCGCAGTTCCCTGCCCACGACCGTTTCCAAATCAACGGGGTGCATGATCTGGCAGCAGCCTCTTCAACGCCTCGCGGCCTCGATGGATGTCGGTCTTCACCTTCCCCACTGACACGCCGAGCGAATTGGCGATCTCCTGGTAGCTCACGTTTTCGAAATGGAAGAGGACCAGCGGTACCCGCTGATGGTCCGGGAGGCGTTGCAGCGCGCGTTCCAGTTGATCGCGAAGATCGGACTGCTCGACGTCCGACGCCGGCGAGCCTCCCGCCACCAGCTCCGACTCGAACGCGGTCTCGGAGCCCTCGGCGCCGGGTCGTGCAATCTCGCTGAAAAACCGCCAGCGCGCGCGATACCGCGAGAGGTGATTGAGACACGCATTCCTCGTGACGGTCTTCAGCCAGCCGACCGCGGCCGGACTCGATCCGACCTCGTCAAAGCGCTGGAAAGCTCTGAGGAATACCGTCTGTGCCACATCCTCCGCCTCCGCCGGATTGCCAAGCAGCCGCACTGCGGTGGCGTACACCATGTCCTGGTATCTCCGCACGAACGCCTCAAACTCGGCGTCGATCATGCCTGTGACGTCGTTCACCGGCCTCCGCTCCCAGCTGAATCCAGCGGGCCACCGGGGGGCTCGCCGAATCGTCGGAGGCGCGAAGGCGGCCGGCGTTCACTGAAGAGATAAACACCGGAGCGGGAAGAAGGTTTCAGCAGGAGGTCAACGTACAGCAAAACGGCCCGGTTGCCGCATTCCCAACCCATAACTCGGCCTCGAAATGATGGCGGACCGCGCCTCGGTGAGTTGACGCCGCGCTCGACGAGCACCCATAATCACCGCGTGCGTGTTCGGGGATGCCGCGCGCTCGTCGCACTGGCTCTTGCGCCGTGGCTCGCCGTGTCGTCCGCTGCTCCGCCGGAGCATCTGCATCACGGCGCTGTCGATCATCGCAATTCGGTTGTGCACCGGCACGCCGAGTCACACGCGATCGACACACACCATCGTGAGGGCGCCGAGTTCGATCACGACGAGGCATGCGTCATCTGGCTGAACGATGTCGGTCTCGTCCCGAGTACGCAGTCCCTCGCTGTTTCATGGGCGGTCGCGGGCGCCCCCGACGAAACGATCCCCGATTCGACCACATGGGTCGCCCTCGCCCGGTACGAGACATCGCCTTCGCACGGCCCGCCGCGACCGTGCCGCTCGCCTCGCGCCCCCCCTCTCGCTTCCGCCTGACCTGACGGGCTCCCCCGTCGTCTGTCTCGTTCTCCGTGCCATTCGAGGTCTTTATGCGCATTGTGGTGGTCTGCGCCACGTTGGCGGTGCTCGCGCTGCCCTCCAACACGAGCGCTCAATCGTTGCCGCTGACGGAAGTCGAAGCGCTTGCGCGACTCTCACCTGCGAGCGCGCGCGTCCGGGCGATTCGCGCGGCTATCGACGTCGCCCGCGCCGACGTTCTGGCGGCCGGCCGGTGGCCGAACCCGCGTGTCACCTTCGACCGGGAAGCGGTCGCAGGCATCACCGAGAACATGACGATGGTCAGCCAGGCGCTCCCGGTCACGGGGCGGCGCGGATTCGAGGTGCAGGCGGCGTCGGCGCTCGTTGATGCCAACGCCAACCGCGCGGACGAGGCGCTGCGGCGCGCACGGGCGGATCTGCGTCTTGCCTTCGCGCAACTCATGTCGGCTCAGCTGCGGGAACGCGAGCTCACCTCCGCACGCGACCGACTGCGCGGGCTGGCTGATGTGCTGGCCAGGCGAGAAGCGGCCGGCGACGCCGCCGGCTTCGATCGACTTCGCGCCGAACGCGAAGTGCTCGACATCGATGCCGATCGCGCGGGCGCCGCGACGGAACGTGCACGCGCGCAGGCAACGCTGGCGGGGTTCTTCGTCGACGCGGTCGATCCCACATCGATCGTCGCGGTCGCCTCATCGACCACACCGTCACCGCCGCCGGCAGTTGACGCCCTGGTCGAGCGAGCGGAATCGATTCGGGGCGAGCTGCTCGCCTTGCGCAAGGACATCGACGCGGCGCGTCTCTCGATGCGCGCTGCGGATCGCCGCCGGGTGCCGGAGCCCGAGGTCGTGGGCGGCACGAAATCGTCGACAGCGGGCGGCGGTGACATCGGCAGCGTCATCACCGTCCACGCGTCCCTGCCGCTGTTCGATCGCAATCGGCCCGAGCGGGCGTTGGCCGAAGCGCGAGCGAAGCAAGCCGAAGCCCGCGCCGAGGCGTTCCAACTCGCCCTTCGCGCCGAGATCGGCGCGCTTCGCTCAGCGGTGATCGACCGGCGCGAGGCGGCCGATCGATACCGAGCCGCCGCGGTCAACAGCGCCGGCGAAATCGAGCGGATCGCCCAGGTGAGCTACGACGCGGGCGAACGGGGCATTCTGGAATTGCTCGACGCGTACCGCACAGGAGCGTCGGCGCGCGTCCGCCAGGCCACGCTCGACGCCGCGGCGCGCCAGGCTGAAATCGAGCTCGAATTCGTCAGCGGGTGGGAGATTCCCTAAATGACCAGATGCCGCTCGCTCGTGACCGCTCTAGTCCTGCCGGCGATTCTCCTTCCGGGCTGCCGTCGCGCTGGGAATCCTGCGACACGGGCAGAACCGCCGACATTGAACGCCACGCACTGGACTGAAAAGACCGAGCTGTACATGGAGTATCCGCCGCTGGTCGCCGGACGGTCGGTACGATTCGCGGTGCACCTCACGCGGCTCGATGACTTCAAGGCGCTCAACGCCGGCCGGCCGCGAGTCGAGCTTACGCCTGAACGCGGCGGCGCACAGACGGTCTTTGCGGGAGCGGATCCGTTGCGGCCCGGCGCATTCCGTGTGGAAGGGACTCCACCGGCCGCCGGAAAGTACGCCTGGACGCTGGTCATCGATGCTCCCGGGCTGATCGATCGTCACGATCTCGGCACAGTCACCGTGTTTGCGGACGAGAAGACGGCCACGGCGGAAGCGGAAAAGCACGCCGCCGACGATCCCGCGGCGATTACCTATCTCAAAGAGCAACAGTGGACGAACGAATTCGCGACCGCGCGTGTCCGAGACGCCGAGTTGCGGCATGCCACCCGCGTGCCCGCCGCCATCGAGCCGCTTTCGGGCGGCGAGGCGATCGTCGCGGCGCCCGCACCGGGACGGTTCATGGCGGCGTCGCTTCCGACGATTGGGACTACTGTCCGCGCGGGGCAGACGCTCGGCCGTCTCGAACCGCGACTCACGAGCGGCGACGATCACGCGACGCTGACGGCGCATGTCGCGGAAGCGCGGGCGGCCCTCGACGCCGCCCGCATGGAGCAGACGCGGGCCGAACGGCTGCTCGCCGATCGAGCCGTGCCTGCGCGGCGCGTCGATGACGCGCGCCGAGCCACCGGCGTGGCTGAGGCCCGGCTGCAGGCCGCGGAAACGCGCCTCTTTCAGCGCGAAGCAACACTACGGAGCGGCGGTGGTGGCGCCGGGGGGAACAGCTTCGCGCTCCGCGCGCCAATCGCCGGGCGCGTCGCCGACGTGATGGCGACGTTGGGCGCCTCCTACGATGAGGGCGCTCTCTTGTTCAAAATCGTGCGGACGGACCGCGTGGAACTGCGCGCGCAGGTGCCAGCATCCGACGCCGAATCCACCCGCGGCGTCGCCGGTCTGGCGTTCGAGATCCCGGGCCATCCCGATCCGATCGTCCTCAAGCCGCATCACATGCACGACGCCGGCATCATCGATCCGCAAACGCGGGCGCTGCCGGTGCAATTCGAGGTGGAAAACCCCGGCGGACAGTTGCTGATCGGACAGACCGGGACGGCGGTGCTCTACAAATCGGACCGGATCCGCGCGCCGGCCGTTCCCAGGGCCGCCGTCCTGCTCGAGGCCGGCCGCCCGTATGTGTTCGTTCAGGTGGGTGGAGAACGGTTCGCTCGCCGCTACGTCGAGATCGCGACGCGCGACGGCGATCTCGTCGGCATCAAGAGCGGGCTCGCGTCTGGGGAGCGCGTCGTGATCAAGGGGGCGTACGACGTCCAGCTCGCATCGGCGGCCAAAGGGCTGCCCGCGGAAGGGCATGTGCATTAAACAGCTATCAGCTCTCAGCTATCAGCTCTCAGCTATCAGCTCTCGACGGATCAGAAGGAGCTCTTGCTGAGAGCTGACAGCTGAAAGCTGACAGCCTCAAGGGTTTGAGAATGAAGCAGTTGATTCAATGGTCGATCGAGCACCACTGGATGGTGCTGGTCTTTTCGGTGCTGCTCTTCGGTGCGGGTGTGTGGACCGCCCGCGACATGCCTGTGGACGTGTTCCCCGACCTGACGGCGCCGACCGTGACGATTCTCACCGAGGGGCACGGCATGGCGCCCGACGAGATGGAATCGCTGGTGACGTTTCCGATCGAGAGCGCGATCAACGGCGCCTCGTCGGTGCGACGTGTGCGGTCGGCGACTGCGGTCGGTATTGCCGTCGTGTGGGTGGAATTCGACTGGGGCACGGACATCTTCATGGCGCGGCAGGTCGTCGCCGAAAAGCTTTCGCTCGTCGGCAGCACGTTGCCGCCACAAGTTGCGCGGCCGGTGCTCGCGCCGATCTCGTCGATCCTGGGCGAAATCCTGTTCTTCGCGATCTCTGCCGATCACGATGATCCGCTGACGCTGCGGACGCTGGCGGATACCGTGGTACGCCGGCGGCTGCTTGCGGTCTCCGGTGTGTCGCAGGTGACGCCGATCGGCGGTGCGGAGCGTCAGTTCCAAGTGATCGCTCACCCGGACCAACTGCGCGCCAACGGCATTTCCCTCACGAATCTGCTGGACGCGGTACGCGGCGCCAGCCAGAACACGTCGGCCGGCATCTATACCGAAGGGCCGCAGGAGTACGTGCTGCAGACGATTGGCCGTGTTCGCAATCCAGACGAGATCGGCGAGAGCGTGGTGGCGCTGCGTGGCACCCGCTCGGTCCTCATCCGCGACGTCGCCGACGTGCGCGAAGGGCCGGCGCTCAAGCGCGGCGAAGGATCGCGAAGCGGCAAGCCCGCAGTGATCGTCGGTGTACAGAAGCAGCCGGGCGCGAACACGATCGAGCTGACACGGCGCCTCGACCGCGAGCTCGACGCCCTGCAGCGGGAACTGCCTCGCGGCACGACGATCGATCGCAAGATCTTCCGGCAGGCCGATTTCATCGAAGTCGCGGTCGAGAACGTCGTCACCGCACTCCGAGACGGCGGCATCCTGGTAATCCTGATCGTCCTCCTCTTCCTCGCGAACGTCCGCGCCGCGGCCATTACGTTGACCGCGATGCCGCTGTCGCTCGCGGCGGCCATCCTCGTCCTCCGCAGCTTCGGCGCCACGATCAACACGATGACGCTCGGCGGCATGGCCATCGCGATCGGCGCCCTCGTTGACGATGCGATTATCGACGTCGAGAACGTGGTCCGGCGCCTGCGTGAGAATGCGGCGAAGCCCGCTGCCGAACGGGCTCCAGCAGTCGACGTGGTGCGCGACGCGACGCTCGAAATTCGCACCTCGATCGTGTTCGCCACCGTGATTATCGTGCTCGTGTTCCTGCCGATCTTTGGCCTCTCCGGCGTCGAAGGCCGGCTGATGACGCCGCTGGCCTTCGCGTACATCACCGCCTTGCTCGCGTCTCTCCTCGTCGCCATCGTCGTGACGCCGGCGCTGTCGTACGCGTTTCTGCCCAATGCCCGGTCGATTGCGCGCGGACACGACGGCTGGCTGGCGCGAACACTGAAGGAGCGTTTCGCCAAGGATCTGCCCCTGGCGCTCGATCATCCGATTGCGGTCATCGCGGTGTCGATCGCGCTGCTCGTCGCCGCCGTCGGGGCGATGACGCGCATGGGAACCGCGTTTCTGCCGGAGTTTCATGAGGGGAGCCTGACAATTCAGGCCAACACGCTGCCGGGGACGTCGCTGGCCAAGTCGGACGAGATCGGACGACGAGTCGAGCAGATCCTGCTCGAGCAACCGGAGGTTGTCGCCACCGCGCGACGAACCGGCCGCGCGGAGCTCGACGAGCACGTGCAAGGCGTCGAGGCCGCCGAAATCGACGTCGGCCTGCGCGAGACCGGCCGGCCGCGCCCGGAGCTCCTGGCGGCGCTCCGGCGCGGATTCTCCACGCTGCCAGGAATCAACGTAACTCTCGGTCAGCCGATCTCGCACCGGATCGATCACATGCTCTCCGGCACACGAGCGAACATCGCCGTGAAGGTGTTCGGCGACGACTTGGGCACGCTGCGCCGTCTCGGCGAACATGTGCGCGACACGATGAGCAGTGTGCCTGGAGTCGTCGATCTGTCGCTCGAACAGCAGACGGACGTTCCGTTCGTCCGTTTCGTCCTCAACCGGACCGCCATCGCGCGCTACGGCCTGCACGCCGACGATGTGGCTGAAGCAGTCGAGACGAGCTTCGGCGGAGCCACGGTCGGCCGGATCTTCGATCGAGGTGCCGCCTTCGATCTCGTGGTCAAGTTCGACGCCGCCAGCAGCGCCGACTTCGATCGGATTGCGGATCTTCCAGTCGACACGCCCACCGGCGCGCCCGTGGCGATTCGGGTCCTCGCCGACGTGCAGCGCGAGCAAGGGCCGAACATGATTCTCCGCGAGAACGTGCAGCGGCGCATTGTGGTGTCCGCCAACGTCGCGGGCCGCGACCTCGGCGGCGTCATCGACGACATCCGAAGCGCCATCGCACAATCGGTGCCGATGCCCGCAACCTACCGCGTCGAGTACGGCGGCCAGTTCGAGAGCCAGCAGACAGCATCACGGCGACTACTGATGCTCAGCGTTGGCGTCGTGGCCGGATTGTTCATGCTGCTCGTGCTCGCATTCGGCCGCGCGCGCGACGCGCTGCTCATCATGCTCAACCTGCCGCTCGCGTTAATCGGCGGCGGCGTCGGCGTCTTCCTCGCCGGGGGCGTGCTCAGCATCGCGTCGATGATTGGCTTCATCACGCTCTTCGGCATCGCGACGCGGAATGGCATCATGCTGGTCGCGCACATCCAACATCTGATGCAGGACGAAGGCGTGACTGAGTTCCGCCAAGCCGTGGAGCGTGGCGCGCACGAGCGGCTCGTGCCGATTCTGATGACCGCCATGGCCGCCGGCCTGGCGCTGGTTCCACTCGCGTTGGGCGGCGGCAAAACCGGCAGCGAGATTCAAACTCCGATGGCGATCGTGATTCTATGCGGACTCATCACGTCGACTCTCCTCAACATGGTCGTCGTCCCCACGCTCTACCTCCGATACGGCGAGCCGATGCGGCCGGCATGACGAGGCGCCTGTCGCTGTCGCTCGTTGTCACCTGCATCGTCGTCCTCTGCATGTGGTGCTCAGTGCGCGTCCGAGGGCAAGCGGTTGCGCCCACGCTTCGTGCCGGCACCGGACCGGACATGGTCATGATGGACGGCGCGTTGACCGAGGCGGTGTGGGCCTCAACGGAACCGATCGACGCTTTCACTCAGACCGAGCCGGTGGAGGGCGCACCCGCGACCGGACGCACCCTCGTCCGTGTGCTCGCAAACCCCCGCGTGCTGGTGATTGGCATCGTCTGCGAATACCCGGGAGATGTGGGCATCGTGAGCTTCAGCGTGAGGCGCGACGCCACGTTGAATTCAGAGGACCACGTGGGCATTGTGCTCGGTCCGTTCGCGGATGGGCGCTCCGGGTACCTCTTTGCCGTGAATCCCAGCGGCGCCCGTTTCGACGCGCTCATCAATCCCGGCGGCGAGAGTGCGAACGCCGATTGGGACGGCATCTGGGAGGCCGCCACGGCCCGCGTGCCGAACGGCTGGAGCGCCGAAATTCGAATTCCGGTGCAGACGCTCGCATTCAAACCGGGTCTCCACGAGTGGCAGTTCAACGTGCAGCGGCGGATGCAACGGCGTCTGGAGACGGACCGATGGGCATCGCCCGCGCGCCAGTACCAGATCACGCAGACGAGCCGCGCCGGATTGCTGACCGGGCTTCCGGACTTCGATCTGGGTATCGGCCTGAGCCTCCGGCCGGCGCTCACCACCGGCGGAGGGATTCCCACGCCGTCGGCCTCGGTCGAAGGGGATGTCCAGCCCAGCCTCGACGTCACGCAGCGGATCGGGGCCAACGTGCTCGCCTCTGCCACCGTGAATACGGACTTCGCGGAAACGGAAGTCGATACCCGCCGCACGAACCTCACGCGCTTTCCGTTGTTCTTTCCTGAGAAGCGGACGTTCTTCCTCGAGGGCGACGACATCTTCTCGTTCGGACCCGGCCTCAATCAGGACGTCCTGCCCTACTTCAGCAGGCGCATCGGCCTGATCGATGGCCACGAGGTGCCGATTCTCGCGGGCGGCAAGGTGAATGGGCGCATCGGCAACACCAACATCGGAGGCCTGGCGATCGGTACGCGGGATCAACCCGGCGTCGTCTCCGAGAACGCGCTCATGGCTGTGGGCCGGGTGAAGCGCAACATCTGGCGCGAGTCGTGGGTTGGCGCAATCGCGACGGTCGGCGATCCGCTCGGACGTCCGGGCAGTTGGATGGGCGGCGCCGACTTCACGTACGCGACCTCGCACTTTCGCGGCGACAAAAACCTGCTTGTCGGCGTGTGGGGCCTTGCGGCCGGCCGCCGAGATCTCGGCGGCGATTCCACCGCGCACGGTTTCAAGTTCGACTATCCGAACAACCTCTGGGACGTGTCGCTGACATACAAGCGGATCGGCCGTGATTTCGATCCGTCGATCGGATTCGTGCCCAGGCCTGCCGTCCATCTCGCCAATGTCGGCGTCGACTTCAGCCCCCGGTTCACGCACGGGCCGATTCAACAGATGTTCTACGAGTTCCAGCCGTCGCTCGTCACCGACCTCTCAGGCCGCTGGGAGAGCTATCGCGTGTTCATGGCGCCGATCAACTGGCGGTTCCGGAGCGGCGATCGCGCGGAGTTCAATGTGAACCCGACCGGCGAACGATTGATCGTCCCGTTCGAGGTCGCGCGCGACGTCGTCATTCCTCCCGGATCGTACCAATGGCGGCGTTACCGCCTCGAAGCCGGCACCGCGCAGAAGCGCCGCTTCTACTCGCAGGTGACGTGGTGGTTCGGCGGGTTCTACGACGGCAACCTGGATCAGGTCCAGTGGACCGGCACGTGGAATCCGCTTCCGCTGGTCACGGTGGAATTAAGCGGCGAGCGCGACATCGGGCGGCTGCGGAGCGGCAGGTTCACGCAGACCGTCGCCGGCACACGATTGCGCATGAACTTCTCATCCGACCTCTCGCTGTCGAGCTACGTGCAGTACGACACGAACAGCGAATCGGTCGGGACCAACACGCGGGTGCGGTGGACGTTCCTTTCGGTCGCCGACTTGTTCATCGTCTACAACCACAACGTCCGGTCGATCCTCGACCGCTGGCGGTTGGATTCGAATCAGCTCCTCGTCAAAGTCCAGTACGCCTGGCGGCTTTAACTCTAACCCTGCCCTCTTGACTCATGCCTGACGGTGACGGTTTCGATCGCCCCGGCTCGCATCACGATGGTACGATCGGCCAGCGCTGCTGCGTCGCCGGACTCGTGGGTCACGTAGATCGTCGTGAGACGGAGTTGACGTTGCAGCGCCGCAAGCTCCTGCCGAAGCGCGACCCGGAGATCCAGGTCGAGGCTCGAGAAAGGCTCATCGAGCAGCAGGACGCGCGGGGTCCCGACGAGCGCTCTCGCCAGAGCTACGCGTTGTTGTTCGCCGCCGGACAGCTCGTGCGGGAACCGGCCAGCCAGATGCGAATCGACGCGACACACTCTGAGCGCCTCATCGATGCGTTTCTCGCGGTCGCTCTTTGCAACCCCAGCAGGCCCGACAACAAACGCCAGATTCGCCCGGACTGTGAGATGAGGCCACAGGGCAAGATCCTGAAACACGAGCCCGACGCGACGCTCGTACGCCGGCACGATGTTTCGACCGTCACCCGCGACGTGCCGGTCGTCGATCCAGATATCTCCGCCATCGGGCCGCTCCAATCCGGCAATCAGGCGCAATGCTGTCGTCTTCCCGCACCCGCTCGGTCCGAGTATCGCGACGCTTTCGCCAGTGGCGACGTCGAGCGATAAATCCTGGACGGCGGCACGCCTGCCGTACACTTTCGTGACCCTTTGCAGTCGAAGGATTGGCGCCGTCACGATTGCTTTCGCGCCGCCACGCTGAATCCAAGGATTGCCAGCGGGCAAAAGATCACCGCGACCTGGAGCAACGCCAGCGCGGCAACCTGCGCCGGCGGCGCATTTGCGATCAACGTGTAAATGCGGATGGGCAGCGTCGATTCCCCTGGCGGCGAGACGAGAACGCTCGCGCCAAGCTCGCCGAATGCGAGCGTGAAGACGACGACCCAGGCAGCCGCAAGACCGATCTTCATCTGGGGAACGACGATGTGAACCAGCGTCTGCAACCAGCTCGCGCCGCTCACGGCGGCGGCTTCCTCGTGGGAGGCCGGAACGTGCCGAATGCTGGCGGCCAGCGCGAGCGCCGCCAGCGGAGTGAACCGCGCCAGATACACGAGCAGGAACATGCCGTTGGTCGCATAAACGGCGCCTGCCGGACCGGCGCGATTCCAGATGCCGATCAACGCGACGCCAACGATTGTGCCCGGCACCGCAAACAGCACGACGAACAGCACGTCACCAAGCAGACCGGCGGCGCCGGTCGTTCGCGCGCGGACATAGCCGAGCCCTAACGCCACCGCGGACACGATCGTCGCGCCGGCTGCAGCCAGCGTCAGGCTGTTGAGAATGGCATCCCCGGAGCCACGCACCACGCCGGCCCACGAGCTCACGCCGCGAGCTTCGATCGCGAGCACGCCGATCGGCAGAACCAGCGTGGAGGCTACTACGCAGGCGATCGTCAGAGCGGCCACGCCGCGCCAGCGATCGAATGCCCCGAGATCGCCGCCACCACCGAGTCGGCGGCGCCTCGTCACGAGCCGCTCGCCGGTCAGCCTGACTGAAATCACCGCGACGAGCATCGCCAGAGAAAGCAACGGTACGGCGAGGGCCGTGGCGCGACCGAAGTCATAGAGCGCTGAAAAGGCAGTGAAGATCTCGGTCGTGAACACGCGCGCCCGCAGCAGCGCCGGCACGCCGAAATCGGAGACCGCGAGCACAAACACGATGAGCGCCGCCGCCAACACGCTGGGAACGACAAGCGGCAGCGTGATACGCCACAAGACGCGGCCAGGTTTCGCCGCGAGCGAGGCCGCTTCCTCGAGGCTCGGCTCGACGCCTCGGATGGCAGACTCCGCGATCAGCATCGAGAGGGGATAGAGAAGCACCGTCAGGACGAACAGCGCCGCGGGAAGGCCCTCCGGTCCGCCGAAATAGAGCCATGCAAGACCGACGATGTACGACGGAATGAGCGCGGGTGCGGCGAGTACGATCCGCAGGCCGGCCTTGAACGGCAGGGCGAGACGCGCGAGCGCGACACCCAGCGGTACGCCGATAACGGTGGCGGCAACGGCGGTTCCGACTCCCAGGATCGCCGTATTGAACAGCAAGGCGCGCTGCCGGTAGTCGAGGAATAGATCTGCGTAGAGTGCCGCGCGGCCAGGTTCACTCAGAGCGACGGCGATCATGTACGCGAGCGGCAGGATACAGAAGACCGAGAAGGCGCCAATCGCGGCGCCCACCACAATCGTCCGGCTGGATCGCCATCCCCACATTCGTGTGCTTTCGATTCAGCTGACGGCTACAGACCGAGGATGGACGCCAATCGAGCGGTCACGTCCTCCACGCGACCTGCGGCCTTTGCATAGTCGAGGGTCATTGGCCTGAAGCTGTCGATCGGCGGAATACGTTTGGGCCCCGGAACGCCTGCATGCAGCGGGATCTGCACCGCTTCGGATTGCGCCAGCTGACGCTCGACGTCCGCGGACAGGAGGTAGTCGATGAGCGCTCGCCCATCGTCTGGGTGTGGCGCGTTCGCGATGAGCGACACCATGTTCGGCATCACCGGTACGCCAAGACCATCCCGATCCGGCAGGACCATCGCCACCGGTTGGCCATTCTCCATCGCCACGTTCACATCGTCCGTATCGGTGAGGCCGACCTTCACTTCCCCGCGTGCCACGAGATCGCGCACCGCGGAATTGCCGTCGACAATCCGCACGCGATTGGCTTGGAGCCGGCGGAAGAAGTCGTCCATCTTCTCGTCGCCGGCGAGGGCGTAGAGCGCGGCCACGTGAAACGACGTGGATCCAAAGCGCGGATCGGCCATTGCGACCTGCCCGTTCCAGCGAGCCTCGGCCAGGTCGAACACAGAATGTGGGGCCTCGCCGGCCTTCACGAGCGTGGTGTTGTACGCAATCACGCGGATGCGCGCGGAGAATCCTGTCCAGAAATGATCCGGATCGACGAGGGCCACGGGAATGCCGTCCGCGTTCGGCGAATGGTACGAAGCCAGCACGCCCCGCGACTTCAACACGAGCGTGCGCACCGGCTCGTTCGACCAGAAAACGTCCGCCTGCGGCCTGGCCTTCTCGGCCATGAGTCGATTCGCCAAGCCGGTGGATTTGGTTTCCTCCGTGTCGTACACGGCGTTCACCTTCACCCCCGACCGACGCTCGTACTCGCGCAGCACCGGCTCTGAAAACACGCGGTCGGTCGACACATAGATCGTTACAGCGCGTCCCCGATCGTTGGCCGATCGGCCGGCGGAATCATCGGCCCGGCTTCCGCATGCAGTCGTCAGGAGCAGCGTTCCAAGGAACGCGGCGACGGGCCAACTACTTCGCGCCATAATTGAAATCATCGAACAGCGTCACGCTGTCGGCCTTGGTCCACACGCCGACCTTCCCGGCATCCTTGAACGTGTCGTCATCCCATTCCAGCGCCTTCTTGCCGTCGCAGAGGACCGCGAAATGGTTGCCTTGGAACTCGACGCGCAGCGTGTGCCACTGACCGGACGCAACCTTCATGCTGGCGCGCTTCTTCTCGGTACGGCGCCCATTGATCGTGTGATAAATGGTGACGTTGTCTTCCAGCGCATTCGCGCGGGCGACATAATAGTTATTGGAATCCTTCGCGCGCCAGACGACGCCGCCCGCCTGGTCCTCCTTGCCGGACACTGGCTTGAACTTCACTTCCACGAAACCATCTTTGAGGTTCGTGTCGTCTTTGATGCACACCGGATACGTCGCTTGCCCGGACTGCTTCAGCACGTTCGGCTTGCTGGGCGCCGTATCGTCCTTTTCAATCGTCCACTTCGCTTCTCCGGTCCCCGTTCTGGTCGCCGTCCAGCCTGCAGGTGGCACGCCGACGGCCAGGTTATCGAAGTTCACAGAATCGGCCAGCGCTGCGAGGGCTAGAACCATCAACGGGAGCATGAGCGTTGTCGCGGCCAAGGTTCTCATCGAATCTCCTTCACATCCCACTGCCAGTTTCATGATCCGACGACGACAGGTTGTGCTTCCTCTGGTGGGCGGACGTGCCGAAAGGCGCGGTAGAGCGCCACGTCGTAGGCGATCTTCAGCGCCCCCCCGATGAATAGCGGTGCCGCCAGCACATGCTGCATGACCGCGCCCGCAAACACCGGCCCCACGGCCCAGGCGACCGTTCTCGTCAGGTTTGTCACGCCGCTCGCAAACGTGCGTTCGTGCGGCTTGACGGTTGCCATGACGTACGACTGTCTGGTCGGCACGTCCATCTCAACCAGCGCTTCTCGCGCCAGGAACAGCGCGACCGCCGCCGCAGCCGATGCCGCCCACGGCGCCGCCATGAGGAACAGGCTCGAAGGCAGATGCGTAAGCACCATCGTGTTGACCAGACCGATTCGACGCGCGAGCCACGCAGCCATCACGTGCGATGCGGCGTTCAGGGCGCGCGCCACGAAAAACAATCCGGATAATTGCGTTTCCGTCAGGCCGTACCGCTGGAAAAACCAGTAGGCGATCAGCGCCGAGCCGAGAAACCCGCCGCCGATGCTGTCGACCCCGAACAGAGCGGCGAGTTTCCAGATGCGACGCCGTGTCGATCGATCCGGAAGAGCCGACAGCCACTCGACATCGCGCCGATTCCCGATCTCCACTCGCGGCGACAGCCTGGAATACAGTCCCGCACCGACTACGCTGAGGGCCGCGCACACGAGAAACGTCAGCCGATGGGCAGTCAACCGATCGACATCGAGCCATGCCATCAGCGCCGATGGCGTCATGCCGGCCAGCGCGCCTGTCGCGTGGCCAACATCCACTCCGAGGTTGTACCAGGCGAGAGCCCAGGTCCTGCGCGCCGGCGTTGTCGTTTCCGGCAGGATCGCCTGCTCCAACGCCGACGCCGCGCCGCGATCCCGTCCCATGCCGTTCAAGGTGCCTACAAAGGCGAACAGCAGGATCGTGCTGAAGCGTGTCGAGACGGCCAACACCAGATAACCCAGCGCCGTCAGCGCCGCGAGACCCATCAGCACTCGACAACGTCCCCATCGATCGCCGTAGACGCTCACCAGCACCATCGCCAGAGCGGTTCCGGCGAGCCCGACGCCGATGGCGACACCTGTCGAGGAAATCCGCAGCCCCGCGTCGCCCAGATGAATCGCGAGCACGACGCCGACCACGCCGACGCATATGGCGCGCAGAAAGGCGGCCGCGTAGATTACGAGCGTGTCGCGGCCGGGACTCATTCAGGTCGCTCGTCGCCGTCAACGGCTCGTCGTCGCGGTCTTGCCCAACTCGGCCAGCGCCGCCTTGAATCCGGTCGCGAGCTTGTCCGCGGGCCCGGTGCCCCAATAGTGCAGGAAGTAGATCGCCGGATTGGTGCCAGTCGTATGGTGATGGAGGGCGACGACGTCCAGTCCGTTCTTGCGGAGCGCCTTCAACACGGGCGTCACTTCGGCTGCGAGCATCGCCACATCTCCAGCAATGGCCGCGTTGGCATTGGTGCCGACGAAAGCCGCCCACGTATTGAGGCCCATCCGCGCGTTGATCGTTGCGCCCATCTCGGTGACCTTCAGATCGCCGCGGCCGATGGTGATTTTGTAAACGGCGCCGTTCTGTTCACCTTGCGCGCCGACGATTCTCGCGAGCGCGGCCGTGTCGATCTCCGTGGACGGAGCCGCGGCCGACGGTGGCGCGGCGCCCGAGCGTTGGCCGGATGCGCGGCCGATCAGGTCCAACGCAGGCTTCACCTTCCGGGCCAGATCCATTGCCGCGCCGTGTCCGTGCACGTGCATGTAGAACATCCGCGGTTCGTCCCAGAAGAAATGATTGTGAAGGGCCGTCACCTCGAGGCCGTTGTCCAGAAGGGCGGTCATTACCGGATTGACCTCGTCTTGCAGCAGCACGAGGTCGCCCATCATCACGTCCATCCCGCCGGTTCCCTTCGTCAGGGCAAGCCATCCGCCGAATCCGAACGGCGTAGGCGTCTTCACGCTCGCGACCGTCACCGACACGTCGCTGCGGGGAATGTTCACCTTGAGCACGTTGTCTTTGAAGTCGCCGGTCTTGCCAAGCGTGTCAAGCACCTGCTTGTAGCTGGCGGGCATCTCCTGCGCTTGCGCGCCCACGGATCCAAACAGAATCAGCGAGAGTGCGGCGCACGCGATTGGAATTCGATTCATGAGATTCTCCATGGTTCGATCGTTGTTCCACCATTTCCGTTCCACGAGTTCTGTTTCACCGCCGGCGTCGGTGGGCCTTCGCGCGAGGCGCTCGCGGCCCTTTCGTGTCGGTCGAACTGTACGAGCTCGCAAGCGCTTCGAACATGCCGAGACCGTGCCGAAGCAGCTCCTGATCGTCCGCGTGCAACCGTTGCAGCCCCTCCACCATGCGTCCGATCGTCGGCGCTTCGGGGAGCGCATAGCGTGCTTCCTTCATGTCGAGGTCGTGGACGATCTGGCCGATGCGCGTGATCGCCGGCTCCGTGAGCTGGAATCGCTCGGCAAGCGTTTCAAATGTGCAGAGCGATCCGTGATGACTGAAGTCCCCGACGTACATGTCGAAGGGGACATCGGCATCGCCTGGACGGTCGACGAAGGCAAACGTGGCTTTCGGGTCGATGAACCGTCGGATGAGCCACGCCGATGCCATCCGGTCGACGCCGGGACGGGGGCGGGTCACCCACCGTCGACCTCGGAAATCGCGCACGGCCAGCGGCGCCGTACCAAACCGCTGGGGCGTGCGGGAACCCGCAGAGGGCTCCAGCCGTGCCATAGCCTCGGCGGCCTCCAGCCGAGCCGTGGCATGGAAGAAATCGATGCGCTCGATTTCGGTGAATCTGTCACGGAGGCCGCGTATCGCCTGGCTCCACGCGTCGCGCCCTGGCGAGGATGCCGTCCGCCTGCCGCGCGCGGATGCCAGCATCTTCTCGGCCTCACGCTTCAGATTGACGTATTCGGCGTCGCGTGCTCGCTGAAACGCCGCCACGATGTCGCGATCTCCCTCCTCGTCGAGCGCATCTGCCGCAAACACTGTGGCCCCCCCTTTTGATGCGACGATTTCGCTGCGAATCCACTCGAAATCCTCCCGACACTGTTCGGTGTTGGGCAATACGTACACCGAGTTTCGAGTGGGCACGGCGCCGATGTGCTGAAGCCGGCGCCAGGTCTTGACGCGCGCGTTCGACGGGCGCGTAGGCAGCTGATGCGCGAGCAGCAACCAGCGGGGTGTCGGCATGTAACCAATATTACATTATCGAGAAATACATATTCCAGCGCTCTCTTTTCGGCCCAGCTGGCAGGGCGCCCCCCAGTGAGAACAGTTAATGCAAGAAGGTTGCAGCCGTCGATAGGCGTACGCCTTGCAATGGCGGCGGCGTCCACGAACGAAAGGAGACAAGAATGCGTGCTCGTTCATTGCTGGGCATTCTCGGTTCAGTTGTGTTTGTCGTCGCCTGCGCCCAATCGGATGCAGGCATCACGACCAACGTGAAGGCGAAGCTCGTCGCGGACGATCTCGTCAAAGCGCGAGAGCTCAACGTCGACACGAAGAACCGCGTCGTGACGCTGACAGGGACCGTCCGAAGCGCCGAGGAGGAAACCCGGGCGCTACAGATCGCCCGCAACACGAAGGGCGTCTCGGACGTCGTCGATCAAGTCACTGTGGTATTGCCTGGAGAACCGGGCACTGCCCCGACGAGCGGCCGCCTCGGAGAACCGGGGGCACCGGAACCGGGGCTCGTCACCGACGTCAGCATCACCGGGGCGGTCAAGGCGAAGCTGCTTGCGGACCCGGATGTCGGCGGCCTGCGGATTGACGTCGACACACGCGACCGTGTCGTGACGTTGACGGGCACCGTGAACAGCGCTGGAGAGAAAGCGCTGGCGGTGGAGCTGGCCGGCAAGGTCGACAATGTCGCCCGCGTCGAAGACCGGCTCACCGTAAAGCCCCGAACGCCGTAGCGGAGCGGATGAAGCCACGGCGGTCGACAGGCGGGCGAACGGTGCCGCCTGTCGACCACTGTTTCAACCGCGGTGCTTGAAGAACTGAACGGCGCGCTCGCGCTGCTCTGCCGCGGCTCGGGACTTGAACGTTCCCAGGTTTCGTCGCTTTCCGGTTCTCGGATTGCGCTTTCGTGAATAGAGTCGATACTCGCCGGACGAGAGCTTGCGGATCATGTTGTGGCCCTCTCAACGGGGCTATGGGCAATGTCCTTGCACGGCTTAGTCAGCAAGACCCGCTCCACCAATGCCCAGAAGAACCACTGCCATATCGCACACTGACCACGCCTCCGACGCCGACGAGTCGCTTGTCGACTGGCGTGAGCCCGAACGGAATTCTCACGTGCTCGACTGGCGCGAGCGAGCGCACGCGTTCGGTCTCAATCCGCTCGACGATCAGCAGGCCGTCGATGCGCCTGTTGTCGAACCGGCTGAACGGCTCATCGCGGAGGAAGAACCTGAAGCGTTTGAGGAGCAACACATCGACGAAGACGATGGCCAGCACCGGCTGCGATCCGCCGAGATCGAAGAGTTGCCGGACGCTCCGCTGTTGCACGAAGAGGTCGACCTCGTCCGCGTGTACCTCAAACACATCGGCCGCCGAAAACTGCTGAAAGCCCATGACGAACAGCAGATCGGCAGGCGAATCGAAATGGCGCGTGGCGAGCTGCTGGGCGAGCTGGCGGCCATCCCAGCGGCGCGTCAGACGCTTCTCTCTCTTGCTGACGCGGTCCGCCGAAAGGACGTGCCGGCGGCGGAGCTGATCCTGTTGCCCGATGGCGGCGAGCTCCAGCCCGGGAACATCGATCCGGTTCTGCAGGCGTTCGCGCGCGTTCAGCGCTTCGATCGTCAGGTCGAAGGATATCGTCAGCGCTTGACCGACCGTCGCTCCACCGCCGCCAGCCGCGCGACGCTACGACAGCAGATCGACCACAAACAACACGAGATTGGGGCGACGCTCCTCGAGCTGCCGATTCGCCCGTCAGTCGTCGACGAGGTGGTTTCCGAGCTGCGGCGGATCGATCAGCGGTTCGCCGCGATCGATCGGATGGGACCCGGCGCCGATCGGACCGAGGCGCTCCGCGCCGTGGAAGCCCGAGTCGGCGTCTCGCGACGAACGTTCCGGGAGCGCTATGCGCGCATTCGTGAGAAGGAACAGTCGCTCATGGATGCAAAGCATCAGCTCATCGAACCAAATCTGCGGCTGGTGGTGTCCATTGCCAAACGCTATCTCGGTCGCGGGCTTTCCCTCCTCGATCTGATCCAGGAAGGCAACATCGGCTTGATGAAGGCCGTCGATCGCTTCCAGTACCGCCGCGGGTTCAAGTTCTCGACCTATGCCACGTGGTGGATCCGGCAGAACGTCGGGCGCGCCGTCGCTGACTACGGACGGACGATCCGATTGCCGGTCCACGTGATGGAATCGCTGAACAAACTCACGCGGGCGCGCAATGCACTGCTCGCCGAATCGGGGCGCGAGCCGCGGCTTCAGGAGCTCGCAGCGCGGATGCAGGTGCCGATCAGCAAGATCGAGCTGCTGCTCGAAGCGGCGAAACATCCGGCATCGCTCGACACGCCGATCGGCGAAGCTGAGGAAACCCCGCTCGGTCATCTGGTGCGTGACGCGAGCAGCCGCTCGCCGGAAGAAGCGGTCATCCGCGGCGAACTGGCGGAAGAAGTTGAGCGCGCCATGGGGCCGCTCAACGACCGGGAGCGCGAAATCCTGCGGCTGCGGTACGGTCTCGGACTCGACCGTGAGCTGACGCTCGAGGAGATTGGACGCCGCCTGTCGATAACGCGCGAGCGCGTTCGTCAGATTGAGGCCAGAGCCGTGGCCAAAATGCGTGCGGCGCGCAATCACGCCGCGTGACCGTCAAGCGCGACCCGTGGTGACGCGACGCGTCGGAATCGTTTCGCTTCAGATCGAGTCTCCGGCCTCCTCGTCTTGTTCTTCCTCGTCGTCGACCGCCGGGAACTTCTCCTCGTCGGCGATGAAAGACGGGTGTGTCGCTTCCTTTTCAGTAGCGCGCGGCTCTGGACCTTCCTCGTCCTCGACATACCTCTCTGATTCGATCTCCTCGCCTTCGATCACCTCGGGTTCGAGGTCGTCGTCGTGTTCGTGGTTGGTGGTCATATATCCTTTCGCGCCAGTGTGCGCGCGATCTGCGCCGCCTGATGTGCGGCGCAGCGAACGACCGAGGCTAACCCAGGTGTCGCACGAACCAGTCTCTCGCCAGTCGTGACACCTGTTCGAGCGCCCCTGGCTCCTCGAACAGATGCGTCGCGCCCGGGACGATCTGCAGCTCCTTGGGTTCCTTCAGACGGGCAAACGCCTGCTCGTTGAGGTGGATGACGACTTCGTCTCGACCGCCGACGATGAAGAGCGTCGGCGCGGTGACCGCATCGAGGGCCGCCTCGGCCAGGTCGGGACGGCCGCCGCGCGACACCACCGCACGCACCATCCGTGGCCGCTCGGCCGCCGCAATCAGCGCCGCCGCCGCGCCTGTGCTCGCACCGAACAACCCGAGGGGAAGCGGCGACGTTTGAGGATGCATCTGCGTCCAATCGAGCGTGGCGACGACGCGGTCCGCCAGCAGTGGAATGTCGAATCGATATTGGGCGGTCGTCGCATCGACCATTTCTTCCCGCTCCGTGAGGAGATCGAGCAGCAGCGTTCCCAGGCGAGCGTGCTGCAACACCTCTGCAACAGCACGATTGCGCGAGCTGTGGCGGCCGCTGCCGCTGCCATGTGCGAAGACGATCAGTCCCTGCGCATCTGCCGGAAGGGCTAGATCGCCGTTGAGTGCGACGCCGGCGACATCGAGCCGGACCGGACGAGGAGTCACCGTTTCAGCTGGAGCGCTCATGATCAACCTCTCTGGCTGGTTGTCTTCGCCTTGAGGCTTCGAAGGTGCAACCAGCGGGCCGAAATTCGTCCAGCGCGACCGTTGGCCGACGCAGCCTAACCGCGCAACACTTCATCAAGCGCTCGGCGCGCGGCGAAGTACCCGCACATGCCGTGCACGCCGACGCCAGGCGGCGTCGCTGCCGAGCACAGATACAGACCGCGCACCGGCGTCGAATAGGAACGCCACGTTGGCCGCGTGAACAATTGCCAGACGTCGGTGACGCCCGAACCAATGTCGCCGCCAACCAGATTCGCGTTGTGACGTTCGATGTCCGCCGGCCGCATGACCGCGCGGGCGAGCACGCGATCCCGAAATCCTGGCGCGAAGCGCTCAATCTGCTGCTCGATCCGCGGCAGCATGTCGGCCTCTGATCCGTGTGGGACGTGGCAGTATGTCCACGCGACGTGACGGCCCGCGGGCGCACGCGACGGGTCGAACAGCGTCGGTTGGGCGAGCAGCACGAATGGACGCTCGGTCACTCGGCCCTCCCATGCCTCTCGTTCCGAGCGTGAGATTTCTTCGAGTGTCCCGCCAAGGTGGACCGTCCCCGCTTGCGCGCACTGACTGGACCGCCAGGGAATCGGAGCATCCAACGCCCAATCCACCTTGAACGCTCCCATGCCGTATCGATATCGTTCCAGCTTCCGCCGGTACCACGCGGGAAAGCGATGACCGGCAATGCGGAGGAGCGGCTTCGGCGAGAGGTCGCACAAGATGGCTCGGGCCGGAGGCAGGTCATCAATCGATGCCACGCGCATTCCGGTTACCACTTCGCCGCCGAGCGATTTCAGATGCTCGACGAGCGCATTCGAAAGCTGCTGTGCGCCGCCGCGCGGAATCACCCAGCCGGCGACATGCGCCATCGCGTCGAGCACGAGCCCAAAGGCGGCGGTCGGCCGCCGATCGAGCGGCAGCATTCCATGGGCGCAAACGCCGGCAACCAGCGCGCGCGTGCGGTTGTCCGAAAACACGCGGCGCAGCAATGCGTCGGCCGAACCGAGCGCGCCCAGACCGAATCTCGCGACGGCGAATGGATGTTGCGGCCAGCGCGGCGGACCGAGGATCGCGTCTTCAAGCTTCGGCCAGTCATCCGCGATCCGGCCGATCAGCTGCCGATACGCTGCTCCGTCGCGACCCAGCTCGGCGACGGTGCGATCGACCGAGCGGTAGACGACCCGGGAACTCCCGTCATCGAACGGGTGAGCGAACATCGCGGGCGGCTCGATCCACTCGAGGCCGTACGTTGCGAGCGGCAGCGTGCGAAAGAACGGCGACGCCCGCCCGAACGGATGCACAGCCGAACAGATGTCGTGAACGAAACCCGGCAGTGTGAGCTCTGCTGAGCGGGCCCCCCCTCCTGCCATCGGCTCAGCCTCGAAGACAATGACCTTGCGGCCTGCCTGAGCGAGCACAATCGCGGCAGCCAGACCGTTCGGTCCGGAACCGACGATGGCGGCGTCGAGCTGAGTCATAGGCTGAGCATACGGGATGCTCGCTTCTCGCCAAGATACCTCATGACGAACGGACTGCCGGGCTATCGGCTGTCGAGGCTCGCGTTGATGTCGATTCCCGGGCTTCCTATCCGACTACGAGGAGAGCAAACGGCCCAAGCTGGCCACGCCCGCGCTCGGAGGTGAGCTTCCAGCGCGACGATAAGAAGGGAAATCTCCTTTCCGTGAACTGCCAGACGCGAGCGGAGATCGACAGCTTCTGGGCAAAGCTCACGGAAGGCGGCGAGGGGGTGGCCTGCTGGGCGAGATACTGAGCGACCCCGACCCGAAGAAGTCGAACCGCGTCATGCAAGCGATGCTCAAGATGAAGAAAATCGACATCGCGACTCTGCAGAACGCGTACAGCCAGCCGTAAGGATTTTCATCAGCTTGCATGTCACGTCGACGTCACACGACAATGCGAGTCTTGTGATCGTAAAGGTGAAGGAGGCACAGATGTCGAAAGCGAAGAGTCCGATTCCCGAAGGGTTCCACACGGTTACACCGCAGCTGACTCTCGACAACGCCGCGCAGGCAATCGAGTGGTACAAGAAGGTGCTTGGCGCGGAGGAAAAGGGGCGCGCGGTCGGACCCGATGGCAAGATCATGCACGCGGAACTGCGCATCGGAGATTCGCGCATCATGCTGAACGACGCTCTGATGGGCGGGAAAGGCCCCAAAGCGATCGGCGGTTCACCCGCGTCGCTCTGGATCTACGTCGAGGACTGCGACGCGCTCTTCAACCGCGCCGTCTCCGCGGGCGCGGAGGTGTTGAATGGGCCGATGGGGCACATGCAGGATCAGTTCTGGGGCGATCGCAGCGGCACGTTCACCGACCCGCACGGGTACCGGTGGACGATCGCCACGCACAAGGAGGATCTGTCGCCGCAGGAACTGAAGCAGCGGCAGGACGAGTGGATGAAGCAATTCTCGGAGCAGCATCAGCCGACGCACGCGTAGTCAGCCGACACGGACTGGTCCCGCCGGTTTCAACCGGCGGGACCATCGAGGCTGGAGCGCTCATGGCGTCTTCGAGACGATGTCGAATTCGATCCGCAATTCGTCTTTGACCTTCACGGTCCCGCCCACGATGCTGATCGGCTGGATGCCGAAATCGCGCTGCCGAATGAGCGCGGCACCTCGATAGTGACCATCGCGACGCATGACTGCGAAGGTCAGCGGCCGCGACACGCCGTGAAGCATCAAGTCGCCCGACACGCGCCACTGATCCGTACCCGTCGGCTCAATTCCCGTCGACCTAAATCGGATGTCTGGATAGCGCGCGCTATCCAGCACTTCAGGTCCGCGCATTCGCGTCTGGACCTCGCTGCGTTTGTCGACCGACAACCCCGGATCGAGCACAGTCATCTGCGCCGCGCCGACGGTGAGCTCGACGGCCAACGAGCCCTCGTCGGTCACGCGACCGCTGGCAATCGGCGCACGAACCACGTGGTTGTCGGCGAAGGCGGAAAACAGGCCGGCCTTGTACGCGTAGACGGTCAACGTCGACCGCTCGAGATCAAGCGGGCGGGAGTCTGCCGCTGCAGTGGTGCAGGCGACCAGCATCACCACCGGGACAATTGCGCATCGGCCAGTGCGGCGTCGAATCATCATGACTTGTTCCCCAACTTTTTCCGCGCGACGTTCCTCACAGCGCCGAACGACGTCTCTCGGCCGGCGTACGTCGGCTCTCAGGCTACGCCGCACACGATCGCAAAACGCTCCAACTAAGGACCCGTCCTAACCGTCGGAGCGGAGCGTCTCGGACGGATCGACGCGCGTCGCGCGCCGCGCCGGCTCGTACGCCGCCAGCATCGTGGCCGCCATCACGAGCGCAAGGCCCGCGCCAAACGGTCGGACGTCCAGTAGCGAAATGGCCCGAAAAGGGATCGCCGCGGTCAGCCCCTGCATCACGGCAAACGCGACCACCACGCCGATGAGCGCGCCGATCCCGGCGAGCCGTGCGGACTGGCTCACGACGAGGCCTATCACTGCGCGCGCCGTTGCACCCAGCGCCAGGCGGATGCCGATTTCCTTCCTGCGCTGGCTGAGGGCGTAGGTCAGCACGCCGTACAGGCCGGACACGCTCAGCGCCAGCGCCACCGCGCCGAGCAGCGTGGCCACCCACGACGCCGCCAGCAGCGGATAGACCTGCAAGTCGCGCATCTCGCCGAGCGGCAACGCCTCGAACACCTCCGGATCCGGGACGACACGCCTGAAGATCTCCTGGAGCGTGTCCGCCGTAAGCGTCGTGCGGCCGATCACGAGGACCGCCGTCGCGTGGACGTCCGATGAGGTGATCGGCAGGTAGATGTGTCCGCGGTCGCGTCCGGCGATCATCATGCCGGTGACGATGTCGCGCACGGTGCCGACGACGGTGACCTCCGCGTACTCCGGCAGCTCGTCGACGGGACGTCCGTTGGCCCGCTCGATCCTGATCGTCTTGCCGACAGGATCTTCGCCGGGCCAGAGCGCGCCGGCCGTGCCCTCACTGACGATGGCCACGCGCGCGGACGAGCGCGCTTCGTCCGGCCGGAATGCGCGTCCCCGTGCGATCGGGATCCGCAGGATCGAAAAGAACTCCGGCGACACGAAACTGCAGGGCGTGCGCGTGGCGGCGGACCCGTTCGCGGGTGCGGCCGCCACCCGTCTCGCCACGTTGAACAGCGGGTTGCCGCTCGTGACGGCCACGGCGGCCACTCGCGGGTCGGCCGCCAGGGCGTCCGCGATCGGACGCCCGAGCTCGTCCTGTTCGCCGCGCACATTCACCGACAGCACGCCCTGGGTCTCGAAGCCCAGGTCCAGCGTGCCGAGCGCGGCGCCGTTGCGCGCGATCGTCACCGCGGTGATCACGAGGACGATCGCGACGGCCACCTGCCCGACGACGAGCGCGTTGCGCAGCCGGGATCCGCGGCGCGCCGCGCCGCCCTGACCGCGCAGCGCATCCGTCAGCGAGATCCGCGACGCCTGCAGCGCCGGCAGGAGCGCAAACAGGAGCGTGGCCGCGGCCGATACCGCCAGCGCGAACAGGAACACGCGCGCGTCGAACGTCAGCGGTTTGAGGCGCAGAATCGGAACGACGGATGGCGGCAGCGTGCTGAGGAGCGCGGCCGCGGCGACGCGCAAACCCCACGCCGCAAGCCCGAGACCCGCGGCGCCCGCGAGCGCCGCGATGACGATCCCCTCGGTCAGCAGCTGCCGGACGAGGCGGCCGCGGCTCGCACCGATTGACAAGCGCACCGCCATTTCACGGTGCCGCGCGATGGCGCGCGCGAGCATCACGTTCGACACGTTCGCGCACGCGGTGACGAGGACGAGCACGAACGCCGCGAACACGGGCGAGAGCACCGCCAGCAACCCGAGCGACAGAGTGTTCGGCGACGGCTGCGGCCGCACCTCCGCCCGTGGCTCCTGCCCGTCGATGATGCTCTTCATGAACGTCGTGAGCTCGGTTTC